>Ga0307516_10006344_pt1 | contig 13871 bp, 8 predicted proteins | sample 19_EM_MG_FD_203310 | JGI IMG/M metagenome (GOLD analysis project Ga0307516, IMG submission 203310) | Populus trichocarpa ectomycorrhiza microbial communities from riparian zone in the Pacific Northwest, United States - 19_EM | ecosystem: Host-associated > Plants > Roots > Unclassified | place... | reverse complement strand
TTCAACCATATCACTAAATATACTGAGCATGCATCTTTGAAATATGGCTGGTGCATTATATAATCTAAAAGGCATCCTTCAATATGCAAAAGTTCCAAATGGACATGTGAAAGTAGTCTTCTCTTGATCTTCCAATGCAATTTCAATTTGGTTGTAACCTGAATAGCCATCTAGGAAACAATAAAATTCATGACCTGCAACTTTTTCTAGGATTTGATCCATGAAAGGTAAAGGAAAATGATCTTTTCTAGTCATTGAATTAAGTTTCCTATAGTCAATGCACATGCGTCAACCAGTAATAGTCCTAGTTGGAATTAACTCATTTTTCTCATTTGTTATCACAGTGACTCCAGACTTCTTGGGTACAACTTGGGTAGGACTTACCCATTTGCTGTCAGAAATAGGATAAATGATTTCATTATCTAGAAGCTTAATGACTTCATTCCTCACTACTTACTTTCATATTAGGATTAAGCCTTCGTTGCATTTCTCTAGAGGGTTTAGCATTTTCCTCCAAATAAATCTTGTGTGTGCAAATCAAAGGACTAATTCCTCATGAAAGTTTTAGGCCTATGTTTTAGCTTTCCATCCATATAAGGCATACCTAAATCCAAGATCTACAGCTCTAGATATGACCCAATGATCGAACAGTGTTCCAGTTTGGATTGAACCAGCATCTCTTTTCTAAGTTTGCCCCTATCTTTGTCCTTTCAATTTCAGTACTTAAACTCATCAATCAATCCTTTCATTTATGTGATAGGCCTGCATTTAAGATGAACATTTACCATAAATTAAAGGTATCTTATGGTATCAGACTTATTATTATAAAACATGCTTTAGTTAAGAAGTTATTGATACTTCAAGTGCAAAATGATGATATAAAACCTTGATAAAAATGCACTTTTAAGTACTAATCACTCATCTTTAACCTACAACAAAGCAGCCCCATTTCCCTCCATAGCCGCCCCATTTTCTTCTTCACCAGAGCCACCACCCTCTGGACCTTCCATCTCTGTAAACCAACCTCCACAAACCCACTCTCTTCTCCTCCAAAACCGAATAAGTTCCCCTCTCCATAGTCCATCTCCTCTCTCAGTTTTCCCTCAACCCTTCCACTGACGGTAACAGAGAAGCAACACCAGAAACACAAACCGGCCTTCCCCGGTAATATCTCCGCCTTAACACCGCCAGCAACCTCTCTCATCTCCACAGCAGCTCCAGCGGTCGCAGGCGACAACAGATCTCTTCTCCATCTTTGCCGGCCAGACCCGATAAAAGCCTAGCAGCCGGCGACCCCCTTGGTCTTGCCGCCACCTGAAACAAAGAAGAATGGGAAAGAAAAAGAAAAGAACCGATCTGTAGAGAGAAGTAGATCCAAAACAGAGAAGAAGAGAAAGAGAAGCAGATCTGAAAACAAAGGAAAGAAAAAGTAAAATTGACTGCCTGTTGTGTTTTTGGGTGTTTTGCAGGTCACACCGGCGAGGACGGGAAGAGGGGAAGAAGTTGTGACTGACCCCTGCTTGCCTGGGTTTTCTAGCGGCGGTGCATGAACCCACGCGCCGCCAGTGGCGGCGGCGCGTGGAGAAGACGCTCCACCACTGTTCCTGCTGTCCCTGAGGCTTCACAAAACCACTCTTAACAATTCCAAGATTTTTTTAGGGGCTGTTTTGTAATTTTTAAATTGTTTAATGTAATTTTTGTTTAGTTTTTTTGAATTTTTATAATTTGTAGTGTGTATGTAAAAAAAATATATAGTGAAAGTGAATGTGTGTGTTTGTATTTGTATTTGTTTTATGGATTATTTTATTTATTTATTTATTTATTTATTTTATGATAAAATCACAAAGGCAAAAGAAGAATTTAATATTTTGATTTGCTCACGATAAAGGATTACGAACTTATACGTAAGTCATATTTCTAATATTCGATGAAAAGATAAAAATTTTAAAACTTCTTTAACACATCAAAGCTACGAAGCAGCTTACCTCAAGTAGGGCGCGTTAGGGGTGCTAATACCTTCCCTGACCACAACCAGTCCCTTACCCGTGAATCTCTGACAAGACCAGCACACCCGGGTTTCCTAGTAGCCCTCAATTAAATACCAAGTGGCGACTCCCAAGATCAAATCAAAGCAAACAAACAAAAAATCATCAAACGACGTCGCGCGGGTGACATGCGACAAAGTGTACCATCTAGTAATGTGTTATGATCTTTCAAATATTAGGAAAGTTATACATGATTTGACTTAACATTTCAATGACTAGTTTCTTATTTCTTATAAAATGTGTCTGTTTTGTCATATCATGTTTGTTCTTAATGCCACAGTTATTGATTCTTTAAATAAGATTTGAAAATTTTTCCACCTTGTGTAAGGACTTCACAATCAATATTATTTGAGAACACGTTGAACAATTTCCTTAATTCACCTAGGGTAATGAATCCTCTCATGATTACTCAAATACCTTTATATAGTTCATGATATACCCAATATATGCTCTTCTGTTATCCTTTATTAGAGCAACATGTAGTTAGAGATAACTTAATGATCTCAAGTTTAAAGATCACTTATACAACTATTATGTGAGTCTTTACATAAATATAGGTGATCTCTCCATATGAAATCCTTAATTGATGAGAACAATTATTTCCTTTCATAATAGAAAAAATAATATATATTAGTCTCAACAACTCTAATTAATGTTAATGTTCAATCTTAATAGAATATTGACTATGAATATTTAGAAACAATGCTTTGATGCAATAGAAATCTCATAATTATAACAATTTTATAATTTTCTTTGCAAAGCTTTTTTACCCCCAATGACTCTTTTTTTTACTCTAGACTCATTAGTTGAATATAAATAAATATTAAAGATACATAATGTTTTTGTTAATAATAAATATATCTTGTATGAACAACATGTGGAACAATTTCCTTAATTCACCTAGAGTAATGAATCTTCTCATAATTACTTAAATAGCTTCATATAGTTCATGATATACCCAATATATGCTCTTTTGTTATCATTTATTAGAACAACATGTAGTTAGGATTAAAGCATAATATTCTCTGTATAAGATAACTTAATGACCTCAAGTTTAAAGATCACTTACACAACTATCATGTGAGCCTTTATATAGATATAGATAATCTCTCCATATGGAATCCTTAACTTATGAGAACAATTATTTCCTTTCATATTAGAAAAAGACAATATACATATATATATTCAATCTTAATAGAGCATTGACTGGTTACATGACATATATACTAACAATTTCCCACTTACATGAAAATATATCGCTCATGTATATAATATCATATCGTTCTATTTGGTGATTATACTTTTGTTAAGATAGTGCCTTAGTAAGAGGATTTATGAGATTCTCTCAAGTGGGCACTCATTTTATCTTTACATCTTTTCTTTATTGGATTATTGATGAAACATTGGTGTCTTTATTTGTACAATGACTCAATTGTTATCATAATAAATTGCTACTAGATCAACAATGTTAGGAACTACACTTAGTTTAATGATGAACTTCTTGATCTAAATAGCCTTTTTAATTATTCCAGATACAGAGATGTAGTTAACTTCAGTTGTAAAGTTCATTGTTGTCTCTTATTTGAAACTCTTCAAGCTCATAACACCATCATTTGGAGTAAAAACATATCCTGACTTAAATTTATTATCATCAATAACTGATTGAAAACTAGTATCTAAAGAGTCATGAACTACTAATTCATCTCCTTCATAGACCATGAAGACATTATTAGTTCTTTTCAAGTACATAAGAATATTTTTAACTATCTTCCAATGATTTTTATTTGGATTATATTGGTATCTACTCATTATATTTAAAGTGTAAGATACATTTGGTCTTGTATATAGCATCTTATACATTATAGATCTTGTATTTAAAGCATATGAGATCATTTTTCATCCTATTTCTTTAAATTTGTATCTTAGGGTACATGTCATTGGAGAGATGTATCTCATGCGAAATAGGTAAATATCTTCTCTTAGATTCCATGCCAAATTGTTTTAATATATTGTGTATGTACGTGGATTGAGACAATCCATGTAACTTTTTAAATCTATCTTTGTAGATCTTTATTCTCAGTATATAGGTTGCTTCTCCCATATCCCATATCTTTATTGACTAGACTAAAGAAATATTATTTCCTATCAATAATATGTCATTTACATATAATATTAGAAAATCGACTCCACTTTCATAACCTTTTAATAAATATAAGGCCTATCCATATTTCTAGTGACATCAAGCTATTTGATTATCTCATCATAATAGATATTTCAACTCTTTGAAGCTTGTATAAGTACATAAATAGATTTTTATAGCTTGCATACTTTATTGGTAAATTCCTTAAATTCAAAATATTCAGGTTATTTCATATACACATCTTTATAAAGAGTTTCATTTAGGAATGCAATTTTAACATTCATTTGTCAAATCTTATAATCATGGTATGCAGTTATAGCAAGCAAAATCCTTATGAATTTTAGCATAGCTACCAGTGAGAAGATTTTATCAAAATCAACCACTTGTAACCTTTCTCAATTAGTATAGCTTCGTATATTCGTATATTGCTATGCATATCAGTCTTTTCATAAAAATTCATTTACATCCAATGGATTTTATCCCTTTAAGTGGATCAACTAAGGTTCACACTTGATTGGTATACAAGGAATCCATCTCAGATTTCATAACCTCAAGCTATTTTTCAAAATAAATATTAGATATTACTTCCATATAGTTTCTTGGCTCACCAAGTATAACTAACTTGTCATTTTCAACTTTCACTAGAAGTCCATATCTCATTGGTGCATGACATGTACTATTAGATATATGGAGTTCTTATGTTTTTTAGATTCATGCTAAATATCTAACATTATAGACTTAAGTTTGGGTTCTATTTGGATATCAGTTTATAGTTCTTGAACATTTTTTAAGTTCTATTTTTCTTTCATTATTCCTTTCAAGAACAAATTCTGTTTTTACGAATATAGCATATTTTGATACAAACATCTTTTACTCAATGAGATGATAGAAATAATATCCTATAGTTTTTTAATATCTCATAAACTTACATTTGTCTAACTTAGCTCCTAGCTTTTCAGATATAATAATCTTTACATAAGAATTATATCCCTAATATTTAAGTATGATAAGTTTGATCTCCTATCATTCTATATCTCATATAGATTTTTATCAACATATTTCAATAGAACCCTATTTAATTGGTAAATAACAGTTTATAAGGCATAACCCTAGAAAGAAAATGGAAGGTTTGCATAACTCATCATAGATTGCACTATATCCAATACGGTGTAATTTCTTTAAGTATTATAAGTTTGGTCTCATATCATTTCATATCTCATATGGAGTCTTATCAATAGATTTTGATGGAACCTTATTTAAATGGTAAGCAACAATTTATATAGCATAGTTCTATAAAGAAAGTGAGAGGTCTACATAACTCATTATAGACTACACCATATCTAATAGGATTCAATTTCTCATTTCAAAAACTCTCTTATGTTGTGGTGTTTAAGGAGGTGTCCGTTATAAGAGAATATCATTCTCTTTTAAATAATCTTAAAATACTTGGTTCAAATATTCACTACCTCGATTCGGTCAAATTATTTTGATACTATTTCCAATTTGTTTTTCAATTTCACTTGTGAATTCTTTAAACCTTTTAAATGGTTCAAACATATATTTCATCAAATACACATAACCATATATTGAATGTTCATCGATAAATGTGATGAAATATGTGTATCCACATATGACACGAATCATCATTGGTCCATATACATCTGAACATATTAAACTTAATAAGTTTTTAGACCTTTCACTCTTTCTAGTCAAGGGTTTTTTAGTCATCTTACACAGCAAACAAGTTTCATACGATTCATAATAAAAAAGATAAAAATATCCTCATTTATATAACTTAGTGATTCTTATTTCATTAATATGACCTAGTCTATAATGCTATAAATATGATGAATATTGATTATCTAATAGATTCTTTTTGCTATTTATATTGAACATTGGCATTTTAAGATCAAATATATATAAACAATTCATAAAAATACCAGATCTATAATAAACATTATCATTATAAAAAGACAACATTTGTCTTCAATAATAAATTTAAATCCATTTAAAACTAAGTAAAAAACGAATATGGTGTTTCTAGAAAGTACTGGATCAAAATAACAATTATCAAGTTCTAGTATTAACCCACCTGGCAAAGTTAAATAATAAGTTCTTATATCTAATACAACAACCATTGCTTAATTGCCTACTCATATCTTCACTCTACTTTTATACAATCTTTTATTTCTCATTAGTTCCTTCATATTCTTACAAATGTGAAAACCACATCCAATGTTAAATATCCAAGAACTACTATATGAAGTAAAAATATAATTTTCCAATCATAAACAAAACATAAGTGTTCATAGAAGAACCTTCTGTCATCTTATAATGGAATAATTTTCATAAGATCTCATACCTCTCAGCCCTAATAGCTTCATCAAATAACTCTTTGAGATGCATAATTATAGTATGGGCATCCATATTCCCATGTTATTCTTGAAGTTCAAATGGCATGCTGACCTATATCATATATGTAACTTTCACCCTTATCAATATGATGTTGATATTTTATCCCAACTTCTCCATCCATGTCCTAATCAAGGACATGAAGAATTAGATTTTCTATAACATATAACGTTTTTTCTTACTTGAGAACAATTCTCATACTATGACACCATTCTAAAGAGTTTGGTTCAATCTATTTATCAGTATCAAGTATGTTATACAAAGATATATTAATACTCTTAATAATCTAACAACTTTTCATGTGATGACTACTAGTTTCATGATACATATTTAAAACTAAATTTAGATAAGGTTTTTAATTAGAATTTAGTCTCTCACTATTTACTTGCAAATTAATAGCCCTCCCTATTAATTCAAAAAATGCCATTTAGATCTCCTAAGAAGCTAGGATTCCATTTTATTTATATGACCTTAAGTAACTCAACAAATCAAAATAAATTAAATTAAATTAAATAGATAACACACACACACACACACACACACACACATATATATATATATTACCAATTATATCTCTATGTGACTCCTAGAACAACTAAATGATAACTATTTGTCCAAACTTATCATATAAGTTTTGTCAAACTACTGCCACTAATCATATATAATGCAAACCTCGTGATCATATGGTCATATAACCCACATGTAAAAAAGACAAATCCTAGAAAGCAAAAGAATCAAGTTTGATAAGAGTGTGACATAATAAAAACATGTTCCAAGACACCATCACTATTGGAATGTGAACCCCCACCCTACGGATATCAATTCATGAATGAGAAGTATCAGGAAGAATGCCACAAAATCAGTTATACTTTGATAAACTCAATTGTTCTTTGTTTAACCAAAGAGAAAAGTGTTGCATCATGAAAAATATAAATTTATTCAAAATACCATGGTTGAAAGCTCAAAAACCTAAGTACAATATAAATAACCATATTTATAATAATTTAAAACATCCTAAATAATTCTTAAAAAAAAAAGACTTATAAATAAACTAGTAAACTAATATAATAGTAGCTTCTAGACCTTATCGTAAGGCTTTTTTGATGTTGGGTTAATTTGAAATTTTAACATGATATAAAACAAGACCTCTGTAAACATCAGGTAAACTTTCAATCCAATCCAACAGTTGAATAAAAAACCATGGTTGTTAATGTAAAATTGTGCAACAGGAAAAACCAGCCCAAAAATCCTTCTACTATTTTTTTCTTATGGAATTATTTTTAAAAAAGTCAAAATACAAAAAAATAAGAAAAAAAAGACTACTAAGTGAAATGTAAAACAAGAAAAAAAATGGACCAAAGTGAAATTGAGTTACTTACTCTCTAAATAATTGAGGGGAAATGATAAAATAATTTCACTATAAATAGAAAAGAAAAAAAGAAAAGAGGAGAAAACCTTAGCTACCATGGATAAAATTGAGAGAGGAGAGAAAGTGTGCTGAAAAAAAAATGAAAAAAAGAAAAAAAAAAAGAGGAACATTATTAATCTTCTCTCATCTTTCTCCTATAAAAAGGTCTAATTAATCCCTAGCATCATATCCTCCCACCACACTAGTACCACCACCATGCCACAACACAACATCACCATCAGCCATCATCACCAATGGTAGCACTGAAACAGTAGAGCTATCGACCACCAAACAACCTTTCTTCACCCAAACTTCTCTCCTCTAACCTCCATTTCTGACGAGACCACCATTATTTGTTTCATCTTTGAACCCCTACAAAACCTCTCTATCAATTGAAGTTATCAACCCCTCGATCATTATAGATTGAAGAGAGAGAAAAAATGTCATCAAAACTTCTCTCTTTGATTCCTCTCTCCTCCAACCTTTATTTTTTACAAGACTACCATTATTTTTCTTTTTTTGATGAGTACTACACAATCATGTAAGCCATGTAACTTAATAAGCTTTGTGTGAGTAGATTTAAGATAAAAAAAAAAACAGTAAAGAGAGAAACATAAAGACCAAAAACTTCAATGGCTCCGATCTCTCTCCAGGGGCAGCGATGGCTAACACCTCTATCATCAATTGATAGAGCACAAAGTGGAATATCATGCGTGCTAATCCATACATCGATTAAACTTTAGTAGTGAGTGAAATGATGCACTAACCATGCAACCCTCTCCAACGCGTGGCTATTACGTGTTGCCACTGTTTCATCCATCTCAGCCCAACTACAATTGCCTTAAAAGGTCCATTTCAAACACCAAAAATCTTTTAAATAATTATTTTGGTTTATTGTTGATTTTGATGCGTATTGTGATGAGAGTTTTAGGATTGAATAATCTTTATTATTGGATTGGTATTTGTGTATGGATGATGTTAGTTGAACCTCTTAAATTCGCATCTTGGTTTATTGTTAATGTTTGCATCCATTTTCATCATTAGCATTACAATGCATTCTTCTTTATTTATGAGTATTTAAGCATTTAACATCATGAGCATGTGTTAGCATTATCCCTCAACTATAATAACATAAAAACAATACCATCATTCATGCATGCATGTTTATAATAGGTCTTGTATTTTGGTTATAAAGTCAATGTAAAAAGTTCAACTTGTAAAAAAATTATTATTAAGAAAAATTGAGAATCATCTATGTCAATAAATTGAAAAAAAAGTCATTAACAATAATTAAAGAAGTAACTAGAAAAATTGAGAAATATATTTAAATTAAGATATTTGATATCGCAAAACAGACGTTTACCCAGTTGTATTTGATGACTATATTTATTAAAATTATTATTTTATTTAATTAAATAATAATAAAAATAGACACACACATAAAATTTATTGAATAAAATCAAAGGGAAAAATACTAGAAATATTATCCAAAAATAAATATTTTTTATTTTTTAAAAATAAAGTTGATTTATATAAAACATAAAAAAAATTATAGATGCATTAGAATAATCTCTTTAAAAACTAAATGCATAAAAAATAATTTAAAAATCACTATTTAAAAAATCTAAATAAAAAATAAAAGGGTAATAATTTAAATATAAAAAAATATTTTAAAAAATACATATTAAAAAATCATCACTTCAATTCAAACTTTGGGCTAGATCTACTCCTCCACGCTAATGGATATATTATTATATAGGAAATTAAAAGGCGTGGAGGATTTATTGCGCATGATTGCATTGTTAATCGCCTCACAAAACACTATGGCCCCGCTGATCACAATGTGTTTTTTGTCCACTTTCTTTTTTGTCCATCATAATTACTATTTTAAAGGGCTAGATTTGTGAGCCCCCACTATGTTGTAGTTAAAATATTTTTTTTATTGGTTAAGAAAAATACATGGGCAACGCAAACAAGTTTTAAAGAAAGAAAAAAAGTGACTTGTAGCATAGATCCAACTTAGAAAAAAAAAATGCAAGTATAATCTAATCGAATAATAAAAGAACAAACCATGATAGTTAATGGACCAAGTTAAATAAGAAAGAATCACAGGAAGCTACAAAAAAAAAGGTCACAAAAAAAAGGTGACAAAGTCAAGATTTCAGCCAATCAAATAAAAAAAGAAAAATAATTGAAAAAAAAAGAAAAAAAAACTGACATGAGTCAACTTAAGTGGGTATGCCAAATATGCTAGCCAAATCATGAATCCAGGATAACCCAATAGAAAGCAAAAAAAAAATCGAAATCCATTTCCAAATAAATCAAACATAAAGGGATGAAATTGAAAAAAAAAACAACTAGCAAGCTAACCAAAGTTTTTGATCTGGAACATGCAAATGAGATAACCCAATAAAAAAATAAAAAAAGATTACAAAGTACAAATCCAAAATAATCAAACGCTGAAGGATGAAAAGTAACAAATATTAAATTAAAAAAAAATCTTGAAAAAAAAACCCGAGTCAAATCAGGCTAACCTACTAAACTTGTGGTCTAAGTGATGGAACCGGGATAAACAAATAGAGAAGAAATTAAAGAAAATAATGAAGCCCAATATTAAAAAACTCCGACCTTGAAGGATGGAACTGGAAAAAAAAATTAATTCCCAAAACATTTAATGTTGAAAGATAAAATAAAAAAAATATAAATTTAAAAAATAAGTCAAATTAAATTCAACAAAGAACGACAAATAAAAAGAACTGAGATAAACCTGGTCATTTTCAAAATTAGAAAAATTATATAGTAAGAAATTAAATAAAAAATAATTGAACTCAATCTCCAATTGAATAAATGTTGAATTTTGAAACTGAAAAAACATGAGCTTAAAAAAAAATCCAAACAAACCTTCTAAACCTAGGTTAACCTCTAAAACTCACAACTCGTGAATTCCTAGACCCAAGCTAAATTAAAAAGCTCAATTCTCAATTAATTTAACGTTAAATGATTAAATTGAAAACAAATCAATTTTAAAAAAATTATCAAAGTATAAAAAAATAGGGGTCAAATTTGATAGGAAAAAAAACCTAATAAGGATAAAATTATATAAGAAAATCAATTTAAACGTTATCTAAAAAAACAAATAGCAATCAGCAAAATGAAGACCAAATTTGAGAGATAAAAAAACTAAAAGGGATGAAATTAAAAAATAATTCTAATTTTATAAGTTATTCTAAATACAACAAATAGTAATAAAAAACAGGGACCAAATCCAAAATAATCACAAATTGGAGGCTAGTTTTGGATTTTTGAAGGGGTATACGTGAAGATCGAGAGCGAGAAAGAAAAGAAAGGAAAAAAATATTGTCAACGTAAAACTGGATTACCGTTGGCTATATACGCTACCTCATTATAGAGGGGATGCCAAAACTATTCAGACACCTTTGTTTGATCACCGAATGACGTTGTACGAGCCACGCACTAACATGTGCAACATACACATCAATCATTTTTTTAATAATATTTATATCTATTAAATTACAAAATAACTCTTAAAGCACCTTGACAAAACAAAAAAAAACGAATGAAAATACAAAAGCAACTTTGGACGTGAGCTAAAGAAAACTGAACTTTAAAGGGTATTTAAGTTATTTTACTGTTTTTAAAACATTGAAAATACAAAAAAAAAACCTAGATGCAAGCTTTAAAAAATTATGAATCCAAGGGTAGAAAAGTCATTTTGATGTGCAATATAAAAGTGAGAAATGCTTGATTTCTCTTTTTAAATTTAACAATGATAAATGAACCTCTATGAAATTATCAAATTACCCTAAATAACAACTTTCTTGATTTTGTTTTGAAAGGTTAGCATGAGATTTTTACTATGAATTACTATAATGAAAACTTCACGCATTTTATATTTTCTCTTAATATTGGTGGGTGATTGTTAAGTTTTATTTATTTAATCAACCATTTACCTATAGTATCTAAATAGACCAGTTAATAGATTTCTTAGATAATATTAGGGGGGGAACTTTATTTTTATTTTTCCTAATTCAATGTCTACTTGTAATTGATGTACCTTTAATATAATCAAATATGAGGAATTGAATTGGATTAATAGTACGTAGAAAGGTGAAGTATTTTTTTTATTTGACATTAATGATTATCCTTTGTTTAATTTACTTGCCAACCAAAATTACTTGCCAACCAAAATGTATGGTGGTTTATCTGTATTTTTTAGATTTTTTAATTTTTTTAAAATTATTTTTGTTTTTTTATTATTTTGATATGTTGATGTTAAAAATAAATTTTAAAAAATAAAAAATTATTATTTTATTATATTTCCTGGCAAAGACTATATTTTAAAACATGCAAAAAACTGCTTCTTACTTTACATTTCTAGCTTTTATTGCTTTCGGTTTTGAAAGTGTAAAATAAGTGTTTAGTAAGCAACTTAAGCTTTGTTGCTTAACTTCAGAAAGTGAAAGGTGATTCCACTTCTAAGACATTTTAGGTTTCACTTAAATAGCACGTGAAAGAAATGGTTTTTAGATCAAATGCTACTTATTTTCTTAAAAAAGATAAAAATAGAATTAAAAAAATAGAGTACCCCTAAATAAAATACCCTGAATTTTCACCATTAACTATATGATTTTTTAAAGTGGTATTTTTGTTAGGGTTTTGTTGGAAATTGATGAAAAAGTCCCTAAAATCATCCTTATTCCACTCTATTTTTTGCAAATAATAAAAAACACAACAGGAAAAGAAATTTTCAAACCTTTATTCTCCTTTACTAGAACATCATCAATAACAAGCAATTAAGACCAAAATTCAAATGAATCAAAAACAATCAAATTGAGAAAAAGTACGTAATTGTATTATTGTTGATGTTCAATAACCCATTGTTTTTAATCCCAAAAAACCAAAATCACCATCCAAAACTACCTATATATTTTCATTTCTCTCTAATCAAAAACAAAAAAAATCAAGAAATTGTCAAACTTCAAAAATACAAATCATCATATGAAAATCCATGGCAAATAACCATAGTGGAGGTGGAGTTTAGTGTTGGTGATGATGGAGGTCCTAGGGGTGGTGACGATAATGATTCATGTAAGAGGTGAATGTGTTGCGATGGTGATGATGGAGATATCTTTGCATAGGTGGAGATTTACATATGTGGTGGCTAATATTGTTTAAGGCTCAGAGAGAAATAGAGTGAAATTTCATATGTGTTTTGCTTTTATTTTTGGAAAGATTTGTTTTTCTTTTTATCATTATTGTAGAGGAAGAGAGGAATACATAGGATTTTAGGGTTTTTCATCGAATGTCAAACGATACCTTAATAAAAGAACCGCGTTAAAAAAAATCTTATAGTTTAGGATGAAAAATGAAAAAAATATTTTTTTTGTTAAGAGGTGGTTGTTTTTTTTCCTCAAGTTTAAAGGATTTTATTTTATACAATCTAGTCATTTATCAATGGTAACCCTATAATATAAGTTGTTATTTGATTATGGACATATAATCAAATTTATAAAATCCGACCCGACCCAAGGCTTGGGTGTGGGTTAGGGGGTTGATCTAAACCAACCCAATATTTAACTTTATATATATATATCTCGAGTCCAAAGATCTAATAAAAAAATCTCGATCACCATGGTTAGAATGAAACATAGATGGAATGTCTGAATACAATATCTTAAACACCCTCCAACAAATGACCATGGCAGCCAATGCCTACAAAACCCAAACAGGAACCCCAGACAAAGCCATAGTCGAACTCCTTATTACAGGTTTCTCTATCCAGCTTTATATATATATATATATATATATACACACACACACACTCACTGATCTAAAATCTAGTTCG
>Ga0307516_10006343_pt1 | contig 13872 bp, 12 predicted proteins | sample 19_EM_MG_FD_203310 | JGI IMG/M metagenome (GOLD analysis project Ga0307516, IMG submission 203310) | Populus trichocarpa ectomycorrhiza microbial communities from riparian zone in the Pacific Northwest, United States - 19_EM | ecosystem: Host-associated > Plants > Roots > Unclassified | place... | reverse complement strand
CGCGACCAGGTCGGCTCGATCAACTTGCGACAAAAAGCCGGCACGAATCATCCATGCAGACGAATCCCAAAACCGCCTCACCGCAAGCGATATTCCCGATTTTCAGAGAGTCAGGGTATACCAACCAGTATGTACAATCTCAGTGGACTTTGGGGGTGATGCTCAAGCAGTCTTTTCATTCTCTTTTGGAGCTTACCCGTGTATTGGCGGGCACCTTCATGACGGACAAGCGAGACGTGGCGGACATGCGCGAAATCGTGTTCAATCTGCCGCGCGAAAATATCGTGTTTGCGGCGTTCGGCGGGTGGGACGCAGCAGGTGCCAAATCGTTCGGCCTCAATACCTTCTGGGTCAATCACGTGAACGCGCCCGTTGAGGAGTTGGGTGTGAGGCCCGACGCCATTGGGACGACGCTCACCGAACTGGCAAGATACGTCGCTGCATAGTTTCCCCTGCGTGGAGGCGGACGCCATGCCAGCCCAGGTTTCCGGATTGTTTAGATACCCGATCAAGGGGCTCTCATCTGAGCCCCTCGACTCGCTGACATTGCAAGCCAGTCGAGGGGTGTCAGGCGACAGGGCATTTGCGTTGGCGCTGCCCGCGACCGTCTTTGACGAAAGAAATCCTCAGCCGCTAAGCAAATTCGAATTCATGGTGCTGGCGCGCCAGGAAACCTTTGGCGCGGTTGACGACATCTTACGACGGCGACACCGGATTGTTGTCGGTGATCGACGGCGCCGAAAGATTGTCGGCGAACGTCCACCGTGCCGAGGGGCGCGCCGCCATCGCAGCATTCTTCGCACGCTTTCTTCCCGAAGATCAAAAGTCATCGCAGCCGCGACTTGTCACCGCGGCCAACCATTGTTTCACCGACGTCGGGGTGCACTCATCCGAGCTCATGCACGCTATTTCGGTGCTCAACCTGGCCTCGGTTCGTGACCTCGAGACGCGTATCGGCAAGCGGCTCGATCCGCGCAGGTTCCGAGCAAATATTCTCGTCGAGGGGCTTGATCCCTGGGTGGAGAACGAGTGGCTCAACCGGGAGCTAATGCTGGGTACCGTTGGGTGCAGGGGCATGCGGTTGACCCGCCGTTGTCCAGCCACCGAGGTCAATCCCGACAGCGCAATCCGGGACATCAACGTCCCGCGCGAGCTGATGCGTTGTTACGGTCACATTCATCTCGGCATTTATCTCACCGTGATCAAGGGAGGAGTGTTACGCATCGGCGATACGGTCTCTGCAACCTGCTAAACAGCCAGCACGACATGGTGACCCGGTCTCGTGTGCGTCGCGGGTCTGCTAACGGCCCTGTACGTAGATCGCATGGGTTTCCGTGAATTCATAAAGGCCGTGCTTTCCGTCGGCGCCGCCGATTCCCGATTTCCGGCGACCGGCATGGAAGCCTTGCATCGCCTCGAAATTTTCACGATTGATATAGGTCTCACCGAACTTCAGTTCACGGCTCGCTTGCAGAGCAGAATTGATGTTGTTTGTGTAGATTGATGAGGTCAAACCGTAATCAGAATCGTTCGCCAGTCCGATAGCTTCGTCCAGGCTGTCCACGGCTTGCACCGGCAGGACCGGACCAAAGATTTCGTGTTTCATGATGTTCATGTCAGCACGCGCGCCGATGATCAGCGTCGGCTCATAGTGAAAGCCGCTGGGGCGATCGGCTATCTTTCCGCCGGTGACTACGGTTGCGCCTTCTGCTTTGGCCCGCTCGACCGCAGCTCCTACCTTGTCGAGACCCGCCTTATTGATCAGCGGGCCCATGTCCAGGTCAGCATCCTGCGATGGGTCGCCGTAGCGTGTGCCTTCGAGCAGTACTTTAAGGCGGCCCACCAGGGCATCATGCACGCTGCGCTCTACATAAACCCGCTCGGCGCAGTTGCAGACCTGCCCTGTGTTGATGACGCGGGAATCGTAGATCGCCTTGGCTGCCAGATCGAGATCGGCGTCACCAAGTACGATGGCCGGAGCCTTGCCACCGAGTTCGAGATTGACCCGGGTCAGATTCTTGCCTGCCGCCTGCATGATATGAGAGCCCGTACCGACGCTCCCGGTGAAGGTGATGAGGTCTACGCCCTTATGGTTCACCAGCGCTTCGCCAGATGTTCCGCCACGACCACCGACTAGATTAAAAACGCCCTCAGGCAGATCAGTCTCCGCCGCAAGCTGCGCAAACAGGAAAGCGTTGATCGGCGTCTCTTCGCTGGGCTTGATGACGATGGTGTTGCCGGTGACAAGAGCAGGGGCGAGCTTGCGAGCGATCAGGAAGAAGGGAAAGTTCCAGGGCAGGATACCCGCGACCGTACCGATCGGTTTGCGCAGGAGCAGCACCGTCTCGTTCGGCCGGTCACTGGTTATCACTTCTCCTTCGAGACGTCGTGCCCACTCGGCCATGTAGTCGATATAATCGGCCGTGAAGTCGACTTCGACCTCGGCGAGACCTCGAACCTTACCTTGTTCCTTCAAGATGATGTCGGCCAATTCCAGCCGGTGCGCGCGGATCTTGGCGGAGATTTGACGCAGGTAGCCTGCCCGCTGGATCGCAGGAAGCTTTTCCCAGGCCGGCTGGGCCTTCTGCGCGGCTCTCACCGCGGCATCCACAACGTCCGGTCCGCTTTCCGGAACGCGCCCAAGCAGGACGCCGGTCGCCGGATTGGTTACATCGACATAGCTGGACGTGCCGTCCACGAACTGGCCATTGATGTAATTCCGGTAATTGGCCGGTGTGTCGGAAAAGCTGTCGGTCCGGGGTTTCAGGGAGCGTCGTGGCGTCATGGACGTCCTCCATTGAACAAGATCGTTGCGAACAGGTCTCTGCCTGTTTCGAGGACGCAACGTGAGACTTCATTGCTGAAATGTCACTGGTCGCAACGTCGGTCGTTCGCAACGGTGGCTCAACGATAAGCCACTTGGAGATCGTTCTTTTCCGCACGCCTCGCTGCGGTCTTGCGTCGGCGCGGCCAAGGAAAGGACCGGCCGGCCTGTCGTCGCGAAAGGCCCGAAGCCGATCATGCCGGCGACGTGTTCGTAGGCAGCGATCGTCGGCCTACGGGCTAAACTTCGGGTCTCGGCGTCGACATCGAGCGCAAACCGGCTGCTTTCCCAAACTGACGGACTCGGCTCGAAGGGTTGTCCATCCAGCAAAGCCGAAAAAGCATCCCGCAGCATGGTCGCTTTTCGAGCCCGAAAACCCAACGACACCGTATTCGCGGCGGCGGATGACGCACTGCTCCACCCGCCCCCTCGCGGCGACGGGTGGAGAGATAAGACGCGAAACGTCACACTGTCGCGAGTTGATCTTTCGACGCCGGCGCAGCCGCCGCAGCGGCCTTCGCTGCCGCCGGATCGCCCCAGCCAGCGAAGGCCTTGCAGCCCTCGCCGACGGGAAGAATGGTCGCCATCACACTGTCGGCGAGCTCTCGGCTGACGGCCTTCTCCATGACCCAGGCGCACAGCAATTGAGCCGACAAGCAGCCGCCGGCGGTGGCAACGTTTCCGCTCGAGACAAAGCCTTCGTGGACCGGCGTGACCCCTTCGTACGTCGCGAGCTTCTCGAAGTATGTGGGGTAGGTCGTTGCCTTGCGGCCCTTCAGCAGACCTTTCTCGGCCAGCAGGATTGCGCCGCCGCACATGGAGCCGATGAGTTGCTTCTTTTCGTCGAGATGCAGTGCGTCGAGGAAGGCGCGGTCCTTCAGAACGTCCTCGACGCCGATCCCGCTGCCGAAGATGACGATATCGCTGTCTTTCGTTTCTTCGAGACGACCATGAGTGGGCACCTTCCATCCCGCTACGGAGGTGACATGGTCGCCCTTGCCCAGGACTTTGATTTCCCAATCCTTGGCGCCTGCGGCTTTTGCCCGATTGAGCAGATCCCACGGCATGAACACGTCGAGGTCGGTGAACTTGTCGAAGGCCACGATTGCAATCTTGGTCATGTGATTCCTCACTCGGGTTTTGCAGGGCGTTCCGTTCGCTGATGTGGAATATCGTCCCGCGTTTGGTGGAAGAGGACACTCTCTCTGTATCGCCCGCGCAAAAAAACCTCGGCCGAGCCGTCAAGCTCGATCGAGGCGTCCGCGCCAATACGGAGGATACTTCCTCCAGATGCTCCGGCTGTGACCTCCCGAAGGAGAGGACAGCACGAGATGGTAAATGGTACCCCAGTCGAGGGCTCTGTCAAGGGGTGCTGCGACCGGCTCCAAGCAATCAGGGTTACGTCGGATGACACACGACGTCGCGCCAATGAACGGGCGAGCGCAGATAGTCGACCGCTAGCATTCAGCATGCCAAGGGCCGTTCGTGCTGGTCCAGAATCCCTTTGATTATATTCGTGACTGGTTCTGCCATGCGCGCGTCACGACCGCTAGTTGGCGGAGTTCTTCCCAAGACTTGGACCGCTTGGACCGTTTGGACCGCTTGCCTGCAAGCGGTCTCTTTTTTCTTTTTCGTGACCACTTGGGATGGCAAGTTGTCGCAGCGCGAAGGACGGGACATTGTGAACTGTTCCAAAGCTCGGCCTTCCGTCAGCCGTACTCCCTCCGATGCGGAGATCGTCCGGATCAAAAAGCAAAGCACGAGCCGTACCGACTCGATCGACGCCTCGGCGCTGCAACGCAGCTTGACGGCTTCGGTTCGCGCGATAGGATGCCATCGTCACGATGTCTCCTCCGAGCTGAGGCCACACGGTGACTATCGGGAGGGGGAATTCCCTGCCCATGGCGAGGAAGCCTCGATCGAGCCACACGGCTCGGCCGAGGTTTTTTTGTTTCTGACAGAGTCGTCAGTCCTTCATCTCGATCCCGTCCGTCAGGACTACGCCGAACGGTCCTCTATCGTCCGTCGGCAACGGGGTTGTTCGACGCTCGATGAGGTGCCTGGCATTCGCTTGGACGAGCACACTTCATCGATTCGCACCCAGTAACAATGGAGCACCCGATGAATCCGTCCGCAGCTGCCCGTAGCACACCATCCGCCAGCAAATCACTGGACCTTACAGAGCTTACCGTAGAGAGCGTTCAGGCCGGCTTTGCGAGCGGAGCGTTCACGGCCCAAGAGCTGGCTGAAGCCAGCCTTGAACGGGTCGAGCAATACAACAAGAAGTACAATGCGATAGTTTTTCTCAATCCTGCCGCGGTCGACGACGCCAGGGAAATCGATAGGCGTCGCGCGGCCGGCGAGCAACTTGGTCCGTTGGCGGGCGTGCCCGTAGTCGTGAAGGACCCGATGGATATGGTTGGCTTTCCGACGACGGCGGGTTGGTCTCTTCTGAACAGCAATATGGGAGGCGTCGATCTCATGCCCGAGCGTGACGCACCTGTTGTCGCTCGCTTGAAAGAGGCCGGCGCCGTAATCATCGGCAAGACCAACGTTCCTATCCTCAGTCACAGCGGCACACACGCGAACGATAGCTGGGCGGGCCCCACGTTGAACGTAGTGATGCCGGATCGCGTCCCCGGTGCCAGCAGCTCGGGTACGGCATCCGCCGTGGCGTCCGCCATGGTCGTGCTCGGTCTTGCGGAAGAAACGGGAGGGTCGATTCAGAATCCGGCATCGGCGCAGGATCTCGTTGGCATCAAGCCGACGATCGGCCTCGTTCCGAACGCCGGCGTGGTCCCGCTTTCGGGGAATCGCGATGTCGTGGGCCCGATTGCGCGCTGCGTTCGCGATGCCGCCCTCTGTCTTGACGTTCTCGCCGGCTATACCGCCGAAGATCCGAAGACGCTCGCCGGGGTTGGAAAGAGACCGAAAGGGGGCTACACGTCGATGCTGAGCGTCGATGCATTGAAGGGCAAGCGGCTTGCACTGTATGGAGCCGGTTGGCGCGATCAGCCACTCTCGGAGGAGGCCGAAGCACTCTATGCCCGCGCGAAGGGTGAACTCCAGAAGCTTGGCGCGGTACTTGTTGCAGATCCCTTCGCCGGTTCGGGGTTCGCTGCGCTGCGAAAGCCCACTCCTCCTCTCGCCAACTTCGACGCGCGTGGCTTCGAATCGCTTCCCTACGATCTTCACAAATATCTCGAGAGGCTCGGTCAAAAGGCGGCCGTGAAGACGTTCGCCGAATTTGCAAAGCTCACCGAAAAAGAAAGCGCATTCGGTCCGAACGGAGTCCTCAACTTCATGCCGAATCTGCCACAGTTCAAGGCGGTCCTGGCAAATCCCATCGTTCCACCGGACATCTCTGAATTCATTGCTCTGAAGGAGGCGTACCTGAACATTTTCGAGGAGGTCTTCGGGAAGAACGGCCTGGATGCTTGCGTCTTTCCGCAAATGCTCGAGGAACTGCCGCCGCTGCATGGGGACGTTCCGATACGTGAGACCACCGTCGGCGAGATAAACATCGCGGGGCTTCCTGGAGTTACCGTTCCCGCCGGCTACTACAGGTCCGGCTCACCCTTCGAACTGATATTCGTAGGCCGCATGTGGAGTGAGGTCGACCTCCTTGGGTACGCGTACGCGTACGAGAGCAGCACGAAGCACCGGAAAGCGCCCGCATTAGAGAAGTAGGAGGTCCCGTCCAGGCGGACGTACGCCAGATGCACGCAACGGGCGGCCTAGGAACGGCGAGTTCTCTGGCCGCTCGTTACCCAATCGGGGCGTTAGCCGGATCTTTTGGCTCAGTCCGCATCGTTGGGTAGCCGTCAACCAGAGGTCCTCTTATTCGGTGGTAACCACATGCACTCAAGCTCATGGCGCGTCGGAGTATTGTTCTCGGAGACAGGCGTGACTGGCGCCATCGAACGAACGCAGCGGGCAGCAACGCTCCTGGCTCTCGAAGAGATCAACAGATCGGGAGGCGTTCTCGGGAAGCCGATCGAGCCGATCCTGTACGATCCGCAATCGACTCCGTCGATGTATCGAGAATTGGCGGTCAAGCTCTGCGATGTGGATCGGGTCAGCGTCGTGTTCGGATGTCACATGTCGAACGGAAGAAAGGCAGCGTTACCGGTCATCGAGGCCCGTGAAGCGCTGCTCTTTTATCCGCATCTCTATGAGGGCTTCGAGTACTCGAAGCATTGCATCTACACCGGGGCAACGCCGAGTCAGCAATCGGTTCTGATCGTCGACTACCTGATCAAGAATTATGGGAAACGGGTGTTCCTGGTTGGTTCAGACTATGTCTATCCGTACGAGTCCAATCGGATCATCGCCGATCTGTTCCTGAGTGGAGGAGGGGCGGTCCTTGATGAGATGTACGTGCCGCTGGATCTAAACGGGACTCACGTTTTGCAGATCATTGATCGGATCCGTCGTGCCCGGCCGGACGTGATCTATTCGACGGTTGTCGGCGATGGGATCATCCCGTTCTTTGAGGCGTTCAAGGAGGCCGGCTTCGACGCGAGCAAGATGCCGATCGTCAGCCAATCGACCAGCGAAGCTGACTTCGACCGCATGGCACCTCGAGTTTCGGCAGGCCACATCACGGCAGCTCCGTTCTTTTCGAGCCTGAACCGGCCGCAGGCGAGGGCGTTCGTAGAGAAGTATAAGCAGACTTACGCCGGTTTGCCGACCGCCGCGGCTGAAGCAGCGTATTTCCAGACGCATCTGTACGCCCTCGCTCTGGCCCAAGCGCGCAGCGACCGTCCGAAAGACCTCTTGTCGGCGCTGGCGCGCGTCGAGTACGACGCGCCTCAAGGTCTCGTGCGCGTCGATGCAGCCACCAATCACACTCACCTATGGCCGCGTATCGCAAGAGTGGACGCGAACGGACAATACGAGGTCGTGTGCGATCCCTCAGTTCGTGTCGCACCTGATCCGTTCATGCTCAAGAGCCGTCTCGGGATGGTTCAGTCGACATCAAACTCCGTAGTGATTTAGAGAGAGCAACATGGCGTTTGCCTTCTTGCGTGATTTGCGGGACCTAAGCGTTATCGTGCTGCACCCGCATAATCCGGAGGGCGAGTTTCTCGTCGATCACCTTCGCAGGATCGGCTGCAAGGCGACGCAGTCGTGGCCCATACCGGAGTTGTTGCCGCCAGGCACCGATGTTGTCTTCCTTGCCATGGAGCATGAGGCGAGAGGCGACATAGAGCGTTTTATCCGGAGGCTGCCGGACCCTGTGCCGACCATGCTCGCGATCGTGGGATACGAAAGCCCGTCCACGCTGCAGGTCGTGCTCGAGAGCGGGGCTCTTGCTGTCGTGGAGCGACCTATCCGACCGTTTGGTTTGCTGACGAATCTCGCAATCGCTCGCAGCCTTTGGCTGGATAGACAGGCCAACGTCAAAGAGATGCGTAAGTACAGGCGAAGAGCTCTCGGCGATCAGAGAGTGGCCCGAGCCAAGGCAATCCTGATGGTTCAGAACAGTTGCACCGAAAACGACGCGTATCAATTGCTGAGACAGCAGGCGATGGCCAGGCGTGTGGCAATCGAGGAAGTGGCGCAGGTAGTAATAGATATGGAGCGCGCATTGAGATCGTGAAGAGAAGACAGTAGCTCCCGCGAATGTTGATTTGGAGAAGGACACCTTGACGGCGAAAGTGGACCATGTTTAGTTTCAATGATCGAGCCAGCCCCCGATGAAATTTGGTCGCAGCTCATCTCATGGACCATTCGTTGGGTCCAAGGCGTGGAAGCCTCGCCTGATCCTTGGGATCAGCCGAGGCGTTTTTGTTGCTGACAGGGCCGTCAGCTCTCAATCGAAAAGTCAGCCATACGCTCATCCGAGGACTCGACGGATCCGGAGGTCGCTGTCGTGCGCCACGGCTTTCCAAAGGGGAGACGTTTAATGATTTACCAGTTGGCATTGGGGGTGGTCCGGAACGCGGAGACTGCGGCGGCCAATGAGCTACTCACGGCGAGGGACGTTCGCTCTGAACGAGCGAGATATCCCCGGTCGGCTTCGGTCCCTGTCTCGCCCGCATCTCCAGCGCACGCACAGGGCTGTCTCGTTCGTAGGTTCCGGCTGGGCGCCACGTCGAGATTTCCCCCTCCAACGCTGCCGAAGCTCCTCGGTGAACGATGATCGTCGAGGAGACAAGGTAGCGTCCTGGCCGCAGAGCACCACAATCGTTTATCCAACGGGAGAATTTCATGAAAGACTTCGATCCGGTACGACGCAAGCTGATCAAAATCGGGGCGGGAGCCGCAGGCGGGCTCACGTTTCCGTCCATGTTCGTACGGCCGGCGCTCGCGGAGGCCTATCCCGCCCTCGCGAACTACCCTGAGGGTGTCTCAGGCGACTCCGTCTTCGTCGGGCTGACCTGCGATCTTACGGGCGTCTATTCGCCCGAAGGCGTCGACGAAAGGAAAGGGTACGAACTCGCTATCGAACAGATCAATACGGGCGATAGCCGGATCAAGAAGATCTCGCCGCTAACGAAGACCGGCGTGCTGGGAAAGACCATCAAATACGGCGTGGCGGACTCGGAGACCAAGCCTAATACCGCGGTACAGGCCGCGACACGCTTCATCCGCGAGAACAAGGCGATGATGATTGCGGGAACGGTGTCGAGTGCTGTCGCCATCGCACTCCAAAAGGTTTGCAATCGTGAGAAGACGATCTTCCTCACGGCCATCAGCGCATCGAACGATACGACAGGGGCCGACTGCCAGCGGTACGGTTTTCGGCTTTGCCACACGGCGTACCAGTCGGCCAAGGCGCTCGCACCGATCGTCGCCAAGGCCTTGGGGAAGGACAAAAAGGCCGTCTACCTGGTGCCCGACTACACCTACGGTCACACCACGCGTGACTCCATGAAGGAGTTCACGACCCAGGAAGGCTGGACATTCGTCGGCGAACAACTGCACCCATTGGGAACGACCGACTTCAGCTCCTACCTGATCAATATCGCCAACAGCGGCGCGGATGTGCTCGTCAACGTCGGGTACGGTGCAGATGCCGTCAACTCGATCCGACAAGCCAAACAGTTTGGCATCCTCGACAAGATGAAGCTGGTGGTGCCCTACATGTCGCCCTTCCTGGGCGATGCCGTGGGCCCCGAGCTGATGGAGGACGTGTACGGCGTTGCCGGCTTCTGGTGGACGCTGGAGGATCAGTATCCGATCGCGAAGGACTTCGTGCAGGTCTTCGAAGCGAAATATAAGGAAAAGCCTCGTGATTCCGCGTACATTGCATATCTGAACATCGCGCTATGGGCAGATGCCGTCGAACGGGCCGGTACGTTCTACGCGCCCGAAGTCATTAAGGCGTACGAGCAGGGAGTGAAACGCGAAGGCCCGGTCGGCGACGTCTGGTATCGGGGCGACGATCATCAAGGCGCCGCCAACTTCGTTGTCTTGAAAGGCAAGAAGCCTTCCTTGATGAAGAACAAGGATGACCGCTTCGACATCGTTTCCGTTGCGAACGGCGGCGCGAATTTGCCGCCCGTTGGCCACTTCGGCTGCAAACTTGGCCCCTACACCTAATCGAGAGGGTAATGTTCAGCGCGCAACTGTTTCTATCGCAATTATTCAACGGTCTCGCGCTGGGCTTGCTCCTTGCGTTGATGAGTATGGGGCTCACGATTGTCTACGGCACGTTGGGCGTGGTCAATTTTGCCCACGGCGCCCTGTTCGTGGTCGGAGGATACGTCGGCTACAGTGTCTATGCGCTCGGCGGATCCTTCGTCGCGGCGATGCTGGCAGGGGCGATTGGCACGTTCGTCATCGGCCTTGCTCTGGAGCGGATCCTGATCCGCTTTTTTTACAACCGACCGGCGGAAGATCAGATCCTCGTCACGTTCGGTGTCGGCATCGTCCTGATTGAGACGATCCGGTCGTTATATGGCGGCATAAGCAAGACGATATCTCTGCCGAGTTGGGGGCAGGGGGTCACGAACCTGGGCTTCATGTTGTATCCGACATACCGGATCGAGCTGCTTGCGATCTCGATCTTGATCCTGGGGCTAGTATGGATCTTGCTTTACCGCACGAAACTCGGCTTGATCGTTCAGGCCGGCGTCGAGAACATGATGATGGTAAACGTTCTCGGCATCAACGTTCGCCGCGTCTTCCTGTTCGTCTTCGGTAGCGGTGCGGCCGCGGCCGGTCTTGCAGGCGTACTCGCCTCGCCGATCTTGTCGCTTGCGCCGGACATGGCTTCGCACATCCTCGTGCTCTCGTTCGTTGTAGTCGTAATCGGCGGGATCGGATCGTTCGGCGGAGCCGTGCTTGGCGGGGTGGCGGCAGGAGAGATTCTCAGCCTGACATCGATGGTCAATCCAGCCTACACCGACGCCATGCTGTTCGCGGCCATGGCGCTAGTCCTGATCTTCCGGCCGCAAGGCCTTCTCGGAACCGAGGGCCGTAACTGATGACCGCTGGGGGCGCCATACGACGTTGGTGGCCGGAACTCGTGCTCTTCGCTGTCCTCGTTCCCGCTCCCTATCTCGGAGGATTCGTTGGGATTGGGCCGGATCTGCTCGGACGCATTCTGATCTGGGGCCTGTTCGGACTCGGGTTCTCGCTTCTTTTCGGTTACGCGGGTCTGTTGTCCTTCGGTCAATCGGCGTTCTTTGGAACAGGCGGTTTTGTCTGCGCCTATCTTCTGGCGGAGGGGCACGTCCAGAATACCCTGATCGCTCTTCTAGTCGGGACCGTAGCGGCGGCGGCGGCAGGTCTGGTGATCGGATTTCTAACCTTGCGCCGGACGGGCATCTATTTTGCGATGGGGACCCTCGCGTTCGCCGAGATGTTCTATTTCCTGGAGAACTCGCCGCTGAAACATTGGACCAGGGGCGAGAACGGCATCTCCGGCATCCCATCGGCGCAGATATCGTTCGGGATGATGTCCTTCGAAGTCGCGTCGGGGTGGCAGATGTACGCGTTCATCGCCGCGTTATTCTATATCGGGTTCATCGTCGCGAGGCTGATCGCCGGCTCGCCTTTCGGCGCGGTACTCACCGCGATCCGCGGCAATCCACAGCGCGCGAGCGCGGTCGGTCACGCCATTGGTCGCTACAAACTCGCGATTTTCGTCGTCGCTGCCGCCTACGGCGGTTTGGCCGGAGGGCTGTTGGGCATCTTTCAGAGCTATATGCCGCCGGATGCTTTCAAGCTGGAGACCTCCGCACAATTGGTAATGCAGACGGTCATCGGCGGTGCCGGAAATCTGTTAGGGCCGCTGGTGGGAGCCGCGGTATGGCTTTGCCTGTACGAGATCCTCCAGCACACGTTTGCGGTCGGTCCCTATTGGAAGCTGATCTTGGGAATCGTCTTCGTGCTGCTCGTCGCGTTGCTGCGGCGCGGGCTTTGCGGGGTAGTTGAGGATGTTTTCGTGAAGTTGGCGGATCGATACAAAGGAAAGCGGATAGGGGAAACGTCTGTCGGTAAATTGGGGATCTTCGCGGCTGCCCGCAGCTCGACCGGCTCTCCGGTCCTTCAGGCCCGCGCCCTATCCAAGGCGTACGCGGGCTTCCAGGCCGTCGCGGAGGTCGACTTCTCCCTGCAGGAAGGCGAAATTCATGGAATTATCGGTCCGAACGGAGCCGGCAAGTCGACGTTCTTCAAGATGCTGGCCGGGGAGATCAATCCAAGCTCCGGTCAAATCCTGCTGAGAGGAGACGATATCACGGCCCTCGGGGCCACCGAAATCTGTCAACTCGGTATGAGCAAGGGGTACCAAATCAACCAATTGTTCGAGTCGTTGTCCGTTCGAGAGAGTCTCAGGATCCCGGCGCTGGCCCGGGCGCGCGGAAAGTTCCGCTTCGACATATTTCGAGCGGCGCATCGGATCGACGACGTCGAACGGCAAGTTGAGGCGGCGCTCACGCTCGTGCAGCTTCATGATCGTCAGGACGTCTTGGTTCACGAACTCAGCTATGGAGAAAAACGCCGACTAGAGATCGGTCTCGTGCTTGCAACCGGCGCGAACATTCTGCTGCTGGACGAACCTCTGGCCGGCATGAGCCCAGAAGAGCGTGCTCACGTGATCAAGTTGCTGCGGTCGTTACGGACAGGACGCTCGATAGTCATCGTCGAGCACGATATGGACGCGATGTTCGGCCTGGCCGATCGCATCACCGTGTTGTGCGAAGGCAGACTACTCGATGAGGGATCCCCGGCCCACATCCAGAAGAGCCAGGCAGTCCAGGAGGCTTATCTCGGAGGTGCCAAAGAACATGAGCTTGCTTGAAGCCAAAAGCATAAACAGCTTCTACGGCGACTCCCACATTCTGTTCGATGTCTCGATGACTATCGGACGGAACGAGGTCGTGGCGCTGCTCGGGCGCAACGGGGCTGGAAAGACGACGACCCTGCGAGCGCTTTCCGGCGTCGTGTCAACATCTTCGGGCAGCATCAGCCTGAACGGCAAGGCAATCGAAGGACTCCAACCCTATGAGATCGCCCGCCTCGGATTGCAGCTCGTTCCGGAAGAACGGTGTGTATTCACCAGTTTGACAGTGAGGCAGAACTTGGAATTGGCAGCGATGAGCGCCCCCGCAGCGCTGCCTGTCCAAGATGTGTTCAACATATTTCCCCGCCTCAAGGAGAGGCAGAATCATAAAGGCGGCGAGCTCTCGGGTGGCGAGCAGCAAATGGTAGCCATCGCCAGGGCGATCATCCGGGATGCCCAAATCATCCTGTTGGACGAACCTTTCGAGGGATTGGCTCCAGTCATCGTCCGGGATCTTGTCAATGTGTGCAAGAGCCTGGCTGAAGACGGGAGGACCATCGTCATCGTCGAGCAAAATGTGCTGCTTGCATTGGCGCTCGCCGATCGCTGCTACGTTCTCAACAACGGGCATGTGGTCTTTCAAGGGGCGTCCGCTCAGCTACGCGACGAACCCTTCGTCATTCGTCGATATCTAGGGGTCGGGATTGCGCCGGACGTCGAGAGATCCGGACCCTAGTCGGGCGTTTCCATGGTTCGAATCTTATCACGCGACCTTTTTGAGCTTGTAGGACCAAGTGTGAACGACGGG
>Ga0307516_10006342_pt1 | contig 13872 bp, 15 predicted proteins | sample 19_EM_MG_FD_203310 | JGI IMG/M metagenome (GOLD analysis project Ga0307516, IMG submission 203310) | Populus trichocarpa ectomycorrhiza microbial communities from riparian zone in the Pacific Northwest, United States - 19_EM | ecosystem: Host-associated > Plants > Roots > Unclassified | place... | reverse complement strand
GTTCCATGGTCCGGTATTTCTCCTTTTTTGCAGCCAACTCCTGCACCCGAAGATCCAACTTGGCAGCTTTTTCCTTCCATCTCTGTAGCTTGCCCAACTGTGCAAGTCGTGAGCCAGCCTCAACCTTCTTGATATGCTTGTTCAAGCTTTTCTTGTCTTTGAAAATGACACCTTCTTCTGGAATCCTCCGTCAGCGTTTGGGCTTTGCTTCTCGATTGTTCTGCCGCTGGGTTGTAGCTCCAAGTCGCTCTTGTATCAAATCCCGCTCGTGGCCAAAAGTAACTCCCGTATTTTTGAACTTTTCAATAACATGTTTCATCCTCGAAGTCCCCGGCAAGTTACTACCTTGTAGATCGAGAGACACTGATTGGAAGAGGTGTTCCAAGGAATGCTGATCGCAGGGTGTAGTAATCGCATAGCTCTCGGTAGGGGACATCGACGACAGCGCGCGAGGGGGTGGGGTTGAGGGTCGTGGTGGTGCTGGGTTGCTGACGGCTGCACAGGTAGATATATTGAGGACTCGACATAGGGCTTTAAAGTCCAAGGGAACCAGGCCTGTATTCCAGAAACCACTTCGAATATTTTCTGGTGTAAAGGCAATCTCTTGTGCCTCAACATATAGCTTGTAGAAGTTACCCTTCCGAACTCCTTTTTCTCCAGCCTGCGTACGTCAGTGAAGAACATCCGAATATACTGCCTTCAGAGGTGAAAAAATGGAAACATCGAGAGGTTGTGAGAAGTGGGTTGTATGAGGAGGAAGGCAAACAGGCAACACCATGTAGTCAAGACAGGTAGATAAAAATTCTCCATTCATATGGGAGACATGACCATCAAAGATAAGCATCCGCCATTCGCCAGCAGCCTTGACTTCAGAGATGCTCCCGGGCCCGAAGTGGTGTTTTAGCCATCCCATAGTCTTACTGTTGTCTGTCCAGCCATTGGGTGATACCCCGAAAAGGATGTTGCTAGGTACATTGACCATATTCTGGAACCACGAGTCCTGCATCCCGTTTTTTGCCTTCATGATAACTGTGGAGTCGAGGTAGGATCCATTCGCACAGATACAACAAATGACCGTAGCAAACTCGCGGGACCCCTCTTGAACACAGGTGCCAGGTGGGAGTTGTAAGTCCTTCATGTCCGCTGGAAAAAGTCGCCCATTCACACTTCGAGGATGTCGAATAACCTCTAAAACTCGTCGTGATTGCGTATTTCCCATCACAAATCCAGTCTCATCGACATCATAGGTGTTTCGAGGCTTGACTTCGTACTCAATCACTACCTCATATAGCTATATCCATGTCAGTAAATTCCTGTATAGTTTGTTATTTAGTACGTACCATTTCAAAGAACAGCTCAAGCGCTGCAAAATTATTTCCGTGCACTGCTCTAATCCTGTCTAGCTGCTGACTCCATCGTGCTTTCACTTCTGGATGTCGTTTATAGAAACTGTGATCGATCCATCGAGGGCCAACGGTTGCATTCGGCTTTCGCTTTCTCAGTATCTTTCTGGCTAGGGCAGTAACGTCCTTCACGCTCAGAGGAAATCCAGGCCTCTGTAGAATATCGCAGTACCACACTAGGACTCGCTCCTCTGCGGTGTTCAACAGCTGATGTCCCTTGTTGTAGTCTTCTGCTGACCGTCTTCCATGGACTCGGTGTAAGAAGGTTGATCATGGCATTTCGGCAACTGTTGCAGCATCGGTATGGGTTGAAATGGCTCCTGAGTTGTACATATCAAGTGCTTCCTGAAATTGAACGCTTTCCAGAAGACTCTCCTCGTTTGTGTTCGACATGGTGATATGCTGTAGTTGCAAGAAAGAAGCTCACTGTCAGCTCATTTCGTGTTGATTTTACCCCTGAAGAAAAAGAAAATATTTGTATCTAAATAGCACTCGCGCCAAGAGTACGCTAGTGCACTAGCGCCTACTTAGTGCGTTAGCGCTCGACTTACGTACGTGCTCGACTTGGGTACACCCTCTCTAAATAACGTATTGTACAAATGTGATAGAGAGCGATAAATATCGTATTGTACAAAGGAGATAGAGAGCGATAAATAACGCATCGTACAAAGATGATAGAGAGCGATAAATAACGCATTGTACAAAGGAGATAGAGACCGATAAATATCGCATTGTACAAAGGCGATAGAGAGCGATAAATAATGCATTGTACAAAGGCGATAGAGAGAGATAAATAACGCATTGTACAAAGGAGACAGAGAGCGATAAATAACGCATTGTCTGAGCACCACCGCCTCACAGGGGCAACGGCATTGGTTCCTCCGAGTGCTGTCACCACATATCGAACCTAGGAATATAGGTGTAACAGCGTTGGTTTCAACAGTCATGGCCTACTTCGTCCTCTCCAATATCCATTTAAGCAAATAGCATATGTAAGTATGTGGCTATTATATTTGCATGATCCGTAGTATCGTAGTTAGATTGGGTACACGCGGAAGAAGTATCACTACTTCGCACTCTTCCTCGTTACCTGATTGATTCACCAAAATCACTCGCTTGCTGTGCACCGGAGCTCCTTCACTGTCACCCCCACGCTACCGGCGTATGACATGTAGGTTGTCCGCCATGCGTTTGCTACCTTGACACACGCGGTGCGCCACAGGAGAGAATTGCTATCTCCAATGTGGCTTTGAGGAAGGTATTTTTCAGGAGGAACCGGACGCCAGTTATGTGGTGTGCTAAACCCAAAGACGATAGTACGATACTCCATAGCAGTTTAAACAGCTGGTGGCACCGGTAGATTCGATACTGCTACAACCGCCACACAAGGAAACCAGCAATATTCTGTACAGTCTGTGCCAGTAGTAACGCTGCTACAGGTCGTAGGTTGAGGTAATGTTGCATCTAGTCACACTCTTTATATCACAAGCATCTCCAAGGTGGTTTCCAGGCTAGGATACATCTACGAGTTACCGGATACCTTGGTTGTGACGTGGTGGTATTGAACATCACGCATACTATACAACACACAGCCATTAGATATCCGTACACCCACCATAGGACAGGACCCGTCAAAAGCTCTACGAAGTCCTTCAGACAACTGATTAGGAGATGGTTTAACTCTGTAGATGGCAGAAGCCATGGTTGTTGTTGTCACGGCGCAGGTCCCAGCGTCTGGAACGTCTCGCCCGTAGACTGGGTCTCAACGTGCGGAAGGTTTGGTTGTTTTGGTTCTCAGGAACGCCTCTCCCATCGACCGGGTCTCGGAGCGTGCAAGGTTTGAGTTGCTTGCGTCTTCGGAAGGTTTGAGTTGCTTGCGTCTTCGGAAGGGTTGAGTTGCTTGTGTCTTCGGAAGGTTTGAGTTGCTTACGTCTTCGGAAGGTTTGAGTTGCTTGCGTCTTCGGAAAGTTTGAGTTGCTTGCGTCTTCGGAAGGGTTGAGTTGCTTGCGTCTTCGGAAGGTTTGAGTTGCTTACGTCTTCGGAAGGTTTGAGTTGCTTGCGTCTTCGGAAAGTTTGAGTTGCTTGCGTGATTCTGCTTGCGCGTTAGGAAGGTTTGGGTTTGGTTGGTGGATTTCGGTCGTGGAAGGTTCGACAACTTGGAAGGCGTATCGGTTCTGGGTCCTGTTGCATGAGAGTAGTCAGTACGAGTACGCATGCATATAAGAAGGGCCTCCTGCTGTGTGTTGTCTCTTCTTCTTCTCTTCTCCCTCATGCAACCTCTTGTTATCTTACTTGGATCATTCACTATTCTGTCTACGAATCAAGATCTCTGTCCTTCCGTTCCCATCTTCTGATCTCTAACCTGACCTCTGACCACTGCCCTCGCTGTCGTCCTCTGGTTCCTCTGGTTCCTCTGGTTCCTCTGGTTCCTCTGGTTCCTCTGGTTCCTCTGGTACCTCCTGTTCCTCCAGTTCCTCCAGTTCCTCCGGTTCCTCCTGTTCCTCCAGTTCCTTCATCTCCATCCTTTCCTCGTCCCCGTCCTTGCCTCATCCCCGTCCTTACCTTCATCCCCGTCCTTACCTTCATCCCCGTCCTTACCTTCATCCCCGTCCCCATCCTTGCCTCATCCCTGTACTTACCTCGTCTCCATCCTTTCCTCGTCCCCATCTTTGTCGTTGTCCTCGCTCCACGGCGTTCGTTCGTCCAGCGTTCGGTCCGCTCCTCTCTCCGAGGCATTCGCTCGTCTAGCGTTCGGTCCACTCCTCACTCCACGGCGTTCGCTCGTCCAGCGTTCGGCCCGCTCCCCCATCTCCGGTATTCGGCTTACAGCGTCTGGCCACTCCCTGTCCGGCACTCGTCGCGTCGATGTTTGCTCGTCCTTGTCCTGGCACTCGTCACGTCGACGTTTGCTCGTCCCTGTCCGGCACTCATCACGTCGACGTTTGCTCGTCCCTGTGGGGCTCTCGTCACGTCGACGTCTGATCGTCCCGGCACTCATCTCGTTGACGTCTGCTCGTCCCGGCATTCTTCTCGTCGACGTTTGCTCCTTCCTGTCCCTTTTCCCCGTTCCCCACTCCCGTCCCCGCTCCTGCTCCTGTTCCCCACTCCCGTCTCCGTTCCCACTCCTGCCCCTTTTCCCCGTTCCCCACTCCTGTCCCCGCTCCCACTCCCATTCCACTCCCCGATCCCGCTCTCTGCTCCTATCCCGTTCCCTGTTGCCCGCTGCCCTGTCCCTTGTCCCGTCCCCGCTCCTGTCCCTTTGTTGGGGTCGTTCCTTAGTCTCACCCGTCCCCTCGGCATCCGCTTGTCAAAGCGTTCGCCCGGTTCCGTCTCCTCCGTCTCTGGCGTCCGCTTGTCGAAGCGCTCGCCTGTTCCTCTTCTCGGCATCCGCTTGTCAAAGCGTTCGCCTGAGTTCTCGTTCCCCATTCCTTGCTGCGCATTTGCGACGTTGCTACTTGGAGGCCCTACCCGCCTGCCAGGTCCGCAGTTACAGTTGTGTGGCAAGATCGAACGCTGTCCATTACCAACATACGGTATACTATACAGCATACAGCAATTGGACACCCGTACACTCGGTCCCCCACCACAGGACGAAACCCATCACGAGCTGACTGGAAAACCCTTCAGACAACTGATTCGGAGATCTGGTGAAATCCTGTAGATGGTGGAAGACGTGGTTGTTGCATGGGAAGATCGAACGTCGCCGGATACGATCATGCCGCATATGATATAGCGGACAGCAATTGGATACCCGTACCCCCACCACAGGACGAAACCTGTTACAAGCTGACTAAAAGTCCTTCAGACAACTGTTTCGGAGGTCTGGTTGAACCCAGTAAATGGGGGACGCCGTGGTTGTTGCGTGGGGACGACACGGATCTTCCTGCTCAAGTTTACGAGGGGGCCATCGAAGTACTTGCTGGTGATCGACTCCGGGTTCCGTGTGCACCTGACGCAGTTGACGCGTGAGACATCGCCGATGCCCAGCGCATTCATGCAGAAGCTGCGCAAGTACCTGCGGACACGCCGTGTGACATACGTCAGCCAGCTTGGCATTAACGGCATCCTCTGGATCCAGTTCAGCGACGGCCTGTACAGCCTCTACCTCGAGTTCTTCGCCGGTGGCAACATCATCCTCACCAATGCCAACGGGACCATCACCAGGGAGCGCATCGTCAAGGTACTCACCTACGCTGTCGATACGGCCCAGGAGAGGCTGCAGCAGCTGCTGGAGGAGAGGCCAACGGCGACAGCGGGCGAGAAGAAGTTCCAGCGGAAAAGGAAAAAGGTCGACAGTGCTCTAAAGTGGGTGCTCAGCGTTCGGCTGTCAGAGTTCTTGCCGGTGCTGATCGGGCATACGCTCTTTGGGGTGGGAGTCGATCCGGTGTTCAAGGCGGCTGACATGCTAGCCAGTGCGGAGCTGTTGGTGAAAGTGGTCGAGGGCTTCGGAGAGGTGGAGAAGATCATCAGAGAGCTCACGGTGGGTGAGGGAACTATGAGAGGATATATCGTCGCCAAGAAGCCGCAGGATGTCAAGGATGAGCCCAAAGAGGAGATGGAGGAGGAGAGGGAGAAGGAAAACGGTTTCGTTTGGAAGCACCGAGGCGATGGAGTCGATGCATCCCCAGGTGGTACAGATGGAGGGCGTGGCGAAGGGACTTGTCTTCGACGATTTTCACCCGTTCCTCCTACGACAGTTCGTTGGCATCCCAAGGCTCACGATGCTGGAATACGAGGGGTTCAACAAGACGGTCGATACGTTTTTCTCCTCAATCGAGACGCAGGAGCTCGAGAGCTGTCTGAGAGAGCGGGAGGCGGCAGCGGTGAAGTGACTGAAGGCCGCCAGAACGGACTATAAGAAGCGTATGGGGGACTGCGAGACGTGCAAGACCTCAACGTGCGCAAGGCACAAGCTCACGAGGCGAATGCTATGCGTGTTGAGACGACTGCTACGGTGAATGGTGATCCTTGACGACATCCAGTATGTGCGCCCTGGGGTGCAATGGGCCGATACAAGTACGGAGTCAAGCTGCAGCCTGGAGCCCAGAAGAAGGGCAAGGTGATCAGGGAGGTGCTCCACGGCTGGATGTGGGATAAGGGACGTATGCGGGGTAAGGAGAAGAGCTGGTGACGGGGGTGGAAGGTGACTGAGGCTATCGCCTACGTGGGTGTGGGAAAGGTCAAGGTGTTTGGAGAAGCAGGTAAAGGTGGTGGGAGTGGCGATAAAGGGAAAGCGAAGGCGAAGGGGAATCCCGCTAGGGGGGCATCGAAGAAGAGTGCAAAGAAGTAGTGATACTTCTTCTCCACCATCCGTGTGTACCCAATCTAACTACGATACTACGGATCATGCAAATATAATAGCCATATACTTACAAATGCTATTTGCTTAAATGGACATTGGAGGGGACGTAGTAGGCCATGACTAGGTATGTAGCCTAGATATGCTGGACGGAGGGTGTTGTTACAAAAGTCCAAATGGAAAAAATCTCGCCTACATAGGAGCCAAACTTCAGGACTGCAAACAAATTCTATGTGTCAGCTTCGGTGTGTCTTCACACTTCTATGGTTTGTTTCTCTTATCTATATAGTCGGACCTGCAATGTATTATGAGCATGGCACTTTCAGTCACATGGTCGCAGACTTTTGACCTTCCGGATAGAATACAGTGTATAGAAAGTCTTGACGAAACCATCTCACCATTTCCTCCCTGAACCCCTCTCCTTACCCAAGCAAGCAACAGCATGCAGCAAAACCATCCCGCCACATTCTCAGTCCACCTCCACAACTTGGACAATGGAACCTGCACTGGCTCCAAAGATCAGAAACACTCCATGGACCTATGCGAAACAAGCACCCAACGACGTACACCATACTCCTTATTGCTCCAAGGTGTTGTCACTGCGCTTAGAGTTGGTACGGTCTCCCAGAGGAGGGCGTTTGGATCGGATGGTAGCCTTCTCGAAAACCAGGACCCCGGTTCTGACTCGATGGGTCGTATGCTTCTGCCTCTCCTTCCAAACCCTCCACCACCGGTCGCATGCATCAGCATCCACGTTCTCCAACACCACCCGTTGTACGTTCACACCTCTATGGCCATTCCTCACCACCGCGCATGTAACCTGCCATGCACAGATGGCGTCCGCTGCCACCTCCACACCTTCTCGGAGGCCACAGGCTTCCGCTTACACGACCACACCCTCTCCTTTGTTTCTTTTCTTTTGAGATGACAAGAAGGCGAGCCCGGGCTCGTATACTTTATCACCTCCGGGTCATATGTAGCTAGATGGGTACTGAGAGGATGGTCCGATTCCAGAAGGACTGTTCGTCTAGCCAGAGGAAGGCGGGTTACTATTCGGAAAGATGGAGCCCCATGGGGGTGTATACAGTCTGTAGTACTAGCACACTGGAATGAAACTTTATCAGGAAATAAATTCTTTGTCCGGACACAGCATACGCGTCGGAAACGTCAAGACGCTCAGGACGCAACCTGGCAAGGTATCATAGTCTCAGTCTGGTCGACGTATGTCAGCGCACATGCCGCTCCGAACGCGACCCGCCCGTGCATATGCATACCAGACGGATGTTGGCAGTGCATTGGCCTTCCGGACGACCAATGTCAAGGTAAACGGCGTCCGGATGACTTATGCCATGGCATCTACCTTCTGGACGCAGCCCGTATCTTACAGACACAGAATGTCAAGGTAAATGTCTTCCGCACGACGCATGGCATGGCATCTGCCTTCCGGACGAGGAGTGTCAGGGCATTTTCCTTCCGGACGCAGCCGTGTCTTCTTGACGCAGCCGTGACTTAACGCGTGGCTTCTCGACGTAGCACGTGGCTTCTTGGATTGCGGACGCACACTACACGTTGGCAACATAGCGGTTACGGTGGTGGCGTAATCACAGCAAAGACTTCCATTACATTTTCAAACACGCAGTGGAATCCAGTTTTATTCATTATATCTAATGTTCATCTATATACTGTATCGCTTTGACTGGCCCCTATCATTGTCTCGTCGCCCCACTTCGACCGGCCCCCGTCACCCCCCAAAATATGCTACCACATTCAGCTATCCACAGTGCAAACACACAATCTCATATCAATCACCGCGATCATCGCCTGCAAGACATCGGCAGCATTGCTCTCCGCGACGAGTATGATGGCAAGTAAGACACGACGAGTATGATGGCGAGTAATACACGACGAATATGATGGAGAGCGTTGTGACATTGTTAGCGCAGCTCTCGGAGTGACAGAGACAGTGGAGGGTTGTACAATACGATGTAACGAACACGATGTCGATCAGGATGGCGATGAGGCTGGTGATGAGGATGGCGATGAAGCCGGTGACGAGGATGATGGCGTGTAAGATGCAATGAGTGTGATGGCGGCCAGTCAGATGGCAACGCGGAGAATGACGACAAGTAGGACGGCGAGGATATTGATTTCTGACAAGCGGTGGTGACTGTGAGGATGGCGTGAAATGAAAAGAAAGTAGGTCTTACCGAAGTTGAATTGACTCATATTTAGTGTGCCGAGCCGAGGCGTGGAAAAGCGAGACGTTGGTAGATACTTATTAGGTGCTGCAGCTCGCAGTGAAGAATGGACAAGACACTTTGAGGTCACTGTATACCACCCCCCTTTTCGTAACGAGTCTTCCGTCGGTTGGTTAAAAGGGAATACGTGGCGTTTGTATTTTAAAGCATGAATGAGATGGCGGTTACCATAAGGTAGATAGATGGCCGCCCATATCGCTTCAAGTCGCATAATAAAGGCACGAGACACCACAATCGACAATCACCACCCAATCGTTTCTTCGCTCGGGGTCAGAATTTTTCAATATTTAATATACTTGCCCCTCTCCAAGAGAAGTCACCAATGACATGCTACTGCTCAGAGGCATGGTGCAGTGACGGCCAGCCATCTTCGTACGAAACTGCAGCATGGAATAATTATTACTGGATAAAACTGAAGCGGAGGCGGTTCCTCTTTGGAGGTTTCCGCAAGCGCCAGCCGTAAGATATTGCAACGACTACAAGCGGCCGTAAAGCGCTCAGCCGGCGATGTTACCCTATTTCACTTCCTCGCCAATGGTCAGCCATCCTGTATTCAGGTCTGCAATCACCTGTTCATCTTCCACAGGGTGCCTCTTCGCAAAATCATGCCAGACTGGCTACTGGCCACCAAGAAGGTATGAGGTAGTTGGTGACTGTTGAAGATTATGAGCGATCGTGGGTGTTGCGGTAGAGAATCCGGTCGTGAGCGGCGAGGTACTCTGCTCACTACAGACACAAGATTAGCACTATGTAATTGGAGACTTGTAGAGACTTACACGTGAGTGAGCATTGACGGAAATGTCTGTTATGGGAGGAGTCAAGGCGTAACAAGAGCGGCTGACTATCTTGCAATTGATTTTCTATATAGAAGTAAAGGAGAAGAATCAAAGCAAGCACTGACACTCCATCACTTTCCATTGCTACACCACGCTATGCCTAATCGGACGCTATCACAACTTTGGTCGCCCCGGCGTCCACCCGTCGTCTTCACGCCATTGCCCAACTCTGGTCTCACACTATTATTCCTGGTGAGGGCAGAACAGGTTGGTGTCTTGCATTTGGTTCCAGGGGTCGGGTCACCCATGACATGGCTCCTGTTCTGTCACCTTACGATGGTGGTGTGGGACACCTGCTCGCGGACGCATGAAGCAAAATAACCTCGTTGAAGAAATTTAGTTTCACGCTAATTATGACATTCTGCTAGTTTTCGTCGCTGGGTGTGGTAATTGTATACCACTAAACCACACCCCCACGACGAAAATTAGCAGAATGTCAGACTTAGTGCGGAACTAAATTCCTTCAAGGGGGTTATTTTTGCAAACTAATACGCGCCTCCGACATATGGCGCTTAACATGCGTCCCAATCGCGCTCGCCATAGCCCGGACCATCTTCCAGCCGCCCACATTCTCCTCTTCATTTCCTATCTCCCTGCACCGGTATGTTGGCCACGGAAGTTGCGTTTTCCACCATCAAGGGACTGATCGGGATTGGTGAGGTGGGTAGCTGTGTGGCGATGGTTGCCGCAAGAATAATCGACGCGGTACGAGGTATGGGGGCGGAAGACGGGGTGCTGCGTATCGCGTGCGTTGGGGTGAGCAGCTGTTAAACGGCGAGCGGCGAGCTCTGAATCAGTACATCGTCATCCATCTATCAAGCCGGGGAAGCAGTTTATCTACCTCCGGTTCAATTCAGCCGTCTGCAGCCCACCACCCCATACCTCGCACGCAGCTCCCCACGCGCAGCCATTCTACTTGGACTGCGGCGACGTTGTCAACTTCTAGGCTGGCGAAAACCTAGCTGCCACCGATGGCATTTGGCGTGCGACCAGGTAGCCTCCGGGGATGAGCAATGCCAATCCGGTCGCACGTGGTTCTTGTCGTGAGGTGATCACGCGTTGTAGCTGCCTGTCAAGGGATTCGCATTGTAATTTGGTGGTTTGTGGAATAGACTCTCTCGGGGCGACGAGGACAGGTGGTGGTAAGCGGTGGAAGTGGTGGTGACGAGATAGGGGAGGAAGGAGTGTGATGCCGTTCGGCGGACAGTGGGAAACTGACGCGGCACGAAGTTGGAGAGCCGGTCGAGGAAATAGAATTGAGGATTATTCTGACGAGCTGGCAAAGAGGTGGGGTGCTCGAACTCAACGCTTGGGTCGATGGATTTTGTTTTTTTTTGTTTACTCATACTCGCATTCGACCTATGTAGATCATGGCGGCGTACATCTTTTGTCCGTTTCCTCGCTGCTGTCCGCGCGATGGCGGCTCGTTGCAAGCTTCCCTATGCCCTCCGCCCAGGCCTATCCCAAGATGAAGATAACGCACCAAGGAAAGAAACAAAGGAAAGAACGGAAACGAAAGAAGAGTAAACCGCCCCAGTCCCCTAATCCTCCCCCGCCCGCGCCATGAAGGGTATATTGGGTAGGAACAGCGTCGCTTCCCCCACGGCCCCCAGTGCCTCCTCCTCCGCCCTCCGTTCTTGTTCCCGCTCCGTCCTCTCCCGGAGCTCCCCCTCTGATGCCTCGCTTCCTGCCTCTTCTTCCGCAGCCGGCGCTACTTTCCCCACGTCCGTGGAGGCCAAGAAGTCCAGCAGCGCCTGCGCGCACCTCTGGTCGGCGAAAAGCTCGTGTGCCTTCCACCGGCGCTTCCCTCTCCCTGTCTCCTTGTACACCTCCCTCCACAAGGTCTTCTGCTGTTCCTTCCACCTCGGGCACCCCTTGAGGAGGTGGTCCCTAGTCTGCCTGGGGCACCGGCACCACCAGCTTGGGTCGATGGAGTACTAGTAAGGTAGAGAGTAGAATTCCCAGATCGGATCTGCGTCGCCAAGCCGGCGCGTCGTATCTGTTCGGCTTGCACCGTATTTCATAGCTATGATACCACACAAAATTGAGCTGACGTCAGTTTGGAAATACGCTGAGCGTTCGGCTCAACCATATATATGAAGAAAAAAGCCGTGCCTGTTGCGTGAGATAATACGGCAGATCCTTCCGTCACGTGCCTTTGTCAGGTGCGACTCTGCATCACATGTCTGTGTTGGGCACAGACCCAGCGAGCAGGGGTGATCGAGCGTCATCCACTTCGCAACTTCATCTTGGTCCCCACGACATCCAGAACCAACCACCACCACCGCCACCACCACAACTGCGGAACCCGACGCTGCAGACTCCAACCACCTTCGTGGCTGCCGCTCCGCGCTTGTATCAGTTACCCTTACTAGTCGCTCTCCACGCCGACACCCGCCACCGCCGTCCCGGCGATCGCCACCAACCATGTCCAACACTCCCCGTGCGAGCGCTGCGCATGATCGCGAAAGCGGGAGTGATGAAGCCGATGACTCGTTTCAGCCCGACGGTTCGTACAAGCGCGACGATCTCCATCTGAGGACAGTGACGACCCTACTCCGTCTCTTCAATAGACCTGATCAGACCAAATACAAGTCGTCACTGCCGAGCAGTACTAGAAAGAACTTCAGGAAGATGCTGGCTGTTTCTACTCTGCTAGCGCGAGGGGCGGATGTGGTGGCATGCATACCGCGCAGGACCGTTGACACGACTACTCTCTTCTGCCTGCGCGAGGGCAGGCCGAAGAAGCACTTGAGCGAGCATAGTCTGTTCGTCTCCAAGAACGGCCCTCCACCTGTGCCCCGTGATAGTCCCCCTCCTACGCCGATCAAGCTATTACAGGTCCCAGAAGTCAAGTTAGATCAGGACATCGTATCGTACCTGGTCACGAACTGGTGAGCAACCTCGCCCACCATTGTGTTTCTATGTGTTGACTCCCACTCGCAGGGGTGATGACAGATTCGAATTGCACGCACAAACGCTTGCCGTCCTCATCGGGAGGTGCCAGTCCACGGCATGCTCACCGGCCGACCGCCGAAATCTCACCGACTATTCGGTGTTTAACGGAGCTTACAAACTGATTCGCCGGTTTCGCAGCAAAGACTTTTGCCACAAGCACTACGAGGTCTTCAAAGGTTTGGCCGTCACAGATCTCGGATATCCGTCTCGAGACCAACTGGACCGGCTCCGCAAAATTCTCGGTCCTGGAATCCTGGCGTGGCTGGCACTCCTACCTCCGGGCATTCTGACCGCTGCGCGCCAACCAAAGTTGTTTGATGCCGTCAAACGGAGTCAGTCCAAGCCGCTTGAAGAACCCGCCACCGAGCCGACTGAGAAACCCGGCAAAGAACTCCTGCAACAGTTGCCTGCCGTCTTGGAAGGAATCTTGCCGAAGCCGGACGACGGACCTGACGCATACCTCGGGATACTGGCGGAGTTCCATCTGTCGATCGCTGACTGCCTCGAGAATCTGGAAGTCGCCATGCCAGCACTACGCAACTTGCTGACCAAATTCCGGCTGAAGCGACAGGCTCCTACAGACGACATGCTGCGGGTCGCTTTGGACAAGGTGTACAACACTCTTCGGCCGCTGACTGTGCTCGCGTGGCACTCGGAGCTCTTCGAATGGTACATCACTGTATTCTTGGCACCGCAGCATCTCGTTGCGGGTGTCTTCGAATCTGCCCTTGAGGACGCCGAAGATCAAGACGAAGATGGGAGTGAAGATGAAAGCGGTTTCGAAGATCCCAAGGAACCGCACTGTCCCCACTCGGCCTCGGAGCACTCTGAGGCGCACCGCAACCCACCGAAGAACCAGGTGGACGCCACGAAGGAGTGGGTTTACTGGCTGCGTCTGGTGACCGCGCCGGTGCACTACAGCATCATGCTGCAAGGGGACAGGCAGGGAAGAGGAAAGAGAGTGCAGTTCGTGTTCCAGGTGATCGACTGCCCCCCGGTGTCGTCGCAGATGAAGCCGTGGCGCCAGGTAGTCAAGGACCTCTTTCCGCGACCGAGCGAGCACCACACTATCATCGACGAGCTGGCCCGACGGTTCGGAAGTGGCAGCAAGCCTAACC
>Ga0307516_10006341_pt1 | contig 13876 bp, 22 predicted proteins | sample 19_EM_MG_FD_203310 | JGI IMG/M metagenome (GOLD analysis project Ga0307516, IMG submission 203310) | Populus trichocarpa ectomycorrhiza microbial communities from riparian zone in the Pacific Northwest, United States - 19_EM | ecosystem: Host-associated > Plants > Roots > Unclassified | place... | reverse complement strand
CTTAGTAGATTGTTCAGAGGACCTAACCTGTTAGACTGCTTGACCCATCACAATCTAACAATCCTGTCAGATTCAAGCTGCTGGATGCCCTGTAATCACGAAACATCTGAGTGGCCGGATTTCACAAACCCTACCATCTCTTATAAATGTTGATATCTACTGCTAACTTTCATCATCCCGGGTTTCTGTTACACCAATACACCATTCTTGTTTGTTCCAGTCACATTCTTGTACACCCAGCTGCTCTCCTCAATTCTTAGGAATTACTCAAGTGTGTGGCTTCCTGCCAATTTTGCCAATGCTACTGTCCTTTACATTGCATTTTCAGGCAGTATATAAGACTGATATATCTTCAGGTTATTCTACTTATTTTAAGACCTTATCTACTCTTAACCTGACTGTTCTGATAACCCAATTAGTATGCAGAGTGGAAAGGCTGAACAATAGGTCTTAATAGGCAGAATGTAATGATGATAAGAGAAGCTTACCAGGCTCTGATCAACCTCATAGGCACCCTAGACAATATCAAATCTAGCAGTCAGAAACATATTGACTGTGTGAGGCATGAGAAATAGCCAGGGCAGTGGTCACCAATGTGGTTTGGAGGTGGAGGATGATGACATCAATGGTGATTCAACCTCTGCCTCAAACCCACCAAACTCATCTCAAGGGTATGGATTTGACAAGGGTCTTGAAAATCTTACCCTTACCCATATCTGTCCCTACCCTTATCCATGACCCATACAGGTTTTGAAATCCATGTGGATCACTACTCCCATCTCACACTGTTACCACATGCTTAGCTAGATATTTTATGTTACTGCATTGTATGTAGTCTATTTATCTGCACCTATCCTGTCCAGCGGTTTTGCTTTTTCCACTATATTTTGTGTTCCTCACGTTAAACCTCTTATTAGTTACTGCATCACTGTAGTACACCGGACTGTTTTAAGTACACCAGGATATAAATTGCTGATCAAAAAAAAAAAAAAGTATATAGTCTATTGTTTAATACAAACCTGTGGATTTACATGGGTATGAGTACAGGTTGCCCATGACATTCTCTAGTTGAGCAGCTTAAGATGGGCAGTGTTTCACTTGGTTTGGCTTAGATCAGCTCAACCAACTTTTCACTGACACTGAAAACTCTGTTGTGTGTCCCTCAGATCTCAGTCCTACACATGTTACATTGAAGGAGAATTCTGAATGGGTGTCCCTGTTGGACCTAGTGGTCCATTCAGCTCAGTCATCCATATCAGGACATTATTTTCCACACCTCATCCATACACACATTCTGTACTCATCATGTACTTATTTCATTCTACATTCATTCATTCCCCTGCCCTGTCTTGACCTTTAGTCCTTCAGTACCTTACAGATTTCAACTAGATAAAACAGTCATTACCATGATAAGGTACTTTACAGGAGAACACATGATCAAAGATGACCTAGTTCTAGGGTTCCCACAGTAGATCCTATCCATGCCACACAGAGCAAATAATTCAGAAGACATGGTATTTACTATGACTCCTCTCCAAAAAACTTTAATATGGCCCACACAATGATGGCACTCGAACCGAGGACGACGAATGCCGCGATGCCGACATAGGTCACAAGGTCTCTATAGTTGCTGGTGCTGAGAGCTTGCGATGTCGTCCCGTTGGATTTGATTCCGTTGCGGAGGTCTTCGATGCGGCGTTTTCTTGCAAGCGCGGCATCGAGCCTTTGCTCATTCAGGGCAATGGTGGTGCGCGGGTCATTGGGATCCAGCATCTGCTGTACGCTGCCATCACCGGAGGTGGAGATTTGCACAAAGGAAGGGTAGTGGTGTTCGCGCCATTGTTCAATCTGTGGGAATGCTGATGAGAGGCATCATTTTGGGGTTTGATGTCACGAACCTTTCCGCAGGCTACTGATAACCGCATAAAGTTGGGGTCGGAAGGAACCGCCTTTGCGTGGATTTTGCGCGCATATTCGGAGAAGATGATAGCCACTTCACGGGGGTTGGTTGACCTCATGATGAGCTTGATATGGGGAGGACGATTTGAGAGGAAGTAGCAGGGGAGGAGACAAAGCTTACTCGTGCTGCCTCGGCCTTTCGGATCTTAATATTTCGATCAAACATGACAGGGTTCATGAAGCATAGCTCGAGGGTCGCGATCGCCATTGTCGCGGGGATAGCACAAAAGTTGAAGACACTCTGATTCTTGAGGAGTCGGAGGTAGTCGAGCGCGTCGGTCGTATGTCTCAACGCGTCGAGGACCATCCCGCTCTGTACCCACGTTGCGCGCTGTCGGACGGCTGGGTCGGGGCGGTACATCTCGTGCATCTCGTTGAAGCCGTACTTGCCCCAGATCTCGCGGGGCCAAAAGAAGCGCTGCTGGTCGACGTCCTCGCGGTAGTCGCGGATGATATTGGTTTTCTGGAGGAGGAGACCCATGGAGTTGGAGAGCTCGAGCTGGTCGCGGAGCCAGGGGGCTTCTTTGCCCGAGGCGGAGAAAATGCCGGAAAGGCCCTCGCCGACGAGACCGGCGACGTAGTGGCAGTAGAGGTCGTACTCCGCGACGGTGGCGAGGTAGATGAAGCCGGTCGTCACGGTTTTGTGAGCGTAGTCGGCCATACCGAGTTCCATTTTGCGGCAGATGTCTAGGATGACGTCTTTATAACTGTGGAAGGATGGTTGGGGATGGAATAATGTTTAGAGGGGGGAGAAAACTGTACCCTGGAGCGAGACGGTTGACTTCTTCGATGACGACGGCATATTCGACGAGGAGTTGTCGATCTTTTTCGGCGGGGCCACAGCCGGTGTAGTTCCAACCTGGGGTAACGGTGTGTTCGTGGAATATGCGGAGGATGGGCTGCTTGACATCATCGGGGATGGTCATGTCGTCTTCAATGGTGTCGAGGCCACGGAGGACGAGGTAGAAGATACATATCTGGGGGAAGGTAAGCGACGCTTTTGAGTGGTTTTCGGGGACATACTGTTCGTGCAAGGTCACCGTCGAGCTCCTTGATGACGGCCGAGAAACTGCGGCTTGTCTGGTCGAGGAAGCCCCAACAGCGACGCATGGTAGCGCGGTCCCAGCCCGACGTTTCGTGCTCCTTCATGGAGGTGATGTCGCGTTTCTGTTCATGGTAGATATAGAACTGAAGGAGACTGCGAAACTCGTTTGGGTGAGTGAGGGCGAGGAGAACCCAGTTGACGAAGCCCATGGTGGAGGAGAGAAAAGTAGCCTGATCTGTTTTATTCGTCATGTGATCGAGAATCGAGATGCCCCATAGCCATCACTCTCATTCGGGTCAGTTCTGCAGACATGCAAGGGGTGCCCTCGAAGACGTCGTTTTGGAGGCGATACGACAGCGGTTCAGGCTATATGGCTTGTCAGAGCACGTCCCCAGATACAGGACCGTCGATCTCTACGCAGAAGAGGTCATTTCATCGCATCTTTTTTGCACTCCCTAACTCTCATCAAGGCAGACCTGACCGTGGATGCGCTCCGAAAGCAGTTTGACGATTATCTCGACGAAGCACACCGTCTCAAGTCCAAGTACGCATCCGAGATCACTCTGTTGGTCGGGATGGAGACAGACTTTATCACCAATGCCGATCTCGACCATCTCGACGCCCTTCTCAAACGCGAGGGGCCCCGCGCCGAGTACCTCGTCGGCTCTGTCCATCATGTCTATGAAATCCCCATCGACATTGATTTCGCGACGTTCCACAAGGCCCTACGCAGCGAAGCATCTTTGACGGAGCAGGATGCCCAGGAAAAGTTTCTATCTACCTACTTTGATGCCCAGCATCACTTGCTACGGCGCTTCCACCCAGAGATCGTTGGCCATTTCGACTTGTGCCGCCTCTATAATCCTACTTTACTGTTTTCTGACTATCCGAGCGCTTACGAGAAGATGGAGCGCAACGTCAAGTACGCGATCGAGTATGGAGCGTTGTTCGAGATAAACGCAGCAGCGTTCCGCAAGAATTGGGAAACGGCCTATCCGGGTCCTGATGTCGTAGAGGTATATCATCGTTCAAGTTTTTGAAACCGAGTGTTCAACGCTTCCAGGTTATTTTGAGACACGGTGGGAGGTTTGCGTTGTCGGATGACAGCCACGGCCCCGATGCTGTTGGTCTCAACTACCAGCGCGCTGCTGAATATCTTCGATCTGTCGGCGTTTCTGAACTCTGGTATCTGGAGAGATCTGAGGCTGCGAATGCGGGAGGGAGATTCGTGTGTCCAGTGAAGCTGGAAGGGGAATGGTGGGGCCATGTTTTCTGGCAGGGACGGATGTAGTTGCGCAGGCCGAATTCAAATGACCTCAATGCCATTTATCACTTGTTCGGGCTCTCCCTCGTGCTGGTACCACCGCTATAACGCAGCCTGTTTTTCTCTATCCCCCACTTCCTCTAATAATTCGCCAAAGAGGGTCTCTATCAACTCCTTCCTCCGTTTCGTCTCTGTTGCATGGCAATCATCCCCGCCTGTGCGAGTCTGGGGAAGTCCCTTCAGAACAACCAGAATCTCTCCCGAAACACGCATCATCAACTCAAAAGAGAGTGTTGATATCAAGGTTAGATGTAATCGATGTAACCGCGCCGCTTCTCATCGTGGCTACTTGCTGCACATACTACACTCGACTACAGTTTGCGCATTGCGTTGGTCAGGACCACGATGCAAAACCATGCCAAATAATGCAAGGGACGGAGGAGTACAGACATTCCAGACGTAATTACCATTGAATGATCTCAAATCATCCACTAACTCTCTAGCGAATGCTTCGGCCCACACCGATTCTCTGCACCATTCGCGAGCTCCGAGTCGATATGGAGCAGACATCAATAGCGAGATAAAATACCTTCCATAGTTCAGCAAATCCAGATTCGTTACCTATATCTCTGGCGGTTACGCCGTGGGAAGCCACTGTCGGGAGAGTGTACGCAGAACTGACTGCACAATGTACGGCAAGATAGGGTTGGTGGATGCGTTGTCGAGGTATGAAGGGGGTGGTAATGGGTAACAGTGGGGATAGACAACGCTAGCGAGAACTCCTTCGGAGATCATGGCGGTAGTAGACAAGAGGGTTTTGAGGACCACCCAAACAGACCCAAAGATGTCCCTAGTCTCTTTCTTGGGCTGTCGGGTGGGTCGAGTGAGGAGATTATGCGGGGTAAGGGAGGGAAAATGTGGTCACCTATATATTCCTCATTCTGCATCGCAGAGTTTCCTCACCCAATGCCGCTCGACTTGACTAGAAATACCCCGGAATGTTTCGAGCGATTCATGTGCTTCCGTTATATTGACGTGAGATGCAGGTTATTCTTTGCTTACATATCGTAATACATCTTCTAGCCATCCTTTCACTTTGCTCAGGACATAAAGAGAATATTACCGACCCCAACAATGCAGTTCATGGCTGCCTTGCCGAGGTTAAGAACCGTGCTTCTGGGGGTCTTGGTTCGCCCAGGGGTGGGTTGATCAGCAATGAGATGATTAGCAGACGATTACAGTGGCATCGTCCTCAGAAAATTGCCTTGGTCGAAGGCGGCAGAAATGGTTGTATCAAGTAGCCGAATGAGCAAGAAGAGAGGAAGAGTTTTGTCGGTCGAACATAAGGTAACAACTGAGACGCCAATATGGCCCCCTCACTCGGCACAAACACCGTCTTTGACCGATACGCCCCGATCCTCGCCACCTCCAACCAGCGCATCTCCATCTCACGTGCGGAGCGGTCAATCACTTGTGCATCGGCATGTGCTTTGATCCTGACTTCCTGAGCTTCTGGAGCTTCTGCCTCTGCTGCCATATGCATAGACGTCGCTTCGGCTTGAGCCTCGGCCTCGATCTTCGTGCGTTGCGCTGATACTTTGGCTGCCGCCACAATCCAGTACGCTTGGGTATCTGCTTGGGTGTGGGCAGCCTATGCTCTGATCCCGGCCACCGAATTAAATTTATCAAACGCATGTGTAACCCCACGAGTCTATTGATAGAGCAGACTCGTAATCGTCATGAATAGCAGTGGCACTGTGTCAACGCAAATGAGATAAACGCCGATTGCGAAAGAATCTCAGTCACTCACATATCTATCTACGCGTCATCAGCATGTGCTTTGTCCGGCACTCCCTCCAGCACCCTCAAACGTCCAAAGGACTGGAACAGTGCCTCGCACTTGGCCAGGAAGATTTCGCCCTCATCCATCTCCCACTCGTCAACCGTGTTGAGCCCGACGCGTCCTGAGCCCCACCAATCTGTCTCAACAGTGAATTTTGCAGGTTGACCAGGCGGCGGGACGTCTTCGTCGTTTCTTCCTGTCGTTGCCAGCCACAGAGTGATGAAGGCAAGCGAAGCAAGGGCCAGGTGGACAGCGCCAATGGCGGCTTTGTAGGGGTCGATGGTGTGATGTGGGGATCCACAGAAGCGGGCCTGAGAAGAGAAATTTTGAGAGAACCACAGGCTGAATGAAGCCACTGACAATGTAGAACGAGAGGACCTGACATCCATAAACGGCCTCATGAGAGCATTCCTGACGTTTGTTGCACACACACACCTGGGTGAGTGACAAAATGCCGCGTCGGATGAGGCTCGGAAGGGTGTAGTGCGTGGCAGTCGAGCAGGGTGCCGAGGAGATCGATCTGGTATTTTGTGCCCTCGTAGGCATGTGCGCTCTCTTTCAACTGCGAGTCTTCGTTGTCGTAGAAGAGTTATACTTCATTGTTTCTTTTTTCGTTCGCAGATACCCCTACATTTCCCATTTGATATGCAACGCTGGAATTGTCGGCTTCAGCCATATGGACTGGTTCCGGTGCATCAAGCAGATGCCCACAGACCCCATGATGGCCGTCAATTCCCCGACGTACTACCCCCAGCATCAGGGCCAGATGACCAAGGACGGACGATTATTGGCCTTGTGGTGTTAGTCGGCATCATGTAGGGTTGGGCTGAAGATGGACTTCTTGTAATAAACAGTGTTTCTGGACAGCTGTAAGTTCCAGGGCCTTTTCGCCACCGAGGCACAGAATCGTGGCGAATCGTGGTGCCCACTTCATGGTTGTCGATGAGAGAGACAAAATATAGACGTCCCGATGTTTATCGCACATCAGTGGATGCCCCGGTGGAATTGTGATAAACTCGCCAAAAATTATTGAAGTGCATGACCCAAGGCCAGAGTTATGGAGCGATTATGGAAGAAGTTTCGCAACGGTAGGAGGGTATCATGGATCGGCATGGATGGACGGAAACCACGGCAAGTCTAGTGGCACCTCAGACAGGATCATTATCGCTTGGTCATCGGCCTCCGAGTGCGCTAGCCCTTCCTTTTCCCCTCCCCGTTTAAGTCTGCCATATCATTATCACTGTAAGCTGCGCGACCTGCTCCTGTGCTCGAATCCTCGCTTAGCCCTGACCCAAAGATTTTTCCTAAACTTAGCCGGAGAGAGTCGTACACCGCCTAATGCGGCGCCGGATAGATCGAATTGACAACGTGGTTGTTGATCAGACCACTGTTGGGCGAGAATGAATAGTGGACGTCCTGTGGTATGACGTCATGAATCGTCTGGATAACGACGAAAACCTGCTGCACTTGTAATCCCACTCTCCGTCGCCACCACTGACACGGGAGGTTCCTGTGACGCGGAAGCTCGCGAGGACGCTTTTCTCCCTGTGGCTAGTGCGTTTCCGAGATGGCGGGGAATGGGGTTCGTGGTTAATTCTGCGGTGTACGAGCACAGGGATGATTTTGAGGTGTTGACGATGAGTTTGGTGAAGTCCAGTGGTGGCTCAGAGTAGAGTGCATTGAGAGTGTGCCGAACGAAAACGGAAGAAGCCAAATAAAGGAGTAGACCTAGGATTCGGAAAAGCTTGGAGTTTGCTTTTCGGCCATGCAAATGTTGGGGGAGCTTACCTTCAAACATGAAGGGTTTTTGGGAAGGAGCAGGAGGAGGCCGAGTGGAATGTATGATAGCGCTATTTTCGGACTATAGATTGCCTTTAGGTCACCCGTATCATGGGCTAGAGGATTTAGTGGATTGGTGTTCACCCCAGAAATGTAGGATGACGAAGACGGCGGTGCCCCGGTGGACTTGTCGTCCGCAGTTATGATCTCTCTGTCTGGAAGCGTAGAGTTTGCTGCAGATATCCTGGTTCGACGGAATGAGGCAGCGCGCCGCCAACGTTCCGGTACATGTCGCGGAGGCGACCTGTCCTATGAGTGTGATATGCAAGTAAACAATAGTTGTGGCTGTTGATAGCCGTCTCCATGACGAGGAGTTCCGGGGACGGGGGACCCATCGAGGAGGGCAAGCGGCTCGGTAGCTTTCTCGAGGTCGCGCTGTTCGCAGATGATGGATCGGACAAGAGTGTCGTTATGCTTGAGTAAGATGTCGGGATGCTGCAGCTCGTATAAATATCACGTGATCACTCCGTTGAATCAACGCTCCGCAAGGACTTCCGCAGCGATGAGCTTTCAGGACATCGAAGCCGGCCTCACCCACCCCTCCCGCGCCCCGTCCACCGTCGCCAACCCCCAGGATGCCCCCTTTACCTCCCTCCAGTCCTCCCTCTCCCTACAGGTCTTCAAGATGAACGCCAACGTCCAAGGCATCCTCAAGCTCGTCGACCAGCTCGGGACTGCCAAGGACTCGGCAACACTGAGGAAATCCCTGTCCGTCCCCTTCTCCCCTCTCTCCTCTCTCCCCCCATTCCGAACCTCACTCTCTAGGCACGATCTGACAGAAACAACACGCGCGATGGCCAAGCGCGGTTCAGAGGACCTGAAGAAGTTATCCACGTTGCAAGCATCACTGGTGCGCACCACCGGTCCCTTCTCCTTTCAAAACAGTCAAACCAAAACCTCTGTTCCAGCCACACCAAAAGACGGCTCTCCAAAAGACCTCTCACGACCTCCAACTCTCACTCGTCGCCTTCCAGCGCGCCCAACAAGTCAGCGCCGAACGCCAACGCACCGTTGTCCAAGGCGTCAAACTCGCAGTCGGAGACGACCACGGGGCTTCTTCCTCCACGTACGTCCCCCCTATCACCGATATCGCCACGATCATAACGAATGACTACATGACTACAGCAGCACACACGACGGCCCCTCCCCAACCACCCTCCGTCAAGCCCAAATACTTCAAACCCAATTCTCCCCACACGAACTCGCATACCAAGAATCCCTCATCCAAGAACGCGAAACCGAGATCCGCGAGATCGAGACGGGGATGCACGAGCTAGCGGAAATCTTTCGTGACCTTGGCACGCTCGTTAGCGAACAAGGCCAGATGATCGGTGAGGAGCATCTCATTTCCACAACGACGTGCGGTTGATGTACCCGACCCAATTATAGATGATATCGGCACCAACATATTCTCGGTTCACAATGACACTCAGGACGCTGCAGAGGAACTCACGACTGCGCACAGGTACCAACGGAAGGCAGGCCGCCGTATGGCCTGTCTCATGATTGTTGTGGCCATAGTCGGTGCCGTCGTTCTGCTTGCTGTGAGTCCTATTGTTTTGCACTTGCTGCGCACACTTCTCTCATCCCCACACGCAGATTCTATCATGATACCGCTCTTTCCGGATTCACGTACTAATTATAGTTAAATAATCATGTCCTTCCTTTGTAGACACATGCGCATTTACCTCTCGCTGGGCTTTTTACGAGAAAGTCAATCATGTTGGCAAGATACAAGTACACTGCAATGTGGAGCATCTAAGGATAACTAGACTTAATTGATCCCAAGATACACTCGAAAAAAAGTAGGAACAACTGACGAAGCTTGGATATCTGCATTTTGTGTGGCCAGTTGATTGACACCATCAATATAAGAGCATTCACACCAATCTCCAGGCCTGCAGGTGAGCCCCAATATTCTGCCACCACGAATCAAGCTCAGAAAGCGGCCCAGATCAAGACATAGTACTTACACACCAGCTGAGCCATTTGGAGCTTGCCGACCCAGGGATCCAGATAGGGATACACGAGCTCGCAGAAATCTTTCGCGACCTCGGCACACTCAAGGCCCCCCCACCATGACGTGCGGTTGATGTACCCAACCCAACAACACAGATGATATCGGCACCAACATATTCTCGGTCCATAACGACACTCAGGATGCTGCAGAGGAACTCATGATTGCGCACTGGTACAAGGCATTATAATTATAATCATGTCGTTCCTCCCTCAACCATGCACTTGTGACCGTTCAGGGTCACTCATGCGATTCACCTTCACGGTTGACCCAAGCTGCACATTACCCATATCCTGGGGCGTAATGAGAATATACTGTTTCTTGTCCGACGAATTCGCCGTGTCAATCTACACCACCAAAAGAAACAAGAAAAAGTCAGAAACTTCAACGGACGATAATAACCTCTCGCTCACCATCATCCTCATCGAAATACGACGATTGACAGCATCCATGAACACATCAAACTCATCTATTGCGCACCACAAGGTCGGTCAACGAAAGAATAAAAACAAAACAAAAGGTCACCACTCACCCAAGCACCTAAGCGGACACCCAATCGACTCCCAAAGCGACAACAACAGACAGATCGTCGAAAAGGACTTTTCTCCTCCACTCAGCGACTTGGGATCCTTCTCCCGGGACGCTTGCGTCCCTATCTGGTCGTCCGTTTGCACCTTGAGAAGCAGCGTCTGCAGATCATGATTAAACAAAACTTTTCCATAATATCCGCGCTGTGACAGGTGGAATCCAAAAACGAGCTTGCACCGGAGAGCGATATGCCGCCGGAACTCTTGCCAGCGATGGAGACGCACGACGAGAGAATTGTTCAAGGCCTGTTGAAATCAATAACAAACGTTGAAAAAATGGGCTCTTGTAAGAAGAACGACAATCGACAGACCTTGTTGAGCTTTGCCATCTCCCTCAAATCCTTCTTGGCCGTGTCCAATCTCAACTTGGCCTTGTTGACTTCAATCGTCATCTCTTCAACCGTCGCCCCATGCCTTTAAAAACTGGTAAGTCGTCGTCGGACAAGACCAAACGAAGCAGCACGCACCGCTTCTCCCGCTCTGCCAGAGCCTTTTGAACCGACTCGAGTTGACGTTGCACAACCTCGGGCTTTCGAGGGTCCTCGACACGATCACAATACTCCTCGGCTTTCTTCGTCCAGTTCTATACACTCAAGTCAGCTACACAGCGAAACACAGATCGAGAAAAGACCAACCTCGAACTCCTCCTCCACAACCTCCGCCACCCCTTTCGCCTCCCTGACCTTTGCCTCCTCGTCCGCATACTTTTTCTTGTAATGCGCAATGTCATTTTGAGCCTTCATACGTCTCTCCACCGCCTGTAAAACCTTCGCCTGTTAAAACCACCCCCCATCAGCCTTCACAAGCACAGCATTCATAAATTCTTTCCACTCACGCCAGCAGCTTCTCTCAGCGCCATAAACTCATCAATCCGCCTCTTGAGCTCATTCGACTTTGTCAACAACACCTTTTGTTTCTCACCCAGTTCCGCCTTTTGCGTCATCACGGCTTCAAACTGTTCCGTCGTCAATTTCCGCTCCTCCTCCGCTTCCTGAAATTACAGCCCCGTGAGCAGCCAAAAATAGGGATGATGCTAGACAGCTTACCGCTTTCGCAGCTTGGAAGCTCGCAACACCCGTGGGCAATTCATCATTGGCTTCTTGCTGCAAGGCACCCAACGCAAGCTTGGCACGACGAAGAGCCTCCGTAGCATTATATTGTTTTTTCTGCCGAAAATATGAACATGAGCACCACCCCGATCGAAAAGACCATCGATATCACCTTTAGCGCCTCAAAAATGTCACGGCCTTCCATCCACGCTTGCTTGGTGGATTGCTCCTGCGAGAGAACGCCGCGATACGACTCTTCATAACCCTTCAGTTCTTCCTCGTAATGACTGGCCGAATAAACAGAATCAGAGACACTACCAACAAACGACAACGGAATAACGGAAACCGACCGTATCTCAGAGGCTGGATCTCGCCCAGTTAGCAACAGGCTCGTCGCATCATTCCTCTCCTGCAACTGAATTCCAACGGAGTACGAACCACCATCCCTAGGTAACCAAAAGAGTGAGTCCCATATATGGCGATATAGGCAAGACTAACGAGAAAACTGTGACCCGAAATTTATCAAGCGTCCAAGCACTGCCGCCACCTTTACCAAGATCTCTCAATTGGCCTAATTGACCTTCAGCCTCTACACGCGTAGGTGCCAGGAGCTGCCGCTCAATCTTTGCTGAATTGATCAAGAGCCGAACGACGTAGGGATCCGAGATCTTCCATCAAGCGTCAATACCTCAAGCCGTTCAGAGAGCAAAAAGAAAAACATACATCAAGAGCTCGCAAGACAGTGAGGCACCCCTGGGGCAGTTCTCCCTTTGAATAGTCAAACATATCCCTCTCAGAGATGATGATCTGCACATGGTGACTGAGGGCGAGACACCAGTTCACATATAAACACGAACGAGAGCATATATAAACGTACTTGCCACTCTGATTGAGCATATTCTTGAGCTCGACCCTGTCCTTTGGATCCGTCACCGCAAAGGCCGTCAATAGATTCCCAAGTTGACTGCGCAAGAGAAGCCCCCACTTCTTTGGATCCTTGGCTTTCACATACATCCCAAGAGGTCCCAGAGGCTTCTCGCCACGCCACCTCGTGCTCTCGATCCGCTCAAGGAGCTCCTTGATGTTCCTGCCATACGGAACGAGACTGTTTTGTTGCGCCTGCTTCGCTCGCTCGATCATGCCCTCGCAAGTCTTGATCTGTCCCCTCAACTCTTCAAGTTGGGTCGTGATGGCGTTCCCGTGCTGCTTCATATCATCGTTCTTCTTAGTCTGCTCGTCCATCTGTGACCGGACAGTCTGAAGGGCGGTTTCGGCCCCATTGACTTGTTCGCGCGCAGCCTCCAGTTTTCGCTGCATCTCATCATGCCTAGCTTGAGTACGCGTCGCCATGCGCTCATTCTCAGCTGTGATTTGACGGTCGAGGTCTTCAATCTGCTGAGTGGTCGCGTTGACACTTTGCTCCATGCGCCTCAAATCAACCTAGCATCTTCCCGATGAGCATCCGAAAAACGGATAACGGAAAAACTCACTGTAAAATCGTTAATGTGGCCCTTGTTTGCTTTGATTTGAGCCTGAATCCCCTCCCTTTGTTGCGAAAGCTCTTCTATATCCCCAAGTTCCGCCACCTCGGTCTCATACATCGCCGCATCCGCACTTGCAGCCTGAAACGCCGCCTGAAGAAACACACCCACCCAGAATTATTTTCGGGATGAGGCAAATCCAAACGACCGACATACCTCGGCTGCATCGACCTTTTCCTGGACCTTTGGCAAACGAGACTCGAGCTTGGCAGCCTCGAACACCTTGGCTCTCATTTCCTCCTCCTTTGCGCTCACGTGAGCCCAGGCAAGCTCCCTTTTCAGATCGTCGGCCTTTTGCTTCTGCTCGCGGGCCCTGGATGCCTCTTTGAAACGGTCGGACGCTTCCTGGAATGCGGCAGCCAAGTCAGGAATAGCGGCCTTCTTCTGTGCGAGGACCTTGCTGGTCTGTTGGATGTTTGACCAGCAAGTCTCGTATTCTGTGGACAGCTGCGATAGCTGTGTCCCTCGAAGGAAGAACTAGAGCCAGGTCATAACGTTGAAATACTGCTGAATATATGCAGTGCCAAGGTAACGTACCTTGTACTTGTCACCTGGAGAAGATGCACTAAGGAACTGCCTTGCAGCATCTGCACACAGAGTAAGTAAACGAGAAGGTGGTAACAAGCGAGAAAATCAAACCTTGTGTTAACACATTCATGGGGTTATCTACTTGAATGTTCATATGATCGCAGATGGCGGAAAGCTCCTCCTTCTTTGTGCTGATGACATTTC
>Ga0307516_10006340_pt1 | contig 13878 bp, 20 predicted proteins | sample 19_EM_MG_FD_203310 | JGI IMG/M metagenome (GOLD analysis project Ga0307516, IMG submission 203310) | Populus trichocarpa ectomycorrhiza microbial communities from riparian zone in the Pacific Northwest, United States - 19_EM | ecosystem: Host-associated > Plants > Roots > Unclassified | place... | reverse complement strand
AACTTCACACAACGGGAAACAAGCGAGGGCGGTTCTAGGCTCGAAGGAACAACAGGCAAAACGGGACCATCCCGGTGCGGCCCCCGAGCGTTCGTTCCGTGGAGGGTCATTGGTGCCTATCCTCTCCTCCATGAGCGGCTGGGAGCGGATGGCCTTACGCTTGCCCATGTATGAGCCTGCCGTCATATCATGGCGCCTGGAATGGCTTGATGGTTTATTTGTCTTGACGAGATCGTTGGTTACAATAGACATCGCCAACGTCACCGCATCAGAAGGTCCTGGATACCAGCAGCGCACGTCACGGTCTTTGCCAGGGCGGAGGACCGCAAGAGCGCCAATTCCCACCCAAATCAGCGATGTCACCTCCGAAGGGGCAAGACTCAAATATCGGCATTTTACACTTTTTGTTGCTGGCGGAATGACCCTGCAAGACGCTCCCTCTAGATCTTACAGAGGTCGGGAAGGTCAAGGGCAAAATAATAATAATACCGGCATGGAAACTTTCTCGAGAATTCTATCCGGCCAATCTCTCCATAAGAGGCGGTATGTCAATTTAGATTGGCAATACCTCCGTCCGCGGTCAGCTGCCGTAAAGTTGCAGCGGCCAGGTGACATACCCACCGTGGAAAAAACGCAACTCAGGCCTGAGATGGACGCATATCTACACCAGCGCGGCGCACCTGAGGCACCTTGGCAAAAGGGACCCCGAGCCGAGGTGGGTCGCAAGAAGGCCGCACCGGGCGTTGCGATCGTGGGAAGAGCCTGATCCAGTCCCTTCTGAGGCTAAGCGTCATGTGATTCCCCGTCGCTTCCCTCCGACAACACTCTGGCTGGGTGCCTCGACACAGAAAAGCCGTGCATGTTCACAAGAACACGATGACCAACGAAAACATTAAAAGAGCGGCGTTCAGCAGTACGTATCTGTGTGTCCATTGGGAATGAAGCCGCTGATTGTAACACGTGGACAGCTGCAGTGTTCGTCCTCTCAAACGTATGTGATTAGCCTCGGCATTGATATTTTTCCAGTATTTGATGGTGTTTCTTTTGCAAGGTAGCCTTGTACTATGGGTTCAAAGTATGTGGGGTGTGGCAGCTTTTACTCGAACAATATCTGATGGCACCACATCCAGCACCTGATAGACTACGCCCTGGGACAAGAGAAAAAAGAAGTCGCAGCGAAGAGCCTCGCGGCCCTTGAGAAAATGGGCCACAAAGATCTCAAGCTGAACGAGCACGAAGGTTTGACCCCACCTACGCGACTGGGCTCCGTCGGAGATGCTTATCCGCCTCTCCAGTTGCCATCGCCTCCGAGGTTATACATCCAGACGATATTCACGTGACATTCTCGGGCAAGTCCTTCCTCAGGAAACACTCATTCCCTCCTAATGCGTGCAGAATAGATATCGGTGGTCTAGACCACATCGTTTCCTCACTGCGCGAGACAATCATATACCCACTCCTGTACCCCAACCTCTTCAACAACTCCTCCATTCTCGCCGGCGCACCCAAAGGTGTCCTCCTCTTCGGCCCTCCCGGATGCGGAAAGACGATGCTCGCAAAGGCACTCGCCAAAGAGTCGGGGGCTACGTTTATCAATGTCGCCATCTCCGTCCTGACGAACAAATGGTTCGGCGAGTCAAACAAACTTGTGGCTGGTCTATTCAGCCTCGCACGAAAGACGCAACCTTGTATCATCTTTATCGATGAGATTGATTCGTTTTTGCGGGAACGAACAAAAGGAGACCATGAAGCGACGGCGATGATGAAGGCTGAATTCATGACGTATGCGGTCCCTAATCCCTCCCCTTTCTCGAACTAACCTAGTTTTTCCGCAGATTGTGGGATGGGCTGCTCTCGAGTAAGGATCGGATAATGGTACTGGGTGCGACAAATAGACCGAACGACATCGACTCCGCCATCCTGCGTCGAATGCCAAAGAGGTTCGCCGTTCGCCTTCCCGACACTTCACAACGAAAGCGAATATTAACGCTGGTGCGCATCCCTACGCTCCTCGCCCTACAAGGCAGCCCTTACTGAGTATTCTTATCGCGTAGATGCTCAAGGAGACCGAGTTGGAGGTGGACTTCCCCTTGGGCGAACTGGCACAACGGACAGAGGGGCTGTCGGGGTCAGACCTCAAGGAACTTTGTAGGAATGCTGCGATGACTCCTGTAAGGGAGTATATGAAGAAGATGGGGGGTGATCCCATCGCGTTGGCGAGGGCGAAATCTGAGGTACTTACCCAGCACCCCCGAGATTGTTTGGAGTCATGCTGACAACCTGCGAAGGACCTCAAACTCAGACCGCTATCACTCGAGGACTTCTTCAAGGATGAAGCGACGGGTCTGCTCCTACTCCTCAACGCCGCCGCGACGGTGAACCAAGTAGAGGAGTTCTATGACGCGCCCGATCCCGATACACCCTGATCGGAGCACTAGGCCACGCACTTGCAAGGGTCGCCGGGTTCCATACAGAGATCATAGCAGAGCTTGACAGTATAACGTACACATACTTAAGACTACTAATTCATGACCACCCCACTGCATACATATCCTTGTCCATGCCGTGATCACCTAACTTTGTACATCTGGACAATGAGATCACCAGGCGGACTCGTTTCATCATCCTTCACCGAATACCTGATCTCGACATCCAACTCCCGAGAATTCTCGTCACTCTTCCTACACGAGAAAGTCCCAGTCACGATGGTGCCCTCGTGAGCTCGGATCGGTTCGTTAAGGAGGAAGATCGTCTGTTTCCAATGTGTAGGAACGCTCTCCGGGCCGGTGGTGAAGCTCGTTATCCTTTCCTCACCGGGTGTCTTTACCCCTCCTTGACTCGCCCGTCGCTTCGGTTGGAATTTCCCTCCAAGGGGCCACACCTCCGCGACCATAGGCGAACCCTCGTTCGCGGCTTGGACCTTGGTCGACGGCGAGATCGGCATTCCTAACGGAGAGAAGAAAGTGTCAAAGTATAACACGAAGGTGCGGATCTTTGTGCGTTTTGTTGTGGTGCAGACGAGGGAGAAGGAGGATTGGAAATTGAGTTGGCGAAGCTGTACGTCTGGGACGAATATGTCCTACATGGAAAAGGAACGTGAATGGTTCGTTTGGAGGAAGCGATATCGTTTTTGCAGATTCACAAACCTTGATGACGACAGGAGTGCTGATCACCGATTCAGGCTTGACGACATCGATGATCGCCTCCCCATACACCTCTTCCTTCATCGCAGACATGTCAAACCCTATCGTACGCCCAGGGTCAACGCCAAAATGCAGGTACCTAGATTTGTCGCCTACCATAAATATCATCCCACATCCCCACCCTGTCCTTATAAATATCTGCCCCCTCACACAAACTGAGCATCATCCTGCATTGGCTCGGCGCGATGACCCCCCCTGGTCGGAGGAACCGGTCTCTCGCCACCAAGACGGAATCCAGCATGGATTCGTACAGCAAGGCGTAACCCATCCATTCAGAGATGATCACATCCACCTGTGTCACCCCGTCAGGAAGGACGATGTCCTCGACTTTACCTCGAATCACCCTAGGCGTAATTTAAATCCCCGTTAGTGATCATGCACCCACAACCGAAGGAGGAGGCCGCCGTTTTTGGATAGAGAACGTACGTGATGACGTCGTCATGACCGTTATCTTTTATTATACCCTCCGCTCGTTTTGCGATATCACTCGCCTCGACGGCGTAGACCCGTTTCGCGCCCGAGCGAGCCGCGAACATTGAGAGTATACCAGTCCCACAGCCGACGTCGAGAACGACGGCATCGTTGAACACTGTGGGTGTGCCGAGGATGAAGGATGCGTAACTTGAGGTGCGTACTTTGTCAGTAAGCATCGTGGCGTGGATCTCTATCATCCAACAATCAGCCACCTCGCACAACAGGCGAGAAACTTGCAGATAAGTACCATTAGATCCGTAGGTTGTGAAGTAGTGAGAATCATCGTCCCGTTTGGGAACGATGGGGTCCACTGTTGGGGATGTCGCCGCATCGGCGAGTCTCCCGATATCTAGGCCCTCGGTGACGAATTGCCGGTAGTCAACCAAGCCCTGCTTTGCTTTGTTGAGGTTTGCCTCGAGGGTTTTTATCCGGCGAAGGGCGGATTCCAGGTCATTGGGGGCTGTACCGAAAGAGGAACCGGCATCCTCCTCATCGGACCAATCCCCTGATTGGGATTCTGCCGGTGAAATGGAGATTGAGTACGCGGTGACGCCAAGTTGGGTTTAATTGGAGGTATGCTTACGGAGAAGAGGATCATCCTCGATCACGGGTATGAGGTACTGATCGTCGGTGAAGAAAGATTCCGATCCGGTCAGGGAGGAGAGGTCGGTGGCGGAAGGTTTCTATGGTAAGCAGTGAGCCGCAACAACTTGAGAGTGAGCGGTGATAAAAACAAGACCTGCTTGCGAATGTAGTTGATCAGTCTGGCGCGTTGGTGGAAGTTGAGAGCTGGGGGGCATTTCAATCGAACCCTCCAAAAGAATTTGGATCGAAGTTGGAGTCACTCACCAAGCTTTCCGGAGACACGATCCAAGTTGAACCTGTGTGTCTGCTCGTCGTATTCTATTACCTTTGCAACCGAGGCAAGTTTTTTGTCTTCGAAGAGCGAGCAACACTCTCTGTTCTCCTGGGAATCCGAGACCCAATCATCCCACGTTTTGGGATCGTTTTGATCTTCATCTTCATCAGACGAAGATAAGCAAGACTCAGAATCGATATCGTCGGGTCCATGGATGATGTCCTGAGAGTGGAAACGTAAGCTCATGACCGCACGCACAGGTAGGGCCAGATGACCCTGTCTCGAGGTGAGGGGTGATTTTCGAATTTCCTTATCGGGACCAATCATACGCCGGCTTTTACCGGCACGGGGATGACATCGCCGTTCACTTTTCTTCCGCCGCAAACCTCTGAATCACTGATTATATTCATTCGGCAACTCGACGGCGGGAGTCATGTGGTTGCTGCCTGTTTGGGAGTGCTCGGTGCGGGGCACTTCGGGTGGATTGAGGATTGCTCGAGTTCTAGGACTCGGGGAGTTTAGAGTGACAGTTCCTCGCCGCAGGCTCTGAGGAAATACCTGCGACAACGACACCTCGCCAATTATGGCCGCCTCAGTGTCTCAGACATCGCAAACACGAGTATTTAAGCGGCCCGTCGCCCCAATCCTCCCTGTTGTCGTCTTTTCCTTCCGCCACCATGAACTCCAAACTCGTCGCAGAATGGTCCGCATACAACATCGCACTGTACTCTACACAACAACCGCCTCCTCTGGGAACTGTCGAAATGGTTGAGAAACTAGAAAAACTCGCCAGGGAGCATTTGATCAAGTTTGCAAATGAAGGTGCGTCGAGGGGTGGACAGTTTTCGATAAAACTCAACGGCTCTTCAGGCGCTTTCCTGTATGTCTTCGGAAGCGCTGGCGTGTGGAAGACCTACGAAGCCAACCGCAAGGCTTTCGATAAATGGGCCATTATTCCCCGCATGTTGCGAAACTGCACCGCTCGTAACTTGGAGGTATCAACCAAATTTCTTCTGAATCCCGGTTTGAGTGACGGAAGTTGCGCCACAGACAACTATCTTCGGTCACAAGTTCAAGGCTCCGATACTATTGGCCCCCATTGGGGTGCAAGGTATCCTCCATCCCGAGGCGGAGCTTGCCACCGCAACAGCCGCGAGGGACCTCAATATCCCGATGGTCTTGAGTACTGCTGCCACCCGATCGATGGAAGAAGTGGCTGAGGTTCACGGGGACGGCCACCGGTGGTACCAACTCTACTGGTAGGCTACGTATTCCGTCGTGGCCACCCTAGGCTCACCATTCGCCAGGCCATATAGCGACGAAATGACCTTGTCACTCCTCAAGCGGGCTAAGGAAAATGGGTATTCAGCTCTTATCGTCACTCTCGACACCATGTCTATCGGCTGGCGCCCACACGACCTCGATACCGCTTATCTACCGTTCTTCCACTCCTACGGTTGCCAGAACGGCTTCTCCGATCCAGTTTTCATGGCCCGGTACGGTAAACAACCAGAAATCCGAACCGAATTGGCGTTCCCGTACGATCCTCAGGAAATTAACAACCGCTTTGCGCAGGGGGACCCGGCTGCAAAGGCCCAGGTCTACATGGGCACCGAGTGGGTCAAGGAAATGAGCTCGGGGAGGCAGAGGTCATGGGACGAACTCAAGCTGATCAGAGATAATTGGGAAGGACCGCTTGTCCTGAAGGGAATCCAATGCGCCGCCGACGCTGAGCTCGCGATTGACGCGGGGGTAGATGGAATCGTCGTCTCGAATCATGGTGGCCGGCAAGTCGATGGGGGAGTCTCGGCTCTGTGGTCTCTGGAGAATATCATGAAGTCCAGCAAAGTCAAGGAGGCCCAGGCGACCGGGAAGTTCACCGTGTTATTCGATTCCTCCGTTAGGTCTGGACCGGATATCTTCAAGGCGCTGGCATTGGGAGCTCAAGCCGTCCTGCGTAAGCCATGTTCTTTCTCGGATCCTAAATTGCCTTACGACTGTGGTTTGTTTCGAGTCGTCACTGATCATTGTCATGACTAGTGGGACGACCATACGTGTATGGTCTCGCTCTAGGAGGAGCCGAAGGCGTCAAGCACGTCTTGAAGACAATTCTTGCGGACCTTGAGGTCACCATGGGTCTGAGCGGATACAAGAGCATCGATGAAATTCAGGGTAAGGCCGAGGAGATACTTGCGAGGGTGGAGTGATGTGCCGTGTGTTGTGTGTGGAAAGTTTAATAATCCATATTAGAATTTTCACCTTTGTCCGTTAGTTGTGGCGAATAGGAGCTAGGTTTGTCCGGACCAGAGATAACGATTCCGCGTCGGGCGAGGCGATAAATTAAAGATGAGCTGGGTTTTGCGACACGGGGGTCCGAGGGTTGTATTGAGAGTCTGGAAGACCTAGCGAATTCGCGCGGCCCCGACTTTTAGGGACCACCGCGGATCAACTACCAGAAATTGAGAAACGTTACCAGGACTGTGGTTAAGTAAGGGCTCAACGTCCACGCTCAAACGTTGGGAATATAGGGCCCCGCAACGTTGAATGGCCCTGACGGCACACTCCGAAGATTACCCCTGATCTGTAGCGAGCGCCGCGTCGCAGGTGCGATTTGTCGGGAGGTCCCTTCATAACAACGTCTGGCAAAGGAGGGACTTACTTACCCGTTTATCATGGGCTCCAGCCGCCCTTTCACTTTTCACTTTGTGGTATGTGGGACAATGGCACATTTGACGGCCTACTTGACGGTCAAAATTGAAGCGTTTGTCACCGTGGTCGTCCGTCCTCCTGGCCTCGGCACACAACTGGCGTGGGTTGACCTCCGTGAGCTCGGAGCGTTGAATATTCACCCTCCGGTCCCGGGAAACGATCCTGAGCCTCGTGCTTTTGCCTCACTTGGGGTGGTCACCCATCTGACAGCCGGATGAGGCACGCGACTCGATTCGCTGTATGAATGTATGGCCCCCGTATACGTAGAGTGACAGCGGTCGTCCCAGGGTCCAATCCAATCCTCGCAGGAACTCCGCCGAGGTTTGAATTCCACGTCTCGGTCGACGCGCATTGGAAGATGTAATGAGGATAAAGGCTCCGCCAACTGGCACCGATTGGCCTCCCATAGACGCATTTGGACGAAACCCACATTGTCGATCAGGCTCGGCAAGTCTACATTTTGCCGCTGTATTCCCTCGCACCAATGCATATCCCCAAGCTGCCATATGCCTTACGCCGAATGTGTAGCCCTGCAGCATCTTCGAACGTACGTGCTTCTGGGCGAGGATCGCTGGCAGATCGTAGCTAACCCAGCCGCATACTTTGTCTCGAGCGAGTCTGTGATTATGCCAATGAAGTTTAGCCACCGCGCTTTACCCATCCTTGGTGATTCGCCACCATTCGGTTCCCTTCCACAACCGCGTCCATATTAGTTCCCGCAACTCGGGATCTTGGTAACCACACGAGTATTTTTACTGTACACATATCTCTTGTAGTTTATGGCACACGAACGAACAAGATTTCAACATTTGTATCACCCGTCCGAGTCCCGGTCGCTCAAGCGCCAAAAATTCGGAGGTGGCAGCGATCGTGGGAACTAGATAATTCATGGTCACCAATTCCCGGGACTCGCCTTTCATCCGGTTTCATCCCGGGTACGATATGCACGTCACACTTCTGTAGTTGTGGGTTCGCACCGCCGTGCGTGTGAATGAAATGTCTGCAAACACTTGGAGCAGGTAGGTTGATATCTGTGCTGATATCCACAGCAGACAGCCCCTCCCAGGCCTAGCTCGAGTTTTGAGTGGAACTTTAAGACCGGAACAGGTTGACGCCCTCCGGTGTTTTGTGGTGCAGAGCGTGTATCGAGTGTGGTGTAACAGCCCACATTCTACGGTACCATGCAACGCATACACTTCCTGACGTCCAGAATTTGTCTGCTTCAGACCACACCCCTCCCCCCTGGTATACCACCGTGAAAATCACTTTATCGGTGTGCTTACAGTCCTAGAATACGTGAACACTGCCTAAGGTGTGGGTGGCAACCCTCTCACATACATGATATAATTCCTAATGCGACGGGAACAGCCAAGATCTACGAGGCGGAATAATTCACCGAGCTCTTGACCATCTTGCAAGCGATCTTTAGGGCATGTATTAGACATGTGAGCAGTCCTGAAACGACCCAGGATGAGCGGGGAAAACACGGAGGGAAGGTGAGAGAGAGGGAAAGAGGACCAGTGAAAACGTCGGCTGAGCAAGAAGGACCAGATGACCGCCTGGAAGGGCCCCCCACACGCATGAGTTTGGGTGGGTATCCATGGATTGTTAGTGAAGCCGCCAGGGCCCCACCCATTGCGTTGTGCCATTCAGATTATCCCCAAACCGCTGATCTGGAACCGGTTTCGGGCGGCTGTTGGTCGTGAGTCCGGATACGGGGTTCAAAGGCGATATCAATTACTTACAATTCCCCGACGTAATGGATGGGGGTCCTGGCAGTTTCATCAAAAATCCTCGTTCGTCGACCCGGAGATTGCCCGATGGACCATTTATGGAACAAATAAAGGATCGAAACGTGCCCACGTACGCTCCGCGGTTGTATGGAAGTGGTGTCCAGCACTGCAGCCAGCATGGATGGGCAATCCCGCCGGAATACCCGACGATGGCCGACATCTAGGACCCGATGGCATCGGAAGACCCGACAGCTGCTGACGGTGGGATGACGGGGTGGTAGTAGCAAGCCCAGTGGGACTGACTCTACACATAACTAGCCCCTGGACTCAGATTCCTGGGTGTGCCCCCGCTACGGGTCCTGTACCTATTTGGCACATGCGCGGCCGGAGGGACCGTTCTCCATCGGTCGCCCGCGATATTTTCTCGCGCGTCCTGATGCCGAATTGAACGGCCTGTCCGGCATTTGACTTCCTGAGAACCAAAAAGTTCCCACTCGTTCCCAATCCGACCTCGAGCTCGGGCTTAGTGTGGGTCGATCGTCATCACGATTACCGCCGGTCGAGCCGAGCTGCCAATTGGTGGTATAAGTGAACGGGGGAGTGGAACGCGGCTTCTAAAGGCCTCCCTTTGAGCCAGTTCGCTCCCCCTCCCCCCTCCTGAACACAATGGGGTGCTTCCACGTGTCGAGTCTGCCCATTGAGCTCTTGGATCTGGTTCGTTGCTCGCTTTCTCTCACGTCTCCTGCGCCACGATCCTCAAAATCCAAGAAACTGATCGCGAAAACCTGTTCTGATAGGCTATGGTCTATCTCGACCCATGGGATCTTCTCCACCTTAGCCGAGTTTCGAAAGGGTTCAGGGAGATTCTCATCACTCAGAAGGCCGCCGGCATATGGAAACAGTCGATCCAATCTGTCGACTTGCCTCCATGCCCTGATGACATCACCGAGCCCGCGTACATCGCATTCGTGTTCGATAGTGAACATTGTGTACGCCCGCTTTCGTTCTTTGGTCTACAGCTCAGGTTCACGGACTTTTCCCCCTTTCCAGGTGTGCGGAAATTCACCCGCGCAGCTGCTGGTCCCACAACTCAAGATGAGACTTTGTGCCAATTGCAAGTCAAAACAGTGGGCATCCCCGCTTTGGGGTGGGTTGCAGTTGATCATACTTTCTCCTCCAGCGTTCAGTGGTTCAATGCTCGGGCCGTTGGAAGGCTTGTTACTCCTTCCACTCTTCAAGTGATCGCGACGGATTTGGTCACCCCATGTTCGTGTTCTCAATGACTCTGCTGGAGCGGACGATTGATGTACCATTTTAAGTCTCCTTGGGAAACGATCACGAAATGAGGGCCTTTTACGTTCCAGAGCTCACTTCGAACGCTCTTCGAGTCAGCGAATCTGGGGGTGACCCATCCACTGTTGTGAGCCAGCTGATGAAGGCTGCCACAAGAGCGCAAGCGGTGTGTGGGACAGGTGTGACGGGGACGCCCCATTCTCACATGTCTTTCGCCGCCAGTTTTCTCAATCTCTGTGGGAATGGTGTCTGGAGCGGCAACGAATGAGGTGAACCATCCGTTGCTGGTATATGTGTTTAGTCGGGACTGAACGACTCTCAGGGCGTTTTCCCAGCTACCCGCTCTCGGCTTTTCTCAAGAGATAATCACGGCTGAGTGGCCAGCTGTGGAACTACAACAGTTCAACCGAGCCGTCCTCATGGGAGTTCGCGACTGGAGCGACCAATGTCGGTTCCCCCTTTGTCTTGTTCCTTTCGTCGACTCATTCACACCCGCTTCCTAGACTGGAACGAGAACGTTGTCCCCAGACTTCTTGCAATCTTCCGGTTAGTCGAACGGGAGACGAAGGGACAACAGCACAGGAGAAACGTTGGAATTCGACAACAGGAATTTGCGGAACATTCTGCCCAATTGATCGAACACTACCAGCCCTTTCTTGACAGCGTCACCCTGAGACGCGCACCTCAGGTCCAGAAATTGCTCTCGGAAGACGACTACCGAATTCCAGTAACTCCCGAAAGGTTCTCCCCTATCCACGATGAGCTCGTCCTCTGGGCTGATCGAGAGCTCGCTCCAACCTACTCCACAATGGCAAATTCTTTCCGCTCTATGCACCAGGGTCTATTGTCTCCAAATACATCAGGTACCCCCGATCGCGAGTTTCTGGAAAAGGTCGTAACGATGTTCGGGTGTAAAGCCTGTAAGGTCGTTTACGATTATAAAACCCACGCGAAGCACGGAAAGGAGTGCCCCAAGGCAATTCGGGCTCGATCTCTTAGTGCGAGAGGTTCTGGGCCCGCTGAGAAGCATGCGGTCGTGCTGGCCCTTCGCTTCCTCCAGTTAGTCGGGTTACCTGAGGACTCCACGCGTGCTCTGGTTGAACAGACTCTTGGCGGAACCAAGTTTGTGTGTTTGTGCGGAAACCCTAAATTTAGGAAGCAAGTTGGATTCTTCGAGTTGGTGCGTCCTGTCCTCATATCGGCGCCCCGGTGCTTGAGTTAACCGTTCACTTCATGGGTTCCAGCTTCAACACCTGATTTCTGAGAACGGGGAGCACGAAGAAGTCGAATGCCAGGTTCGAAAAGGAGGGAAGCGTTCTGACTCAGACGAAGAAGCCTCCCACGATGACATGTCTTTGATCAATGACCACGATCCATCCATCCTCCCATCCCTCGTTCGACGTGTGGATCCTTGGCAACCCCCATGGAAATTCGAGACGAAACGCGTCGATTGTCACGGCCAAACCAAGCCCCATCAGGCGTATTGTGATCTTTGTTTCGAGTTGACCGGCGTCAGGAAGTTCTTGGGTGGTGATGTGGAATACAGGGCGTACCATATGAAGGCAAAGTAAGTCGAACACCCCCCGTGCAGCCTGCTGCTGGGATCAGATTGGAGCTTAGCACGCTAACGTATCGTTCTGGGTTTACAGGCATGGGCGGCTCGTCGTATAGCCGTAACCTGGAGCCACGGTCCAAAGAGAGGTTAAATGTAGTGGATTGTAACCGCACGTACCACGAGCTAGCAGTACCACCAACGAGGCAGGTCGGGTCTCCAATACGTTGACACGACCTACATTCTTGTAAAACGCGAATCCGTTGATGTCAATCCACAGGTTTCGAGGGTGATGAAAACTCACGCTTCCAAGTTCGTCACACGCACGAGTCCTGGCAGACCTATAAATCGGGACCTGTGACCGTCAGGCACCACGGCTACATCGATCCATTCCCACTTGGGCCATCCGGCGGCCTCGTGCAGCTCCACTCGGTGGAGCACAACGGGGGGTCTGAATCACAATCACATTAGGCACTCTGATCACGATCTGATCCGCTCTCGACGATGAAGGGGATCGCCGAGATAGTGAGTAACAAACATTAGGAGTTAGAGCTTTCCGTCAGGGTTGCAAAATGACAGACTGGTATTTGAAAAACAGGGCGGGGTTACTCTTCTCGCGTTTGCGTCATGAGATCTCAGCAAGGATATACCGGCGGAGCTCGTAGCTTACCCACACCCCTCCCGTACACATCCGGTGTTGGAGTCCATGGACCATGGGTCGTGTTTGGTCAACGTTCAACGTCCAGTCGCGGGGCAATACAAGGGCAAGGGGGTCATCGTTTTATGACGTGCTGTCAAAGCGGGGTCCTGCCACGAGACTGGCAATTGGCTGGAGATGCCGATCAACCGAGCGTGTGGTTAACCTCCCACACGTAGTGAAGGGCGAAGGCAAGCGCCAGGCAGAGTGGCAACTCTCCTGGATTGAGAGGTATCTGGGGTACCGCGGCGCCAGCGGTCGCATTCAGTTCGTGACAAATCTCGAACTGGGTCGCGATTTTCAACGCCGCACCGAGTTCGAGAACCTGTCTCTTGTCTGTGCCTTTCGATACGGTGATCCCCGGCGGCTGATGCAGGGTGTGTGAATCCCTTGTGAGACGTTTCCATTCCACGAACAAACGGGGAAAGAATACGGAATCCAACGTAAACGAATCTTACATCCTCGGCGGTGGACGCTTAGGTCAGCCCGAAGATATTAAAGTTGAACCCCCACTTTCCACTTGAGGAAAACGCCTGGTTAGCTGCCTCTCAAGGAAGGTGAATGGTTGGGGTAAGACACATACCTAGGATTTATCATCCTCTTTGGAGGGTGCGACACCGCCGCGCGTTCGATTTTCTCAAACAACTCCTGAGGGAGGGTCACACCTGGGTTCCGGACAAGTCGATCAAGATGGTGGGTATGGCGCCAGCGTTCGCAGTGTTACCTCGGATGTTTTCTTCGATCCTATCAGGGTGAACACTCTTTGGCAGAACAACCACACCCCTCTGCCTAAGCCACGAGAGGACTACTTGAGTAGGGGTGATGTTGAGCTGCCTTCCGACTTCTGCGAACTGGATGTGTGTCAGTTTCGCGTAAGCGGCGTGGACTTTGACACATACGACTGGCAACTCCAACGTTTCTTTGACTTTTCTCATGCCGCCGAACGGTGATGAAGCTTCCAATACCACCTTCCGTGACTTTGCCCACTAAATATTGACATGGCGTTGATGGGTATTTTAGCGATTGCGGTGCGATGGGGCGTACTGCTATGAGGCTTGGTTGGGGGTTCCAATAACTCAACTCCACTTGGTTCACTAAAGGGCGATACTTCAGTGGGTTCTTCATCAGTTGTTCGAACCTGAAGTTGCATATGGGTGAAAAGGTGCGTTCTAGGTCTAGGTGGGTAGTTGACAGTGCGAACCTCCAAATAGTAAAGCTTTGAGAGAGAAAATATCGTCAGCGTTGATACTCCTGCGCGTGAATGCGTCCTATAAATAAAACATACTTGGACACCCCGATATTTTTTATCTTGCCCTTATCAACCAGTTCTTCGAGTTTCTTCCATGTGGGAAACATGT
>Ga0307516_10006339_pt1 | contig 13880 bp, 9 predicted proteins | sample 19_EM_MG_FD_203310 | JGI IMG/M metagenome (GOLD analysis project Ga0307516, IMG submission 203310) | Populus trichocarpa ectomycorrhiza microbial communities from riparian zone in the Pacific Northwest, United States - 19_EM | ecosystem: Host-associated > Plants > Roots > Unclassified | place... | reverse complement strand
CTTACTCGTTCCTTTACTCAGCAGCTTATTCATGCTTCCTATGCTTACTCATTCCTGCTTATCACTTGCTTACTGATCGCTTACAAACCCCTTACAAAGCTCTTACCAATCCCTTACCAATCCTTGACAAATTCTGCTTACTCCCTTCTCTTTTTGTACTTTAATGCTGTGCTCCCCCATGTATTTAAACCCCTGGGCTCAGCCCAGTGAAAAAAGGACCCAATTGCACAAAATTATCCCTCTCTCAGTGTCTCTCAGTCAGTATCCCCTCAGCTTCTTGAGTCTTGTAGGCTTCAGTGAAGGTCTAAAGACTTTGATATTCAAGTTTATTCAAGTTATTCAAGTTCAAGTATTTCTCTAGGCTCAAGCAGAGTCTGCCAGTCAATCCTTCATTCCCCATTGCTTCTGGACGTCAGGAGCCCCCTTGCCCCTTTGCTGCACCCATCTCTAGGTGTAGTATCGCTACTTCAGTTCCTGTCACCTCAATCCCCACTTTAATACTTCCTAGGCTATAGGAAGAGTCCAGACACCTATCCCCTTCGTCTTCTATTGCTCCTGTACACCAGAAGCATCCTGCATTATCGTCTGCATCACCCTGTTGGTGCAGATCCCCTTTCCCCCTCCTCAGCACATCCTCTCTGGACACTGTGGAGGTAAACCACCACTCACACATTTTCGTAGTCCTTTGTTGGTGTTGTGTTTGGGTTATTACTCTGACCCAAATCCACACTTTGACTCACAGCGCACTGTTCACCCCATCTTCCATGTCTCCCAACTCGAACCGGCCATACCCAACACCATACTTCTCCGCCACCGGTGGAAGTTGATGGTGAACCGAAGTTTGAGATCTCTGAGATCCTCAACTCCAAGGTTGACCATTGACACAGAACATGCAAGTTACTGTACTTGGTGCGTTGGTCCAGTTATGAGGGGACTGACAAAGAAACATCATGGCTTCTTGCCACTGAACTAGGCAATGCAATGGAACTGTTAGAAGATTATCATTTCCGGTACCTGGACAAACCCGGACCACTCACATCCATGTAATAATACTCTTGCTCTCCATTTCTCTGTTATCCGTTTCACTCTCTGTCTCTCCTCTCTGTTTCATTTTATCTTGTAATATCACTTACTAAACTCAGGTCACTTTTCTTTATAAACAAAAATAAAACTAATTTACATTTCTATTTACAAAGGAGCCAGACCGGACCACTTACTCCGGCACAGCGTTGCCAGGGTTCTCTTGCTCCTCTTGGAGCCCCTGGACCTCCTGTTCAACCTCCTCCGGGTCGACCTCCACCTTGCTGTCCTCTGACTCCTCGTCTTCGTCCCAGGGTGCCGTGAAAAATCAGCACTCCTTGAGAAAGGTCTCGAGGCTGGCTGTCAGTCACTTGTTGCCTCTGGCCACCGAGCAGGTGGCATCTGCAATCTGGCACATCTGCCTGGTCATTTCCTCCACCGCTCCGGTCAGCCTGTCCAGCCACTCCAGGAACAGTCCAGGGTCAAACCCAGACCGTTGCCCAGATGGCCCCGGTACCTCAACAATGTTGTCATCATTGTCGTCAACCTTCACGACTGTCTTCTTCTTTTTCTGCTTCTCCCCTTCTTGTGGTGACATTGCGACCTCCTTCGCCTTGCCCTTTCCTTTGTCCACTACTGGACCTGGACCTCCTACCTCTGGCCACTCACACCACTCCTTGAGACCAACGCACTTCATGCACATGTGCTGCTTGGGCTTTTCTGGGTCCTGTTCACACTTAGCTTTGTGCTTCGCACAATGGACGCATCTGCCAGGAAGTTAATGAAAGCAGAAAAAGAATAATTAGTAACTTACCAGATGTTGTTGCTCCGGTCACCACTCGGACCTGCCTCTGGTTCCTCCCTTGCTCGCTTCTTTGACACCTCCTATGCCAGCGCCCTCTGCCTCCCAGTGACCTCTGCAGCCCTCCGCTGCACCCACCTCTTTGCGCGCTTGCCTTTCCACCTCTTCCCTGTGTTGCCTCTCCTCCCTCTTCACTTGCTTGTGTCAGTGATGCTCCTTCACCTTGGCGTCAAGGACGTCAGACTCATCCTCGCTACCGGACTGTAACTCCAGCGTGGAGGCCTTCATCCAATCCTTGGACTCGGTGGCAGCAGGGGTGACAGGGCTGGTGGACTTAGCAATGTTTAACATATTTGATTGATGGCAGGAAACTGGGGGTAAAAGCAAGGGACCGGTCTGATCTTTATAGATCCAAAATTTGTACTCAGATGCACTCCAGACTCCGCCTTGTCCTAGGCAACCACACATCAGCCTCATTGGGGCCTCATGGGTTCAGCCCCTAAAGGGGGGATACTGTTACAACCATGTCCAACTCCAGGTCTTATCTGGTCACTCTGTCGTATCACAGCACTATAGCTCAACTCCAGTCGCTCTCAGTTACTCTGGTCATGGTTGTGCAGTTACACTTCCATTAAGTATGATCCTTAGTCTATTCCCTGTTTGCTCGTTACCACACCTCACTGTCAACCCTGCTTGGTTGTGAGTTCTCCATGTACTCGATATATCTCCTACCTTGTATCATTTTCACCGGACCTGACCTAGTCCCAACTCCAGTCGTCCCTTGTCCACCTTTTAGGCTGTTTACTTGTCACCATAAATACTTGTCCCTAGTTCTTACTTAGTATAAGTACTCTGTAGATTGTCCTGTATACCTCAGTCTGAAATCAACCATAGTCTCTACTCCAGTTCTTGTCCATCTCTGTCTCTGTCTCTGTCTTCTCTTGACTGGAACCTATGCAAGGGATCAACGCTCGTTATCCTTAGTCATTGAATCCAAATGGTCACCAACTACAGCCAGACTAATCTCTTGTCCAGCCCTCTGCCCTCCTCCTTTGTCCGCCTTTGTTCAGACTTAACTGGACCCCCTACCGGAGTAGACCTGGACTTGACATCAATGCTGTTTGAAGTGCATGCAATTAGTACAGTGTCAGTGCCAGAGTGGGGGTGAGGTAAGTGGTGGGACTTAGAGAAATTTTGTGAAAAATCAACATACTGTGACATGCTATGTCAACACTGTGTTTTTATGAAACTGGGGCCCTGTGATAATGTATTCTGTAAGCACTGTCAAATACTGTACTATTATGGTAATTATTGTAATTACTGTCTTAAAATAAGGGATTTGCTGATGAAGGCCAGTCTTATATACACCCTAACCAATTTTCAAACCCAGACAATGGTTGCACACAATTGATGTGGAATATGCATTGCAGTCTTGTGGGCTTGACCCTAAAAGGGGGATACTGTCATGACCATGACACCTGATCACCCTGTACCCTATTGTCCAATTGTATTGTTTACACGCATTCACCATATGTTTGTAGTATGTACTCCCCTTTTCCATTTCTGGTCAGACATGAAAATAGAGAACCATTGGTGTACACTCACATTAGTTGGATTGCAAAAGGTATATATAACACTCAACATGTAAACCCAACACTGATAATGATTCTCTAAGATACCAAGTGAGTATGCCAACCAGTTATCAGAGGGGAGAGGAGATTCTCACAAGCTTTTCCTTGAGTTCTTTTTTTCTAAACCTCATAAAGAATGCCCTGGACATGAAAGCTGCTGCAGTGGTGAAAACAATTCCCATAAGAGCAAATACTCGAATAAGCTTGTCCTCATTCATGTTGGTAGTCATCCCTAGTGCTACAAGCTAATGGGAGTCAAAGTCCGGACTAGGGAGATTCTGGACCTACACACAGCAGGCTCTACTACAAATGATAATGAAGTCTTAACTCACTTGAGTAGACGGTTCTAACTTGGAGTGGATAATCAAAGGTGGTTTGACAGAAGTCTTTGTAAACAAAGAGTTCTTTGATAGCTGCGCACAGACCATGTAGATAAGAACAACTCTGAGAGTCCATAAATGGACAGGTAGATAAGTACCTTCCTAACATAGTAGTCCTGTGGAAACTTGTAGAAACTTGTAGAATCCCACAGTGAGTCATAGGTAAGATAAGAGATAAGGAAACAGTCTAGATCAACCCATAGGAATGTTCCAGAAGGAATGTTTCTCTTCTTATCATGATGACGTCATAGATAAGAGATATGACTCTGGTTAGTCAGTATTTTGATAACTGGTCATGTGACAGAACAATCACATGGAAAGGAGATGAGTCCAGACACATCATGTGTCAAGGCTCTTCTGAGAAATCATGTGCTAGTGATGACTAAGCACTTACTTTCTCAACAACAAGCATGCTGCAATGTTCAATGATAGTAGTACTCTAAGACAGGAGATAGCAGGAGATGGTACTCACCTTGATGCCATTATTGCAAATCCAATGTTGATCTACAGTGGCACCCTTAGTGCAGCTGTGATCTCACCAAAGGTACATGATGCATGCTTGACGTTGTTTTCATCATCTGCTATTTTCTCCTTCTCCAAACCTTCCACCACACCATGTTGACTGTGGTACTTCTCTTCCAATCCTTTCCTGACATGTAGACTGTGATGGTTGTCCTCTCCAGGACTTAGATTGCCATTGAAAGAGCATGTTCAGGGGCAATACTGGATTCCTGCATATGGTGTGTTATAGAAGAAGGTTTTGAAGACATAGTTAAAGATGGCACTGGAGGAAGAAGGAACAGAAGTGACAGCAGTGCAATACAAGCTACAGAAATTGGAGTTGGCCAGTGAGCTCTTGAATGCCAGTGTTGAGGACTTGTTACTCTTATATCAGAAGCATGTGACACTGTTTAGAGACATGCTGTTGTTCAATATTTGTGTCATCATTGGGAAATTGATGGCACATGGGAAACTTGGAAAGTGCCAACTACATTGGTGCAGGCTTGATACTTGCAGGACACAACTATGGATAGGTGATTCTGAATGAGCACTGTAACTTGATCATTTAACTGACTTCAGGACAATTACTACCAAGGAGCTAACTTCTACATCAGCAATTTGACAAATGTTGTGCATCTAAGTAAGGGAAGAGGTCAGAACAATCAACAACCAACACCAAAGAACAATAAAAGCAAGTGGTGGTATTCCTCTGCAGTTCTGGTATTTAATCTCCACAGGGGGATGTGCTGCATGCCCTCAAGGTTGATCAGATGATTTGTGGTTTGTATTTTCCTTTGTTTCCCCTTGTTTGCTTTGTTGGTAGACATGAAATTTTCATGCCCAGAGTCTTTTCTCTTCAGTCTCTAACACTGGGCAGAAGGTCTGTATTCTGTAGCTCTCCCTGCAATTTAGTCTCTGAAACTGGGCACAAGAGTGATAACTTGTGGATTCTTTGAACAAAGTATTTAAGATACATTGGGTTAATGCTTTAGTAAAATGGGTATGATCTTTTATGCATGTCTTCAATTTAATCTCACTGATACCAACAGTACAGGATTATGCCTATGGTCACATGCTCCCTAACATTAGTCCCTGTGTCTGAAGTTATGCAGCATATTCAGAGCATTATGAAGGAAACTACCATTTCATCCTGGCTACAGATGTCCCCAAAAACTGCAGTGAGGCAAGAAAAGACACCCTAAAAGCTAACAAATGGGACACCCTAGCTATTATTTACCTTCCCCTGCCTTAGTGAGCCTCTGGGGTGATGGTTCAATGGTCCCACTGTTCTCCATAATGCTCTTCTGCCTTTCCTTTTAGCTTTCCCTCATGATAAATCCCAAATACCATTGGTGCAATTATATCACCATCATCACATTTTTGCTCATTCTTTCCTGCCTTCCTTACTATTGGGTGCAGATCATCTGTGATCTGTGATACTTGGCACATAAAGCAGATGAGGTCTTGTGACTTATGATGTTTTTGATACTGGAGCCTTCATTTCCAATCCATGTATTCCCTCTAGCTTATACCTAGGCACTCCATCAATGATGGACAGTTAATCAGCATGTGTCTTCTGATCTCCTGCAAGCCATGGATTAGACATATGAAGCATTGGTTTTGCACTAACTGTATCTTTTTAATTGATTCTGCCATCTCCAGCTTTCCTATTTCTTGTGTCACCTGTAGGTCCTTTGATCCACCCATTGCCAATCAGCAAATGTTTGTGATTGATCTGGACCCATTATGGTCATGCAATATTGTGATAACATCACCATCTGTGTCCCTTGAGGTTGATGTTGCAATTCCTCTCTACAGACAAAATTTCTCAATACCCTCACTTTTGTGACACCAGACACCAATCCCACCAGTGAACAATGACATTCCATATCACAGGTAGTGCTTAGCCCATACAGGTATAGGTGGTCCAGTATGGCTTGCTTGCTTGCTCTTTTTATCTTGCTTTTGGTTTGAATTATCCTCTATGGCCTTATTGGCACCAGAGTATGATAGGTTGCCACCAGTCCATCTTGCCCTGCCCTTTCTTGCCCTTAGACATATTCCATCATCTTGAAGAGTTTGTCCACATGTGTCATGTGAGCATAGTCATTTCTAGTGCTGAATGCTGAATACAAATGTCACTACCATCACCTTACTTCCATGTCCATCCCTCTATCCTTCCAGGCCACATTGTACTCTTTTTGATGTTCTTCAGCTGTCATCACATCCTGCTATGCCAGACATGTTCATAGTGCAACAAATGACACAGGTCCCAGGGGTTGATCTTCTATGCTCCAAGTCTGCTTTTGGTCTTAAACAATTTCCTTCACACATGCCACTAGTCCTGCTTCATTAGTGGTTGGTGCAGTTGATTGACTGGTTTCGCCTGCTTGTGTTGGTTTTGGTGATTTCTACCTCTTTTTATGACTCTATTCCTAATTATCATGGTCTACCCTACTTACTACCAACTTGTTACAGCTTCATAACTGTGTTGTAGCACTAGATGTGTCCTTGACTTGTTTTCCTGACTTGTTATTTACATTTGTTTACCCAGAAGCACACATCCTGTAGAGTGCAGTGTTTCTGTTCTACAGTTACTCACACTGGACTCTAGGTGTTGTATATCTTTTCACAACTGTCTATATCAAGTTACTCACACTGGACTCTAATCTGAACCTTATCTGAGCAGCTTAGTAGCACTTTGTGCACTTCCAGCAAGTTTTGACTGGAACAGTTTGTGCACTTTTGTTGTATTTATGAACACTTTCTAGCTTTCCTTTTTGGTTATTTCCTCTCAAGGTTGATCAGATAACTTGTGGCTTTTTCTTTATTTTTCCTTGTTTGCTTTGTTTGTAGACATAAAATTTTTGTGCCCAGAATCAGTCTTTGACACTGGGAAGAAGGTCTATATTCTGTAGCTCTCCCTGCAATTTAGTCTCTGACACTGGGCACAAGAGTGATATCTTGTGGATTCTTTGAACAGTATCCCATGTCCTTGGTAGTGAGATCATCAGCAAGTTTGTCATAGTGGACTCTAAGATCCAGTCCTCTGAGAATCTTGTTCTCCCAGGTAGATATTAGATCTTCCTTGATGTCTATAAAATTTTTGCAAACATCAGGAAAGGATATGTAATTTCCCTTGTAGCATAGGAACATCCAGTTTTCCATGTCTGTCCACCATTGACCTTTATTTCAGTGGGATAATAAGCACACCATTTCACAACCATAGGGCAGAAAATACACTAAGACAGTACATCAACCCCATTATCTGTCTTCTTGCCATGCTCCTAAAACATTGATGGGTTAATGATCTAACCATTGACACCCTGGTGTTGGATCTCCAAGAGCAGTTGATAGATGGAGTGAAGCAGTCAGAGATTCTAAAGAAGATCCATGCATTACTGATGAAGACATGGTCAACATCTTGGTCAAAGAACCTTTATCATCCATCAACACATTGCAGATCCTACCAAGGCTTGCATGACCTTATTAACTCTATCAAGTAGCCCAAGGATGTCACTGACATCATGACTAAATTTGAATACTGCATGTGTCTCACCTTTCTAAAGGAGATCCAAACTTGTGTCCCCACTCAAGAAATAAATAAAGCCACTGCCTATGACACTCTTGAGCACTAGTTTACTCAGAAGGCCTACTCCACATTTGCTTATTTACAATCATTGCAACAGAGAGTATCTGCAATCTCTTATGATATCATGGCACCACCACATCAATCAGTGAAATCAGTCAATTGGTTTTGCCAGAGGTGGCTTTTTAACAGGGTCAGGGAAGTTGAGTCTCTGCAATATCAACTCATCAGTGCTATCAATCAGGCTTACTGCCTACTGAAAATAAACCTTCACTGTGTCCACCAATCCTAAATAGATTATCTCATTGGGTTGTGGTAGAGCAACCTACACACAAAGTCTTTCAGCAGTGGTGTTGAAATCTGTGGCATATTTGTGCCAGCACTCTCAGAACATTCCATAGAGCCAATATTGGCAGAGGCAGAGGTGACAGGAGATGCTAGGGGGTACTCATCATAGGTAGTAAACTGTGCTCCAGGCTTTCTTTGGAGGTATATAAAAGCGAGGACCTTCCAGGCAGTGACAGGTCCTAGGTGGATCTAATATGGGCCCTCTGGTCAGCTTCAATGTTCAACATGATTTCATTTGCAATCTTTTCCACTTGTATATGGTAGGTGTTATCAATGATCAAAGAAATAGATTAACAATTGGGTGGAGTATCCAGTGTCCCTCAAGGCATAGAGAACCATGGTCCAAGAATCAAAGAGATCAGACCAGAGGATGATAAGTTATGATAAGAAAGTGATGAATGATTTGTGCACTAGGGATTTCCCTAATGCTCCTAACAATGCACAGAGTGTTTCAACAGCTCAATCTCTGCCACACTTGGTTTTTGGGCTTTTCAGGTCCTAGGGAAACAATGGCACAAGTTGTGAAAGAGCAGGACAAAATCCTGAGGAAGAGTTTAGGGTCATAAAGGGGTGTTTAGAGAGATCACAAGGAGGTCTCTAAGATCAGAGTAGTAGATTGGGATTTTCTGGGATGAGGAATTCAATGGAAGTAGTTTCAAGGCAATCAGAGTGTGCAATGAGTGGCTAAAGCACAGGGCTCATAACCTGTTCAAGTCAAAACTTGCTGGAAGTACATAAAGTGCTGCTAAGCTGCTCAGATAAGGTCCAGACTAGAGTCCAGTGTGAGTAACTGAAAAGCAGAAACACTGGACTCTACAGGATATGTGTGCTTTTGGGTAAACAAATTTAAATAACAAATCAAGAAAACAAGTCAAGGGCACATCTAGTGCTACAATGCAGCTATGAAGCTATAACAAGTTGGTAGTAAATAGGGTAGACCATGATAGCAAAGAATAGAATCATAAGAAGAGGTGGAAATCATCAAAAAGTAACACTCCCCAATGATTGTGCACCTCTGATAGCCTAACTCCCCTCCCTGATGGCATCAGTTCAAGCATTTGACAAAACTGTTGCACCTTGACTCAAGCCAAAGGTCAGCAGGCATTTCAGTAGTTGGAGAAATATGGGTGAAATTAGGCCTTGATCCACCACATCTCTTAGCCAGAACCAGTGCAAATCCAGGTGCTTCATGTGTCCATGATGCTCTAGATTTTTGGCTACCTGGATGGCAGACTGGTTGTCAGTGTACAAGATAGAAGAAGAACTAACAGAGAAGCCCATTTCCTCAAGTAGGTTGCACAGTCAGATGATTTCCTTGCCAGCCTCCACAGCAGTAATGTATTTGACTCCATGGACCTACTTAAGCTGCCTTACATGGCCACCTGAAGGTGATAATCAGCCGAGTGTCACTGGCCAGCAGATGGTAGCCTAAGAATAATTTGTTATCAATTGGTATGGATGGGCTACATACTTAGATATTATCACAATGTACTATGGGTGGGCTAGGGTGTCAATTAAGGGATGGGTAGATAGGTCAAATTAGGTATTGTCATGGAATCATATGAATGAGCTCAGAAAGTATTTCCACATTAATGCAAGCACATAATTTGTGATCACTATATCATTCAGGTGGGCCCAGGCCTGCCTCTCATGCATGTCAATAACAGGAGGTAATGTCCATACTCAGGAGAAAGTGGACACAGCACAGCAGGCTCTGATAAGAGTGATATGAAGTTACAACTCACTCTAGTCAGATGGTTCAACCTGAGGTAAAAAACCAAAGGGGGTTTGAAAGTTCTTGATAGAGAACAGAGAGTAAATCATAGTGAGTGGAAAGAACTCTACTCTACTATCAAGTACTGTAGGGTATTTATCCATCTGAGCTGCACACAGATCATGTAGATAAGAAAGTCTTTGGAAGTCCATAAATGGACAGTAAGATAAGTATCTTCCTAACATAGTAGTTCTGTGAAAGCTTGTAGAAACTCATAGAAGTTCACAGTGAGTCATAGTAAAGATAAGAGATAAGAAACAGTCTAGAACAACTTATAAGAACATTCCAGAAGGAACATTATCTCTACTTATCATGATGTCATAGATAAGTGATATGACTCCAGTTAGTCAGTACTCTGATAACCAGTCATGTGATATAAGGAATCATATGGAAGATGACAAGTCCAGACACATCATGTGTCAAGGCTCTTTTGAAAAGTCATGTGCTAGTGATGACTAAGCACTTACTTTCTCAACAGTCAATAGATGAGCCCATATTGTGTTATCATGTAGGTGTATAGGTGAGCTTAACTAAATCAGGATAGCACAGAGGACGCCTATACACAAATGACACTATGGTACATATCATAGGTTAGGTGGAAATGCCACAGGATGGATGTAACTACTGCTGATTAGGTGTAGGCACAACTAGCATATGAAACCAATGTTTGGAAAAAAGGATGCCTAATACAGAAATGGAACATAGCAGCTACTATGAGTTAGGTGTCACTACAACCCTATTCACCTACTTAGGCTGTCTTACAGAGTCACACAGGGCAGAACTGGGGTGAGACTGTGGTATATACCATAGATTAGGTATCACCACTGTGGTCAGGTGCAAAAATGTAGATATATAGGTGAGATTGCCCAAATCAGTACAACACAAGGGACAATGCATGTGAGTGGTATCTGAAGCTATTGTGGATAAGATGAAACAACCATGGGTAAGGTGTAGCTATAGAGGGTTAGATGTCACTATGGCTGGTGAGGTGCAATAACCATGGGATAGTTGTGACAATAGCTGGTTAGGTGTCACTACTACAGATAAGGTGTAGCTATCAGGGGAGGGGGGTAATCACTGCAGGTTGAGTGTCACTACTGTGGATAAGGTGTCACTCTCATGGATAAGGTGTTACTATCATGGATATAGTGTAACCACTGCAGGTGAGTTTCAAAAACTATGGGTAAGGTGTGTATAATAGACCAAGTTTTTATCTTATCTAATCTGTGATTAGATAGTGTCTTATCTTATCTTAGACAATCATATCTTATCTACCTAGTCTAGACCTGTGCCTCATGCTGTACACACTGCCTCTCTTGATGTCATTCTGCATAGCCTTAGCTTCACTATGACATCACTAACATAGCATTGCACAGTATGTGGCCTCATGGATAGCCTTGTGTAGCCCTTGTGTAGAGTAGTATATATACAGTGCAATCTAGCACCCAGAGGCTCTCCATTTGAGCTTATCTTGGGTCTTTGCCCTAGTACTCATATCCTATTCTTCTCAGAGCCTCTTGTGTAGTAGGGTCCTTGGTGCTTTCACCTAGGGTTGTCTCAGTGTGATTATAACAGATTAGATGTCAGTATTGCAGAAAGGTGTCACCATCTTGATTGGGGTGTAGCTACAGTGGGTAAGGTGAGCAGGTGATGTGCAACAATGGGTAAGGTGGGCACTGCAGCAAGTTAGGTGTCCCTCCCATGGATTTGAGTGTCACTATCATGGGTTTAAGTGTCACTACTGCAGGTAAGGTGTCACTACCACAGCATAAATGTAACTACTGTGGTTTTGGTGTGGATGAAACAAACATTTGGAAAAAGGATATACTGCACTATATAAACAGCTTGGTGGTATCTGATGTTATTAAAAACCAAATTTCCATGGGAACAAAACTACATGGTGATGGCAGAGATATTAGATAAATTTAGCATGTAGGTTTATGCCATATAAGGGAAGCATCAATTACAATCTAACCTTAGTATGTGTGGCTGACTTCACACATGACAAATATTACAGGGATATTAACTGGCAGTGTCAACTGTGATGGAGCTTTCATCACACTAGAGTTTTCACTGTGGCAGAGTTATGTGAAGAATGTGTGAAAAGGAAATTTCCAATAAGATTTGGTCTACACAATTGTCAAAGTGTATTATGTTGTTGGTAATGCAACTGTGGTACCTTCTGGAAAGCAGTAGAATAACACCACAGGACAAATGAAAAGGATCAGGCCATGAAAAATACCATTGATTAGGAATCATTTACTAGAAACTAGAAAATACCTTGTGATGAGTGAGTTGGGCGCATGTTGGCATACCTTGGCTGTTAAATGATTACCAGCATGTGCACATAACCATGGGTACAATACTATTTCTTAAATGAAACAAATAAATTGCATGTAAGTATGGGACAAAATGTATTTTACACATATTAATTAATGCAAGAAAAGCAGCGGGTATCTGGCATATCTGGTACATGAAGTCTGTTGTCCATTTCTCTTATAGATTTGACCTAGAAGTGTAGCAATTACAAATGGATTGATAATGCTCAATAGGCCAACTACCACTGCCAAGTGAGGAAAAAACCCTAAAGGAATCTAATAATTGGATACTGGTAGTATATTTGAAATCCTACTGTAGCCACATCTAAATTATAGACCTCAGTACTACAGGGAGGTTATTATATTAGATTGGCAAGCACAGCCACAATTTCCAAAAAAGGAAATACAGATCAAAGTCATAACCACAAATCAGGGGAATCCAGATATGGTCTTACCTAAGCAATTCATTAGGATTTGATGGAGCTACAGCCAAAATAAAATTTAAATACAATGCAAAAAATGAATATCCCCTATCTTGACTAGCAAAATTGTGTAGTATTCATTACCACATGTACAAACATGATTATATCAGCATTAGCAGTGCCACTCCACTTAGAATCTGTCCATATATGGAAATAGTTGACTGTCAATGTTTCCCACTCTTGGTATGCACTTCCTGTCAAGTCTGGTTCTACTCACCTGGGTGACACTGCTTATGTTACTATTTAGTAATGGAGATACATAGCTGTCAATGTTACTACTTAGTAGGGATAATGGATTCTGCAGCACTTCAGCACTTTGCACAGCACTCAGCTGTTATCTTAGGAAGACTACAGTAGACACTGTTGTAGTATGTAATATATGATCAAAGCGTACATGCACACCACACGAGGTATATTGTATATAAGTCGTACCTACAAACCTACGTAGGTTAGCATCGAGTTTGAATCAAAGCCGTCTCATCGACGGTGTTGTCCGGATTCCTGTCGTTGTGTTTCCGCCAACACAAACTCAACGCTTGCCGACTCATTTTCAATCTGTGTCATCGTTCTATCTGTTGGGTTCTTCTTGCTCATTCTTGCTCATCTGCCTGCTCAGGCTGAAGCCAGTCATTGTCGTTTGTTGTATTGCCAATGGGGCTGAATCCAGAAACTGCTGCTCATTCTTTTCATGCATTGCTTTTCTTGCTGGGGCCAAAGCCAGTCACATGCTGTCCTTTGCCATGCCTTCCGAGAGCTCGATCTCAAAGCTTAATGGCTCAAATTACTACAAATGGAAAATGTTGATGGAAGCTTTGTTAGTGCAGAGAGGATTAAGTTTCTCATGCTCTGCAAGTCTGATGAAATGTCAATCCAAGCTTGGGTTGCCAAAGTGCGCCGCATCACGTTCCAGCTGCAGGAAGTCGGTGTAGATGTCTCTGACAAAGACATTATCCTTGCCCTCACCCTCGGCCTTCCCCTGTCCTATGAATCGTTCATTATTTCCCTCAACACTACCCCACCTGACCAGTTCACACT
>Ga0307516_10006338_pt1 | contig 13881 bp, 17 predicted proteins | sample 19_EM_MG_FD_203310 | JGI IMG/M metagenome (GOLD analysis project Ga0307516, IMG submission 203310) | Populus trichocarpa ectomycorrhiza microbial communities from riparian zone in the Pacific Northwest, United States - 19_EM | ecosystem: Host-associated > Plants > Roots > Unclassified | place... | reverse complement strand
GGCCCTAGTGGACAAGCGCGATTTGATATTGCGCTAGTCCTTAAGCGCTCTAGTGTGCGCTAGTGGCGCTAGTACCTATAACAGTGGAATTTATAGGGGGACCTTATGAGTGAGATAATACGGTATTCTGTGTGTTGTTGTTGCTAAGGTAGGAACGCGCTTGATCGCTTATTGCTAGGATGGTCGTTTTCGAGTCCAAAAAAAGGAAGGGTGTTACCTACTGTCGGAATACAACCGAACTATCCACCACCGATCCCCCTCGCGTAGATGCGTTTTCGCTGCCAATATACGTTTCCTTCCTGCCAAGCATAAAACAGAACCTCGTGGAAGATCCAGGTGGGAAACACTACTAGCAGCGAGGTTGGATAGACTACTAGCAGTGTCCTGAAATATGACAGGATCTATTAGTCCGCAGGCATAGTTTTTCTCCCTGTCTCTCTCACAGTCGATTGTGAATGCGGCGACCAAAGGGTGGAGGGGATTTGTAAGCTCATTCTCTTGATCCGAAACCTCAAACCGGAAAACATTGAGGTTCACCTGGGCAGTACACAGAAATGCTTGTTTGATGGCTTCCATTTCGATCTAGACGACTTATATAGCAGGCGGTGGCAGAGGTGTGGAGCAGTGAAGGCCAGTCAAAGCAGGGAAACGAGGCAATAACAGTGGGGGCCTCGCCGGGGGGGCAAGAGGACTTCTATAGAGTCAGCCACAGAGCACCCCAATTATAGAGAGAAATAGAAATAGAAATAGTAAAATTGAAATTGAAATGAAATAGATATAGAATCAGCCGGGGTTCCCTAAAAATACACGCTCTCAGGAAGAGCGCAAGAGGGCCACCTCAGAGAGAACAGGAAGTCGAGAATTATAGACTCACGCAGACGAATTCATTCGAATGTAGATACAACAAATAATGACCATATAGCAAGGTAGAAACAAATAAAATTTCAAACTCTACAAACCCTCACAATCCTTCGAATGACATCGCCCAATGCTCCGTGAAGCCGCCTAGGAAAGTCACCCACATTCCGAGATTCCCTATTATAGAAACTGGTTGCTCTCTCCGCTGCTTCCATTCGAGTTGGGTCGACCGCTCCCGCTGTGGGCATCCTATGGTTCCTCTGCACTACCAAATCTCTGATGCACTTCAGCTCTGCTGTTACTGTCTCGTCGCCCCGCTTCGACCGGCCCCTGCCCTCCCCCCCCATCTGCCGTCTTCTTGCTTTTGCCAGTTCGGTCAAGGTTATCCACGAAGGATATCGTCTCGAACTTGTTTGTAGTCTGCTAACTGCAATGTCAGAATTAGCGCGGAACTAAATTTCTTCAAAAAGGTTATTTTGCAAAATAGTACGCGGATAAGATTGTGCCACCCAACGCATGGCGCTTAACACGTACGGGAATAACCATGCCCATGAAGAGCAGGGGTGGTGGAGTTACCGGGGATGCAGCTGGAGCATACATACCTCCTCCACTCCGTCTGAGGTTTCGAACAAGCATTACCTATCAACTTCGGTGTCGATGCAGTGGCAGTCCTGATGAACCACACCAGCGAGCATGGGCGGAGAGGAGGGTGGCAGGGGCACTGTTGCAAGGCACTCGGGATCGAGCCAGACCTCATTCGATGGACTGGTAGCTGGCAAGATGGGCGATGCGAGCCCGGTTGATACCGGCACCCCACAGCGATGTCCAGCAGCGCCAATCCTCTCCGTCACATACCTGTCCGGGATTTGTTACTGTCTCGTCGCCCCTCTTCGACCGGCCCCCGCCCCCTGGCGTCCGAGGTCTTTCCTTTGTGGACGACATCGGGTGGTGGGCGGATGGGGCCGACGACGAGGCGGTGGTGACGCTCTCCGAGGCGGCAGCAGCGTCCCTTGACTGGTCACTGGGCAGCGAGGCGATCTTCCGCAGAAAGAAGACGGCTCCCACGGCTACGCCAGCACCGTCCCGTTCCACAACCAGGAGGTGAGGGCAACAACTGGCTGCTTCCGGATCACCAACCTGGGCGCTCTTTCCATGGGGTCTGGACTTCGGGCGGCAGCAGTGCAGCTGGAGAATAGGGGGCGGCGATTTGGGCTGTGGTTACTGAGCCTGCCGCAGGGAGACCAGGCGCGGGACATTGTTGCCATCCGGACGCAGCGCGTGTCTTACAGACGCAGAGTGTCAAGGTAAATGTCGTCCGGACGACGCGTGCCATGGCATCTGGCTTCCGGACGAGGAGTGTCAGGGCATTTGCCGTCTGGACGCGGAGTGTCAGGGCATTTGCCTCCTGGATGCAGCGCGTTTCTTACAGACGCAGAGTGTCAAGATCCAGACGAGGCTTACGATGGCGCACCACACATAGGTAATAGAGCGGTCACGGTGGTAGCATCCAGACGCGACTGCCAGGGCACGGTACATTGCAGCGAAGACTATCAAACACGCATTTGGTTCCAGGCATTGTGACTCAAACCAGTTCTATTCATTACATCTAATGTACATCTATATACCACACTTCGCCTACCCAGTGCAAGCACCCAGCGTCACCGTCGATAGCATTGCTCTGCGTGACAGAACCAAAGGCAGTTTGCCGGATGAGACACGACGCAATGAGAACGACATCAATGGAATCAATGGAGTAGATACCAATGAGGAAGCGGGCCGCAAGGACAATAACGAGTAAGACGCGACGAGTACGATGTCAATGAGGATGGCGGTGTGGATGCCGGCGGCAAGTACGATAGCATAGAAGACGCGGCGCAAAGATCGACGAGCTTCGTGAGATTGTTAGCGCAGCTCTAAGAGGGACAGACAGTGGGAAGTTGTACAATACGACGCGACGAGTACGATGTCGATGAGGATGGCGGTGAGGATGCCGGCGGCTTTTATTTTTTATTTTTTATTTTTATTTATTCAGTACTCGTGTGCGACCTAGGGAGATCATGACGAGGATATGTACAGTCCGGTTCCTGTCCGCTGTCCGCGCAGTGGCGGCACGTTGCTAGCACCCCTTTGCCCTCCGCCCAGGCCTGTCCCAAGAAGAAAAGGTAAGATGCGCACCAAGGAAATTACAAAAAAAGAAAAGGGCCAACGCCCTGGCTACCCCTCGCCGGCGGACGCCATGAAATCGGGCGTGGGCAGGAACAGCGGTGTCCCACCCGCGTCTGGTTCCTCCGCCCCCACTCCCTGCTCCTCCAACCACTCCCGCACCTCCAATTCCGACACCGCGCTCACAGCGTCGTCCTCTTCTGCCCCCGGCACCCGCCTGCCCACGTCTGTGGCTGAGAGGAAGTCCAGCACCGCCCGGCTGCACCTCCCATCGGCCAGTAAGTCCCGCACCTTCCACCGGTCCTTCCACCTCCCCGTCTCCTTCTTCACCTCGGCCCACAAGATCTTTTGCTGCAGCTTCCATTCTGGGCACTCCTTGAAGAGGTGGTCCCGGGTCTGCGTTTGGTGCCGGCACCACCAGCACTGCTGGGTGGGGCGGCTCTTTGTCCAGTTGAGGTATTGCCCGGTTAGGCAGTGCCCCGTCTTGAGCTGGTAGAACCGCGAGGCGAGCCTTTTGGTGCTTCCTGCTACCGTACCATCGGGCCGCTGGCTCTCCGGCATCCGGTACTTCTTCTTGGATGTTCTGCCCCCCGCCCATTGGCGTGCCTCCACCCACTTCTTCTCCGAGATTTCCCGCTTGAGGTTGGCGAGAGACCGCGGGATGGGCCTGTGATTGCCTGGCTGCTCCGCTGCCTCCTTGGCCCACTCGTCTGCTTTCTCGTTGCCGGGGACACCTTTGTGCGCTGGGCACCACCGGATTTCGATGATGATCCCTGGCCTAGCCTTTCGCAGCGCGGCGATGTGTTTCCGCGCCTGGAGGGCGTACTGCTGGCCCGGGCCAGGTTCGTCCGACGCCATCCGTCTGATGGCTGCTTGCGCATCGGTGAAGATTGTCACCCTTTCTGGGGTCGTGTTTCTTCTCGATGCCTCCTCTAGTGCCCGGGCAAGAGCAGCGCATTCCGCGTCGTATGCCTCCTGGTTACTACCCATGTGCCCTTTGACGCCCGTCCATGTCAGGCCTCTTTTCCACACCACCGCAAACCCCGTCGCCCTGTTATCCAGCCGTGACCCATCGGTAAACATGGTCAGTCCCGGTCGGGTCTTTTCCGCCTCCGCTTTTGCCTCAGCTTCCTCCTCTTGTAGAAGCTCTGCATCGAGGGTTTCCGGCTCCTCGAGCAGGACTGTTCTCTCTGTCTGTCCGCCGTATGCGAGGGCATTCTTGAGTCGCCGCCCTATTTCCGTGGGGGCTCCTACTACCTCCCGTGCCTGGTCGCCTTCTGGCAGGCTCAGGAGTCGTAGCCCAAAGCGCCGTTGTCTGTTCTCCAGCTGCGCTGACGCTGCCCTGAGGCCAGACTCCATCGAGAGGGCCCCCAGATTTGTCGTCCGAAAACAGCCTGTAGTCGCCCGCGCGAGGATGCCGGCGGCGTGGATGATAGCAAGTAAAACGCGACGAGTACGATATCGATGAGGTGGATGCAGGCAGCGTGAATGATAGCAAGTAAGATGCGAGGAGTGCGCTGGTCGCGCGTATTGAACACCTAAGGCGTCATCAGTCGCCGATACCGTCATCCTTTAGTGCCCGTAGTGAGAGGGGACTTAGTCTCCCCTGGAACACAGGTTTTGCAACCAAGATGTTGTATTTTGACACCAGCCGTTCGAGAGGTTTCCACCGCCTGTTGAGTCGATTGATGAACGTTCTAGCCATTTTTCCACTTTGGACACGATGATGCAAGACATCCAGTTCTACTCGGTGCTCTGTGGCCATCTTCACAATTTCTAGTTGTAACCGCTGCGCCTCGCTGATATCGTCTGCTTGCGCTCTAGTTCTACGTACGATTAGTAGGTGTGAATACAGATCAGCGGGCCTCAAAAAACCAATGTGCAGGTACCGGTGGTAATTCTGATAGTAGGCTATTTGATCTGCCTCCTGTTCATTGAGATATCCTAGAGTAGCCGGTTGCTGGGGATGTACACGACCGCTCTTGTCGGTACGGTGTGGTACCGTCATACTCACCACACGTTGCAAAATGGTATTGGACATAGAATGTCGGACTTCGCCCCGTTGAGTGACCAGTTTCAACGCCAAATAGTCATCGTCAACTCAAATCTTGTCGTATCGCCCTCATACTTAAAACGCGCCATTTAGACACCGACGATTGGCCTCTCTGCGAATTTGGGCTCTACATACGATGTGATTGTGGAGTAAGAAAGGATTATATCGGTCTGCGGGCACCCTTTCTCACTCGGGCTATCCAGCACTTGTGGAATCTCAGGTAGTACTAAAACTTGCATGGGGGTTCGGCCACTATTGTCCGAGATAACAGTTGCATGGGCCTAGGCTGTTGGCGGTAAAGATCGCTGAGCATCTCGCTTGCTATGCCCAGAATAATCAATTCCGCGCGCATTGACGTAATGCCAACCTCTCAACCCCGCAGCACGGTCCAATAGGAAAGCCGTTTAGATACTGAGTTGCTTGCTTGCTCTCGTTACTGGACGCGGACATCTATTTAGTATGGCAGTTTTTATTTTCTAGCTGTCATGGCTGGCTGGTGGCGGCGGCGGCGCGGCTGGTGGCCGTTTCCCTCCTGGTCCGGCGATGCGCTGGAGTTTTTTTTGGACTCTCGTGGCTGGTTTCGGCGGCGCGGCTGGTGCCCATGGTCCGGCTTTTTTTTTTTTGGTTTATTCAGTACTCGTGTGCGACCTAGGTAGATCATGACGAGAGATACAGTCCGTTTCCCCGCCGCAAACCGCGCGAGGCGGCGCCGTATGGAAGGAGACTGGGAAGGGGAGACGGTGGTGGAAGGCTCATGAGCTCTTTGCCGACCGGAGGTGCAGCCAGGCGGTGCTGAACTTTCTCTCCTCCACAGAGGTAGGGAAGACAGTTCCAGCTGCGGAGGAAGACGCTAGGAGTGAGGCGTCGGAGTGGGAGCTCCGGGAGAGAGCGGAGCGGGAAGAGGAAAGGAGGGCGGAGGCGGAGGTGTTGGGGATGGAGGAGGAGGGGCATCTACCCTCCCTCCCCATCCCCCCCTTCATGGCATTGGAGGGAGAGGAGTAGGGGGTGTGTTTTCTTTTGTTATTTTCTCTTCTTACGTTCTGGGAGGGCCGGGCGGAGGGCACAAGGGGAGCTTGCACTGTGCCGCCTTGCGCGGTCGGCGGCCAGGAAACGGACTGTACCCTCGTCATGATCTAGATAGGTCGCACACGAGTAATGATAAAACAAAAAAAAAAAAAAAAAAAAGCGAGGCGGCGCCTTGCAAGCTTCTCTTTGCCCTCCGCCCAGGCCTGACCCAGAAATTGTAACAAGCGCACCAAGGAAATGGACAAAGGAAAAGGAGAAAAGGAAAGAAAACCAAGGAAACGACGTCCGACCCCTACTCTTCTCCCGCCGATGTCATGAAGGGTGGGGTGGGTAGGAACAGCAGTCGTTCTTCCCCGTTGCCCAGCGCCTCCGCCTCCGCCCTCCTTTCCTCCTAAGGCCATGGTCCGGCGATGCGCTGGAGTAGCTGTCTAAGTAGTACTCTAGCAGTTTTGTTTTTGACTGTCGTGGCTGGTGGCAGCGGCGCGGCTGGTGGCCGTATCCGACCTGGTCCGGCGACTCCTCGCATCTTACTTGCTATCATTCACGCTGCCTGCATCCACCTCATCGATATCGTACTCGTCGCGTCTTACTTGCTATCATCCACGCCGCCGGCATCCTCACCGCCATCCTCATCGACATCGTACTCGTCGCGTCGTCCCTGTGAGAGCCGCGCTAACAATTCACGAAGCTCGTCGACCGTCTCGCCGCGTCTTATTTGCTATCGTCCTTGCCGGCATCCTCACCGCCATCCTCATCGACATCGTACTCGTCGCGTCTTATTTGCTATCATCCATGCCGCCGGCATCCACACCTCCATCCCCATTGACATCGTACTCGTCGCGTCTTACTTGCTATCATCCACGCTGCTGGCATCCTCACCGCCATCCTCATCGACATCGTACTCGTCGCGTCGTATTGTACAACCTCCCACTGTCTGTCCCTCTGAGAGCTGCGCTAACAATCTCACAAAGCTTGTCGGTCTTCTCGCCGCGTCTTATTTGCTATCGTCCTTGCCGCCGGCATAGACACCGCCATCGTCATTGACATCGTACTCGTCGCGTCTTACTCGTTGTTGTCCTTGCGGCCCGCATCCTCATTGGTACATATCCACTTCATTGATGTCGTTCTCATTGCGTCGTGTCTCATCCGGCAGAGCAATGCTATCTACGGTGACGCTGGGTGCTTGCACTGGGTAGGCGAAGTGTGGTATATAGATGTACATTAGATGTAATGAATAGAACTAGTTTAAGTCACAATGCCTGGAACCAAATGCGTGTTTGATAGTCTTCGCTGCAATGTACCTTGCCCTGACAGTCGCGTCTGGATGCTACCACCGTGACCGCTCTATTACCTCTGTGTGGTGCGCCATCGTAAGCCTCGTCTGGATCCCATTTGCCTTGACACTCTGTGTCTGTAAGAAACGCGCTGCATCCAGGAGGCAAATGCCCTGACACTCCGCGTCCAGACGGCAAATGCCCTGACACTCCTCGTCCGGAAGGCAGATGCCATGGCACGCGACGTCCGGACGACATTTGCCTTGGGACTTTGCTAACTAATTTGACCTCCATGGCAACCTCCACGGCAATCTCCCTCTCCACGGCAACCTCCGCCTGCCCGACAACTCCACCACCAACACCACCACCACTACTCACCACTGTTCTCTGAATACCTATCTCAACAACCAATTTTCCAATCGAGAATCAGACAACAGGAGGTGATCCGCTAAGATGTTGTCTGTCATCTTTGGTCATCTTTAAAAAACTTAATTGGTTTTGCATCGCTGGCTGTGGATGGCGATAGGGACTAACGACCGCCGTCCGCAGGCTCAGTCACCCCGCTTTAACCGCCCGCCCAGCCGCGACCTCCGCCGTCCAACGCCTAAAATCGCCAAGACTTTCGACCGACGCACACACTTTCGCGCAAACTTAGACTTCACGGGCATCACGATGTCCGCCGGAGCGACCGGAGCGACCAACGCGGCCCCGATGGTGGCCGACGAGGCAGACTCTTCCCCTCTTAGGCAGCTGGTGATGGATGGGAAGGGCTATAGGGAGGTGGAGATGGAGGACGCCAACAGCGGAGGCGAGTCTGAGGAGGAGGAGGAGGGGTGGGAGGGAAAGAGCCGCGGAAGGCCGAACTACAAGCGCGCCGCCCCGGGCGCTGGACGACAGCAGCAAAGCACCCAGGAATTTTTCCGCCGCGGGTCTCAGCTCAGTATGGGCGAGCTTAACATGTTCGACACGCCCGGCAAGACGCCCATGAAGGGAGCTCTCGCGCGCTCTTGTCAAGATCCTGACTTCCGTTCTCTGCCTTGGCTCGACAGGCAACGTAGCTCCTTGGCGTGCCTACGCTGTAGGTCTTCCGTTCGTTCGGCTCTCGGGCTGTGTTTGTTCAGCTCACTGGCGCAGGCAAGTACTTCCCACTCTTTCAGGTGAAGTCTAAGGATGTCCCTCGGCGTAGCCTTTCGTGCTGGTAGCTTCGTGCCCCAGTCTTCTTATGCAGCCCTGCTTGGTCTTACGCGGTCTTCGTCTACTGCCACCCGGTGGTCTTACTGTAGCTCGGCTCGTTCGTTCGTGGTTCTCCGGACGGTGGAGATCGATGTCGTTCGTTGAGGGTTGGTCGCAGCGCCAGGTCACGGAAATGGAGAAGTAGGATGGTGGAGAGAGATAATAGATTGCATGGAGAAGTATCTCCAGACTAGCTACCGCGCCCTTACTTTATACATCTTTCTTCCTCTGTGGAATCACAGCTTGCCCGCAAGACTGACACAGTTCCTCCATACCACATCATGACTCAATCGTCGCACCCAAGGAAACACATGATCGCACTCGGCCGCCGCGCCGCCAACACTCTAACAGAGACAACAGGAGAAAGGACGCGCAAGTATAACAGAGACAACAGGAGAAAGGACGCGCAGGTATAACAGGGACAACAGGAGAAGGGATGCGCGAGCAATAATCAAAGGGAGACAACATTCGTAACAAGAAAGGAGAAGGACACGCAAACGGTGACAACAGGAAAGGACGTGCGGACATACTCGACGGGGACAACATACGTAATGTCAAGGAGGAAGACGCGCAAGCATAATCAACTGGAAACGCATACGTAAGGAACCGAACTCTGGGCGGCCAGCGGCCAGGTCGAGGCTTTGCGGGATGGTGCTACCGGAGCGTCATCGTCGGGACCAGCGTGCCGCGCCTAGGGGGAGGGCGGGGGCCGGTCGAAGCGGGGCGACGAGACAGTAACAGCAGAGGTGACGAGGGCGAGCCACAGCGCGGCGAGGGTGATGGAGGCTCCGGCGGCGGCGCCTACGAGCCTGTCACGCCAGGTTCGTGACAGCTCTCTCTCAGCGGCGGCCAGCGGTCAACAGGAGGTGGGAACGGCAGAGACCCTGAACTCCGCCAAGGACGAAGGAGTGGGGCTGGAGGCGTGGAGAGTGGAGGGATGGATGTGGAGGGTTTTGATTGGGCAGAGGATGCGGCCAATCAGAGCGCGGACGGGAGGGAGGGCATGGCGGGCTCTGATGGGTCAACGACCCCGACCCCCCAACGCGCTGGCCAACCCCGACCCCGGTACCGGTGACGCCAACCAGGGGCAGCAAACGGATGGCCATGGGCACCCCGAGGCCCGCGAGAGCTGGCGGAGGGCGGCCGATGCCGGCCGGCTTCGCGGCGGCCTCGGCGCTGGAGCAGATTCTGGGCGCCATCGGGCGGATCGGCCTGCAGGGCGGCGAAGCGGTCGTAGCGATGGAGCAGGTCATGGGCGCCATCGCGCAGGCGAAGAGGAAGATGGAGGTGGCAGCGGCCAGGTGGGACGACAGGCTGGTGGAGGGGCTGTCGGCGGTGATGGCCGAGGCAGCGGAGAGGGAGGAGAGGCTAGTGGCAAGGCTGCTGGCGGACGCGGAGGAAAGGGAGAAGAGACTATCAGCGGAGCTCCTGTCGGTTAGGAGTATCGAGAATGAGCTGGCGCAGAGGGCGCAATGGGAGGCGAAGCAATGGGGGAACCTCTCGGATGTCATGGGGCTGAGGCAGGAGGACATTAGGGACGTCAAGCGGTCGGTCGACGGGATCGCCAAGGAGATGGCACGGATGCGTGCGATGCACCAAGGCGGGCCGGCCGTGCCGGCGGTAGCATCGGCAAGTCTGGCACTGGTTCCAGCCCAGTTGGCCCCAGCAGCTGCACCAGCGCGAGCGGCGCCGGAAGCCATGGAAGGAGTGGTGGCAACGGCGACAGTCGAGCCATCCCCGCCGCAGGAGGACCCGGTCGAAGAGTGGGGGTGGAGCGGGAGGTCCTCTTCGCGTCGAAGCACGCGCCGGAACTGTGCGCGGCCGGCGCAACCCAGGAGCCAGCGCCGGAGGCCCCGGCGGAGGTGAAGAAGGAGGTCAAGGGCAAGGGCAAGGCGATGCGGATCGCAGTGCCGGAGGCCTTGGCGCGCACCCCGAAGGGATCGCGCCACCAGCAGAAGCGCCAAGCGGTACTCGATGTGGCGAAGGCGGGGGTGCGGCAGGCAGTGGGCAAGCCAGCCTTGGCCGCAGTCCAAACCCCGGCCCGGACAATCCTCAAGCGCCCGGAGATGGTGGCAGAGGAGGAAAAGAAGAGGGAGGGGCGGCTGGCAAGTAAGGTGGCGGCCAGGGTGAGGTGGAAGAGCGGCGACCTCGGGAACGAGAAGTGGGACGTTTACACCGAGGCTGCCAACCCCATCCTGGCTCTGGACGCCCAGGATGACGAGGCGGAGAAGGCGGCAAAAGCGGTGTCGCATATGGCGGGAATGCGCGCGGTAGAGGACCTCTGGGAGGAGCAGCAGGCTTCCCCCCCCGAGAGGAACAGAGCGGCAGGATCGAGGCGGAGCCTGGGGCAGCCGCCCGCCAAACGACCCCAGCCGGGGGCGTCGCAGCAGCAACAGCAACAGAAGCAGCAGCAGCAGCAGACGAGGGATCCCACGGGGCTCGAGCCCACCAAGCGCTCGCTCCCGTGGGACGAGCGGGCGATCGCCTTCGAGAGGGGGACCGGCGCCCCACAAATTGACCCCGAGGTGGCGGCAAACGCAGCGGCGCAGGTTAATATTGCGCTCAGCAAGGTCACCCCCCCTCACATCCGCACGGAGGCGTTTAAGATCTCGGCGCAGGGAAGGCTTACCACCGCGGCGCAGGCGGGGGCCTCGGCGGCCATGCTCCTCCACTTCAAGAAGGAGGTCATCGAAGCAGCGCGGCGGGCGGACAAGGCGATCATCAATGTGGTTGCAAACGAGACCTGGGCGGAGCTCAAGATCCTGGTCCCGTATGCGCAGTACCGGCATGCCAGTGGGCTGGCGGACCTCTGGGAATGGATCGAGGCGGAGAACGAGGGAGTGGTGATCCCCCCGTTTTCAATACGGTGGATGCGCTCTAAGAAGGTTATCGAACAACACTTCCAGGACGGGCGACTCCCGCAGAACGCCGCCTCGGTGAGCCGTAGGCGCGAAGCTGCTCACTGAGATGTGGGTGGCTGGGGTCAGCTTCCGGGCCATGCCGTTCATCGCAGACCGAGCGGACACGTTATGCGACTCGAACTTTGCGAGTGATTTCTCATGCAACTCGCAATGTGCCAAACGTTTGCTAGCGCGTGTGCCTCCGTACAGCTCGGCTCGTACACACAACTCCTCGGCTTGCTACATATGATGGCACGGGCCTCAATTCCACACCTTTTTTCTTCAATTGTACATACTCGCCACCATCACACTCGTCGCATCTTACTCGCGATCATCCTTGCCGCTGGCATCCTCATCGACATCGTACTCATCGCGTCGTGTCTTGTCTGGCAAACTACCTTTGTTTCTGTTACAGAGCGATGCTATCCACGATAGGAACAGCATTACAGGCGATGATCTTGGCGATGGATGTTACGCTGGGTACTTGCACTGGCCCCTGGGTAAGCTAAGTGTGGTAGCATATATAGATGTACATTAGATGTAATGAGTAGAACTGGATTTAGTCACAATGTCAGAATAAGGTGGCGTCCGGAGATGAGGAGGCGTCCGGACATGAGGAGGCGTCCGGACATGACTGAGTCCCCGAGCACCGGCTCGGGGGGCAGTCTCCCTTCCTTTGTCCTGACGGCCTTCCTGTATATAGAGAGATCTTGCGCCCGCATAATGCTGTAATACAATCTTCACCTATTATCGATCCATATATTCCAACACACAATACCTGGAACCAACTGCGTGTTTGATAGTCTACGCTGCAATGTACTGTGCCCTGACAGTTGCGTCTGGATGCTAACACCGTGACTGCACTGTTGCCTATATGTGGTGCGCCATCGTGATTCGCAAGCCTCGTCTGGATCCCATTTGCCTTGACACTTTGGGTCCATCATTCTTGGCAAAGTACAACGAGTGCTAGTTATGTCATGAGTACATAGAAAAATCACGCTGCTCCTCCCCGCTTTCCACGCCGCCACGCCGATCTCTCAACCCCGCAACGCGGTCCAATGAGAAATCGCTCGCTCTATGTATTCTCTTTACTGGACGCGGCTCGTGTCCCGCCTGGTCTGGCGATGCGCTGGAGTCGCCCTCTAAGTAGTGTACTGTTACTCTATTTTATTAAGTCGTCATCCCGGTTTGTTGGCTCGGGTCGTTCTGTTGACGCGGGTCGTTCTGTTTTATTGGCAGGGGTCATGTTGGCATTAACCGGAGTCATCCCAATTTAGTGACTCGAGTCATTCTATTTTCTTGACCCGAGTCATTCTATTTTATTGACTCGAGTCATTCTATTTTATTGACCAGAGTCATGTTAACGTGGACCCGAGTCATCCCAATTTATTGACTCAAGTCATTCTATTTTATTGACTAGGGCCAACATATTTTATTGTCTCTAGTTACAGTGTTTTATTAAGTCGTCATTCTATTTTATTGACTAGAGTCATTCGATATTATTGACTCGAGTTATCTTATTTAGGTTCGGGCCATGGCCTGGTGATATGGACCTATTGTGGTACAGGCAGCGTTACCCCAGCCCGGACCCGTCTAGATCCTCGGTCTGTCAGTCGTGCCAAAGTACAGAACTTGCACTGGACAACGAGCCGACTGCTCCGGACTGCTGGTCGAGAGAATTATATAGCTGTTTAAATACAATTTGGGAAGTGGATGGCCCTTCGCGAACCCCGGACTTGTCCCACCGTCACCAACTTCTAGGAAGCAAATATGCACTTATTCGCAGACCCACTATGTATTCCCCGCAACATATGCAGGCCTTTCCGTAGCGCCACAAATTGCCAAGAAAACGCCATTCCAGCCACCGGCGGGGGTCGAAGCGAGACAACGAGACCCGGCGCGAATCCAGTCTTCGTCCGAGAGAGAGGTCAAGAATCGCAGCCTCGGCAAAGTTGCCGCCATCTGTCTTAAGACTGACGATCGTGCCGCTGCGTAACTTCCATTGCCGCTCCGGTACTGTCATCCTACTTCGTCCGGCCGACCACTTGCGCTGTGAGAGACCTTGCGTTGTTTCCAAGGGTCGCCGTCGCTTAGCTAAATAGCTGTCAGCAGGGTTATATGGTGCCGGACACTTGTACGGGCTAGCGTCTTGGCAAAGTACAAAACGAGGTGTCTGGTGACTAATCATGAGTGACTGTCTATGGTACACTGTAATTAGCCGAACCCCGCCCCAGATAAGCGTCAACCTGCACCGTGCCGCTACACGCGGACTGCAGCGGGGAACCGGACTGTACATATGGGCGCGCGCCCCTCGTCATGATCTAGATAGGTCGCACACGAGTAATGAATAAACAAAAAAAAAAAAAAAAAAAAA
>Ga0307516_10006337_pt1 | contig 13886 bp, 13 predicted proteins | sample 19_EM_MG_FD_203310 | JGI IMG/M metagenome (GOLD analysis project Ga0307516, IMG submission 203310) | Populus trichocarpa ectomycorrhiza microbial communities from riparian zone in the Pacific Northwest, United States - 19_EM | ecosystem: Host-associated > Plants > Roots > Unclassified | place... | reverse complement strand
AATTAACAAGATTGGTTGTGCGCGAAGAAAAGGGGATAAGATTATACGATGTGGTGACCGCCGCAAAAACAAACAAACAACCAGGGTGGTAGAATACCGACAGAACAATGCGGGACGAGGGCTGAAGGAGAAAAAACACGACAAGGGGCGAAGTGTGGGAACCAGGGCATGTAAGGCGGGGGTGGTACAAGAGATGGTATAGGAAACTGGGGGTGAAGAAGGGGAAAACAAGGAGCAAGGCGCCTCCAAGATAACCTTGCGAAGGCGCAAACAAGACGAGAGAACCCAGAACAAAAAGTTCAACGTCGTACATGACGGTTCAACGCGATAGCGGGGATAAAAAAACATCGGCAAAAGTGCTGGGGGAGGAGGGTACAGGAAACATGCGGTGGAGAACAGAGGACGATGGGGCCGTTTACAGGGGCCCGGGATGCCAGAAAGATCCGATGAGGCCCCTGGCAGAATTTACTATGTCTACCGCGCGCCCAACAAGCCCAGGATGCTGGTTGTCTTCTGCTATCGTCTCGTGGTTGTTGCCCAGATCCGCGGCGACGTCGACAGTCGGCACCACCGATGCGCTCATCGAGGCAGGAACCGGTGGTAAGGGTTTGCATGTCAATGTGGGTGAGTTCGCCGGTGTCGGGTTCCTCGACCTCTGGACCTCTTCCTCTTCCGGAATCGGAGTTGGGATGGAGATCGGTCCCGTCCTGCTGGACTTGGACGATCGGCCATACACAGGAGTCGAGGTAGTACACGTTAACTGGGGCTGAGGCTGGGGCTGGAGTTGAGGCTGGAGTTGGATATGCCGTTGTCCCTTCTCGGTACCATCGTCGCTCCCTTGGGTAACCGTCGAGGTCGAGTCTGAATTGGGATCAATGGTAGACGAGGTCGAGCCGGTAGAAGAGACGATCGATTGAGACATCGAGTCGTGGAGCGAGGAATACGAATCCGTATGAGCTGGGATGTAATCGGTGGAAGAGCGCCTTGCTGGGCTCGAGACATCAGGACTTAAGCTTGATGAGCTCGAACTGCCGTTTATCCTTCGTCCCAACCGATCTCGCCCACGTTCCCGCCCTGGCTGCTGGTAGACCGACCTCGATTCGCGTCCAGAAGATTGTCCGCCGATTCCGATTGTGGAACCACATGGAGAGATACTGCCGATCGGGGATCCGCCTCCCCTGCTCGACCTGGAGTTCGAGCGCTCCCGATCCGAGAACGATGAGTTCCTGGAGGATGTCCTGCCCCGAGACTCTGACCTCGAGTCGGAAGACCTGGTATGAGACGTAGAAGGACTCGTCGTCGACCCGCTGACCGAGTTCGGAGACCTCCCACGCACAATCGTGTCGGGGGGAGCCAACAACTTGTTATCAGCGGGGGACACATGATCATAGGATGAAGCACGTTGGATCGGAGAGGGAGGTTTGTGAGGGACGGCTGTCGAAAGTTGCTCAGGTGGGCGGATGGTATGGTCTTGCTTTACGGGACCAAGTTTACCTGGCTCGTTGTCCTCAGAGTTACACCGCCCGATGTTCACACTCTCAGCGCCGCCCTGGGCGTACTTGATAAATCCGGGACCGGATTGACCATCCACAGACCTAGTCCTGACGATCGGGGCACCTTTCCTGGGGAAGTCTTCCATGAAATCAGGTTCTTCCATCAGGTCAAAGACGCCTTCTTCAGGTATTGGCAAGGGCTCAGAGTGAATGAGGGGAGCCGGGTAATCAGCGCTCCAGCCACCAGATTTAACGGTCTCCTCGGAAGCAGACTTGGAAGAGGTGGGGGGCATACCAACGCTAGGAATGTTTGGGCTAGCGCTTGAGCTCGATGATGACTGAGAGCTGGACCCGATGGGACCAAAGTAGTCGGTCTGTCGCTCATAAATGTCCGGGGTTCCCGCAAGGCTACCAGTCCTGAGGTATGGGCTGTACTTGGGCGTCCTGATTGGTGGAACATAGACGAGTTCGACGCCAGGGAACTGAGTGTTGGGATCGAACGGACTGAGGTGCATGTCGTTGGTTTTCAGAATCGTTGGAGCAATGTATGCGATTGTCCGGTTATCATCATCGTAAAGGGCCGGACCCCGGTCTGGGGAAGCGGAGTGTAAGGTATGGACGAACGGTGGCGGGCCAGAGCGGGATGATGATGACGATCTTGATCGGGAGGAGGAAGTCTGCATCTCCAATACGTCATCCGAGTCAGAATCGGAATCCAGCTCATAGGTTGTGGGATAATAGGTTTTGGAAGACCGCGGGACGTGGGGATGATCAAAGAAACCCTCTGAATCCTCATCGTAGCTGCTGGGGAAAAGGCGGATAAATGGGGGACAAATGATGATTAGAAACCAGAAGACCGAGAAGCGGAGAAGACACTGACCCGTCGTCGTCTTCAAACACCTCGTCGACAAATCTCGCAGAGGGGCGCTTCGGTTTGGGTTTCTCGATAGCGATACACTGTTCCACAAATGTATTGAAGCTGATGTGCCTCCTCTTTCCCGATTGGGGGTGATGGGGTGCGAGGTCTTGCTCGCTGCCAGTTGACGTGCCGGCCGAGGTTGACTCGTCGACCGATAAGCCGCATTCGGTGAACTCCTTGGATACTATGCGAGGGGGGGAGTCCTTCCGAAGGGTGCGGGCTCTGAGGATGTGGGTATCGCTTTTGGTGTGGGTGAGGAGTGGGCGGCTTAGGGGGAGAGAAACGGCTGATGGTGGTTGCCGCTCATCTGATGCTGGCTGGTCGCCTGCGGGCGAGTCGTCGACATCAAAATGCGGGGCAGGGGGGAGGCAGAGGATTTCGGTTATGCTCCGATGTTTCAGAATCGGCTTCGTATAGGACCCGTTCGCGTTGGTCTGGGTTAGGGCGGGGGGTGTTGGAATGGTCGCCTTGGGGAGGGGTTCCCAGTCAGAACCGGGGTGCAATGGACCGTATAACCAGGTAACGTCCGAGTCCTTGAGCCTGTAGAACCGTAGAACGACGTGGGGTCAGCAACCGCGTGGGGGGGAGGGGGGTACAGGGACGAACCAATTGAGCGTTTCGGGGCTGATCGTCTTGAGCTTGTTCCTCTGTTTCCACCAAGTTCTCCAGCTGGCGTTCTCGAGACGGGTGCCGTTGGCAATTGCGTTCTTCTGCCTGGTCATGTTCTTCCAGGAACTCCAGACATCCTCCTCCCGCCACTGGTGGGAGAGGTAGTCGACCTGGCCGGTGGGGAGGGTTGTGACGCTGGAATCGTCGGGGGTAGCAGCATTAGCGGTGACCGATACTAGTAATACCGGAAGGTAACTTGAGGCCATGGCGCCCGGCCGATAGGATGGCGTGAAAACGTGTAGGCGTCGTGTTGTCGGGGGAGAGAGGTGAACGGACTGACGGGGAGGGTGAAAGCCAAAAGGAGACGGAGGGGGATGGATAAGGAACTGGTACGTCAGCGATTGGGGGGAGGGGGGAACGGAGGGTCTGGACTTGAGGGGTAGGGCGAGATATGGGAGGTGGAAAGGGACGAAATAAAAAGATGGATGATGGCAGCCCTGACCTGGTCACTGGGGAGAGGGAGCCTGGTTCCCTTCACCCTCGGCTCATTGGACCGTGTTTGTCCGGTGTTGTCCCCCCCTCGATATTTGACATTTTATTTTATTTTGGTTTCATCCCCGTTTTGTGTCTCCTCCGCCCCCCGCGCCGCCCCGGTTGACGACATACGGTCGTCGTCGTTGGCCAGCGCGGAGGAGCGCTCTCTCTCGAAACGAATGCTCCGTCGAGCCATCACGGCTTTTCATCCTCGAACGGGGGTGACGTCCATGTGACCCGTCTTCCCCTCAAAACGTGGCCCGGATCTTCCATCTTCCGTTAGCCTCGTCCCTTTCCCCAGAGCCGCCTTTGTCTCTCTTCGTTTTCCATTTCCCCCCAGATCGACTGCATGCGAGCGTTGTGCCCTCTCGACTCTCTCTCGTCGCCGGCGATTACTCCTTGTGTTCACGGCGCGTTCAGGCTTGGTTCCGTCACCGTCTGATGAACCCGGTCATCTGGCACACGACTCTATGAGCAGTAAGTATACAATCATCAAACGGTAACGTCAACTCATACAGTGCTCTTTCCCAGGACCGTTGCTTTCGGTCACACCCTATGGTCCGTGAAACAGATCACAGAATCCAATAGAACCATAAGCATAAATGCGTAAATTCTCTCTGCGTGGATCCTACCGACCGCGAAGGGGAAGAATCGCCGCGCGGAACCAAACGACGCGACCTTCACCGCCGTCCTCAACAGAAAGATGACACCGACGGCACGAGGCTCATCGGTCCGCCCTGTTTTCAAATTCCGTACCTCTGGCAAACGACTTCCCGTTCTGCGCTGCGGCGGCGGGGGCGCAGCGCTTCCGCATCAAAGAAGGATCAACGAAGTGGCGCAGCGGATTCTGATGGCTCTCTCTCTCCCGGCGGTGCTCGTGGGTTGAACTTTTCTTGACAGTCTTGACGCCTCTCCCTCCGACGTGACACAGACTGATCGGCGAATTATTGTGTAATGACCACTTTGGTCTCTGCTGTCCCTCGGCCCAGATCGGGTTCGTCGGAACACCCTTACGCCATTCCGATGGTGCTTCCTCTGGTTCTCCCGCCAGATCGGCGCGTTCTCACAACCCCATGTATCCGTCGACGCTGAACGCGGGCGAGTTTCCCCATCCTGCGAAAGCCCTGGATTTCCATCCCTTGCGCTATATCAGCCGTCGTTCTTCGGATCATATTTCTCTCGCTTTCCCCTCCGAACTGCTCGGTGGCGCATCACGATCAGCTCCACTCTTCTCGTCCGCCCCCACATCCTGACGCGTCCCTCCTCTGCTAGTCGGGAAAATAAGGGACGGTCGGGTCTTTTGGATCCGTGCCCCGAACCCCCGTTCTTTGCGTGCATTCACTCTGCCGATCATACGGGAATAGGTTATTCTGAGGTTGATCTTATTCCTCTCCCGAGCCCGTCTTATTGCCAAGTCTACAAGCTCGCAAGGCCTCTCTGAAACCTCGGTTCTCCGATGGAGACACTTTCTTCCGGTCGTCTTCTGTTCAAACCCCACCCTGGGTTGTGTGTGGGACCTGTCATAGGGCATCACACCCGTGACGCGTAAAGTGTGGCTCTCATGGGGCCAGCACCCAAGCACATCGTGACCATACGCTCCAAGTGTGATCCTTGAATCATGAAACATGTGAAAAGTCCAAAGCACAGTACAAGATCCGTAGGTGAGTGTTTTTTCGCAGTTCGCCTCGGCTTGACAGTCTTTCCCCGATAGACACTGTGCTGCTGCGAGATGATCTTCCAAGATCCGAAACTTTGGCAGTGTCATTTAGCAGCCTTGACCCCTCGGCGGTGACAGTCGGCGTTCATTGAATCTGAGATCTAGGTGGTCACTCGAGACACAGTCGACGAGACAAGAACCGAGTGCTATACACCGCGGCCCTGGGTGGATCATCGATCACCCAATAGCAATCGTGAGACACGGATGTTCCCGAATGGCCAGAGCACGGAACTTGAGGCGTGCTTCTATGGGACGGTTCCGCAGCTCACGCTCAACACGCCTGGAAAGGGTCCTATACCCTTTCCCCTTCCCACTAGATTTTCGGTTTCTCTTTGTCACATCTGATATCTGGGTGAGACCTATACGCGCCACCAAATCCTATCATACGTGAGATCAGTCCCATCTCGGTACGCATCGTAACTAGTGACGCGATATGTACGACACGCAACACAAACAGTCTGAGGACCATGCCGTACAACCACTATATACATATGCTTGACCATATGTAACTTATCAACCAAGCTAACTTTGCGCCCACGATCTCGTACTTTGCCACGGTAGTGAGCAGGCACCAACCCCGCATGGATGTGTGTGCACGCGGGTAGTCTGACTGTAAAACTCGAGCGACGTTCATCTTGGAAAGGACGGGTGGCGAATATGTGGAGCTGGCCAGGTGTTCCGAGGATCCGATTGAGCCACCTCGGGGCCGTTAGCGCAAGGAAATTTTTCAATAGGGACGGTTCGGTCCGTGGCCCGCGTTCGACGGTGTAGGATATTTCTGGAATAGTGGGTTCCCGAGGGTTTCGAGGTAGGTCGCACTGTGGTCTGTGACTTATCGCGAACAGAGGGGTGAGAACGGAACGCGGCCAGGATTCGGAGGACGGAGGGAAAAGGTTTCGGGAGAGATCGAGACGCGCACAACATGCACGTGTATTCCGACCATTATCCACATGTGATTGAGAGAAAGGGAGAGAGAGAGAATGGTAGGTAAGTTACCAAGTACCGTCCATCCCTCCACGCACGGTTGGCAGGATGAGCCACAAGACCGCTTCGATGGAATTGATAGACCCGATAACAGAGTGCATGCTTGTGTGCTCGTGTTCGAGAGAGATTTGCCATCCGACGAAGATAATCAGCACGCGTAAGTATGCGTGTTTGCACGGACGCGTACGAATCTTGTAATCATGTGGTACTTGTAAGCTGTAAGTACGAGATAAGTTGTACGAGATGGGTTAATTCTCTATCGGATGTTACACGCTGAGAACCGTGCAGGCACTCCGCAAAGTCCTTCCGATTCACGTACACCCCATTCGTCCACATGCTCATTCGATTGTATCGATGCATATGGCGCAGTGTACCGTCAAGGCAGATCCAGACTGTAACCGACATCTCATCCCCCTCAAAATCCATAATTCAAGATCCTCGATCCCCAGTCGACGTCGCAACCCCGCTTCAAACCTGATACTTGAGTTAGGAAGCCGTGTATATAAGTAAACAGGATGGGAAGTGCGCGTGCACTCGTTTCAACCCGAGAAACCCGTTCTTTCCCATGAGAAACAGATCTTTTTTTTCTCCCCATCCCTTCCCGAGAACGGTAAGTACTATAAGGTTCTATACCCCGGCCCTTCCCCCCCCCACAACACTTCCATTAATCTCCCAGGAACAAGATCCCGAGTCTCACTTTCCAAATCTCGGTCTCTCACATGCACACACGGTTGCCACCCCCTTGTCCCACCCGTCGGCGTTCTCCTCCCAATGACAACGTTTTTTTTCATTCGACCAAAAACCGGGCTACCGATGTTCTTCCTAGCCAAGAAGCCCTTTGATCTCCGTCCCCCACTTTTTTCCCTCGCGTCCGCCGGCGTTCATAAAGAACCCCGGCTGAACGACCCCCACACAACTGACCAGCCCACATACGGTAAGTGATGAGTAACGAGCTGCCAGCTCGCCTTGATCTTTGCCATTGGTCAATCACAATTCCCAATCGACCGTTCCGCGCAGCTGTGAAAATGAGCATACACTTCCAGGTAGTAATATTTGAAAACCAAATACGAGGGTCGAGAAAGCTTATCCTGCAGTCTAACAACCTCACCCTACAATTCTGGCAACGGATGTGAAATTTTTTCGCGGCTGCGGGCCTGAATATCCGCCAATAATAACATCAGGATATCGACATCGTCGATGCGGTCAGGGCATCCGGAACGTCCATGAGTCACCGGTGTGGCTCCCCGAGCCCCGTGGACGGGTCGAGTGTCCTGAAGACCTGATGGATCTCTCATCTTCAAACGGGGACGCCGCATCCCCGACGGAGTGCACGGTGCAACCCTTGATTTTGTGTGGTAGTGGCAGACAACCAAAGTATCGCCCACACCATATACGGCGCCCGAACGTTCGAGCCCCCCCATCCAACTCAATGGCAAAAGAACCGTAGATCTGACAACGTTCTCGATCCTCGAATTCACCTCATTGGCAGCACAGGCCGTCCCAGAAGGTCTGGACCCCCAATCGATCCAGAACGATCGATGAATCCAAGGATATGTAATCCCCGAGAGGTGATCTGGGAATTCAGACCCGAGTTGTATTTTGGGCGCCCGGGTGAGTGGGGAGTAACATTAGGTCAGGGTTGCGCGGTTTTTCAACACCATGAACGTTCGATCCATCCTCACGGCTATAACGAATGCACATGTTGGAACGTTGCGTGGTGGTGAACGGACCGCCGCGGGACGAGAAATCCCGACTCACGCGTGCTCCTGCATGATCATTCTCTTACCCGTTGACACAGTGAAGTGGTGATGGGGGAGGTGTACGAGACGTATGTAAATCTTCTGTGCAAGCCTTTGATACTTCTCTGCGAGCCTAAATTACATAAAAATGGGCGGGGATAAACAAGTAAGACTAACCTTGTGACCCTCCTACTTCCTATCAACCCAACTCGAGAGTAACCCCAAGGCCTCCGTCCTTTCTGGCTCGTGCCAGGTGAACGCCAAGAAGTCGTGCACACCGTCTGGCGCCTCGTACGCCGTGGCCCTTTCTTCACCCAGGTCGCGAACCAACCTCTGCTTCAACGTTCTCACGGAATCACGAATCCGCTCGGCCCCACCAGAAACCAAGAAAGTCTCGGGGAATCCTTTGAAAGATATCGTGGATTCGATCTCGGGGTTGATGGAAGCAGGCGAGAGGTACGGGTTCTTTGTTGGGCCATCGACCGGGTCGTCGTGAAGAGGACCCGCGAACGACTTCCACGCCCATTCGAGCACACCCTCATCCAACCTTCCAATCAGGTCGCTTTCAAACACGAGGGAAGAATCGGGGAGGGCAAGGTGGGAGCTGGTAATGTCGCACAGCGGAGAAAGGCCGATGAAAGCCCCGGGGACTGGGAGAACTGAAGTCTCAACCAGGTATCGGATAAGACTAAGAGCCAGGTGTCCGCCGGCAGAGTCGGCAACGATGATGATGTTGTCTGGCTCAAATCCGAGCTCGGAGATGAGGTAATTGTACCCGGTAATGGCATCGATCAAGGCAGCCGGGAAAGGGTTGGCAACGGGGAAGGGGGTGGAAGAGGAGAGCCTGTATTCGAGGGAGAACAGGCGGTTCACTGATTTGGTCTTCTCCAGCAGCCCCGTGATTATTGGGGTCGAAACGCCGCCCGGGCGGGCTGTTTCCATGATGTACGCTCCGGCGTGGAGGTGGTAGAAAACCTTTTCGGTTGGTTGTGCTCGAGTGCCTGCGGCGAGTTTTGTCCGAGGAGAGTTGTACCAGTACCCCGGCACGCGGATTGCCTCGACTTTGGCCACCTCGGCCCATTTCTTGACGCGTCCTGTGATGAGCTCTGGTTTGGGTTCGCACCAGACGCCTGTAGATTTTGTGATCGATTTGTAGTCGGAGCCAGCCTTGATTGGTCCGATCCTGGTGGAGGGGTAAAGATTAAGAACTCGGTACTATTGGAGGTTGCACGAGAACTCACAGGTTCAGAGCTGACGAGACGTGTTGGATGATCGAAATGAGGAGAGCTCGCTTGTACGACCAAGAAGGCTTCTGGCGAGCAGAACGGAAGACCAGGAGAACCATCCATCCTGGTAACTTCGCGAGCAGCGTCGCGACCGTCGAGAGTAGACACAAGACCTTGAGAGGTGGGTGACGGAAGGCGAACGAGGTGGTCATGGTGGAAAAGCGAGAGTTACTCTCGGCTGTTCTTGATGACGACCCCTTCACCGGTGCGGTGCTGATTTGAACCAGATCATGGCATCAAGAGAGTGCGCGGTTGGAGAATGGGTTCATGGGAACTTTGAGGGTCAGTGAATAGGATAGGAGAAGTCCCCTGCAATAGACGCCCACACCCTCCACTTCGACCCCGACCTGGGGTTGACTCCAAGAAATGAGCCTGGCCGAGTCCACACCCGAGTCAGGCGCGGTCCAGCCTGGTCTTGTTTGGCGGAACGCCTTGTTTCGCTTCACTGGGACTCCAGGATCATCGGGACCGAGCGGTATCCGGAACGGAGCGGTCGTGTCATCCGACGCGTCCGCTGTTCTCGGTGAACCTCCCTGCGCCTACCCTCCAGCATGATATAACCTCGGCTGTGATTTCTCAACCAGCTCTCCAACCTCCAGCTCTCATTCCACATGTTCACCCGCGTAGACCCAAAGCTCCCCCCAAAAGTCCTCGTTGTGAGTTGTCGCCTTGTTTCGTCCGTTGATTCCGGGGGGACTGAGCGGATGCGGATGCGGCTTAGGTCGGTGCCGGCCCCGCGGGCCTTGTATTGGCTCTTTCTTTGCTTCAAAATGGCGTGCCGGTGAGGATCATCGACAAGGCGCAAAAACATCCCGTCGGCCAACGCGGGTCGGGGATCCAGGTGAGTCGACCTATCGCTCCTCGGCGGAGTATTCTTAACTTTTTTTTGTTCGGTTTAGCCCCGTTCGATGGAGCTGTATAGGACGCTTGGTGTTTTGGACGATATCCTGAGGGAACATATACCCGTCCCCGAGATCAGAACATGCGAACTTGGGTCTGGTTTCAGCAAGGTCATTTCTGTCTTCAACACTTCGCCGTACATGGCCCCAACACCCGAATGTCCATACGTGAGTTCATCGCGTCCACGGGAGCCTGTAAAAAAGACTTAATCCTTTGGTTGTCGCCAGTTGAACCCCGCTCTCCTCGGTCAGAGCCGAACCCAGGGCATCATCCGAAACCATCTCAGGAGACTCGGACGCGAGGTCGAGCTCGGAACGGAACTCGTCGATATCGAGCAGAACGACGACTACGTCACGTGTCTGTTGAAAAAGACAAAGGCGGACGGAAGCGTTGAAGAAGAGACTTTGAAAACCGATTACGTGGTTGGAGCGGATGGCGGGCGAGGTTTGTGGAACGGCTTTACAGGTCTGGTTTGGGGCTCACCCGCTGTCCACAATTCACAGGATTCATTCGAAAGAAGATGGGCTTCACTTTCCTCGGCGAGACCAGGCATGGAGAACACTGGGTCATCGCTGACGTGAGGATCAAGAATCTCGACAAAAGTGTATGCTGCTCCGCAAACTTCTGGGTTTGAGAAAGCTCTGATCGCGATCGTATCCCACACAGTATTGGCACATGTGGGGTGACTTCCAGAACACGCTGTGAGTGAGATAAGCCATCCAGGCTTGCCCTTGACCACTGACAAGAGTTCTGGCTCGGTAGATTGATGATTCGCCCTACCGATGATGCGGTCAACGACGAGTTTTGGATCGCCATCGCAGGGTCGGATATCGATTGGAAGAACCTGTCGACGTCTCCTGAACATTTCATGGAAGGCGTCAGGAAGCTTAGTGGCTTGCATTCGCTAGAAATTTCGGAGATGATGACTTTAAATTACTACCGGTCCGTTCAGTCTCGTGGTACAACTTACCTGGAACTGAACCGTGGCGCTTAGGATTAACACCCGGATGACGGATTCATTTGGAAGAGGACGGGTGCTCATCGCTGGTGGTTCGTAGGCTTCAATTCCCTCAGTCCTCATTTAACTGACTCGGAGCGTAGATGCCGCTCATTCCCATCCGTTCATCGGTGGACTGGTAATGATTCTATTCATTCATAGCGCACCTCCGGTTCTAACAGTTCATCTTAGGGTATGAACTCCAGCATCCAAGACTCCTTCAACCTCGGTTGGAAACTCGCTCTCGCCACAAAATCTCTCGCCTCTCCCCGGCTCCTGGATAGTTATTCCACAGAACGGCTACCCGTCGTTGCCAACATGCTCGAGTTGACTACCGAGTTGCTCAAGAAGGTGATAGACTTGGACCCTCATGATGATACCCCAGAAGAGGATTCACCATATCATCGAGGGTTGAAGCTCTATCAGTTGGACGTCAATTGTCGAGGCAGTCCCGTCGTCGTCGACCGCCTGGACAAGGAGTCTTACAAACTCGGGAATAGGCTGCGTGCTGGAGACCGTGCACCGGATGCCCCAGGATTAGTCCCGCTCAACGCCGGTCTCATGCCAGGAACGACGCAGCTCTTCGATATCTTTGCGTCAAATCAACATACGGCCCTCATTTTCGTCAAAGGCGACGAGAACGTAAAGCCCTACCTGGAGCTGCTGAAGCACTGTCCCCAAGATACCGTCCTTCCAGTTATTGTGCTCCAGCGGGGAGACGAGAGGAATGTGGATGTGTTTGGCAAGACGAGTGTGGTCCGGGATTCGGCTGGACACAGCTGGAAAAACTACTCCACGGAGCACGGTACAAAGATTGCCATTGTGCGCCCAGATGGGTGTGTCGGGGCTGTGGGTCGTAGTCCGGGCGTTGTTGAGGAGTACCGTAACCTCGTGTTCGGAACCCCTGCGACTCCGAACGTGGTTTCCCAACCCGTCAGGGCGAGGCTGTAGAGGGAGCCGAGTGGTAGGATGAGTGACCGTGGGAAGATGGGGCACGGGACCGCCATGGTGACGAGGATGATTAGCACGCAGTGTACATATAATCACCGGAACTTGATAGTAATTAGCTAACCCTCGGGTGGGCTCAGAACTCGGGGGTATGCACTGGTATAGGGTCGATGCGGACGTTGTGAGAGTGAGTGAGAAATAATACCCCGAACGAGGAGCGGCGATAAGGCCGGGTGCCGGAAAACACGAGAGGTTGACAAAGACTGAGTGCGTCGTTGGCGGAGGGTGTCGGTGTCCACCGGGAACGCTGGGTGTGTAAATACACAGAGTCGGCAAAGACCGCGTTCAAATATCTCTCGCTCACTCAGCACCTTCCCTTCCCCCAACCACCACCGTCCCCATATCTCCAGATCCTACTTCTCAAAATGTCTACTTCTTTGGACCACTTGAAGGCCACCGGCACCGTCGTCGTCTCCGACTCTGGCGACTTTGAGTGTGAGCCCGGCTCGCGATTTCACAGTTTCGCAGTGTCTTACTAATCACCGACCGATCCTCACGAATTTCCCCCCGCCGCCTGCAGCCATCGACGCTTACAAGCCCCAGGTACGCGGGTTTCCCCTTCTCGAGTCGCCGTTCAGAGTTTAGAGTTCAGATCTGACATCGGTATTGCAGGACGCTACCACCAACCCATCGCTCATCCTCGCTGCTGCCGGCAAGGCCGGATACGCTAGGTTGATCGACGCCGCCGTCTCTTACGCTAAGGAGAAGGGCGGTAGCATCGACACCCAGGTTGAGAACGCTACCGACCGTCTGGTGAGTGGAACTAACGGGATCGCGGGACGAAGGTGGTTCGGAACTGACGTGATCGGCGTTGGGTTTTTTTTCAATAGCTCGTCGAGTTCGGAAAGGAAATTTTGGCTATCGTCCCGGGCCGTGTTTCCACTGAGGTCGACGCCAGGCTCTCGTTCGATAAGGAGGCTACCAAGGCTAAAGTGGGTACCTTACCCCTATTTTTATGCTTCTGTTCGTTTTTGACGCAGGGTCTTCCTCAATATAGGCCAAACACTTGATCAAGCTCTACGAATCTGTTGGGATCTCCAAGGAACGCATCCTCATCAAGATCGCTTCCAGCTGGGAGGGTATCCAGGCTGCCCGTGAACTCGAGCGTGACGACCAGATCCACTGCAACCTCACCCTCTTGTTCGGCTTCGGCCAGGCTGTTGCTTGTGCCGAGGCTGGTGTCACTCTCATCTCTCCCTTCGTTGGCCGCATTTTGGACTGGTATAAGAAGAACAAGCCCGGACCTGCTTACCAGAACGAGGAGGACCCTGGTGTTCAGTCCGTCAGCAAGATCTACAACTACTACAAGCAACACGGATACAGGACCATCGTCATGGGTGCCTCTTTCCGTAACGTATGTCCCCGTCGACCCCTGTCGATTCACGCGCAGTGTCCTGACTCTTCATTATAGACCGGAGAGATCAAGGCTTTGGCTGGTGTTGACTTCCTCACCATCTCCCCCGCCCTCTTGGAGGAGCTTAAGAACGACACTGTTCCTGTTCCCAAGAAGCTCGATGCCACCGCTGGTATGTCTTAATCTCCGCTTGGAACTTGGCTGATACTGATCCCGCTGTGACATCAGCCGCTTCCACCGCTCCCATCCCCAAAGTCACTTTCATTGACAATGAGGCCGAGTTCCGATGGACCCTTCTCCAGGACTCCATGGCGTTTGACAAGCTCCACGAAGGCATCAAAAAATT
>Ga0307516_10006335_pt1 | contig 13889 bp, 9 predicted proteins | sample 19_EM_MG_FD_203310 | JGI IMG/M metagenome (GOLD analysis project Ga0307516, IMG submission 203310) | Populus trichocarpa ectomycorrhiza microbial communities from riparian zone in the Pacific Northwest, United States - 19_EM | ecosystem: Host-associated > Plants > Roots > Unclassified | place... | reverse complement strand
ACCGAAGACAACTTGCCGTCGTCAAGAAGTTTCACTTTGGATTCCAACTGCACTGCCTTCAGCCAGTGTGATACCAATGTTGGAGCAGCCGGACGGCCTTCGCGATCGATGACATGCGCAAACACCATGAAGTCGAAGAATACTGCCGAAAAGAGCCCCCTATACGCCGCGATACGACCCGGCTCCAAGAGTTGGCCATCGACACTGATCTTTCCGGAGCCGGGTGTCAAAAGGCCGCACAGAAGCAGCAGCAGCGTCGACTTTCCACTTCCATTGCCACCGCTGATGAACAGTGTCTGTCCGCGCGAAATTTCCAAATCGATTGGACCGAGCCGATAACCGGTCGTGGCCGCGTCGGAATAACTGTAGGTCACGCCATTCAGTTCAATTTTCTGCCACCCTTGCAGTGCAGGCACAGGCTCTTTCACTGCCGTACCGGGCTCTTGCTCCAGATCGAACCCGATGCCTTCCAGATGCATCAGGCTCGCTCTGCCACTGCTCACCTGATTTCCCAGCTCGAACAGAGAATGGATGGGACCAGCAAGAAATAGACCGGCAATAACGAACTGCAGGATCAAAGTCGGGCTTTCGCCAAGCCAAAGACTTCCGGCCAATATGGCGGCCAAGACCCATCCGTGAGTGAGCGCCTCTCCGAATGCTTCGACGATTCCCCAGCGGACGTTGGCCCGAAACTGCGCAACGCGGGCACGCTCGATTGCCGGCATAAGTTCGACATTGACGAACTGCCAGGACCTTGGCTGAATGAGCGTGAGTTCCTTCTTGCCTTCGACCAACGTCCGCATCAGTCCAAACAGCGACTCGTCAGCCTGGCGCATTTCATCGAAGGACCCGGTATTCAAGCGTTGCGCGACTACGAATATTGCTCCAGATAACGCGATGAACGGGACGACGACACCAAATAGCGCCACGGACAGGTGAATGAGATAGCCAATGCCAAGTACCGCAAGCAGCAAGTCTGTCAGGAGAACGGGCGCCATTTGCACAATTTGCACCAGTCGGCCGATGTCACCGATCATTGCGCCGAAGATGGCATGCTTGCGATGCTGCAGGTGCTCAATGTCAAGCTGCAGGAAGCGACCGCACAGCTCTTCGCGCAACTCTGCGACCAACTGGCTTCCGAACGCAGACGCAATGCGTGCGTTCAGTGTGCGCGCGACCAGCATGGCCACGAGCAGCGCAAAGCCTTGCAACACGACGGCCGGACTGGCGCCCTCCATACCCTGTGCGGCACGCTCGTTGAAGTAAGCTAGCAGCAACATGGAAACCCCTGCAGCCGTTCCAGAGAGAACCGCCAGCAGGATCAGGCTGTGCGCATTCGCTCGCACGTAGCGACGTATCAGCATTGGTTCGACCTATTTAGGTTTTTCGCCACGGGCGAAAGAAATGTATGCAGCGCAGCAGGCCGGTCCAGATGGAGCCAGCCGGGGTCGTGGATGTGAGGCGATTGCTTCACAAACTCACTCTGTGGTCGCGCAGGAAGCGGGCCAATCGTGCTGCTCCCTCGTTGATTTGGGCATCGGTGAGGTAACTGCATGCCAGCCGAATCTCGTGTCGGCCGCCCCCGTTTAGATAAAACATCGACATGGGTGTCCACAACACTCCGTACTCACTGGCGGCAACTTCCAACAGCGCCAGATCGGCCACGGCTGGAATGCGCAAGCGCACAAAGAAACCGCCGCGAGGCGCATTCCAACTCTTAGTGCCGGCCGGCGCCACCGCACCGACGTGCCGCGCCAGCGCTACCAGAAGCGTTTGAAGTCGCTCCCGGTAGTACAGCCCTTTGGCGAGGCCTAGAGCGCGAATCGAGAGATCGTGCTTCAGCAACATGCCACCGACGATGGCCTGGCAAACCGGGGACGTGTTCACCGTCGTCATGCTTTTGAGTGTGGCCAACGCATCGGCCAGTACCGTGCCGCCCTCGACAGGCTGGTCGGCAACGACGAAGCCGACTCTGGCGCCCGGCAATGCGATCTTCGAGAAAGTGCCGATGTGGATCACTCGACCGACCCCGTCCATTGCTTTCAGCGTAGGCAGTGCTTCTTCGTCCGAGGCCGTGAATCCATAAGTCGCATCCTCAATCAGGTACAGATCTTCCTTGTCGGCGACATCCAGCAGCGCCGCGCGCTGCTTCAGCGTCAGCCGGGTTCCGGACGGGTTGGCATGATCAGGCGCCACGTAAAGGACCCGCACACGACGACCTTCGCTGCGCATGCGGGCACAATGCCGGCGCAACTGTGCCAGGTCGATGCCGCTTTCGCACTCGTCAACCGGCACCACGTCGATGCCCAGCACGCGAGCCGCCCCGACAGCACCGGCGAAACAGGGTTGCACGACGGCCAGCACATCTGATGATGCCAAGCAAAGCGCCCGCAGAACCAGCAGCATGCCCTCCTGGAAGCCAACAGTAACGACGATGCTTGTCGCCGCTGCGTCTATTCCCTGATCGCGACGGAGTGCTTCGGCGATCAGGTCGTTGATGATGCCGCGGCTCGGGCCATATTGAAACAAGCGCCGCCGCACCTGAGCCTGCGACAGCCCATTCACCAACCTCAAATGATCGGCATACACCTGCAGGTCCGCCGCGACGTCGATGGGCTCGAGCAGGGTGGGCGCTGGTGCGCCTGGTGCGAAGGAGATTGCCTGTGGATAGCGATCAATGACTTCGTTGAGGAAGTTCATGGCGCCGAGGACCGGATCACCCAGCGAAGCATGCAGGGAATTGCGAGGAATGACGGGGGCCCGCCAGGGCGCTTTGACATCCATATCGGTCCGATCAAGCATAGTGCGCACCAAGCCGGGCCAGGACATCGGGAGCGTAGATCCGCTCCACCTGTTCGAGCGCAAACTCGGCCATGTAGGCTCGGAAGTGGTCCAGCGGTTCTTCCGCTACGTGCATCATTCGACGGTTCGGAGGGATTGCTTGGCGGCGCATCAGTGCTTTGGCTTCTTCGATCGCGCCCTCCATCTCGGGCTGTTCGACGACCCGATCCACGAACGCGGCAGCATCGGCTTCGTCGGCTTGCAAGGTCCGCCCCCGCAGGATCATGTCGCGTGCCACCCGATTTCCGGCACGCGATGCGAGGCGCAGATTGGCGAGTCCCGGGATGATTCCCTCCTTGGCGGCAGGCAGTACAAAGTAGGTTCCACGGCTGGCGATCACGTGGTCGAACACCAAAAGCAGCTGAAACCCGCCCCCGATCGCGAAGGTATCGACGGCAGCGATCCATGGTTTCTCAATGCTGGTCGGCCCGAGGCGCCTGGCACAGGCTACGCCACTCAAACCGCGACGCACCTTGTTGACATAGCCGAGTTCGCGCCCGAGCAGGAAGTCGACAAACGATATGCGGCCCCCACTGAGGTGCTTGAGGTTGATGCCCGCGCAGAAGACACGCGTGCCGCGGTACTTGGGGTGTGACATGACCCCGCCCCGCACCACGCCAACGCGAACTTGATCGTCCAGCAGCGCGAGGTCGATGCAGATCTCCATTGCCTCGGCCAGTTCGTTGTCCTCGGAGTTGAGGTGTCTGTCGTTGCACACAGTCAGGTGCGCTGCATCCCCCTTTCGCTCGATGCACACCGGACCTGCTTCGGCGTATCCACGGCTGCGAAACGAATCGACGAGATCCAAAGATCTCTGCAGCGGCCGCAGCATCGCCTCCACCAAATGGATCCCGCATTCAGGTACGCGTAAGAGACCCCAGGCGAAGATGCCTTGCTCGATCTCCCACCCCTCCCGCTCTACCTGCGTACGGCCAGACTCCTCGGCCCATTGTTCAGGAGTGGCGAACAGGTGCGGCACCTGCAATGCCGCTCGCTGTACAAGATCGGCCAGCCGCAATGAGACGGTGCGCCGGTCGGTCAGTTCGTCGTAAAGCCACGCACCATGCTGCTCCATGAACGCCCTGCGGGCCGATCTTGCGCGGGAGTGCACCGCGGCAGCCACAGCGCGCTGATCACTGTCTCGCTTGACCGGCAGCGGCAGTGAAGCGAGCAGTTCCATTTCCTGCGATGCAATCTCCGACAGTGCAAGCCTGGCGCCGTGAGGGTCGGTCGCTAAGCCTGTGATCCGGAAGTCTTCAGGCGACGGATGCATGGTGCATCCCTTGAGGCGGCGGGACGCCGCAGGGTTCGCCCAGACTGGCTGACAGTGCGCGCCGACGCCGCAGTTCCAAGTCGCAGGCCGCCAAGTGGGCGCCGATCCGATCTTCGTAAGAACCCAAGGTACTCTCCGCGATCAGCAGTCGGCGTGCCGCCAACGCGGACACATCGAACTTGGCCAAGGCGGTGATGAATTCATCAGCAGATTGCTGAGCATTCGAGGCGATCTCATCGACGACGCCCAGCTCCAGAGCATCGGTCGCCTGGAGACGGGTTGTAAACATCCACAGCTTGCGAGCCGCTGAAGGACCGTGACGGCGAACCATGCGGTACATGGCCATGCTCGGCCAACTTGCTCCCTCTGAAGACATGATGCTTAGCCAAAAGGCCGGCACCGCGATCCTGTGATCAGCGGCTAATAGCAGTTCGAGAGCCGCGCCCCCGCACGCGCCGGAGGCCACCGCCACCGTGACACCTTGAAGGCGTTCGATTCGGTGCAGGACTTTCTCCCAATGGTGAAGCACGGATACGTTCACATCGCCGGGCCAGGCCTCACCTGCGTCCTTGCCACCGCGAATATGCAGTCTGAGCACGGCAGGCAACGTGCCGTCTTCCAGGTCGTCGCAGGCTGCAGCGATCGCAGCAACCAGTTCTTCCGAAAGGACAGCCCGCCCGTCGATGCCCAGCTGGACGATTCGCAAGTTCCCCGGTGCCAAAGTCATGTGGCTATTCATAGTGTGAGCACTTCATTAGAAAAACCGACCGTTACTGAACCAATTGCGTCACCACCGGACCAGCGCCGTCTCGATTGACGATCCCGGCCCCATCGCCATGAGCACTCCATGGTCGCCCGCTCGGACCTGCCCCTCCTGCAATAGCCTGGAGTAGGAAAATAGGAACGACCCGCTGGAGATGTTTCCGTGATCGCGCAGCACGCTCGTGGTATGACGGACGTCGAATTCAGTCAATTGCAGATTCGCCTTCACTGCATCAATGACCTTTCTGCCGCCTGCATGCACCACCCAGTGCGCCACATCGCGCCGCTTCACCGAAGCCTCCCTCAGCAGTCGATCGACAACCTCCTGCGCATGCGAACCCACGACGTACGGGACTTCACGGTCGAGCCGGAACCTGAACCTGCCGTGGCCCGAGTCCCATTCGATGCGCATGGCCTGAACGGCTTCCGGGATCACCACGCTCGAAAAGTTGCAAAGTACCGGACCGGAGTCCTCAGGTGGACCTGCGCGGACCGCAATAGCCGCCGCGCCGTCGCCAAACAAGCTGTTCACGACGGCGTTCTCGATGCCGCCGTCATTGACGTAGACGGCGGAGCAGACTTCGATGCAAATCAATATGGCCAATTGATCGGGGTTCGCATGGGCCCACGATGTGGTGGCATTGAGCGCGTTTACGCCTGCATTGCAGCCCATGCCAACCACGTCCAGCCTTGAGCAGTCCCGGCGCATCCCAAGGCGATGGATCAACAATGAGCTGAACCCGGGGGTCAGGAACCCGGTTGTCGTGACACAGCACAAGTGCCGAACGTCCCCCAGTTCCAGCCCCCCCGACTTGAGGCATGCGCGCAAGGCACGTTCGCCGATCTCCAACCCAACGCCGCTGTGCCTTCCGAGAAGCTCTGCCTGCGTTTCTTCGCCAATGAGGCCCGCCTCCGACCGCGGTGGCAGCGCCAAGTGCCGTCGCTCTATTTTGTTGTTCAGGAATATAAGTTCTGTACGCCGATCCGCGTTCCCAAAGCCGTCAAGCACTTCCTGTTGCGTGTACACCGAAGCAGGCAGAGCCGTACCAACAGAAAGAATGCGGGCGTTGCGCAAGAGTGCTTCACCACCGTCAACATTTGAGTACTTGCTAAGCAAATTGATCTCCCACCACAGCGTCTGTCAGGACCATTTTGTGTCGAAGTCGGATTCGCTCAAAGACCGACACTCCGGTTGCAAGGATGCTGGTATGCAACCGCGGCCTCTTGCTCTTACGCGACTGCTGGTTGCCTCGTTGTGCCATCAGTCTCTATGCGTGCCCACCCGATCGCCTGTAGATCGGCTCACGGCCGCCAGAACCATGTTCATCGTCGAACATGACAAGAGGTTCCCCGGCGCACGCATGGACTTCGCGCGCAACGTGACCACTTTCATTGCGCATGAACTATGCGGGCAGAACGAAACTGTCGAGGAGAAGACTCGAAAGTTCATCGTCGACCATTTCAAAACCGTTCAAGCCGCGGGAAAGCTGGATGTTCTAGCTACAGCGGACTAGGTTCAATGCGATCGGGCGGCCCCCGGCGTAGATCAAGTACTTCAGATGCTCGCCCACCGGCTGCGTGTAGAGCGGAGCCTTTACTTTTTCCGGGTTTGTAAGCTTGAACCCGGAGCATCAGTTCGGGGGGGGTGTAGGTGTGCGCACCAGCAGCGTCGAACGCGCGGCCATCGTCGGTGCACGGGTCTTACGTTCGCGCACGAGGAACGAATAGATCACGGGGACCACCACCAGCGTCAGCAGCGTCGAGGTGATCGTGCCGCCGATGATGGCGCGGCCCATCGAAGCCTGCAGTTCGCCACCCTCGTGTAGCGCCAGCGCGAGCGGCAGCATGCCAAACACCATGGCCAGGGTTGTCATCATGATCGGCCGCATGCGCGCCTGGCCAGCCTGAAGCAATGCCTCCGCCACGCCGGCCCCGCGTCGGCGGGCCTGGTTGGCGAAGTCGATCAGCAGGATCGAATTCTTGGTCACCAGGCCCATCAGCATTACCAGTCCGATCATCGAGAACACGTTAAGGGTGCTGCCTGTCAGCAGCAGCGCCAGCATGGCCCCGAGCAACGACAAGGGCAGCGAGGCCATGATGGCGATCGGCTGCAGAAAACTGCCGAATTGGCTGGCCAGCACGATGTAGATAAACGCCATCGCCAGGCCCATTGCGCCGAGCAATGCAGCGGACGCGTCCCCTTGCTCCTTGGTGTCGCCACCAACGTCGAAGCTGAAGCCGGGCAACAAGGTGGTGGCGTCGACCAACTTCTGCACGTCAGCCCCCACGTCGCCGACAGGCCGGCCCCTGACGCTAGCGGACACAGTCTCCTGCCGCTGCAGGTCCTGGCGGGAGATCACTTGCGGATTGACGGTGGGCTCGATGACGGCCACCGCGGCCAGCTCGATTGGCGTGCCATCGGCGGCAAACGCCACCGGCAGCGATAGCAACTGCTCCACACGCTCGCGCTGCTGCTGTGGCAGGCGCAGCACCAGATCCACCTGGTGGCCGTCGGGCGCGGTCCAGCGGGTCGCAACGTTGCCGCTCACGTAGGCGCTCAGGCTGGCAGCCAGTTGCGGCGTGCTCAGGGCCAGCTCCCGCATGGCGTCCGGCCTGAGCCGCACCGCGTAGGCCGGCCGGCCGGGTTGGGTGGACAACTCCACGTCAGTGATGCCGGGAACTTGCTTTATCTTGTCGGCGAGCCCCGCCAAGACGTGCGCCAGGCCCGACGGATCAGTGCCCAGCACCGTCACGCGGATGGGCCGCGCAAACCCCACCGACATTTCGATGCCGGCAATCTGCTCAATCTGCTCGTGGATCGCATTCTCGATCTGCTTCTGCGTGCGTCGATGCTCGGCGCGGGGCTTGAGGCCGACCTGGATGGTGGCCTGGTTGCTGCTGACGGTGGTGGAGACTGTGTCCACCTCTGGGAAGGTGTTCAGGACCTGCTCCACCTGCCGCACCTTGGCGTCGCTCCGGGCGAGACTGGAGCCCACCGGCATGCGCAGTAGCAGTTGCGTGTAACCCTGGTCGGTCTGCGGCACGAATTCCGTCCCTATCAGTGGCACCAGCGCGAGGGCGGCCACGAAGCTGAGCACGCCCCCGCAAAGCACCACGCCGCGCGGCCGCACGATGCGCAGCAAACACCAATCGGAGAATATCCATTGGATCAGGCGGTCGTAGACAGCGCGCAGGAGGTCCATGCAGCGGTCGGTGAACCGGATCAGCGGGCCGATCACGGGTAGGCGCTGCAGGCGCTTCGAAGGCGGGTCTCGCCATACGGCGGAGAGCATGGGACACAGCGTGAGACTCACAAACAGGCTCACCAGCACGGCCACCGTGACGGTCACACCGAAGGGGTAGAAGTACTGGCCGGCCGCGCCGCCCATGAAAGCCACGGACACGAACACCGCGCAAAGCGCAAAGGTGGTGGCCATCACCGCGATGCCGACTTCATCCGTGCCGTCGCGTGCCGCGGCGCGGTGGCTCTTGCCCATGCGCAGGTGACGCACGATGTTCTCGCGCACAACGATGGCGTCGTCAATCAGCAGGCCGATGCTGAGGCTCAATGCCATCAGGGTCATGAAATTGAGGGTGAATCCGAATGCGTGCAAGGCGGTGAAGCTGGCAATTACCGAGATCGGCAGGGTCAGCCCGGTGATCACGGTGGAACGCCACGAATGCAGGAACAGGAACACGATGGCCAGGGTCAGCACCGCGCCCTCGATCAAGGCGCGCTGCACGCCGGACAGCGAGTCCTTGACCGAGTCGCTTTCGGCGCGGATGAGGCGCAGTTCCACATCCACCGGCAAGGTCTTGCGCAGTTCTGATATCGCCTCCTTCACGGCTTCGCCTGTGGCAACCAGGTTGGCGTCCTGCTTCTTGTAGACAATGAAAATTACGGTGTCGCGCCCGTTGACACGCGCCAGCGAATCGGGCTCGCGCTCGCGCTCGACCAGCCGGCCCACATCTGCCAGGGTCAGCGGCAGGCCGTTGCGCCGTGCCACCACCACGTCGGCGAACTGCCGGGCGTCGCGCACGCGGCCTTCCACGCGCAGCAGCGCGTCGCGGCTGGCGCTACTCAGTAAGCCAACCGGCTGGTCGGTATTGGCGTCGCGCAGCGCCTGGGCGATCTCGGCCGGGATGATGCCGTAGGCGCGCAGCCGCGCCGGGTCCAGGTCAAAACACAACTCGCGCGTGGTTGCGCCGGCAACCTGCACATTGGCCACGCCGTCCACGCGCTGCAGCCGCTTCAGCACGTTCCGGTCTGCAATCATCGACAGTTCGCGGGAACCCCGCGAACTGGACAGCAGGGCCAGCAGGGCCACGGAACCGGAGTTCCCGCTGTCGCGGGCCACCGTGGGTGGCCTGGCGTCGCGGGGCAACGCGCCCTGGACCACGGCCAGGCGGTCGCGTATCTCCTGCAGCGCACTGTCCATGCGGGCGTTCAGGCCGAACTCCACGGTGATCAGGCTGCGGCCCTCGATGCTGCGCGAGGTGATGTGCCTGACCCCTGCGATGCTGTTGAGTGTCTCCTCTATCGGCAGGGTCACTTCGCGCTCCACCGCTTCAGGTGCGGCGCCTGGGTAACCCACGTCCACCGAAACGGCGGGCAGTGACGTGTCGGGCATCTGTTCCACGCCCAGGCGGGCGTATGAGAACAGGCCCAGCACACACAGAGCCACCATCATCATGGTGGCGAAGACCGGGTTGTTGATCGCGGTGCGGGTTATCCACATGATGTGCTGCGTATTACGGTGCGGCACTTGGACTCAGAGGCTGAGAGTTTTTTCGAGCGTGCCTGAGCAGCGCGTCAAAAGGCGTCCGATCTAGGCGCAAAGCGCAGACATAGCGCGGGCTATGGCGAGCATTTGCAACGACGAGCGGGCGTCTTTTGGCGTGATGAGCGGGCATGATCGACTGACTCTCAGCCTCTCAGGGCTTGGTGGGGCCTGCCACCACGGCTCTGGCGCCTTCACGCAGCGAATCGAAGCTTGCGGCCAGCACGATGGTCGTGTCCGTCAGACCTACCAGCGCCTCGACGCACCCACGCTCCGCGTCTCGCCGGCCTATCGTCACTGCGCGGCGCATCAGCCTGCCGTTCTCGATTACCCACACGTGGTCCATGCCAGAACTCCTGGCCACCGCTTCCAAGGGAAGCGTCAGGCATTCGGCCGTGTCCGTCAAAGCCACGCGTGCCAGCCCATATTGGCCTGCACGCAGTGTCTCCTCAGGGTTGGGCACTTTGACGATCACGCTGATCGAGCGTGTGCCGGCCTCCACGGCCGGCGCGACGCTTTCAATGCGGCCAGCCACCGGAACGGCAGTACCCTCGATGTGCACGTTCACAGGCATGCCAGGCGCCAGGCGCCTCACTTGGTGCGTACCCACGAGTCCCGCCAATACCAGATGAGACAGGTCAATGATGGTCACGACGGGCTGCTCCAGCTTAAGCTTTTCGCCCACCAGGACGTGACGCTTGCTGACCAAGCCGCGGATGGGCGCGACCAGCTTCGTATCGCGCAGGTCCAGCAGCCCGGTGGTGAGCTGCGTTTGTGCTGATTCCATCTGCGCGCGCGCCGAAGCGAGTGCCAATCTAGAGCTTTCCAGTGCCTTGTTGGAGATAAATCGCTGCGCCGCCAGCCCGATGTCGGCCTCGAGTTGCCTTCTAGCCTGTGTCAGTTGCGCACGAGCCGACTCCACCGCGGTGCGGCGCTCGGTCATCCGGCTGCTGATTGCCGCGTCGTCAATCTGGCCGATCACCTGACCGGCGTTGACGCGGCTACCCTCGGTCACTTGCAGGCTAAGCAAGGTACCTGCAGCCCTAGAGCCCACGATGGCCGTGGCGGGGGCCACAAGCGCGCCAGAAAACTCGATCTCGTCGACCAGCTTCCTGCGCATCGGAGAGACGACCTCGGACGAGGAGAACTTCAGCACCACTGAGTCGGGATTGAGTTCTACCGGATCCTGGGTGTGCGCATACATCAGTGCTGCGGCCGTGCCGGTGAGCACCGCCCCGGCAATGACCAGCATCCCCACAGTCAACTCACCACAAAACGCCCTGCGCATGTTGCGGATCCCGCAGGCATTTTGATCTGCCACAGTCTGCGGTTCGCCCCCTGTTTCAGGCGAAGGCTGCAACAACATCACGTGTGCCGGAGCCAGGTGTCCAATTGGCCGTCGAGTGAGCCCAAGTCAGGTTGTTGAAAATGAGCATTTCTCCCTCGGCGAGGCGGTGCGTCACGCGAGTTTGGAAACACTCGGCAAGAGTGAGGCCCGAGTGCCAAATGTGGCTCCGGTAATCGACATCCAGGCAAGTAATGTCTGGGCCGATTGCCGGATACTTCAGCAGGCCGTCGTACTGCAGCGTCCGCATGAAATCGGCGGCCAGATCGAAATCGATGGTGGCCACGTTGTCCCACAGCACGTGAACGTCGCGTCCCAGGATCTGTGATCGAGCCATCTGTGTCGGTTGAAGAACCTCGCATAAGCGAACACCGGCCACTGGGGAACTGAGTTCACGGATAACCTCCAAGCCGGATGACAAGTTACTTCCCGGAAGAGTGATGCCGTGCAACGCGCGCAGCATTGCTTCCTCCTTGCGGCCGATCACACGACCGCGCAGATCGACCTTGACACAGCTTTCGTGCAGCTTGCTCCAAGCTGCACTGTTATCGTTGCAGTTGAACAGGATGTTCGCACCGCCATCGGTAGTATTCTGACGGCAATAGAGGCTGCCTATTTGAATGCCGACATTGGCTGTCCCTTCGGAATGCGGGGGGATGAATTGGTACGACTCCCGCCGGTTCACTGTCATGCAGTACTGACCGACGGATTCGCGGTGCCCATGAATCGATGCGAACTCGGCCTGCATCTTCAGCCGATCAAACAGTCCGAGCAGCTTGGCCACTGAGCTGATCAGCCCGTCGGCCGCCATTTGGTCGGCAACATTGCGTACCAGCACGACCTGATCGCGGCGGAATGCTGCAGCCAAGCTGGTAGTGTCGGCTGCGTTGAAGCCAATGTCGTGAAGTCGGTTTTCACTCTCCGGCACCGGGAGAAATTTAACGAGAGGTCTCATGGATCGCTCCGAGTCGTGTTGGTCAAAATGCCACGTCCTTCTTACCGCAGAGTAGTTCGGCCTGAAGTAGCGCGACTGGCTCGTGCGGCACCCCTAAATCGCCGAATGTTGCCAATGTCACCGTCAAAGTCGGTAAACGGGCCCGTGCCACCCTGGAATTCGCAATGAAATGCCATGCTGATCAATCTCCTTTAGGAACGACTCGAGCAGAGATTGGTGACACCCGGTGTGGAAAACGTATGTCACGGGCAACATAAGGCACGAATGAACGTACCACGACCTGATTCTCGGCAACAACCGCACTCGGCCTGCCAGACGAATCGATCAATTGCGGGCGATTCCGAGGTGAATGAACGGTCGTGAAAATCGCCTTCTAAATTGGTCTTAAGTATGCGGACGTTAATGGCGAAATCTTGACCAGTCGGGACAGGGATGTGTGCTTGGGTGACATGAAGGATGGCTCATGTCCTTACCTGTCCGGCGTCAACTATCTTGGCCGCCCGTGTTGCCTCACAGGGCAATTGCATGAGCGAACCTCGCCTTGTGATAGAAGCACGGCCCCAATCTGACATGCCCTCCTTCACGTGGTTGAACAACAAGAGCCGAACCAAGAGTCGTTTGAGAAGCCGAAACTGATGGATGCCTTCGAGCCATTGGAAGACGCAAGGCGGCTGAAGAGTTGCGACTATCCGTTGCTGGAACTGCTGCTGACGGCCATTCAGCCGGCTGTTCGCGTTGCTGGACGCCAAGCGGTTCCAGGCCTGCCTGATCGACTGGATGAAGGGCGTGTGTCCGCTGCTGGAGGGGCAGACGGTGGCGATCGATGGCAAAAGCCTGCGTGGCTCGCATGACGGGGACATGCCGATGGCGCACATGGTGTCGGCTTGGCACGTGGGCGCTGGCGTCACGCTGGGGCAGTTGAAGACGGCCACCAAGAGCAACGAGATCACAGCGATACCCGAGTTGATCAAGGCATTGGATCTGCGCGGCGCGGTGGTCACGGCCGACGCGATGGCTTGCCAGCGAGAGATCTTTGCTGCAGTCATGGCTGCCAAGGCCGACTACATCGTGGCGGTGAAGAACAACCAGTCGACGCTTGCGCAGGGCGTCGAGTCGCAGTTCGCGGACGTGGCTGCCGGCATGCAGGAAGGTCGCCTGCAGCAGGACATCACCATCGACAAAGACCACGGTCGCTTGGAGACGCGCTGCTGCGTCGTGGCCACCGATCTGCATGCCATTGCGCCGCAGTTGAAGCTGTGGTCGGGTGTCCGCAGCGTAGTGATGGTCGAGTCGCGGCGCGAGTTCATCAACGGACGCGACAAGGGCAAGGTCACGAAGGAGTGGCGCACACCTCAGCAGCCTGGTGCTGTCGGCCGCCGATTTCAACCAGCGCATCCGCGCGCATTGGGCCATCGAAAACCAGTGCCACTGGGTGCTGGATGTGGGCATGCACGAAGACGCTTGTCGGGTGCGCTGTGGAAACAGCGCCGAGAACCTGGGCATCCTGCGTCGCATTGCGCTGAACCTTGTCAGCCGAGAGCACTCGATCAAAGGCAGCAAGAAGAGCAAGCTGCGCCGTGCGGCATGGCACCCCGACTACCTGCGGGATCTGCTGGGCCTTCGGACACAACCTCAGCCCGATTGAACCAAGCCGCAGCGCCAACGGACGCTGCCGGCGCTCGCCGGCCTCGCAGCGAACGGCCGCACGGGTGGCGACGTCGGGCTACTGCAGGCCGGCGCATCGACGCGACAACCACGCGTCGCCGCTCAACTGCGCCTTGCGAACGGCTCGATGCCTCATACAGAGTAAGCGTCTAGCCGCGGCATCTTGAACGGCCTTGAGGGGACGAGCACCATGGTGTCCACCTATTTCGCAGGTGGACACCTATGCACACCAAGCCCGCATCCCGCCGCCGCCACAGCGCTGAGGTG
>Ga0307516_10006334_pt1 | contig 13890 bp, 9 predicted proteins | sample 19_EM_MG_FD_203310 | JGI IMG/M metagenome (GOLD analysis project Ga0307516, IMG submission 203310) | Populus trichocarpa ectomycorrhiza microbial communities from riparian zone in the Pacific Northwest, United States - 19_EM | ecosystem: Host-associated > Plants > Roots > Unclassified | place... | reverse complement strand
TCTCTGCCAACCTTGTTGTGCTACTGCATGTCTTGGACAACCCTCTATCCAAGTCTGAAGTCGTGCCGAACATGCTGCCGATGTTCGCACGCACCGGTTACGCACTGCTGCCGAATCTGCCTCTGCCTATGCATGCTGCCTCTGCCCATGCATGCTGCCGATATCCCAGCAGTGTTTTCGTTGGCGCGCCCTCACGCCTAGGACTGTGACACTTAGCTCCTTTTTCTCCTTGAGTACAACAGACTATCTAATTGACAATCATTTCAGTTAGAAAATAGCGATTTCTACAATCGCTAGATTACAAGAGCAACCACTGTTGTAAATAATATAGTTTAATATTAAAGTATTTAAAATTTTCAATCTCACGTTAAAAAACAGAATTTTTATTATTATTTATATAGTTAACTATAATATGAGTTAGTAGCAAACTAGAAAAGATAATAAGCTCAAGCGTATAAAATTGAGTTGAGCAAGAGAAAAACTTTCGTTTTTCTCCATACACGCGACACAATGTCTATGCTATTTGAGCATTTTGTCTCTAATAATAATTTATATTTTGACTCTTAAACTGAAACTACAGTTTTTAAAACTAATGTAATTTAATTTTCTAATAACTATATTTTTTTCCCAACAACCATTTATTTTCTCTAACAGCTATTTTATTTTCTAACAATTATTTTCTTAACAACTATATTTTAAAGGCTTGCTGTACTTTTTAATTCTATTTCAATTCTTCATTTAATTTCTTCATGAATGTTATAGATTCTATGACTAAATATAAACACCCGCACTCCTTTTGAAGATGAATATATAATTCATTTTAGGTTGCTGTACTTTTTTATTTTGATTTGCCTTGCTGCTTCTGTTTCCCTTAATTCCAGAGGAGGAACTTGTTAAATCTTGAAAAATAGCTTTTTGTAGAAAAAATATCTTTAAAAACAGTATCTGTAACACGCTGAGGTTTTCCATTTGTTGCCTTCATCTTGTTTCTGTTCTTCCTCCATTGTTTCTCTACCAACAATCACACCTGACTCCTCTAAATTGAATAACAGCAGGTTCTGTTGTTTTAGTAAGGAACAGAATGCTGGATTACTTATCTGAAAAGAAAAAAGAGCACTAGGAAGAAGGATATCAAGTTTAAATGAGAGTATAAATTCAGATTTATATCAACTCAACTATCTCAACTAGTTTGTTTCAGCTGCATGGAACCATATCTTCTTTTCAGCTTTGTTTATTTACACTGAAAAGTGAGAAGGGCATATCGCTTCCGTTGCCACTGGATTTGTGAATATATCTACCAAAACAATACAATAAACCACCGGCTAGCTCATTTTAAAATGGCAAGTCTCACGATAAGAAGGATCCCTAAACCCTGAAAGTTTAAAATAAACAACTAAGTTCATGAAATATACTTTCACATGCATAGTCACAAGAGGTTGATTAGGTGTCTTAAAAAAAATGATTGTTGTCAGAATTAACTTCACACACCATCATAACCTTGTCTCATGAATGCGCCTGTGATATTCTCCACAGAAATTATGAAGTTTATGCCCAAAACTGAATCTTGCAGTGCTTAATCAAAATCTTAAGATCTGAAGTGTTGCACCCGCGTAGAGACCTTTAAAACCCTCCTTAGTGACAATAAGATGAACAGCATCAGGGGCCGAAGCAAATTGCCCGGTTTTCATCCTTTGCTTAACAACCTGACAAATGCTCACGGAGAGGAGACCTGATAAGAACCAAGAAAGGGTGGAGAGCAAAGAAGCAGAATTAATTACCTCTGCTGGCACAAGGATAAGAGACGAAGCAGCACCCCCTAAGGCACCCGTAGTCTGAATGAAGTCTAGTAATCTATTAAAACAGCAAAGAGAGGCTCTATACAGTAGATTGAATGTAAAGATTCTCTCCATTGCACAAAAAGAAAGAAAAAAGAAGGTGGGCAGTATGAAAAATTAGTACATGAAAGTGAAGGACCTGACTTTTCTATTGGTTATTTTTCATACAAGTTTTAACATAGTTTCACTGAAGATGCAGGGGGCTGCGTTTGGACCCTTCTCAATCGTGTACCAAACAAATTTAATCATGCCGCAGTGATTGAAAGGACTTTTTAGGGGAAGAATATTTAAAGAGCGGTAGCACATTAACACAGACTGCTGGATTAAATAGCACTTCTCATACAATTAGTTTAGCAACTTGAAGTGTGTTGGGCAGGCATCTTACCAGCTTACTTAGAGACATTCCAAGGCAACAAGGTTTTTGGGTAAAGATTTTAGCAATTTCTGCTTTGTGGGTTCATATATGCCAACAAATATAGCAGAAGCCCTGCAAAAAGAAAAGAGATAGATTCATAAACTGCATGCTACCAAACACAAAAGTATAAATAATCTAGATGACACTAAGTGCTAATTAAATTCGAATTATGAAAACAAGATACAGACAAACAACGGACAATAATACGAGCAGCATTACAGAACATAGATACAAAAGTACACCATACTTTCACTCTTGTTTTGGATCTTCATGCGGCAAACAAAATGACCCATTTAATCAACCATACGCAGAATGATTGTCTATCTACATGCTCAATTATGCACTGCACAAGTGAGCATGTACTGAAACTAAGTACTCACGGTAAGACACCGACAGGATTTCTAGCCAATCCAGAATAAAGGCCCTTCAGAATAATCAACCTTCCCTCGTCGAACACCAAGAATGGTAGTTTTCATTGCAATTACCAAATCAATAACTTTCTCTCTCCTCTATCTAACCTAGAAATTGAAATGCAAAAAAATAAACTTTTAAATTAAAATTAAAAATTTAAACAATATAAGGACTATAAAGAGAGAAAGGAAAGTATGAAAACTAAAAAGAATATTTTTCAAGGATTTTAAATTGACAGTGTTTTTCCTTATTGTTTTACTCCCTGCTCTTTTTTTTTTTATATATATAAATTTTGTCTATCCTATTAGAGTTTGACAAATTTGTCATCAAATTAAATATATAAGGCTACAATTAAAAAAAAAATTAAGGACAAAAATAAAGAAATAATTCGGTTACTATAGATTGTGTTAGAGAATAATATAAATCATATCCTGAGACCTCACATAACAGCTTAAACTTTTAGGTTGAGATTGTTCTTTGACATGATATCAGAGTTTTGATGACCAAGCGGTCACGAGTTCGAATCTGACCATCCCCATTTATTTGATAAAAATTAAGCACAAGGTAATGTAAGTCTGTGCAAGTTTCAAGTCCAAAGGGCTTTCACTTGAGGGGGTGTGTTAGAGAATAATATAAATCATATCCTGAAACCTCACCTAACAGCTTAAGCTTTTAGGTTGAGATGATTTTTTGACAGATTGCTATACTGTTTACCTAAATATATTTTATGAGAACAAAAATGAGAAAAAAGTTTGGTTACTATAAATTGCTATAGTGTTTTACCTAGTGATTTTAATATATTTTATAATATAATATAACAACAAAAAAAGCCTATCAAATTTAAAAATAAAAAAAGCTAATTAAATTGCTTAGGATTTTTTTAAACTTCACTAAAATATTTTTTACACCAACCTCAACCATGAAATTGAAAAATACCAATGGAATATTCCATCATCGTTTAGACAAAAAAAAATCTCATTGGTATTATAAGTGCCAATGAAAACATGTCATCGGAAAGTACATTATTTAAGATTTTCTTTCTGTCAGAACTTCTTTTGGCAATTTCAAATGTTGATGGAATATTTACGATAAAAAATCAAATCTTATCGCTCATTTTTCATCGAAAACTCCATCGACAACTAATTTGTCGACATGATTATTCACCGCCTAATTCATAAGGAAATCCTAAACATTATGTGTAAGTTTTGTCAAAATTTCCAGAATGGGTGCAAAGATTACGGTGAAATTACCAAAGGAATTACCTCTCTGGTGGTGATTTCTTCAGCATTTTTATTAATTTTTCTTGTTTTATTGCTATAATCTCCAAGCCAACAATTATCACTTAAACACACAACAACAACAACAACAACAACCAACACCACCATTTCCAAGCATTTTCAAGCCAATAATTGCTCACATCAAACCCATAACCATAATAAGAAATACTTGTGCAATGATTGAAACAATGAGCACATATCCAAAAAAACCTACAACAAAATTATCCAATAAATATAAATATAATACATTATAAAGCATTGATAAATATCTTACACATTTCCAATTTTATTACACAATAAAATATCACAATATCCAAATCCATTATTATTATTATTCAACACCTTTTAATCAAAATTCTCATCTTTATTTTCATCATCGTCATGTCAAATATCATCTTTTTTATTGAGTTTAAGGTCGATCTCATCATCTTCATCTACTTTTTTTATATCCACTTGTCTCAACATTATATTTAACTCATCAACATAGTATTTTTAGTGACATAAAAATTTAAATTTTCTAATTCGGTTGAAGAAGCTACTCAATATAGATTAACTAATCAACTCATCTATTTGAAATATATCATTTCCCTTAATTACTTTATTGTTACCATCTTCAACTACTTAGACACGACTCTTAGGTTTTGTTTTGACAATAGATAAACAATCAATTCTATTATGATCCTTTCTAAAAGAAGGAGTGTATGTGTAATACACTAGTTGGTATTGTTTGAAAAAATGAAAACATCGTTGATGAAAATTGACAAAATATAATTGCTATCAATTAAATTACCTATCATTTCTTCAATTTTAACATGCTTAAGTTACAAAATTAAACATAATTTTATCAAGTGAGAAATAAAATCTATTTCTCTAAATCCCAAACAAACCCTAAAATACAAAAAAACACATGTAAGTTTGCTTATTTGGTGGAGTGAAGCTTGACAATAAATGAAATCAAGAGAGAGAAATTAACACAACTGATAGATGCAGGTCGACACCGGCAGGTTAGGTGGCTAGATTTGTGAAGGGAGTGGCTGAATTTGCTACTTAAAGTGTATTTGGTAGTATGATAGCTTTTGTGGTTGTGGTTTGAAAAAAATTATTTTATAAAAAGTATTTTTGGTTGAGGTTGGTTTGGTATTTATATATGTTTGGTTAAAACTGTGGTTGAAATTAAGGTTGAACAAAAAGTAGTTTAATGTGTTTGGTTAAGAATGCTTTTCAATTTGAGGTTATAAAATAACTAAAAAAGATATATATTAATATTGATGGTTTTTAATTTAAATATTGTAGATTTTACTACTGCTATTACATCATGAAATAAATAATACATTATAAATTCATCCGACAAGGACTATAGTTTCCATGGTTTTTTGAGCGTATAACAAAATCAGGTAAAATATCATCAGGAACAAAATTGGGATTACGATCAAATTCTGTAAATGTTACACCATCATACGATCTCTTTCTAATTGATGCAGTGTCATTGAATAATGTTAAATACTAGTTTTTCAAATAAAACACAATTAAAAATTAAAAAAAAAATGGTTTTTTTTACTGGGTTGGACCCGGTCCAATATATTTAGGTTCAGGCTGGACCCAGTCCGACCATTAACAATGGATAAGCCGAACTGTGCAAAGTGAGTTTTTAATTCACTTTGCACTGTTCAGTGCAAAGTGAATTAAAAACTCACTTTGCACAGTTCTACAGAGTGAATTATAATTCACTTTGCACATAGAGACGGAACGCAGGCAGAAGCAACAATTTTTTGCTTTTGTTAAACTTAAGGCACATCCGCAAGTATGGTGGGTTCCACAAAAAAAAAACTCTGTTTTTTAACTTAACCAAACATTAATATCCGTTGTATATAATTAATCTCACCCGCAGCCGCGGTGCTGAACGGACACTTAATTAGAAGAGAGAGGTTGCTGTTTTGAAAAAGAAGGAAGAAGAAAAAACAATTAGGAGAAAAGGAGCTATCAAGTTTTAATTCATTTAAAATTACAAGTAGAATTTTCATTGGCAATTTTGTTGGTATCGTTGACATGTTAAATTATCAATGAAATTTTTATTGATTTTTTTTTAATCCATCACCATTTTTGTTAGAAATTAGTGACAAAAATATTTGTCATCATTTTCATTGAAAATTACAAACAAAATATTTTTTTGTCGGCTTCTCCATTGCTTTTTTCAATTTTCTGTCAGTGAACACTATGAAAGTCTTTTCTTTTCTATTTTTTTTGGTAAACAACATCGTAGAAGTTAAGCACTTGGTTATTTATATGATATAAGAGGATGCTTGTAATTTCAAAAGAGTTTTTATTTATTTATTTATATATTTCTGTAATTGATTTGATTACATGATGTGGAGGTTTGAAGAAGTCCAACATCCGTGCCAATTCTGGAGAAGAAAATTACATTAAGCAACATGCTAGCCACCTATAAAACCCTAGGAATGAATAGGGGGCGTTAAACTACGCATCCTGATAAGATATATTCATACGTTCGGGTTGTGCTGTATTGGATAGAAAGAAACAACGAGGATTAAACAAAGACCCGATCGGTCAATAAATACAAGATAGATTCACTGACTAAAACTCCTGGGAGACTTCAAGTTTGCCTGAAATTTCTGAGAATGAGAACATGTACAGGTAATTCATGAAAAACATGTCAGTCGCTACCAGAAAATCAATAAATACAAATAGAAATATTGAAAGAATATATCCATCGGTAAATTTTTGAAGGATTTTACCAACAAAAATATTCCCTCAGTATTTACCGAGGGAAATATAGTAGGAAAAAAAATTAAAATAAAGCAAAAAAAAATAATGACGTGTTATTTTTACCAATGGAATAAATTCCGTCAGAAAATTCGTTGGTAAACTGTGAATACTGTTCATCATGTCAATTACAAAGGGAATCACCGACAAAATTTTCCGTCAGTATTTTCCAGAGAACTCCAGAACTGTTCACTTTCCAATTGCACTGTTAATTGTTGTTCTTTACGGACAAAATCACTAACGGATTAAAAATTCGTCGGTGTTATTTGGCGGTTTTTTGAAAAAATTCAATTAATTTAAAATTTTCATTTAAATATTACAGACGGAATCACTGACGGATTGAAAAATCATCGGTGATTGTTGGCGGTTTCTGAAAACTTTTTATGAAATTGAAAATTTAAATTAAATATTACAGACGGAATTACCAACGGAATAATTAAAAAAATATTAATATTTAATTATCCGTCGGTAAAACCGTCGCTAATGCGCCCCAATAAAAAGCCTGAATCCCCTTATTTCACAAGAGACAGACTCATTTCTTATTCTTCTTCTTCTTCTTCCTTTTCACTATATGTAAAAAACATCAATATCTATTTCTTTCTATTCTCTTCTCTCCTCATCTCCTTTTCTTTTCCTCCATGCTCGGGTATGTCTTCTTCTTCTTTCTTCTTTTATCCTCTTAGTTTTTTTTTTAATTAATATGCTTTACGAAATTTTATTTCTCTCCTTAGCTTCACTTGCAACTACATTAAGGTAAGATTTGTTTTTTCTTTTTTTTTCATGATTTTTTCACTATATTTGTTTTTTTTTATTTTTAATTATTTTTGTTTTTAATAATTGTATAAATATTGTTGTGAGATTTTTTTTTCATATGAGATCAATTTTTAGTTGATTTATTTATAGGATTTTTAAATATTTAGCAATTGCAACTTCATTTTTTTCATATGAATTTTTTTAGTTGAATTTATTTTTTCATTTTATTTATTTGTTGCAAATTTGTTTGAGTTGATTTTTTTATTCTTTTTTCCAAGCATTTTGAGTATATATTATAGACTGTTGATTTATGTTAATTTAATTATTTTATAATTTTATAAAATAGATTTTTTAAAAATGTTTTTAAATAATTACCGACGGAATTACCGACGGTATTTTTCGAGGGATATACCGAGGGAATGAAGAGGGTAATTTTTTTTACGCGTCTATTCTGTCAGTAAATCCGTCGGTAATAATATTTTTTTATTACCAACGGATTTACCGACGGACAAAAAATTATCGATGAAAGATTCACTGACAGAGCATTTCCGTCAGTGATTTCGTTGGTAAATTAAGTACCGACGAAATATGTGTCTTACGCCGATGGAAAATTCTGTCGGTAAAACTGTTAAATGTTGTAGTAAGTCCTGGGATAATCTAAGATAAATTAATGGAGATGTACATAAAATATTAAGATGGATCGAGTTTATAAATAAACATGTTTTTTATGCTTTGTTTAGTGATACGGTTCAACTTGTTTTTTAAAGTGTTTTTTAAACTGTTTTTTACCTTAAAAAACCATTAAATTAATTTTTTTAAGTGTTATTTTTTTAATAATTTTAATGTATTAATGTTAAAAATATAAAATATAAAAAAAAATCATTTAATATATTTTTAATTAAAAAAATATTTCTCCAAAATCAATCTACATCTAACTACCAAACACACTTACTCCATATTGTACAAATTATTTCACAACCCAGTGTCATACGACAAAGTTTAATAGACCATTTGGAGTTTTCTGCAGCCTATTTGCAATAAAAGAAATTAATTAACCTGCATAAACAAATTGTCTTTTCTTAATAGAGACGTACATAAAAGATTAAGATTTGGATAGAAAGAAACAGTTGGGATTAAACAAAGACCCGATCGGTCAATAATTAAATACAAGAGACTGACTTAAACTCCTGGGAGACTTCAAGTTTGCCAGAAATTTTTGAGAATGAGAACATATACAGGTAATTCATGAAAAACATGTCAGTCCTAGGATGATCTAAGATAAATTAATGGAGAAGTACATAAAATATTAAGATGCGTCGAGTTTATAAATTTCTATGTGCAATTTACATGTTTTTCATGTTCTATTTGATGATGTGGTTCAAATTTTTTTTAAAATTGTTTTTGAAATTGCTTTTCATTTTTTAAAACATTAAATTAATATTTTTTAAATATTTTTCAATAGTTCTAATGTATTAATATTAAAAATAAAAATAAACCATTTCATACATTTGTAATTGAAAAAATATTTCTGGAAAATCAATCTGGATAGAATTACCAAACACACTTACTCCTTCATGGACAAATTATTTCACAACCCAGTTTCATACGACAATGCTTAAAAGACCACCTTGGAGTTTTCTGCAGCCTATTTGCAATAAAAGAAATTAACCCTGCGTAAACAAATTGTCAACCCAGTTTTATACAATGTTTTATGGACCACGTGGTAGTTTTCTGCAGCCAATTTGGAATAAAAGACATGAACGAGCAAGTACTTGTCTTTTCTTGGTTTTACGGCCAAGAGTACTATCTTTCTGATCAATGTAGATCATCCATGTCAAGATTAGAGAATTGGTGGAAATTTTTTTCTCCTTATTGGCTAGGGTTTTGGATTCTAACAGTTTTGAAAGATTATATGCCCTTTTTGATGATCAAAACAACCTCTAAACATATACGTTGTCCTTTTGTGAACATTCAATGAACAAGTATGAGTCTTTGTTAGATTCTCGTATGCGAGCCATTGTTTATTGATGATTAATTCTTATTGGCTCTTCAATATTTGTATATGTATACGGACTCAGTCCACTTAAACCGTGTTATGCATAGTCCTCGATCTGGTAATATTATTGTAGCAATACGACCAGTATATATATGTGACAGATTCATGCTGCAAAGTTACAATTAAGTCTAAGAATCAATCGAGAAAGATGACTGAGGTTCGAAGCATTACTTATACGTTCTTCCTAATTTGTTCAATAACACTTAATGTCTTAATGATCAATTTGTATTTTGGTGGTGGATGGGAGCAAAGATGGACAAAGTTGGCGGCAGAAGAAGCCGAAAATGTTGCATCTATTTCTTGCTCAGGCCACGGAAGGGCATTCTTAGATAGTTTAGGTGCTGGTATTGGCAAGCCCATTTGTGAATGTAATGCTTGCTTTAAAGGCCCTGATTGCGCAGAGTTTGTTCCTGATTGTGTGGTGGATGCAGACAGGTGATTCATCACTCATCATTAGTCTCTAGATCTCATGTAAATTAGATCATCTATCAAAGTTACCAAAAATATATTTTCTAACATCTCGAGGCATTGTTGGCTGCAGTGGAGATCCCATGTTCTTGGAGCCCTTCTGGCTGAAGCATGCAGCTAGCAGTGCTGTTGTGGTTCCAGGATGGCATCGTATGAGCTACGAATTCAGTGATTGTTCTCTCATCTCAAAAGAACTCAAGATGCACATCCGAAAACTTCATGCTACTGTAGGAAATGCTAACACAGATGGAAGATACATGATTTTTGGTGCTGGGGCTACCCAACTTCTTAATGCAGCTGTGCATTCTCTTTCCTCTCATGATGATCCATCTTCCCCTTCAAGGATTGTAGCTTCAGTCCCGTACTACCCGGTGAGTTTTATCAACTATAATATATGATATTGTTGTCCTTTTCTTTTAGGCCTAACTAATTAATGTTATTATTGAGTGTTGGAATCCTTTAACTTTTTCCTTTCAGTGCGATATGATCTGATATATATATATATATATATATAAATAACATGTAAAATAACTTACAATTCCTTTTTCTCTCATGATTTAGTTTCTACAAAACATGATAGATATATAAATCTATAATAAAATCAACTTATTATTTGTTGATAGAATATAAATTTGAAGGTGTAGATTATTAATTATCTGGCTTAAAATAATTTATTGTATGTTTTTTTGGCGCTAATTGTTTCTCAAACTTATTTAATATTTTATTTTTAAAAATAAACAACGAATTAAAATTTACAAGTTACTCTTGTAAAAAAATAGCAAGGGATTTTGACAGAAAAAATATATAAAAAAAAAAGATTTTTGAAAGACTAAAGTTTTCTCTCCATCATGAAAACCTTGTCAAAATTGTCTACCTTAACTTTTGAAAAAGACAGAACTTTATTTTAAGTAAACTTTCAATATACACAACTCCCCGGTAAAAAAACACAACTTTCCATTATTTATATATATAACTTTAATTTCATTCAACCTAACAATTGACATGGATAAAATTTATATTTAATAGGTTTATAGAGAGCAAACACAGTTCTTCGAATCTAATAATTACAAGTTTAGTGGAGAAACTTCAAAGTGGAAAGACAATATGGATTCCTTGAGCAATTATATTGAGTTTGTGACTTCACCAAACAATCCTGATGGTCAATTAAAGAAAGCAGTTCTTCAAGGACCATCAGTAAAGACAATTCATGATCTTGCCTACTTTTGGCCTCATTTTACACCAATCCCAGCTCCAGCTGATGAAGACCTCATGGTATTTACAATCTCTAAGCTCACCGGCCATGCTGGCAGTAGATTCGGGTAAGCATGTATCAGAACTCCATTGTATGTTAGTAAAATTGCAAATTGTTCTTCCACAAATACTGTTTTCCATGCCTTCCAATGTAATTAATCCGCAATGTCTTGATGATAATTCATTTTCTTTCTTTTCCACAGGTGGGCACTGATAAAGAATGAGGCCGTGTACCAAAGAATGCTAGCATATATGAGTCTAAGTACACATGGGGTCCCTCGAGAAACTCAATTACGAGTTTTGAAGCTTCTAAAAGTAGTCCTTGAAGAAAAAGGAAGGGAAATGTTCGAGTTCGGATATGAAGCAATGAGGAATCGGTGGAAAAAACTGAGCAAAATCTTATCGATTTCAAAACGATTTTCTCTCCAAGATCTTGAGCATCAAAATTGTTCCTTTTCCAAAATATTCCGGGCGCCTTCTCCAGGTAATTCTCACCGGTGAACTTGTTTCATTCATGCTTCATGCAACGCTACCATTTTACAGGACTAATTTATTTATTGCAGCATTTGCATGGCTGAAGTGCGAAAAGGAAGAAGATAAAAACTGTTTTGAAGTCCTCAAAACATCAAATATCATTGGCCGCGAAGGTAGCTTGTTTGGCGCGGAAAGCCGTTTCGTGCGTCTAAGCCTTGTCCAGAGCCAAGATGATTTCGATTTATTACTTCAACGAATGGAAACTTTAGTAGTGCTTGAAGAAAAATAAGAACCGACGTTTTGAAGAAAATGAAAGCAAAATCAATATATCAATGGCATTTGATGTTGGACGCCGTTTGGATCCTGGTCAATTAATGGATCATGCAGTTACACGTACATTTCGTAGGAACAAAAAGCTCTCCCTTTAACCTTGGTGTCAATAAAATTGTCCACCTCCGCTGTAAAAAGAAAAAAATCTAATTAATACATGAATAAATATATATTTTTATTTTTATCGTTAAATATAATTATGATTTATAATTTATTTCGATTTATTTTTTATTGGGTTATCTTAATCTTACGGGATACGTATTTGATATGTTAACACGGGCTGACCGAGTTATTTTTTGGTTTGTTTCTATAAAGTTATATATCCCGGTCTCATGATCCGAGACACAGGTTTGACAGGTTAATCCGAAGTGACTCGGGTTATTTTTTGTGTCTTTTTTTTAATTGATTTTTTTTCAATATCATGCTTTAACATTGTCTTGATTGAAAATTAATTGAGCTTCATAATTTATTTTGATTTGCTTTCTAATAGATTATTTCAATCTCATGATCCAGGTCGAAGTTTTGAAGGTTAGCACGAGTTGACTTAGGTTATTTTTTTTTAAATTTCATTATTCAAGATTGAGTTGATTGAGAATTAAACTTTATAATTTATGTTTCGATTTGTTTTCTAATAGATTATCATGATCTCATGAACATGGTTACGTATCTGATAGGTTGATCCAGGTCAAATCAATATGTTGTCATCTTAATATTTTAAAAAAATGATATCGTCTTGAATTTTTTTAATCAAACTATATTTTTACCAACTATATAGCTTCTTCAAGTTGACTGAGTAACATCAAGTCAATACTCATACTATTTAAATTTTTTTTTTCTAGATAGAAACTTAGCAATGCTTAAATATATTTTTTAATGTTTAAATTTTTTAATCAAACCCGAAACATATTGCGGGCAATTATACAGTAAATTCTATAAACTAAGACGAAGGATTACCTCATTTCCCTCGAGTTTTGAAGGAATGGTGCCTTTAACGATGGTTGTTGCCAGGCCCTCAAAGATGAATGTTTTTCCGACTAGACTCCAGGATCACACCTATAAGACATGGTTTATTTTTCCTTCTTTTGCAGTGTATTTGCATGACACGCTCAATCTGTTTTTGCCGTCGACCTGCGACTTGCTCCAACTTGTCCTGTAAAATGCCATTTAAACAAAACACGTTCAGTACTGTAATGGAAGCTAGTTCATGATCAGTCATCATTGATTCCACAATAACATGCGAGAATGAGAAATCGGATTTACATTTACCTTCAAAGGTTCCGTCTCTCTCGAGTCTCGAGCCTCTCCATTGTAAATTTAAAATAAGATTATAAAATGATTTTTTTAAAAAAAAAGTTGTGTGCACACTTCTGGATATCATTTATAGATGGGCAGTCACTTTCAAAAACCAAATCTGTCAACAATTACATACTTGCGTATGGGTTGAGATATTCCTAAAAATTCATTCACCGATACTAATTATACTGTTAGAATCCAAGCATATTTAACTTTAAATTTCTTTTGGATCTGGTGCATTAGGTAAAAAATGATTTTTCTGTTATATGCAAAACATGGATATCAGAGCCCGCAATGATCATCCCAACGCAGCATTACAAATCAATATCTCTAATCATTAATTAGAAAGGGTACAGCTTCCCAAGAGCCCAATTCTTGCATAGATGCTTGTGATCTTTAATTTCTACTCCAGGTGCATATATGCCATGCCGGGGATGTGACCTTAACTTGCATAGAATTTTATATATATATATATATATATATATATATATATATATATATATATATATATATATATATATATATATATATATAAATACATATATA
>Ga0307516_10006333_pt1 | contig 13894 bp, 9 predicted proteins | sample 19_EM_MG_FD_203310 | JGI IMG/M metagenome (GOLD analysis project Ga0307516, IMG submission 203310) | Populus trichocarpa ectomycorrhiza microbial communities from riparian zone in the Pacific Northwest, United States - 19_EM | ecosystem: Host-associated > Plants > Roots > Unclassified | place... | reverse complement strand
TGTCGTCACCGGTCTTCAGGGCTGCGCTCCATTCCTTGGTGACCGACGCGCCCTGCGCCCGCGCGGCCAGGAACAAGGCCAGGCGCTCCTGGGTCGAGAGGTATTGGCGCCCGCCCAGGCGGTCGGCCGTCTCGAACAACAGGTTCTCGCGCCGCGGGTGCGTCACCCCGTGGCGCACCAGCAGGGCATACGCCATGGCCCCGTCGCGCACGGCCGAGCCGTAGTCGCCCAGCCACTCGCTGCCCCAGGCGTTGTTGGCGCGGTTGACGCGAAAGCCATAGGCGCGCTTCATCGCATCGTCCAGCGCCACCTGCGCGCGCGGCTCGTCGCCCATCTGCTTGAGCGCCAGGGCCAGGTGCACCAGCGGCAGCGGCGAGAGCGCCCGGTCGCGCACCTGGTCGTGCAGGTAGCGCAGCGAGGCCAGTGGCGCCTTCTGGTCGCGCGCCAGCATGTAGCCGGCGTAGGCCAGCTCGGCAAAGCGCTGGTGGGCATCGCGCACGATGACCTGCTCGCGCTCCTCCACCACGCCATTGGCATCGGGCTTGGCCGAGGCCGGGAAGGCGGCAAAGCGGTTGGGCCCCTGCTGCAGCTGGTGCAGCAGCCACTCCTGCGCGCGCTTGACCATGGGCTCGGGCACGGTGAAGCCCTGGGCGCGGGCATCCGACAAGAAGCCCAGCACGTAGGAGGTGAGCCAGGCTTCGTACGGGCCATCACCCCACAGGCTGAAACCGCCGGCCTGCTTCTGCAGGCCGGCGATGCGGCTGATGGCCTCGTCCACCTTGCGGGTGCGCTCCTCGTGGCTGCGCGGCGGCAGGCCCACGGCCTTGGCACCGGCCTCGTCGATGAACACGTGCGGGTAGGCCGCGCTGGTGGTCTGCTCCAGGCAGCCGTAGGGGTAGTCGAGCAAGCCTTTGACCAGCCGGTTCACGTTCAGCGGCGGCGTGTTGCCCAGGCTCAAGGCCACGGTGGTGGAGGCCTTGAAGTACCGCTCGGTCCAGGCGGGATCGATCTTGAACGTGGCACCGGGGTCGAGCTTGATGCGGTGCACCTCGCGCTCGGTGGGTATGGGCGGCTGCACCTGCAGGAACGCCTCGCGCCGCAGCTTCACGCCCTCGCCCTCCACGCTGAGCTGCAGGCGGCCCAGGCCATAGGCGTCGGTGGCTTCCACGGGGAAGCGCAAGGTGCTGCGCTGCTGGTTCGCCAGCGTGAGGCTGCGCTCGTTGTCGCGCACGCGCACGGGGTCGGCGCCATCGAGCTTGATCTTCAGCGTCTGCGGGCTGCCGCTGAGGTTGGTCACATCCAGCGCGATGGTGGCGGCGTCGCCGGGCGAGATGAAGCGCGGCATGGCCAGCTCGGCCACCACCGGCGCGGCCACCACCACCGGCTGCTCGGTGCTGCCAAAGCGCCGCGGCGCCGACACCACGGCCATGAGCCGCAAGGTGCCGTTGAAATCCGGCAGGTCCAGGCCGATCTCGGCCTCGCCTTTGGAATCGAGCGCCACGGGGCCGCTGAAGACGTCCACCAGGCGCACCTTGCGCGGGAGGCTGCGCGTGTCGCGCACGTTGGCATCGCCACCGAAGCGCAGCTTGGCCTGGGTGCCGTCGAGCTTTTCGATCAGGCGGCCGTAGTTGTCGAGCTGCTCGCTGCCGTAGCGGTGCTTGCCGAAGAAGAAGTCGCCCGGGCTGGGCGTGGCATAGCGCGTGATGTTGAGGAGCCCCAAGTCCACCGCCGAGAGCGTCACCAGCCCGGCCTGGCCGGCCAGGCCCTCCACCTTGATCTTCACCGTGGCGCGCTTCTCGGGCTGCAGCTTGTCGGGCGTGCCGATGACGACCTTGAGCTTGCGGTCCTCGCGCGCCAGCGGCAGGTGGGCCAGGCCCACGGCACGGGCCGGCGTGACGCGCTCGCCCTGGCTGCCGGGGCGGAACGCCACCACGCCGAAGTACAGGTCATGGCGGGCCCAGTCGGCTTCTTCCTTGGAGTCCTTGGGGGGAATGGGCACCTCGATCTCGGTGCCGGTGGCCTTGACGGCCACGCGCTGGCTCCACAGCAGGCGGTCGCCCTCCACCGTGACGATGGCGGTGCCGTCGTGCGGCGGCGTCACGGTGATGCGGGCCGTGTCGCCGGCCTTGTAGGGCGCGCCGCCCAGGTGCACCTGCACGCGGTCGGGCCGGTTGCCCATCTCGTCGGCATCCTGCGCGCCCCAGCCGGCAAAGAAGCGGTAGCGCAGCGTGAGGCCGGTTTCGGGGTCGTCCACCTCCAGGCGGTAGCGGCCCCATTGCACCGGCACGTTGAACTTGACGCGCGCGCCGGCCTGCACCGTGAGCGTCTGCCGGAGTTGTTCGGTCTCGGTGAAGCCGGAGTTCCAGCCGCGCTGGTCGTCGAAGCGCCAGTAGTAGTCGCGGTTCTCCTGCAGCAGGCGCACGTTGGCGGGCGCCTTGGCGGGCACCGGCTGGCCTTGCGCATCCACGCGCACGAGGTCGAACTCGGCCAGGCTGTTCTCGCCCGCCACGTCGCGGTCAAACAGGGGCCGCACGGCCAGCATCGCGGCAGCGGGCCACACGCCGCGGTCGATGGAGCGCACCACCGGCCGGCCACCGGATTCAAGCAGGCTGAAGCTGCCGCGCACGCGCATGGGCGACTTGGCGCCGGCCACGTCAGACGGCAGCGTGACCTCGGCACGGCCTTGTTCATCCAGCGCCTGCTCGGGCAGTTCCTGACGCTTCTTGCGGGCGTCGTCGGCAAAGTCGCCGAACAGGAAGCCGGGCAGTTCCTTGGGCAGCGCAAAGCGGTCGCGCTCGATGGCACTGCTCAACAGCAGGCGGTTGCCCGCGGCGGGGGCACCGTACAGGTAGTCGCCGCGCACCTGGACCTTGAAGGCATCGCGCGCGCCCAGCACGCCGCCGGGGCCGGCCAGGTCGAGCTTCATGCGCTCGGGCAGGAACTCCTCGACCTGGAACTTCCAGGTTGTGTCGGGCCGCTTGGCAGCCGGGTCGGCACGCAGCTCCATCACCCACGTGCCGGTGGGCGCATCGGCCGGCAAGGCCACCGTGCGCTGAAAGTACCCGGCGCGCTTTTCATCGGGGCGCCAGGTGGCGGTGTTAACGGTGCGGCCATCGGGGCGCTTGAGCGTGGCCGTCAAGGGCACCGCCAGCACGGGCTCGCCATCGGGGCTGCGGGCCAGCACCGAGAGTTCGAACTGTTCGCCCGGCCGGTACAAGTCGCGGCCGGCATAGGCAAAGAGCTTGAGGTTGCGCGACGGGTAGCCGGCGATGTCGAACTCCGACAGGTCCAGCCCGGGTTCGCGCAGCACCAGCACCGTCATCTCGTTGCCGGGGTTGCCTTGCACGTCCACGCGGCGCGCCAGCAGCACGCGGGCGTCGTCCGGCACGTCGGCAAAGTGAGCGATGCCGTCGCGGTCGCTTTGCGCGCGGGCCAGTGGGCGGGCGTGCTCGTCCAGCAGTTCCAGGCGCACGTTCTCGATGGCCTCGCCGGACTTCAGTGAGGTGGCAAAGGCGCTCAGCCCCTTGGCATAACGCCGGGCGTGCAAGCCAATGTCGCTGACGTAGAAGTACGTCACCTGGTAGTCCATCCCAAAGCGGCCAGGCTGGCTCATCACCGCGATGTAGACCCCCGGTTCGCGCAGCTCGCGGATGGTTTCCACCGGCAAAAAGCTGATCTGCCGCTTGTTGGGCTGGTCGGTGGTGGTGAAGCGGCCCAGGTAGACGCTCTTGGTGCTGCGGCGCAGTTCATCCAACTGCCAGCCATCCACCGCGCCCTTGAACTTGGTGCGGCTGCCGTAGCCATAGCCGTAGCCTTCGTTCTCGCCGGATTCGTCGCGGTCGGTATCAGCAGTGGCCTGCGGCACGCGCGGCGCACCGGCCACACGCTCCAGGAAGCGCGTCACCTCGGCCGGCTGGACCTTGAGGAACTGCACGTCCACTTCCGGCACGTTGGTGGTGATGATGGGCAGGCCACCGCTCTGGCCCGCCGGCAGCACCACGCCGCGGCTGGCGAACTGGAACGAGGGCGGCATGGCCTCGCTGGCCACGTCGCAGTTGCTGGCTGCCGCCAGCGCCACGCCATCCTGCGAGCGCAGCCCCGCCAACACCTCGATGCGAAAGCGCTTTTGCGCGCTGATGTACGGAAAGATCAACAGGCGCGGGTTCTCCTCCACCACCCAACTGCCGCGCACCAGGCTGCCGGTGGCATCGGCCGCCGGCTTGGCGTCGGACAGCGCGCCCAGGTCTACCACGCGCAGCACGTCTTCGAGCGCCTGCTTGCGTGCCACCGGCTGCGAGAACACCACCGCCAGCGCCGGACGGCCATCGAGCATGCGGACACTGCACTCCAGCACGGCAAACGGTGCATTGGGGTCGCCGGCGATCGTGGTGCCCGCATCGCCCTGCGGCGCATTCCACCAGCGCCAGCCCAGCAAGATCATCACCGCCGTGGCCAGCACGGCGCCCACCCAGGTGGCCCCGCGCCAGGACTGGCCGCCACGGTCGGAGGGGGTGCGGGGGGAGGTGTCCGGTTCAGCCATGTCTCATGACCCGTTTCTTGTGTATGCAATCCAAAGGGAGGGCGGGTCATTCTGTCAGAGCGCTTGCGCCGTCAGGCCCAGCCAGGAACCCCGGTGAAGGGGGTGCACAGGCAGGTGTGCACAGACGCAACAAAATGGCAAAAATCACCGCATCCGGTTACCGAATCGTGGCGTACTGACGGTCATCACATAAGAAGGAGAGCGTCGATGCCAGGGCTTCACGGCTTGCACTTCCACGGGCTCAGGATCTTCGCGATGGCTTTGGCCTGCCTGGGCCTGACCCAGGCCGCCGGGGCGCAAGGCATGCCAGCCGGCCGTGGCGGCAAGCTGCTGCTCACCGGCGGCGTGAGCAGCATCGACGGCGCAGCCGGCGGCGGCCTCACGCCCTGGGCCGTGACCGGCGGCTACGCCACGCAAGACCAATGGGGCGCCACGGCGCACGCCACCCGGGTGCGCACCCACGACTACGCCCTCACTGCCTACGGCGCCGTGCTGGGCTGGGGCGACCGGGCCGAGCTGTCTGTTGCCCGGCAAGACTTTGACACCGGCCCCACCGGGCCTGCGCTGGGGCTGCCCGGCCTGCGGCTGAAGCTGGACATCCTGGGGTTGAAGCTGCGCGTGGCCGGCGACGCCGTGCTCGACAGCGATTCGCTCATGCCGCAGGTGGCCGTGGGCGTGCAGCACAAGCGGCTGGATGCCGGCGGCCTGGCGCCCACCTTGCTGGCGCTGGGCGCCAAGGACCGCGGCACCGATGCCTACCTCAGCGCCACCAAGCTGTTCCTGGCCCAGGGGGTGTTGGTGAACCTCACCCTGCGGGCCACCCAGGCCAACCAGAACGGCCTGCTGGGCTTTGACGGCACGCAGGGCCGCGGCACCCGGCTGCAGCCGGAGGCCTCAGTGGCCTGGCTATTGCGCCGCGATTTGGCCGTGGGGGCCGAGTACCGGGCCAAGCCCGACAACCTCAATCCTTCCATCCTGGGCGAGGGGCTGAAAGAAGACGACTGGGCCGACCTCTTTGTGGCCTGGGCACCCACCAAACACGTATCGGTGACGCTGGCCTACGTGGACCTGGGTCACATCGTGCCGGCGGTCGTGACGCGGCGCCAGACCGGCGCGTTCCTGTCCGCGCAACTCGCGTACTGACCTGCCAAAGGAGTGACCCAGATGATGAAGCAATTCCTGCTCGTGGCCTTGCTGCTGGCCTGCATGGGCGGCACCCGGGCCCAGGGCGGCCCCGACGATTCCATCTACCAGGCCTTTGGCGGCCAGCCGGGCCTGGTGAAGCTGATGGACGACTTTGTGCCCCGGCTGATGGCAGACCCGCGGCTGCAGCCGTTCTTCAAGGACACCAACCTGAAAAACCTGAAGGAGCAACTGGTGAGCCAGCTCTGCATGGTCTCGGGCGGGCCCTGCAAGTACGCCGGGGCCGACATGAAGAGCGTGCATGCGGACTTTGAGATCCGCAAGGGCGACTTCAATGCGCTGGTGGAGGTGCTGCAGCAGGCCATGGATGCGCAAGGCATTGCCTTTACGGCGCAGAACCGGATGCTGGCGCGCCTGGCGCCCATGCACCGCGACATCATCAACAAACCTTGAGAGTCCCCGTCATGATCCTTTCACTCCGTACCGCCTGCCTGGCCCTGGGCTTGGCTCTGAGCGCCGCCCTGGCCCATGCCGGCACGCTGCAGATCACCGTGCTCGACAAGGACGGCAAGACCGTGCCCGATGCCGCCGTGCTGGTGCGCTACACCGTACAGCCTGCCACCCGGCCGAGCATTCCGCGCAGCGCCGCCATCGAGCAGGAGAAGATGCGCTTCAAGCCGTTTCTGAGCATCGTGCCGCCCGGCACCATGCTGAGCTTCGTGAACCGCGATGCGTTCGACCACCACATCCGCGCCACGGCGCCACCCCCGGGCCGCGACTTTGAACTGCGCATCGGGCCCGCGGGCAGCAAGCCCGGCGAGGCCCGCGTCGAGGCACCGGGCAGCTATGCGCTGGGCTGCCACCTGCATTCGCAGATGCGCGGCTATGTGCTGGTGGCCGAGACGCCTTGGTTCGGCAAGACGGACGAGGCGGGGCAGCTCACCTTGGCCGACCTGCCGGACGGGGTGGCTGAGGTAACGGTGGTGCACCCGGAGCAGTTCCTCGATCAGCCGGGGCAGAAGGTCACGCTGGGGGCGGCGCCGGCTGTGCTGAGCAGCACGCTTAACTTCACGCCGCGGCGGCGGCGGATTTGAAGGAAGGGAACGCTCCCTGGTGGCCGCGTCGCGGTAGCGGCCTTGCGGGCCGCGTTGGCGTCGGCAAGCACCATGCCTTCGCGAGGTGGTGAAGTACAGCCTGCAGGGACTGCGCCACAGGTGGCGCCCTACCCCGCATTCTGGAAACCAGCGGGCCGGCTTTGGAACCCAAGTCTGGTACGGCCCGGGAGGCAGGGCCATCCGCGGTTCTTTAGGCGGCCTACTTCACTTGGCGGTTCCCCGCGGAGGAGGTACAGCACGATCGAGTTTTTCCTGAGAAAAGCGGGCAGAATCGTCCGACTCGCCACCGGCGATGGGCAAGCCTCTTTAGTTGGTGGACATCTGTCCATTTAACGTTGGGGCTCACAGGAAACTCCATGGCGACCGAAATTCCACCTATGCCGTCCTCGTCAAAGGGCGACGTCGCTCATTCATTGACCAAGGCTGGCCTGTCCCTCATACCGATAGCTGGAGGGCCAGCCGTCGAGGTATTCCAGCTGATGATTCAGCCGCCACTGGAGAGGCGGAGAACAGAGTGGATGCAAGCGGTGGGCGAGAAGCTTCAAGAACTGGAGGCAAAGGGCCTGAAGCTCGAGGGACTACAACAGAACGAGCAGTTCGTCACTGCGGTCATGCACGCGACCCAAGCGGCTATGCGCACGCATGTGGTCGCCAAGCGTGCAGCGCTTCGCAACGCAATCCTAAACGTGGCTATCGGGCAAGCGCCCGAAGAAATCGTTCAACATCTCTTGCTCGAATTCGTCGACTCTCTGACAGAGATGCATCTGCGCATTCTCAAGGTCTTTCACGCTCCGAGCGCTCCACCGGGAATGAGCATCGACGGGCTATCAGGCGTTCTCGAACACAGCATCCCGGAGCTGCGAAACCGCCGCGAAATCTACGATCAGCTCTGGAAGGATTTGTACGTCCGGGGCTTGGTAAACACAGAGCTACACGTGACGATACATAGCTCAGGCTTGGCTCAACGCAAGACTACTGGCCTTGGCGAAGCTCTACTTCAGTTCATCGCCGAGCCGCAGTGAGCCCAACCGGGCGCTCAAGCGGACCCGCAACGGCGGGCCACAATGGCGCGCCTTGCCGTCACCGAGCGCGCCGTTGCGGTCCGCTTAGCTACGACGTTGGGCATCAGCAGAACCTCCTTGCTCCGCTCCGTCCATCGAAAACGTACGGAAGACAACATGAATCTACTAGAAGCGACCACAGCAGCGCAGCTCTTGACGTCAGGTCATCCCCATATGGGACGACTTCAAAAGATTAGCACCCTGAAAGCGCTCGTCGGAATAGTTGCTGGAACTAGCCGCAAGGTCGAAGCAATTGAATCCAAGACCGTGACAGGAAGTGAATCCGTCGCCCTGAACATTGATGTCAGCCGCTTCATGCTCACGATCACTAAGTCGTTTGTACTGCTGACTCTTCAAGAGGGAACGGAGCGGAAACCGATCATCCAAAAGAGCTGGCAACGAACAGCACGAAGCATCGGAAAGGGACTGACGGAAGAGTTTGGTATTGAGGATAAGTACACCGACGCGGACAAACTAGTCTGGGAACACAAATATAAGCGTCAACGCGAAGCCGACGAACTGGTCGCCTTCAACGCCAGTGGCGAGGAGTCTTTGGTATTGACACTGGAAACTTTCAACTAAGGAGTTGGAAAACGAAGAATGACGCCCAACCGGGCCGTCGAGCGGACACACAACAGCGGGTTACGCTCTTACCGTTGCTGAGCACGCCGTTGTGGTCCGCTCACGCTCCACGTAAGGCCACAGAGCCGTAAATGGCACTCTTCATGAAGCAAAGCCAAAATGTCAAGCGCACCCGGTTGAATGCCTGGCTTCTTACCTGGGAGGGAACCCCCGGTAGTGATGGGCCTCCAGGAGGAAAAATAATTGCCATATTGAATGGACGCCGCTCCAATTCATTCGTGGAAGATCTAGCCGACGTGATCTACGGTAGATGTGTTTATTCCGCGTATGAAATGGCGTTCATGGCAAACAAACGCAATCAACGAAATAAGCAGTACAAAGGTCTATACACTAGGCCATCGCAAGTTCTGTATGGCCACATGCCTTTGATATTCGCGAGACGAGTACAGAACTTGACAATTACAAGAGATGAAACGCAAGGCACAGAACACCTTCGCTGGACCGAATTGCCAATTTATGGAAACGCCAGTAGTGGAAGCTCCGTGGCTCTGGTGATACCCGAAGAAGAAAGAGAGTATGTTCGCCCCATCAACACGCTATCTCGCGATCGCACTGCGGCCTAATCGGGTAGGCAACGGTGTTTAGCCGTCGCCCCCCACACCACCCACCGTGCGGGTCCACAGTTGGCTGTTCAACAAGTCGGCTCGCTCGACGAAGCGTTCAGTTCGCGTAACCCTGAACCTTGCACCACAGGTCCTTAATGCTGACCAAGCCTTGCGCTTTCAACCACGCATTGGACAGCGCCTGCTGCACGGCTGGGGTTCGCGCCATGTGCCAATAGCTCTTGCTGCTGGCAGCATGCTGGATCGCCACCTTCAGGCTCACGCCCAAGTCCGGCAGATTGAGTGGCCCCAACCGTCTCGGACACCTGACCATGGCCGTCGATCGCCCAGCTTCGCCATCTGATTCGTACGCTCAGCTACGTCGTTTCAAACCCACGCCGCGGAGGAACTCGAAGATGACAACCTCAGCAGTCTCGACCTCGAAAACATCGTCCTCACGGGCGAAATCGTCGAACGCCAGCGAGACCGCGCCACGCGCGAAACGAAGTACGTCATCCGTGGCACCACGCTTGAAGGCTCCGCCGGCGAAGTCGTCGCCAAAGTCGGCACGAGCGGGAAGCTCATCGTCATCACCATCTACCTCTGCTGAGAGTTCGTGTGCTCATTGCGGTGGCAGCAAGCCGCAGTTGAAGTACGTCACCCGAAGCTTTGGCAAGGGTGCACACCTCCTGGTGATCGAGAGCATCCCCATGTGGTCCTGCCCGAGTTGTGGTGAGTCGTACTTCACCGCAAAGACGATGCACGAGTTGGAGCGCATCAAAGCTCTTCGCAAATCGGTCGCCAAGCCGCGCAGCGTACCCGTGGCACAGTTCGAAGAGGCTGGGGCCTGAACCGCTTGGCGGTGGGCACTGCAACCGACGAGGGCAGTTGCCACCCGTGTGTAGGCGATGAGCGCCCCACCCATGATCGACTGGTCCACCTGCGCAGCCGTCGAACGTAATCCTGCCCATGTGAGCGGTGCCTGGGTCTTTCGCGGCACACGCGTGCCGGTGGCAGCACTCTTCGAGAACCTCCAAGACGATGCCTCCATCCGCCAGTTCGTTGAGTGGTTCCCTGGCGTAACGCTTGAGCAGGCACGTGTCGTACTCGGACACGCGGCGCGAAGCTCACTGGCGGCAGGGTAGGTGCACGCCCTGTTCCAGGACTCCCAGCCCGCCGTGGTGAATGCCGTTCCCTGCGAGTACGTCTGGGCCTCCACCGAATCACAGCCAACCGGGCAACCAGCTCGGCCCGTCCTTGGCCTCCAAGCAGACTGGCACCCAGGTTCACATTGGGGTCATGGGCCCACATGCGGGAAACCAGTGGGGGGACTTGGGAAGCTGAGGCCGGTACGGGAAATATCGCGCCACTGCGAGTCGTAGACTGCGCCCCATGCCCTTGGAGATCGCGATGTCCACCCTGGTCGAGGAGCTGTTCGCACAAGCAAAGTCGTTGTCGCCCGAGGACCGCGCACGCTTGGCGGAAGAGTTGCTGGAGTCGCTGGAGTCGCTGGAGCAGGATCCCGACACGGAGGTCGAAGCAGCCTGGGATAGCCAGATCGAGCGCCGCGTTGCTGAAGTCGAGGCAGGAACAGCCAAGTTCATCGCCGCAGAGGATGTGTACGCAGAAGCCCGCCGTCTGATCGAACGGTGAGAACGGGCAGGTGTCACGCAGAGGCTCGCGCCAAACTCCTGCGCGAGGCTCGTGCCGCTGAGTGTGAGACCCGACACCGGAGTACCTATCGGCGCCACCCACCGGGCAGGTTCTCAGCCGACTTGGGGCGGCCCGACACCCCCTCGCCCTACACCCCCGGCAATTCCCCCCGCCGCGGCAAATCCGGCCCCCGCCGTGTGCAGGTAATCGCCGCCGCCTGCACCGCAAACTCCGCCACCGCCCGCCCCTGCGCCAGCGTGAGCCCCTCCAGCCCCGGCAAGGAAAGCAGCCCCCGCTCAGCCAACCCCGCCAGCAAACCAGCCTGGAACGTATCCCCAGCCCCCACGGTATCCACCACCGTCACCGCCGGCGCCGCCACATCTGCCCGCCCCTCACGCGTCCACAGGCTGGCCCCGGCCCCGCCGCGCGTGATGGCCACCACGCGCACCCCGGCGTGCAGCCATTGCGCCGCCTTCGCATGCATGTCCGCCCCGGGGTACAGGCGCTCGAAGTCCTCATCGCTGAGCTTGAGCACGTGGGTGCGCGACACCATCCAGGCCAGCACGTCGCGCCAGCGCTGCGGGTTGGGCTCCACGCCCAGGCGCACGTTGGGGTCGTAGGAGATCACGCCTTGGTGGCGGCGGGCTTCGATCAAGGCCCGCATGGTGGCGGCGATGGGCTCCACCACGCAGGCGTAGGAGCCCACATGCACGGCCTCCACCTCGGCTGGCAGCAAGGCCATGTCGCGGGCCTGCAATTGCCGCTCGGCCCCGCCGGTGCCATAGAAACGGTAACTGGGTGCGCCATCGGCAGCCACGCCCACGACGCTGAGCGTGGTGGGCGCATCGGTGCGCACCAGGGCCTGGGCGGCTATGCCTTCGGCCCGCACCAGGCGCTCGATGCGCTCACCCAAAAAGTCACGCGACACCGCGCCGAAGAACATCACCGGCCGGCCCAGCCGCGCCAAGCCCATGGCCACGTTCAGGGGCGAGCCGCCCACCACGGCATCAAGCGCCATGCCGTTGCCGCTCTCGGCACCGGCAAAGACGTCCAGCAGCGATTCACCACTCACCACGATCATGCGTCGTCTCCTGCGTCATCCGGCCATCGGGCACCCCGGGGAGCGGCGGTGCGGCCGGCCATTGTCGGAGCAGCGTCGCCTGTTCTCCAAGCGCCGCCAGCGAAAGCGGGTGCCCCACGCGGCCCTACATCCCCGATCAATTCGTTACTCCGCGAAAGGAACTTCGCCTCTAGTGTGAGCACACCTTCCGGAGAACCCACCCATGCCCATGTTCCGTCCGATCGACTGGCACACATCCACCTTCATGTCGCCGGCCAAGACCACGATGGACGGCATTCCGGACCAGGTGCGCGGCATCCGCTTCCCGTTCCGCCTGATGCGCTACTGGATCGTGCATGAGCTGCTGAAAGCGGAGTCAAAGCGCCGCGGCGGCGTGCCGCTGAGCGTGTGCGAGATCGGCATCGATGCCGGCCAGATGCTGGCGTTTTCCAAGCTCTCGTTCCAGTCCCGCGGCCAGGCCCTGCCGTGGCGGCAATGGGACGGCATGGATTGCAGCAAGCCCGACCCGCGCCTGCAGAAGGTGGGCTACGACCGCGTGCTCCAGGTGGACCTGGAAGACCGCGAACAACTGGCCGCCCTGCCCCGCGCGCGCTATGACGTGGTCATCCTGCTGCACGTGCTCGAACACCTGCATTGCCCCGGCCCCGCACTGGCCGGCGTGGAGGCCGTGCTCAAGCCGGGTGGCCTGATCCTGGGCGGCTGCCCCACCACGCCCGAGTGGGCACGCAACCTCTGGCAGCGGCGCCTGCGCCGCAACCCCCGCCCGCGTGGCCACGTCACGGTGATCTCCACCGAGCTGCTGCGGCGCTGGGCTGATTTCCTCGGCCTGCAGACCGAGCTGCTGTCCGGCGCCTTCTTCATGCGCAAGAAGGGTTTCAGGCTGGAGAATCATGCCTGGTGGCTGCGCCTGAACCTGGCCTTCGGCGCCTTGTTCCCCTCGTGGCCGGGCGAGATCTACTGGGCCTGGCGCAAGCCGGCCGACAAGCCGCCGGCCTGACTCGGGTACTCATGGGCGGGGTTCACGGGCGGGTCACAGGCAGGGCCCATCATCCGGGCCAGTCCGAACTTCACTGACTTTCCCACCATGCCCACCCACCCCACGCCGCTGCACCTGCCCCGTCGCCGCTTCCTGCTGCAAGCCTCGGCGGCCGGTTCCCTGGGCGGGCTGGCGTCGATCCTGGCGCATGCGCAGGCCCCGGCCGTGGTCACCACCGCCAGCGCCCGGCCCGGCTTCCCCTCCGGCGTGCAGAGCGGCGACGTGCACAGCCACCGCGGCATCGTGTGGGCGCGCAGCGACCGGCCGGCCCGGCTGTGGGTGGAATGGGCCACCACGCCCGGCTTCACGCAGGCCACCCGGCTGCGCGGCCCGCATGCGCTGGAAGCCACTGACCACAGCGCCCGCATCGACCTGACCGGCCTGCCGCCGGGCCAGGACATCTTCTACCGCGTGCAATGGGAAGACCTGGCCGGCGGCGGCTGGTCGGAGCCCCTGCCCGGGCACTTCCGCACCCCACCGGGCCACGGTCGCGACGTGCGCTTCGTCTGGTCGGGCGACACCGTCGGCCAGGGCTGGGGCATCAACGAAGAATTCGGCGGCATGAAGATCTACGAGGCCATGCGCCAGCGCAACCCCGATTTCTTCCTGCACAGCGGCGACACCATCTATGCCGACGGGCCCATTGCCGCCGAGGTGAAGCTCGCCGATGGCAGCCTGTGGCGCAACCTCACCACCGAAGACAAGAGCAAGGTGGCCGAGACCTTGAAGGAATTCCGCGGCGCCTACCGCTACAACCAGCTCGATGCCCACGTGAAACGCTTCAACGCCGAGGTCATGCAGGTCTGGCAGTGGGACGACCACGAGGTGTGCAACAACTGGTCCGGCGCCAAGGACTTGTCGGCCGACGCACGCTACAGCGAGAAGAGCGTGCCCCTGCTGGCCGCCCGCGGTGCCCGCGCCTTCCTGGAGAACGCGCCGATGCGCTGGTTCACTCAGGAGGAGGACGAGCGCGTCTACCGCAAGCTGTCCTGGGGCCCGCTGCTGGACGTGTTCGTGCTCGACATGCGCAGCTACCGCGGCCCCAACAGCCACAACCGGCAAGCCCAGGCCGGCCCGGACA
>Ga0307516_10006332_pt1 | contig 13896 bp, 22 predicted proteins | sample 19_EM_MG_FD_203310 | JGI IMG/M metagenome (GOLD analysis project Ga0307516, IMG submission 203310) | Populus trichocarpa ectomycorrhiza microbial communities from riparian zone in the Pacific Northwest, United States - 19_EM | ecosystem: Host-associated > Plants > Roots > Unclassified | place... | reverse complement strand
GTGGCACTTACCTGATCCAGACTGAACGCTGCCCCTGCCAAACTCATAAGTTCCTCGTCGATCTGCGGATGCCATTAGGAACAGTTGAAGCACAGCACAGCTACTAAATGATGCCGATGGGAGGACCTGTTCCGCTCACCTCCTGCGCAAGCTTCGCCGTGAGATACCGGATGGGGCCCCCAGACATAGTAGCAACTTCTAGACGGTCTGATCGTCACCACTGTGAAATTTCAAAAGAGCAGTGGTGAAGTTCGATGCTGTGCGAGTAGTTGAAATGAAAAGCCGCGGTGGAAGGATGACATATGAAAAAACGCAACCACTTCGTACACAGCGCTGCGCGGTCAACACGGCCGACGAATCGTGGGGAACAAGTGGAGATGCAGGAGATGCAAATGTGCTGCACATGGAAAGATAGTATTGATTCGGATAGATAGATAGCATTAGAAAAAAAGGCTGCTCTACATACAAACATGCTAGTAGCCAACACTACATCCCAGTAAATAGTATATGTACCAACAATGGGGGGATATGCACATGCACAGCAAGATGAGGGAAGACTCGAGGAGCACAAGATAAGGGTACTATTGACTTGGGGGGCTTGATTTTGCGAAGCCCTTCGCAGATGTGGTGTAAAAGGAAAAAGAGAAAAAGAAAAGGAAGCGACAGACGGGCCAAGTACTACTAATACTGAGACCGAGGACCGTCCTATGTACACGCGCGCGCACCGCCGCGAACGTGCGTACTACATACCACCCACGACGTATTGCACACCGCCAGATAGAAAAATATATATAGTGGCGGAAGATAGGAATGAAGAAAGGGGGGAAAGGAGATAGGATGTAGTTGGATGGGGTGGGATGGGTGGATAAACAAACACATATACAGCGGAGAGACACTTGCGCCTCGTGGTATACCGAGAGAGAGAGAGAGAAAAAACCGAGTCGAGTCACCAAATACTACAAAGGAAGAAAAAAAACGGACAACGGAGGGAAAAGATACAATGCTACACTTTTTATACGGAGCATGCCATCGACTTCTTCACTGTTCTTGGTTTCTACTTGATGCGAGTGCAAAAGAAAAAGGGAGAGAGGCGGGAACATGCCAGGATATCGTGATCGAGTCGTGAATAATGCGCGAAAGGGAGGAAAAACCAACACGTGTATGCCAGCTCAATACGTCTGCATCGCCGATTCGTAGTACTCCGCCGCCGTCTGCTGATTACTTGCACTATTATAATTGCCAGCAGGATATCCATGGCGTCCCTGGTGTCCCTGGTGCCCGAGCGACTGCGCCTGTTGCTGCGCCTGTTGGTGGTGCTGCTGCTGGGGCTGTGGCTGCACACAGTGGGACTGTTTCTGCTGCGCCGCCTGTTGACTCTGGTGCTGCATGTTCGGATCCTCTGCAGGGAGCATCATCGGCGGATGGAGATACGTCGCGAACAGATTGTCCTCCTCCTGCGGCAACATGGGCGGGTGCAAGAAATCCATAGTCGGCTCCTCAGCAGGTAACATCGGGGGATGGATGAACTGAGGCGACCGATCAGTGGGGAGCATAGGCGGATGCCAGAATGCATTGCCTGATCCGCGGAAGACACTGTACGGCGTAAAGAACGGGAAGTCCATGCTCGACCGACGGGAGTGGGATGTCGCAGAGGAGAAGCTCTCCGCGTAAGACGAGAACGAAACGGCAGACGACGGAGGCTCAGACGCAGACGTGGAATCTGTGCTCATGCGCCTCCGCTTGGTCGTACGTTGTTCCACGCCACCTCCATTGTTCATCTCACTCTCAAGCGTCTCGACAGAAGCAAAAGGCAGGGCGTCACCAGCAAGATGGAAATTTTGAGAGAGGTAATCAGGGTGGTATGGTCCAGGAAATGGATTGAATATGTTGCTATAAGGGCCCTGGTTGAAGACGCTACTCTGACTGGGCTCCTGACCCAGCGCTCCCATGAGCTCAGAGGAGGAGGAAGTTTGCGGAGCGGGTTCCTCGGGGAATTCATATGTTGGTTGTGTGGTCGAGTCAGGAGCAAGTGTAGGCGAACGTTCGAGGTTGGGAGAAGGGCGACGGCTGGCACCGGGACTGGCAGAGGGTGTATCGGAAGAATCCGGGCCAGAGCGTCGTGCATCGTGTCGAGAACGCTTGCGAATGATGTCGGACTTCATGGAAATTGGACGAGCTGATCCATGCAATTTATAGCTAATAAGCCAATTAATATACATGGGAAAGGCATTGCCGATGATGAAAACTTACTATAGGCCACAGCTAATTAGGGTGACGAACACCATCAGGATCAGCAATGAAGGAGGGGATCATAGGCACTGCCACAACGAAGGAACTCACGCATTGCACACCGTCTTCCCTTCATCGTCCTTCCGCCAGAGAGGGGTAGCCGTGGTGTGACAGTTATAGCACTGAGCTGTTCCGGCTGCCCCAGTAAGTTGAGTCGTGCCGCGTGTAATACGACTCGACCTACCCGTCGTCACCTCGACAACTTCCTGACGAGGCGCCGATTGGTTGCTGCTCCGTCCCCCCTCGGTATGGCTGGAGCGCATACTCTTTGGGCGGGGGCGTTTGTGCTATTGGGAATATGAGCGATGCACCCCTGAGCCATGGAGAGCATATGACTCACCAGTTTACAGTACAGCCCGCACGCATTACAGTTCAATTCATCGTTGAGACCGCGGCGCCAGAGGGGTGTGTGAGTTGCTCCGCAGTTGGAGCACTCAGCTTTAACACCACCAGGGGCAGAGTTGTTGCCGTTGCCACGCAGCAAGGCCGGGTTGACACTGGTGGCGGTGGCACCAGGGCCAGAGGAGCGTGCGGTAGGGGAGTTTTGGGTCTTGACGGTAAGAGAAGGACGACCATTTGGGGTATTACCACGCGTACCAGCGCTGGGGCCAACTTTAGTGGGCACAGCAGGCTGGGGGGCAGGTGGAGAAGGAAGGGGCTCCTTGTGAGCTGGAGGAAACCTCGTGTTGGTGGGACATGTCTGAATGAACACGGGAGATATACTCACCAGGCTGAGAATCCCGCATCACGATGTCATTGTCGGCCCTGTGGTCGTTTTGAGGTTGAAAGGGAGTAGTGCGGATCTCCTCAGGAGAGTCGACGCTACTGAGAAGTTCGTCCAGGGGAAGTTCAATTGTAGGACGTAAGATGCTGAGGGAATGGGAAAGGGAAGAGTTGGTGACGTCTTCGCCGTAGTTCATAGGGGTGGACAAAGACGGAGACGCTGAGAGAAGCGCCGAAGGACCGAAATCGGTTGAGAAGAGAGTAGGGAATCTGAGAGCGGGCTGGACTTGGGAAGAAAAGGGGCTCTTGCGCTTGCGCGAACCATAGGATGCGGAGTAGTCTTGGGTGGTATCATAAGATTCGTCGCCCGCGACGAGAGCACGAGTGGCCTGACGACCGCGCCGGGAAATGGTGTCCTTGAACTCAGCAGAGGGTTTGAGGTCTGGTTTGCTGACGAGATTGGGCCCGGCGGGGGTAGGTTGGTCGATTGAAAACGTAAACTGCATGCGTTTGATTGTGCCAGGTTTGGCATTCTGACTCGCCTCGCGACTGCGCTCGCGCTCAGCTGCGCGTTGGCAAATGAGATCGGTGGAAGCGTTGCGCTTGAAATCAGGAGCCTCAAGCTCCTCGATGTTCCTGCAGTGGATGCGAATTAGGGTGGAGGGGGAGGAGGAGGGCTTAGGTGACGCACCTGCCCTTTTCCCTGTCGAGTTTGTCGCCCATGATCTTTGAGAGCTTCTTGAACTCCCTCTTTGACTTGGCGTTGTCGGTTTCGACAATGAGGGACTGGAGGTGCCAGAGCCTCCAGGAGAGGTTCTCGAGGCGTTGGCCCTGCTCGAGATAACTGGCGACCTTTGTGCACACCTGGAAAGGGGGTCGTGGATCAACACGCGTTAGATGGCGATCGAGCACGAACCTTCCATGTCTTTGTGAGCGACTCGGTGTCGCTTAGATTGCTGAAAGCGACAAAGGATTTATTTCCCTGGAGTCAGGAGTGAGACGGGAGAAAGTACCAGGTCAAATCCCACATGCCTTGAACTTGAGGTTGACGATGGATGGCATGAACGAGCGTTTGGACGACGAGAAACGCAGCGTCCAGGCAGGAAAAAACAATCGGGGGACCTGTTTTTTTTGGTTTGCAAATGGGACTGACACAACGAATATGTAGATACAGCAACCCCAAAGGAGGAAATGCGTTCAAATCCCCATATGGACATTGCAGATAAAATCCCGACGAAAATAATCCACAACATCCGGGAATTCCCCGCACGTCTCGCCCCGGTGTTCCGTTCACGGCAGCCCCTTTCTCGACTTCTCATCCGACACGTGTCTTGCTTTCCGGTCCCACGGGCTCGACTCCACATACAAAGATGCTCGCTTGCCGACAAACCCTCGACCCTAATCATATCCAATTGATTGCAGATAAACCACCTCCGCCCCGTCCTCTCACCTCGAACATCCATGTTACCCCATGCACAGCTTCTCCTTAGTAAAGTATCACGTGTGGCAATATACGCGAGTCAAACGTCTCTGCGGTTCAATAACCGGTTGCATGACATCCAGTCCCACTCGGAGTCTTCCGCATGACATGAGTGTTCGACCTTCTTTCGACCCTCATGGCAAGTCGACTCCCTTTCAACCACCCTATTGCTTTGCGTTGTTCACAAGGCTGTCCATTACCCAATGATTTGGTTCCTGTCTTCACCACTCGACGTAAAATTCGACAGCGAAGAGTGAACAATGTGTATCCTCTCCCAGTCCTGGGCGCACTCGCTTTTCCAATGGAAGATTGGCTTCATGTCCGCCGGAAACCTTGCGTCACTCTCAGGGATTTCTGCTGCTCTTTATATTACAAACCCCCAAGCCACACCTAATGCCCCCACCACAGTCTGCAAGCTTGTGGAGTTCAATTTCGTTCTCCTTTCCAGCTCGCCAATCAACATTCGTTCTTCAACTCCAGTTGGCCTCTTGTACGTCCCCCCTCAAACTAGAAAACAAAGGGGCCCTGCACTGCCACCCACTACATGTGGTGATGTAGTTTATAAACTCACGCCAGTGCACCTCACGATCGGTTTATCTCAGATCAAACTCGTTTCATTCATCAAATGATGCTTATCTTCCAGTACAGCTACACAGCCCACCTACATAGTACTAGCCCCTACCATCCTGCTTCTCAGTCACATTTCGACACTGTAATCAGTCTTCTTACCCCGGACGAGTTTCTACCCGATCGAGCTTTCATATTTTAATATTAAATGTGATATGCTCGATGGCGTCGTACTAGATCAGTGATGGACGCCGCAAATCCATTGACATGCACTGGACGTCGGCCGTAGAGTCACTCCTATGCGGCCCATCATAAACTTGCAACCTGCGACGTGCATGAGAATCACGATGCTCGCTACCCATTCCTTTAGCCGAGCGAACCCCAACCTGCTCCCACATACTACTGTCCCATCCACCGCGTCCTTCGGGATCCTCCAGACTTTTTGTTTCCCCCCACTGATCACACATACTACCCCGTGCGTTTCCAAATCTTTTCTTTTCAGAATAAAGCCACGCATATCCAATTCAGATGGCTGCCTTTACAGCTCGGAAGCTCTACGGTCACGACCGACACAGCGCATCTACACCGACCTGACCAAGTGCACACCCCAAGCCCACCCTCGTCTAGGCTACAGTAGCCCACTCGATCTTGTGCATGAAGAGCAAAGAGTTCGAAGCAGGGCGAATCGGGTACTATGTGGCTGCGCTAGTGACCAAACCAAGCGGTGCGCATCAAGTCGCTTCGGAACTTTCGCAAACGCAATGCGCACGGTTCCATCTATGTATTCTTTCCCTCACTGGTACCCATAGCCCATACAGCTACACAGGCAATTCGGCGTACGAGGCTGGCAGTACCAACCCCACCTTAATCGAGTCACCTTTGACTCCACGCCGTGCACATCGTGTGCAAGGTACATGAGTACATATATACACAGGTGAGTCCACTTCCTTCCTGAACGTTGCCTGAATCAGTGGCATCCCTAAACGTGGGCGACACGTGCGCAATCGCAGTTTATGCGGCAAATATTTCAAAAATGATTTGGTTACATTCCTAGGGCGCCATCAAGTTCCTGTACCAGAAGAGACCAACGTTTCTAGATTGACACTGACTGACCAAGTGCTGCGTAGACTCAGAAGAACGTGCACATCGCGGTGACCGGTCGGTCAGGTGCATGCACGTACCGGCGGCGGTGGCGGCACGGGTGGATCTTCTCCAGTACTATAGCAAATGGCCACTGGTTAGGCCGTCAGGCATTGAACTTGGGTTGGCCATTTCCAGGTAACGTATATTAAATGGAACGAAATGGTCACGTTCTTTCGTCTTGGGGGCCATGGAGCTGAGTCAATACGTCTATGGTAATCAGTGACGCCTTGGCCTTGCGTTCTCGTAGGTTGTCTCGAATAGGTTGGTCGGATCATAGTATCGTTTCTCTCATGTTGACACATCCAGATTCCCTTGTTTTGGCCTTCTTTGCGTCGCCATCAGGCCTGAAAGTCCCCTCAGCCCAGCGGAGAAACTTCAGGCACTCGGCGTGTTTGAAGCCATATCCCCTACGACTCACAGCAAGGTCAGAAAATGTTAGCACCGTTATATCACAGCAGAGGAAATGGGGCTCACGTCATGCGAAATCGAGCTCGTAATTGTGGAATCTTTATTGGCTCGCGAAGTTTTGATTGGCGCTCTAATACGTAGCAAGAAAGGGAAGGTCGAGCGGCGCGATCCAACGTTTTTTCGTATGGTCCGAATCCAATAACCGACAATCTGTGGGTTGCCCACGCACTGCTTCGCCCCCAATATGTATCCATGCACATAAATGGGTATTATGAGCGTGCACTGAAGACGCCTGCTACTTTTTTTTCACTGTTTTCGTGACATCCTGGCCAGCACACTGTCCATCATCCTGAGCATTTAACTGCTACGCCTTACCAACAGTGCGAAATACATTGCGTCGACGAATTTGATGATTTGGAAAGCTCGGAAACCAGCGGGACATGAAAGGTTCCGATTATGACCAAGGTTTACAGCACATGAGACCATCCTTACCAGTCGCGAAGAAGACCCCGGTCCGGATACCTGATTGGAGCAAAGAGATATCGGGGGTCACTTGAACACCATTGAGGACCGGTTGAACTAGAGTCACGTATGTATAAACACATAGTGGCAAGTGCACAGAGATGGATAGAACAGCCATACTATGCAACTCCGTAAGTACTGCGACAGACATAGAACATCACGAAAATGAGATTACTCTACACGATGAATTTGCACGCACGTACACATGAATGTTGTCCACAAGCTTTCACATGCCATGGACACCTTTCCAGATTGCGTCTGAACACTCCATTGACTCGAGCCACTCTTCCGCTTGATAGCGCACCCTTCTATATGGCCACTGCTCCACATGGAACGGGCCTTCCTCCGTGCGAGTAATGCTCCAAATATTGCCCCCAATTTTTACAACGCGCACCTGCGGGAATCCATGTTCAACAATACTCTTTACGGACCTGATAGACACGCTCGACATCAAGCCAATATATTTTAGTGCAGGTGGGACACCTGGCCGGATTTGCTGAAGTAACAGTGGTCACGCGATCGTAAATGTGTGCAACACAGTGAGTGGCTCACCTTCAAAAATGATGTCGCCTCCGTGGTGATTGCCGACAGCTCAAGCGTCAGTGCTTGGACAGTCCTGGGGATGAGCCACCCTGCGAGTGCGGGAGACAAATCGTTCGGATAGGACATTGACAAACTACGCAAGTTGGCCAGTGCAGGTAATACCCCCCATGCGGAGGCGTCGAACCCAATGTGGCGGTGTTCTTCGCGTGGTACGAAGAGGCGGTATGTACGCAGCTGTGTCCGCGGCCTTAGGAACTCCGAGATCGCGGGACACAGGTCGTTGTCCAAATATGCCTGCCTTTGTAACCTCGTGATGTCAAGGGAGAAGTAGCGGAGAAACGGGAGCGATGTGCAGTGCTCACGGAAGAGCGAAGAGGGTGCGCATTTTAGCGGACCAGATAGCATCAATGACTCGAGCTGGTGGCCATTTGAGAGTATTTCGGAGAACATGTCTGATGAAAGGAGACCGCCGAATTCAAGGTGTGTAAGTTGACGTATGGATAGGGCATCTGCAGGGAAACTCCAACAGATAGTTTTGATGGCCAGAGCACGGAGCATTTCTCGACTTTGACCGATGAATACGTGAATCGAACCGCCGTCACCGCCATATGACTCCAGCGAAAAATGCGTCAAATGTTTGAATTTAGGTACATCAATGTCGACCGTATCGTCCCCGAGTCTGGACAGAAGAGAAATTCAGCAAGAACATGAGAGCAATCAAACAGACGTACTCGAGTGATAGTCGCTGAATCTTTGGATTATATCTGTGCATGCATGTGACCATGCGCGAGATCAAGTCTCTACTCCCCGAACAGTGAACCCTCCGAAGGTTCAGTAGTTTGGGGAGTGAATTGAGTAGCATTCCTATGCGCTGCTAAGGTTGCTAAGGGTACCCTGAGTGACATATCACGTACCAACTTGGAATGTTAGTGATTGCGACGCGTCCTGGGACGCAGCATGGACAGTCAAACTACGTATCTGGCCCGAAAATTGGGAGTCGACGAGTATGCGGGTGAGAATATCTGCGCTACGTTGGTGGTGCCAGTTGTTTAATTCGTGGTCAACACATTCAGCTGCTTCATAGGAACATGCATCCATGTCGCTGGATTCGCACAACGGCGTCAAGTGCAGGTCTATCTCGCGGAAAAGAAGCTGACTGGCGATTCGACCAAGCGGGTGGGGGACTAATAGGAGGGACCTTAAGTCCCGTTTGGGGAGAAAGAGCGCAATCTCTCTCCACACTTCTATGGAGAAACGTGGTGGCACGTCTGGCTCTCTGAGAAGCTACGATGGCGGTGAACTCTTGCGTAAGTGAAGCACATAGTTATACTTACCATTTCGGGGTGGAGGTGTTGGGAGTGAATGATCGCCTTGACATCTTGGTTATCAGGATCCACAGTCAGCACTGAATATAAATCTATGTGGAACAGAAGAGTAACATTAGGATCATCATCAGCAAGTGATGCTGTTGTATACCCTGTTGAGCGGAGGTACGGTAACCAGCGGCAAGTCTCGTTTTGGCTCGGAGCAGTAATGCTCTCGTCATGTCTGCAGATGATAAACCACAGACCCGTAGAAGAGACTGCACGGCATTTTCTGTAACTGCTCGTGAACTTTCAATATACAAGCCATCGTTCATCAGCAATGGAAGACCGTTTAGGGAATTTGCGGCGCTCACCTCTCTGGGGGAAGGAGATCAAGGGCATACAGAAGTACAGACGCTTTCTGGTGGTCTGAGAGACGTGCGTTGACATCTCGAATGCAGGCCTCCAGAATGCGTGGATTAAAGACGCTCATGGCAGGTTACAAGGGAAGTGGGTGAACATCGATTTAACTTGTAAAAGCCGGTACCTAGCGAAGCCCAGAACGGTCGGACCCAGTCGGGCCCATGAGAATCGCCATACCGTTACAAGGCAGCGCTCTGTCCTAAATTGGCCATGGAGCAGGAGAGGAACACCGAGTCTAGACTCTACACGAAGCCCGGGCGTAAGAACCACTGACTTTGAAAGCTTGATCATAGAGTAAAGCGCTGAAAGTTGAAGTAGGATGCAATGAGAAACATGTCAATAGTATCATTACTTACATAAAAGCCAGTTACTATGTAAGACTCCTTCACAACTAACGCTGCACGTAGCCAAGGCTTGTCGTTCCATCCTGAGAGCGGCATTCATGGCCGCCACGCCCAAGGCTTCCGATCGAGAAGTTCGTACAACTGGGTTGCGCCCACCCAAAATAATGGCAGTCCTGGTCAAGTTCTTACGGCACCATCACTGAGGACTACTGGCATCTCAGATTGAATATCTGTTTCTGAAGACGCTGCTAGGCGGCCAGCGCTCCAGCTCGTAACCTCCAAGCTTCACTTATACTCTTCCAGGTCAATGCGGAAAGGAAAGATCACCAAGCTACGTGTCCGACGCGCAGATGACCCGATTCTCTTTTAACACCTCGTATTTCAGTGACCGTACGGTAGGATGGCATGCAGATCTTTCTGTTTTTGGACAAGTGATACTATTGTTTAGCAACTGACTTGTCTAGCTCTAGGCATTCCCTAGAGCGGAGGCCACTATCGACGGCCCGGTCCGAGGAAAGACCAAGGCAACTTTGATGGGAATTCAACTGGCGCAGAAAGAGCCACTCACGGCAGCGGCTCCATTCAAGAAAAGTGTCAGCTTCATATCAGCTGGTTACTGATCAAACCAAGGACGGTGCTATTGCACCAGTCAACTCGGTCTTTTTGTGAAGGACACTGCTTTTCGCACATATGCACTTGATATCATTTATGCGCTGATTTTCGAGTGCGTGGTGCATTATTGCTACAGGTCGTACTGGAATCCAATCCGCAAGTGTCCTTGTGTCACGACAAGCGTTGGTCAACACCCATGGACTGCCGTTTTTCTTGGCACATGAAGGAGTAGTCAAATTTTTGATGAAAAAGAATGTACTCGTTGAATTGGGTTCTTCTGTCAGAGATTGGAACCAACACACCTCGACTTCTAAGACAGCCAAGGCATCCACCCGTTTTGGATGTCAGGCTCGGCCCACTACTGTGGGAACTTTGATTCGCCGTCCATCATGAATGGCCTCCTAATGCTGTTCAGGGGGAATCGCCCGTGGCGAGGTCGATCATGGTGCAAGGTGGTTACATCCTGAAGTATCAGCAAATTTCGAGGAAACACTATCCTGCCCCTGAGGCTTCCAAGGTTCAACATCATCCACGCCGCGTGCTTGGATCCTTCCTAGTTTTAAAATTGCTCTCGACACTTGAACCCACTTATCCTCAAATCGGAGGGAAGGGAGGTGAGTTATCATTTAGCTCAAACCACTGAAGAACCAAGATAATACATGTGGGTATATGCGGCAATGTGTAATGCAAGAGGGCGTTACCGCTAAGATTGAATTGTGTAATCCTCGCTAGGTGGTATAGGAGTCGATTGCACATGCTTATGTAGCGGTGCTTGCCCCATACATAGCGTACTGACAGTGAAACACGCCAGTAACACTAAATGTACTCGGGTACAGCTTTGCATACAGAGCAACTGGTGTGTATGCACCACTGCACTGTGTCTACATTCAGACACTTATGCAGAAGTTTTGCTTGACTTGCCACTCACAGGAGCCTCGGCATCACGCTAGCAGCACTCTACTTTCCTCTGCATTGGTTTTCACCCAGGCACCCTCATTTATGACACCAAGCCCCACTCGTTCCCAGACCTGCTGGTCACACGCCTCCCGCACCGCCATGACATGTAGCATGCATCCAACATACATTGGTCCCCAGGCGTGGTGATCAAAAAGGTTCCCCATTTCGCGAACGCCGCCACACCTAGACAACACGATAAATTCAAATACTGTCGAACTGGGTGTCGAAGCTGGTAAGATGATACGTCCCGCGCGTTTCGAAGGCGATGGACAAAGTGGGAATATATCGAAGATGGCGTGCGGCATAGTCTTGTCTTCGTGCGCCTTTAGCTTTAGCACTTGGAACTTGGCACGCTGAGTTCGGAAGATCAGTGTACCTGGGGGCGGTGAGAATCCCAAAGATGTGTCGCCGATATGGCTTCTCGGTGCAACATATCTCGCTGATGATGCATCCCTACTTGTCATATATCGTTCAACCTCCAGCTGAACGACATTGCCATTCTCCTCGATCAGGTTCCAAGCCGAAATAAGCGATTCCACTGGGGGCGCATGAATGCCTCCAGGGGTGAAGGCACCCATCGAGTACGCCTCATTGTTGTAGTGAACCCCACCGACCCATCCGGTCCATGCCCAGGATGGCCAGCGTGCATGTTCATCATCAGTGGCCGTACGTCGAGTGTGTGGGACATCTAAGCTGGGCTGCCATAAGAGTGAGTGGTCCAAGTAACTTATCCACATCCCAAAACGAAACGGTTCCCTTGGAAGGCTTCCCAGCGGCCCGGACGCTGAGGCCATAGCGCTTATTAACGCAGTCATAGCAGCCACGATATCCGATTCGTGAGTCAGATGGCGGTGTGAATATCGTGTTACGAAGTCTGCATAACTTGCGAAGGTCACTGTTATGTTGGCACCAAATCCCGGGAGGAATATGCCGGTGCTCTCGGAAGCGCGCACTGGATGATTGGCCAACCAGGGGAATCGACTTTCTTCCACATCTTCACACCACCCGTCCTCTGCGCATTCGAAATATGTTTGATACTCGGTGAAAAAAAGTCGGCGGCGGGATAATAAATGTTCTTGGAAAGTCCAGCCACGCGTATTCCAAGTGGATCGCCCCACTGCTTCCCAGACTGATGGAAGTGTTGTAGCAAGATGAAGTCCCTGAACGACTTGTACGTGCTGCTTACACGTTCGGGTTCCCTCAGACAGGCCAGGAAGATGGGATCGAGCACTGTCTCCGCCGGCAGAAAAAATAGTGAACACAGCCCTGTGATAGATCAAATCCATGATGTGGATCTGGGCGGCCTTGTCGTCTCGACTATCTTGGATTATGCAGAGTGCATCAACCCACAAGTATTGCTCGCCCATTCGTTGAACTAGGCGAATTGCATCGAGAATCGTTTCTGGGATGATAGAGACGTCTAGGCCAGCGGGCTTACTGCGTGAAGTGAGGTTGGCATTCGACGTCCAATACTCTTTGCCACAGCCACCCCAGACGTAGCTCAGAGCTACATAGCGACAGTTTGGAGGTGCCCGAACCAAAGCCATCTTTATTACGTCTACCACCCTCAGCGAATTCGGCAACCTCTCATTATCGGACCATCCCACCGCCGACAAGCATTTGCCTCTATGCTTGGATTCACAGAGTTTGACCCATTTCCTAAGCAACCTGACATCCACGACGTCTTTCATCCTGCGACCGTGAAGATACTTCTCCTTGGACACTTTGTGGGCGTCTTCAGACAGAAGTTGAATACTGAGAAGGGAGGGACCTCTGGGAAACAAAAAAGATGTTTCAGGAGGGATACTTGATACGTGCAGACGTAGTCGACGACATCGCTCTTTCTCGCCCAGACGTGGGCCCGGTGGACCAAAACCTGGTGCCCAGAGCGAACAATAAATGTTCTCAAGATCCACACCAGGAAGGTTGTCGAGACGCCAAGAACAACGAATAAGGCTGGAAATGAGGCAACATAGGGTGCAGTGGTTGGATTTCTTCATGATATCAGGGAGGAGGCCCAGGGGAACCTTATCCTTCTCTTGGAGACCATCGCGAAGAATGTGCGTGATGTCTATCGCATCGCAAACCGCACAAAGGCCCGCCGAGAATTCGGATAAGTTGTCTCTGTGGTGGTTTTGGCCCTGGAAACATGGTATGCACTGGAGCTGTTGGGATAGTTCTCGTAGGAACATGTAAATCAGGAAGGCTCGAAAGTAGGGGTTGCGATGGTTTTCCGAAATGTCTGGCGGGGTGCCTCATTATAAACAGACGCGGGCTTGAAAGTTGAAGGTGGACACAATTCGAACTGTCAGCGTGGAAAGTTTCTTCCTGAATCGTCTGTAGCCTACATTCGAGGGCAGTAGTCCATACCAGCTAGCGCTGGTGCCTGCCTTTGGCAGGCAGCGCCGGGCAATGCTTATCCTAGTTTGCCAGGCAATGCTCATCCTATTTTTTCCAGGCATAATAAGGATAAAACCACAATACCTTTCAGACATTCTTAAACATTTTCAATTTCAATCACAAAAAAAAATCAATGAACCAAATCAAACTTCTAAGCACTTCAGTAAATACAACATTTTTA
>Ga0307516_10006331_pt1 | contig 13902 bp, 17 predicted proteins | sample 19_EM_MG_FD_203310 | JGI IMG/M metagenome (GOLD analysis project Ga0307516, IMG submission 203310) | Populus trichocarpa ectomycorrhiza microbial communities from riparian zone in the Pacific Northwest, United States - 19_EM | ecosystem: Host-associated > Plants > Roots > Unclassified | place... | reverse complement strand
TCGATGATCGTGCGCGGCCGTACTATGAGCATCGGCTTGCGGCCTAAGCTACTCAAAATCGTTGGCAAACAACTCGTCGCTTTCCACTGCTCCCAGATCGCAGGTGGCCACGCTGTCCGCGTTGCCATCCATCGGACGCGCCGCACCGCGAAGGTCGGTTGTGAACGTAGTTGCGAATGCATCGTTGCAATCGATTGCCGCGTCGATCAGCGGGCTGCCCCATAGCGGCAACGCGAAGGTGTTGCCGCCGCTGGTCACAACTTGCAGTTTCGCGTCGCCGTGCATGGTGAAGTTCTGACAGGAGCTATCCATGTCGAGATTGGCACCTTGCGCGACAATGGTGCCAACCGCACAGGTCGCTGCGCCTGACGTGCTGGTCAATACGCTGCTGCGGCTGAGCAGGGTTGCGGTTGAGTATATGTCCGCTCCCGTCGCATTGCCTGTAGCGCCAATTGGATTGCCCGATCCACCGAAACCCGGAGAAAGACTGTTGCCGAGTGCGGTAACAAATGACACTTCGGAAAATCCCGAGAACGCGATCGCGCCACCCCGCGCCGAGCCGCCGGCGCCGCCCGGAAGTCCGCCGAGCCTGGAGCCTCCTGGAAATCCTTGAGCTAAATTGCTCAAGAACTGGCTGTTGGCAATTTCGGTCAAGCCAGTGGCTTCAATTGCGCCGCCAGTTGCGCTGCCTCCGTTGCCAGCGGTATTTGAGCTACTGAACAGACCGCCAGCCGCACCGCCGTATACATAATTGCCGATCAGGCTGACCTCTTTGATGAATAGGGTTCCTGCACTAAAAATCGCACCACCATGTCCAGAACCGCCGCTGCCTTGAGTCCCGCCGGGCTGACTGGTTGTGCCGCCGAAGCCACCCGTGGCGTGGTTGCCACTCAAGCTGCAGGCGATCAGTTGCAACGACGAGCCGTCATTGACAAGTACGCCGCCACCATAAGCATCTTCACCATCGCCGCCACGCCAACCCGTTGTGAACCCTGCGTTTGCGCCCGCTACAGTGCCATTATTAAGTGCGAGGGCACTTACTGTGACCGATGAATCCGCAGCAATCTCCAGAATACGGCTTTGCTGGTTGCCGTCGATGGCCAGCAGGTTTGCGCCCGGACCGACGATGGTCAAATCTTTGTAGACCAGCAGTTCCTGGCCATTGAGGGTGACGGTGGCTGGATACGCCAAGGTACTTGCAAAGTCGATCGTGTCGTTTGGTGCGGCGCTGGCGATCGCATCGCGCAAGGTGCATGTCGCCGCGCACACGCCGCTTCCGGCATCGCCGAGGTCGGTGACCGTGAGCGTGTCAGCGAAGGCATGGCCGCCAAGCGTGACCAGGATCATTGCGAGCGGCCACCGCTCAAAAATTTTCATGAGATGCGCCCTTGAAGATAAGAAAATCATGGCTGAAAGCGAGCTTTAGACAAGCATTTTCGACGCGTCCTGATCGTGACAGAACCAAGCTGCCAAGCCAATCGCTTTCCGTGAGATTCCCCGGCGCTACCGTCTCGCGCCATGATCAGCCGCGAATCAGCAGAGCAATGGAACGCCAACAATCCGCCAGGAACGCGCGTGCGCGTCACCCTGCGCGGCGGCGAGGCGTTCGAGGACGTCACCGCAGGCCACGCGCAACAGTGGGGTGATTTCGCTGTGCTCGAGCTGCAGCAACGCGGGGGACTATGGACGACGCGAGCGCTTCGCAGAATTGAGCGGCCCGCCTGAGTACTCGCATGGCTCGTCGCAGCAAATACTCTGGAATGCAGTTCAACCTGCCGCTGACGCTGCCGACGTCAACGCGCGTCTTTCACTGCTACGCATCCGAGGGCAAAGGCTAGGGCTTCGCCGTGGGCCCGCGTGCCTGGCCTACAGCCGTGCGCATTCTGCTCGTGAACGCCGCACGTGAGAGTGTATATTCTGGGTCAACGCTCGAAGCCAAACGAGATGCTGAATGCCGAGGACCGTTTACGTACTTGGTGCCGGCGCCAGCTTCGAAGCCGATTTGCCCATTGGCGATGGCCTAGCTCAGCACATTTCCAGCATGCTGAGTATCCGCACGTCGCACCACGGCGGTTCGCTCTCCGGTGATCGCACTTGCATCGATGCGATGAGCGTCTATGCTCGCGAACAGAAAATAGGTTTCAACAGCCTCGTCGAAGCCGCATGCCACATTAGCGATGCGCTTCCGATGTCAGCCTCCATAGACAACTTTCTCGATTCACACAGAACCAATGCACTCATTGAGGTGTGCGGAAAAATTGCGATCGTCGTATCGATCCTGCATTGGGAGCGACAGAGCAAGCTCAAGGTCGACTATAGCAATATGTACAACACGATGGATTTCGATGGTCTTCGCGGTACTTGGTTCAAATTATTTTTCGAGCTGCTTAGCGAGAACTGCACTATCGAGCAGCTTCAGGAACGTCTTGGGTCTATTTCGTTCGTCGTCTTCAACTACGACCGCTGCATTGAGCATTTCCTCTATCATGCGATCCAGCTCGTATACAACGTAAAGCCCAAACGTGCCGCAGAGCTATTGAACGCACTGGAAGTTGTCCATCCTTACGGCATGGTCGCCCCTTTGCCATGGATGAACGAGGCGAGTGGACTGCCGTTCGGCGGCGCGACCAACAACGACCATCAGCTGGTGCAGCTAGCGCGCGGGATAGCGACGTTCTCGCAGATGTCATCAGACGTTTCCGAGGCAATCAGCCGTTGCCGTTTTCTGATGGCCTCAGCGGACAAGCTTGTCTTTCTGGGGTTTGCTTTTCACCCGATCAATATGGAGCTGTTGTTTTCCGACCTACCTACGGTCGAAGATAGGCTCCCCCGCCGCTGCTTTGCCACGTTCTTCAAGAGGTCGAAGAGCGACCGCGACATTGTGAGTCGCGAGCTATACAACAAGCTGCAGGCACTCGGAGATGTGGAGATCAGGACGGACCTGACCTGCAAGGAACTTTTTAGCGAGTATTCGCGCAGCCTTTCACTCGTTCGTCCGTAAGAGTGCCGCCAAAACTCACCGACTGGGCAACCATCGCGAGTCATCTGGCAGCTAGAGATTTTCCCAAACAGATTCGATGAGTTTGGCTGTCGTCTTCATGTCCTTGATGGTCGAAGGGCGGACCTTCTTGATTTGGTGCAGCGTACCGGAGCTTAGATCGAGCATCTCGAACTGCCGTGGAGCAAGCTCCTGGTCGTTTTGCGCGTAGATCCAATGTGCAATTTCGAGCAGCCGTTTCGCGGCCTCAACATCGAACGCCAGCGTACCGCAGTGGTAATAGATCACCACTTGGTTGCCTTTTTCGTCGACAGCCTGAAGGTCGGGCGATGCTTTTATACCCACGGCGCCGAGTGCCGCCTCCAGCCTGGGAACCGCCACGCTGAAAAGCTTACGTTGCGCCGACTTGGATTGAGCGAAGGCCTTGATTGCTCGCTCAAGATTGCGCCGCCGATGCACGTTACCTTGGGCCTCCGCCGATGCCAACGCCTGAGCAACGACGTCCTTAGCTTCGCCCTTCCTATATACGTCCCGGAAGGCTTTCACTGCTGGAGCGTAGTAAGGCACCTGGAAGGAACTGGGCGCCTTCTTCGGATACTTCTGCCCGACGAGCAGACCCACTTGCGCATGCCCCGGAAGCGACATCATCTCGGCCATGCTCTTGGCGGTTACGCGCGGCATCGCTGCCCTCCCCTAGTGCGCCTGATGCGGATTTGGCGCGCTGCTATTGCGCCGCGCAACTGTCATCTCTTACACGATGGCCAATACAATGGCGGTAGCTATGGCGGTAACTCTGCCAACGTGTGGCTACGAAATAGCCAAAAACAGCGTAAATCTGCTCCTATGTGAGGGTCCCCGCCTCCACCAAATAAAAAAGCCACCCTCGCGGTGGTTTTTTTATTTGACGGTGGTGGTGTCGTTCGACTGCGAAGGCAGGGCCGAAAACCGCTCCTGCGTTTTCGGCATTCCCGCCATCCATGGCGGTCAGAAAACCGCTCCTGCGTTTTCGGCATTCCCGCCATCCATGGCGGTCAGATGCCGTAGCGGACCGCGGAGCTGGCCTCGCGCGACAGCGCGAGGTGCGGGCCACGATGGCCCGCACATTTCCCCCGCCTCCAACATTCAAAGCTCCACAGGCTTCCGCAGCCTTCCATAAGCCCGTGAATACGGGGGCTTTTTTCTGCCTTTCGTTTCCACAGGCGGCCATGCCTTTCCATGGCGACCTTGCATTTGTGGCGGTAGCTTTGTACGGTAACTCCGGTATATTTTTACCGCTACCGCCACTTGCATGAAGCTCGCAGACACCGCGATCCGCAAGCAGAAACCCGCCGACAAGCCCGTCAAACTGTTCGACGACGGCGAATAGACACCGCTTAAACCCGCTCGCGTCGAAGGACCACGAAATGCACACATCATTTGCGCAACGCAAGTCGCGCTGCCTGGCATATGCCTGCGTACTTATCGCCTTGGGTTACGGCGCGCCGACGTGCGCCCGGACGATCACGGTGACGAACACCGCCGAAGCAGCCATCGATGGCGTAACGATAAGCAAGGCGCTGTTCGACGCAACCGACGGCGACACGATTGACTTCGACTTGGGCTATCCGGCGTCGATCACGTTCAATTTCGGGCTCATCCTCAATAAGAATGTGACGATCGCTGGTCCCGGCAGCGACAAGTTGACCCTAGACGGAAACCACGACGTCAACTTCATCATGCTGCAGATCGCGGCCGGGCACACCGTCACGCTGAGCGGCTTGCGAATTAGCAACGCGGCGGTACACGCGATCGACAATCAGGGCACGCTCACGCTGAACAATGTCCTGATGTTGTCCAACAGCGGGTGCCTAGGCAACAACGGCACGCTCACGGTGAACGACTCGACGTTCAGTCAGAATTCCGGCGCGAATTTCGGCGGAGCGGTCGGCAATTCCGGCAACGCCACGGTCAACCGCAGCAATTTTTTCAGCAACAGTGCCGGCCTCGGCGGCGCTGCCGTTTTCACCAATACCAATGCGACGCTGGTGGTGAACGACAGCGCGTTCGCTTCGAATCTGTCGGGAGGCGGGAACGACGCCGGCCACGGCGGCGCGATCTTAAACTTCGGCAACACGACTGTGAACGACAGCACGTTCAGCGGCAATGTCAGCGCGCAGTTCGGCACCGGCGGGGCGATCGAAAGCAACAGTGTTCTCAGCGTCAACAGCAGCACCTTGAACGGCAATGCCGCGGATAACGGCGGCACCGGCATCAGCAACTACGGCACCGCAACCGTGCGCCGCACGATCGTCTCCGGCAGCTGCATCGGTACGGCGATAGTCTCGGCGGGCGATAACATCGGCACCGACGCATCGTGTTTCGCCAACTCCGCCGCGCTCAACGATCGCCAGAACCTCGATCCTCTGTTAGGCGGTTTGGGCGATTACGGCGGCACGACATTGGTGATCGGATTGCGGCGCGGAAGTCCGGCCATCGACTCCGTGACCGCCAACACCGCGACATGCAGCGGAACCGACCAGCGCGGCGCTGCACGTCCGCTCGGAGTGCGCTGCGACATCGGCGCGTTCGAGTTCGATCCGGATCCGATTTTCGCCAACGGGTTCGAGTGATTCAATGCGTCGCATCTGCTCAGTGCGCAGCTGCCGCGTTCCTGGGGTGTGCGCGCGGCGCGCCTGAGCTGTATTCCCTTGCCGCGATTTACGGACGAGTCGCCGCCGCAGATAGCAGCTGCCGGACACGATCGCTGCATCATTCCGATCAAGCCGGAGAACCTCGACGCATGGATTTCTCCGGGCGCCGATCTCAAGGCGCTGCATGCAATCCTCGACGATCGGGCGCGGCCGTGCTACGAGCGAATAGCTATCGCCATCAGCTGAAACTCGATAATCAGCTGTTCTACAACTCGGAACGAGCCACAAGAATCAACCAACCCACTATGCTGCCACCGAGGGCTGCGATAGCAACCCGCGTCCAAGGATCTGTTGTGTCTTCGCGAAGGGACATCACCACAGCAAAGGCCACAACGCCCGCAATTAATTTGAGACCCTTCGACCAACGAGATATGGCTTTTCTCATCACCTCACCTGTTGGAGCCTATCGCTGAGTTAAGCGGCGGCTACCGCGACGAGATTTAGTCTACACCGTGCCGATTCGCAGCGGTTCCGCTTGAACGAATAGTTGGGCGACTACAGACAGTCGCCGGCTGCACAAGCAATGTGGAAATCTGTGGCAATGAGCAACAAGCCCCAAATAACTGCGCAGGTTGAGATAAGCACAAGCTTTGTGCCAAGGCGTAAATGCTGCGGCCGAAGCAAGATGAGGAATGCGGCAGCGCTGCTCAGTGCCGCAATGACGACGGGCAATAGCGAGCCGTACGAAAACGGCCTCCACGACCACGAAGCATACGCCAGGCGTTCAAAGCACAAATAGCCAAATAGCGGCAGTAAGGCAGCTGTGTAGAGCTGCAACACAAACAGTGCGGGGCGAACCGCAAAGGAAGCTTGACGCCAACTCGTTACGCCGACCGTTCCTACCGCCGCTCCCAGCAGAGCGATAAGATCTGTCATAGACCCCCAATGCTTGAGATAGGCGGCCGTTGCCGCGAATGAACGCGATACTACACCGTGCCTGCGTCGCGATCACTGAGACGCGCAGCGCTATGCTTGCCGCATGTCTCCCGATCCCGCCGACCGTCTCGAATTCCATCCCGTTGACGCTATCCGGCATCAGATCCACTGCTATCTAGATCGCTACTACGTAGCGGGTATCACGTTGTACGGCGATCACTGCGCGATCGATGGGAGCGGCCTGGTGCCGTGCAACGTGCCGAACGAAGAGGAGGCGCGGGAAGTGGTGCGGATGTGGGTGCGATGGCGCACGCTGCAGGAATTCGCGATCCGATGATGACTGCCCACGATACGGCCATCTTCATATCGGCGGTCGCGCTTTGACAGTTCGCTGCCATGGCGCACAATCAGGCCAGCGACCGACCGGTCGCGCAACGGAGTGCGGCATGACAGTCGAATCGCTCATTATCTTTTTGCTGATCGGCGCTGTTGCCGGTTGGCTTGCCGGTGTTGTCGTCAAGGGTGGCGGGTTCGGCCTGATCGGGGATATCGTCGTAGGCATCCTCGGGGCTTTTGTGGCGGGGCTGCTGCTGCCACGGTTTGGCCTCGGTCTGACGGGTATCGTCGGCGCAATCGTCTATGCAGCGATTGGAGCGATCATCTTGCTGCTGGTGATCAGACTGATCAAGCGTGCGTGACGAGTTTAGTGCATTGGCGGAGGGGCTGGATGATCATCGTCCAGCCCCTCTGAATCCCGCTGCACGCACGACACTCCGCGAGCTATGCTCGCTCGGTAACGTTGAGAAGTACCTGCAGGCCGTACGCGCGGAGCTGGCGAGCGCCCGAGAACTCGACGCATTTCGCAGAATGTGCCGTTTCAACGCGCAGACTTTTTAGCGCGAACGCCTATGCCGCTTGCCGCGTCTGCTCCGCCAACGCACCGTACTGAAACGGTACGTACTTCGGATTGATTGCGTTGAGCACGCGGCACGCGGGGCAGAGATGCACGGTGTCGATGGTTTTTCGATGTTGGCTCAGCCGGCGCACGCTGGAGTATTCGCGCAGGTTGAAGCTGTGGGTTCCGCAGGATGTGCATTGCATGACAGCTGCCTCGACAAAACAGGATTGAAAGTTCCACGCACACGACCGAGCGGCGGATCCTTAGCGGATGAGTCGGCTTCGAAGTCGTTTCGGAGTTCTGATCAAGAGAGCAAAAGGTATGCCTGTACTCAAACGTGCCCGGAGTCCGTAGAACGTGCCCGCAGCGAGATTCCGGATTGCGCAAGCGCAACGAAACGCTGCAATCGATTGCAATACGCCGTGAGAGTCCGGCAACCCGAGCCGCTTATCTCGGAGGTGCGTCGTGCATCGGCGTTAGGTACTCAACTGCGACGAAGGAACGTCACCATGCTCAAGCTCTACGGCTTTTCAAAGGTCAACGCTGGCGCGCGTGGCCACACCCGCGATCTGCGCGTGCTGTGGGCGCTGGAAGAGATGCAACTGCCGTTCGAGCTGGTCGGCATGGACCACCCCGCACACGACCTGAACACCGAAGGCTACCGCAAGCTCAGCCCGTTCGAGCAAATCCCGTCGATCGACGACGATGGATTGGTGCTGTCCGAATCCGCTGCCATCCTCGTCTACCTCGCCAGGAAATCCGGCCGCCTGATTCCCGCCGACCGCGCGGGCGAGGCGCAGGTGGTGCGCTGGTGCTTCGCCGCGATGAACACGGTCGAGTTGCCGCTGCTCAGCCTGATCGTGCTCGACTGGACGGGCGATGGCAGTTGCGGCAGGCACCGCGAGTTCCTGGTCGGCTGGGTGAATCGGATGCTGGCAAATCTGGAGCGCGAGCTCGCTGGTCGCGACTTCATCGCAACAAAGGATTTCACCGTCGCCGATATCCTGATGGCGCACGTACTCTTTTCGGGCATCAAGGATCAGAGCTTGATCGCGCCGTATCGCGGACTCATGTCGTATCGAGATCGGTGCCTGGCTCGTCCAGCGTGGCAGCAGACGATCGAGGCGTACTACGCGCGAGTCCAGGCGGGATAATTCGCGGTCGTCGACAGACGCACCTTGCTTGATGGAACCGGGCGGCGCGCGAAGCCTGCAGCCTAAGGCACTACCGCTGATCGAAGCTCTGATCACGCCAGCGCTGCTCGCCCAGCGCCGACTTCTGCCGCACCGACAGGTGTCAGATGCGGGCTGCAGCGGCCAATCCCGCGCACGGTAGGCGTCGTATCGGTTGAGATCAAAAATGTTGTAGTGGAAAACGTCGCCACATCGACGACGAGCGGGATCGCCGTTCGGAAAAGCCCCCACGTGCATTAAACACTCCGTCACGCGCGTTCGCGCGTCAACGGGAGACAGAGATGCGTTCGATCAAGTTGTGGCTGATGCTGTTGTGCGGACTGGCGTTTTCAGGTTGGGCGCAGGCCCAGACATGGAGCCATCCGCTGATCTTTGATACGAATACCTATGTCTCCCAGGAAGACACCTGCAGCAAACCACCGGAGCAGCTCATCATCGACGACTTCGGATATGTGATCCAAGGGCCCGTCGTCGTCTATCGTGCCGTGCATACGGTGCCTTTTTTCTCCAAGGCGAACCGCCCGTGGCGCGTGCAGGTACTGCCGCAATTCGGCTTCGAGGATTTCTCGGTCTGGGTTTGCGCGAATCACGTCGGCACGCATCTGTCGACTTGCCAGGACGGATCCGACAACGGGCCCGGCATGACCAACACCGTAATGGTACCGGGGCTGTACCCGACCTCGTGGTACGTCGTGGTGGCCGGGAACATTTACGGACAGACGCCGACGTGCGGTCCGTTCACGCTGATCGCGACGAAGCTCTGATCACGATGCGTCCGATGCCGGCGCTGGGTCGCTCAGCGCCAGCTTCTGCTGCGCGGACAGGCGCCGGATGCGATATTCCGCTTTCAGCGCGGCGGATTTGTCGGGAAACTCAAACGTGGCGATCACGCGCTTGGGCGGATGCGAGCGCGTGTAGCGCGCGCCCTTGCCCCTGGCGTGTGCGTCGAAGCGCGCCGCGACATCCAGTGCAATGCCGGTATAAATGCTGCCGTCGTTGCATTCGATCAGATAGACGAACCAGGTCATCGGCGCAACCGGGCTATCGTTCGCCGACCACGCCCTTGATGAGATAGCCCCCGGATTTGTCGTCGCTTTCCAATTCGAGCAGGCGCCGCGAACGCGCTTCTTCCATCAGTGCGTTGAACGATTTGAAACCGTAGTACGCCTCGTTGAAGCCGGGTTTGCGGCGCTTGAGCGCCTGCTTCACCATCGAGCCCCAGAGTTTTTCGTCTTCGCCACGCTCGGCGACCAGCGCCTCGACGGTTTCCAGGACCAGATCGAGCGCTTCCTGTTTCCTGTCCGCATCCGTTTTCGGCGCAGCGGGCGCCGCGTTGCGCGTGCTTTTCGGCTCGGCCTTCTTTTTCGGCGCGGCGGCTTTCGATTTCTGCGCACGCACGAGATCGTCGTAGTAGATGAAATCGTCGCAGTTGGCGATCAACAGCTGCGACGTCGAACTCTTCACGCCCACGCCGATCACGGTCTTGTTGTTCTCGCGCAGCTTGCTCACTAGCGGCGAGAAATCCGAATCGCCGCTGATGATCACGAACGTGTCGACGTGCGCCTTCGTATAGCACAGGTCGAGTGCGTCGACGACCATGCGAATGTCGGCCGAGTTCTTGCCCGACTGGCTGACGTGCGGCACTTCGATCAGCTCGAACGATGCATAGTGCATCGCAGGCCGAAATTCCTTGTAGCGCTCCCAGTCGCAGTACGCCTTCTTCACCACGATGCTGCCTTTCAGCAGCAGGCGCTCGAGCACCTTGGTGATATCGAATTGCGCGTACTTCGCCTCACGCACGCCCAGCGCGATGTTTTCGAAGTCGCAGAACAGCGCGAGATTGCGGTTTTCCGGTTGCATCGCCATGCGACGTCGTCTCCCTGCGAACGTGAACAGAGGCGACTGTGCGCGACAAGCGCGCGGCGATCAAGCATTCCGCGCGGCCTGCTCAGCGATAAGCGTGGGCGCGAATCGCCGCGCGCACCGCGTCGACGCTGGTGCCGGCGCGGTCGACGGCGGAAAACAGCTCCAGCCAGGTGCAGCCGAATTCGCGGCACCAGAGCGCGATTTGCGCCGGGTCGGATACGTCGATGTGCTGCGGATTGCGTGGCGGATGTTTACGCATGGGGATGCGCCCCGCGGGCGTGCGGTCGATGTGGATGTCCATATCCTTTCCTGCTTCCGTGAAACCGGGACAACGAGGCAACGGACATGCCAGCGCACGACTGGCAAAATTCCGCGCGAGTCGCGCTGCGAACGGACCGGATCGTCATGCAATCACGCAAAGGCGGTGTTTTTTGTTTGCAAAATGCAAGAGCAATGCCCCTATTGGTTGGAACCGAAATCGTGCGCGAATATGCGGTCGGAACACGCGCTCATCTGCTCGACGCGTGGGTATGTCACCCCGGCGGTGGCATCGTGGATGGCGTCGCTCAGCTGCAGCACTTCGCCGGATATGGAGGTCAATTCGATCGACAGCGGAAACTGCATCCCCGCCGGAGCCGACGAGGTGACGTTGAAATAGCCGTAGTCGAGTCGCGTCAGCGGCTGCCACACGGCACTCGAGTGTTCCTTCGCGCGAATCGCGGCGATGCCCTGGCGCGTGTCGTCGGCCAGCACCGTGAACCAATAAGGATTCACGCCGTCCTTTACCTGCAGCTTCAGCCCGCCGCTGACGGGGCAATCCACGCGTTGCCAGGAAATCGGAATCACGCCGTCGGGCAGCGCACCGATTTTCGCGAACGCACCCTTCGACAGGTCGAGCTCGGAATGATCGCAATCGGGGCATTCGTCGGTGACCTTGACGATGGTCGAACCCAGCGGCCCCGTCACGCGCAGACATTCGCCGCAATGCGCCGAACCGTTCCAGCGGGTGTAGACGATCGCCGTGGTCTCCCCGTCGACATTCGCGAGGCTGCAGGCCCCCTGCGCGCTCACGGTGTAATACGTGGCGTTCCCGGAGCCCGAATATGGCGGCGGGCAGCCGGCACGTGCGGTCGGGCAGGCGAGCGAGACCGCGCAGCACAGGCTGGCGATCGTAAGGTCTATGGTGTGTCTGCGGGGCATCCCGTCGCGAAGAGTACACCGGAGACGAGCGCGCGTCACATCGCTCGCTCGTGCGCACCCGCTTGAGCGGCAGCGGACCCCTGGGTACACAATGCGGCAAAAGCACCTTTTTTCACATTATTCACGCGCAACTTCGATTGCGCAGCCCGAGCTCAGTCCGGCCGCTCGCGTTGTGTTGCCTCCCGGACAGAACCCAAATGCTCCGTGCACCTACCCTGTGTGCGTGAAAGCCCGAATGTATCTGGCAGAACTGGCAAGGTGTTTTGCGGAAGTAAACGCGGCGGTAAAGCACAGCTTGCACTTGATCGCGCGATCGTCCGAATCGCTCACGCGCAGTAGCGCGCATCTTCATCGGTCTGCGCGCGCCATTCGCCACTCGCGCCAGCGGCTCGAGGAATCCTTGCAGCGCTTGCGTACCGCAGCACAACGTCACGACCAGCATTGATTGAAGGCTGCTGATTGCAGGCTGCACGTTGCAACATGGTGCGATTCGCAACTTGCGCGCCGCGTTGCCGCCGCAAGGGCGAATATCGCGGACTGCCGCTCGCCACGCCGCTGGCACGGCGCTTGCGACATCCAACTCGCCAAATGGCATTGAGAGATTGACCGCCAAGGAATGGCGGCAAAGGCGCGGAATCTCCATTCCATCGCCATCAAACGGACCGGCTCCCACACAGCGCCGGTCCGTTTTCTTTTGCCGCAGCCTTCTACGGCTCGGTCGAATCGGCTCAGTCGAATTCGAATAGGCGCAGAACACTCCGCAGCCGTTGTTTGGCGGCCTCGGGCAACTGCGCCGCATCGATGCTCGTGCCGTTGAATACCACCGTGCCGCTGAACACCGGGCCGCTGCCGTCGCGCACGACCTGCACATTTTGCAGCGCAAGGGTGTCGCTCACCGGCTTGCCTTCCTTGTCGGTGCCGCTCAGCGTGACGCTGCCGTTGTAGGTGTTCGTCACGGTCTCGCTGCTGCGCTCGTGCGTGCGCGCGAGACTGCCGTTCGCGCTCAGGGTTTGCTTGTCGTGCGGATGAAAGTTCAGCAGCGCGACTTGCGTCGCGGTGTCGGCGCCGGGAATTTCGATCGATCCGTTCGTGCTGATGGCGAGCTTGCCGCCAAAGCTGTCGGTCACAGTGGTGCTGCGCTCCAGCGTCAGCGCGGCGAACGCGCTGCTGCTGAGCGAGAAGGCAGCGAGCGCTGCCAGCCAGGCGATGCGTGTCATGGGTTTCTCCCCTGTTTGCGGAGACGTTGTGCTCCGGGCCCTCATGCCAACGGATGAAGCCGCGATCGGTTGACACGGTCGCGTCCGCATGAACGCGGGCGGGCGCGGCGCTAGACTTTGCCGGATCTCCGCACCGATGGCAGGGAAGCCATGATTCCGCATTTCAGCGACCACGCCGCCAACGAGCGCACCTATCTGGCCTGGGTGCGTACCGCGCTCGCGGTGGTTGGGCTCGGGTTCCTGCTCGAACGTTTCGACCTGTTTCTGGCCTATCTGGGGCATGAGGAAACCGCGCGTGCCGCGCATCACGTGCATCTACGCACCACGGAATGGATCGGCCTGATCCTGATCGGATTCGGCAGCGTGGTGATCTTCTTCGCCACCATGCGCTTCGTGCAGCAGCGTCGCGATATCTCCGCAACGGAAATCGTCCACTATCGCAATTCCTACGGCGAGCTGATGCTCGCTGGCCTGCTCAGTGTGCTCGGCATCTTCCTGCTTTTCTATATCGGGCACGAGCTGGTGATGCTCGGCTGAGTGACGCGCCGTCGGGAAGAAAGTGAGGCGCGTGTGCAGCACGCGCGGGACCTGTCATTGCTGACAGTTTGCCGCAGCAGCGCCATCGCATAGATTTCGCGCATGGACCTTTCCGCAGCCAATCTGTGGGCCGGGTTCGTCGCGCATTGTGGCGAACGCGCGCCGAGCGCGGAACTCATGCTCGAATATGCGCAAGAGGTTGCCGCCTATGGCATCCCCGGCATGCTCGAGCTGCGCGTCGGCACCATCGTGGCGATCCTGCGCACACGACTGGCGTGCAACCGACATTTCGCCTCGCTGCAGGATGCGCCTCCACCGGCGCAACCCTCGGTGCGAGCGCACCGCATACGCAGTGCGCTCACGCTGGCACACCTGTCGAAGGAAATCGTCGACAGCGCGAACGAATAGCGACTAGCGTCCGCCGATG
>Ga0307516_10006330_pt1 | contig 13904 bp, 16 predicted proteins | sample 19_EM_MG_FD_203310 | JGI IMG/M metagenome (GOLD analysis project Ga0307516, IMG submission 203310) | Populus trichocarpa ectomycorrhiza microbial communities from riparian zone in the Pacific Northwest, United States - 19_EM | ecosystem: Host-associated > Plants > Roots > Unclassified | place... | reverse complement strand
ATGCCGAATGGGCGACGGATATCCTTAAAAGGAGCCGTCGCCCACTTCTTTCTTCTTTCTTTTCTTTTCCCCTTTCCCTTCCTCACGCAACAACTTGTCTGTACCCACCCTCGAATAGAAGCATCTCATTACAACCCTTCTCCTCTTGTCCTTGTCCTGCCTCGGCCGCCGCCACGCACCGCTCTTGTCTGTGTCCTGCCTCGGCCGCCGCCGCGCGCCGCTCTTGTCTGTGTCCTGTCCTCGGCCGCCGCCGCGCGCCGACTCTTGTCCTTGTCCTGCCTCGGCCGCCGCCGCGTGCCGCTCTTGTCTGTGTCCTGTCCTCGGCCGCCGCCGCGCGCCGACTCTTGTCCTTGACCCCGTCCCTGTCCCTGTCCTGTTTCCCCATCGGGAGCCTTGCCTGACCTAGCCGTTACAATGATTGCCAGAAGCTGGAGGTAAATCGGGTGTCCCGGTCAGATACGATCGATACGGATAGCCCCCGTGACCGAACGTAACCGTCAATGAATGCTGTTGTGAACTTTTCTAAGGTGAGCTCAGCTTCCTTAACAGGAATCCAATGTGCTCGCTTCGTCAGGGGATCGATAATTGTCGCTACACCATTGTAACCGGCGTCCGACGTCGGTAACTTGGTGACGAAATCGATGTTCACCCGTTCTGCGCGTTCGAGTGAAATCGGTAGTGCCTGCAGGAGTCCATACGGCCTGGCATTCTTGTACTTTATTCGGTGGCATACATCATATCGGGCAATCCATTCTGCGACCGAATCTGTCAGCTTTGGCCAGTAGTACCGAGACCCAACTGCTGCTGCTATCTTTGTGATGCCACTATATCCACCACCCAGAATAGCATCGTGTGCTTCTCAAATCACATCCGTTCTCATGAATTTTGGGATACATAACCTTCCGCCTGACGGCTTATGGTACAGCAGGCCTTCTTCAAGTGTGTACGACTTTGCTCGTTCCTTAACATGGCTAGACTGCTTCGAACTTGTCTTTTTGTCCTCGTTTTTGTCACTATCGCTCAAATATTCTAGAACTGGACCGAAAATTGTGTCCTCCCCATAGCCTTTTCGAACATCGTTCAGCCACTCGGTTGAGGCTGATACCCGCATTTCAATGACATTGAGGTACTGCGGATCGACCTTTGGCTGCTCTCCCTGTGTGTAGGCAATCCGGCTGAGTGCGTCTGCCACAACATTCGCTGCTCCAGGAAAGTATTTGACCTTGTAGTCATGCTGTTGGAGCCTGTCAAGGTGACGAGAGTGACAGCTCATCAGCTTATTTTGTCCGAGGATATGCTGCAATGATGCATGATCCGTATAGATGGTGGTACGTTTCCGCCCATGAACGTAGCAAGCCCAATGTTCCAGATTTGCTCTGATTGCAAGGAGCTCTCGGTCGTATGCGGGATACCTCGCCTCAACCATGTGGAACTTCCTCAAAAAGTATTCCAGTGGCCGCTCCACCAGCCTTCCTTCATACAGCTGCTTTTGCGCCAGAACACCTCCAATCGCGGTATCCGAGACGTCAGTTCGCAGGATGAAATCGGCCTCCAGATCCAGGGTTGCCAAGACCGGTGCGGATATCAAAGCCTTCTTCAGATCCTCAAACTGATCCCTATGCTGGCTAGCCCAGATGTAGTCATTCTTGGGTTTTGCTATGAGGTCATGTAGCAGACAAGCTCGATGGCTGAATTTCGGGACAAACTTTCTGTAGTAGCTGGCTAAACCGAGGAATCCACGAAGTTCCGTTGGTGTTTTGGGTGTTGGCCATTCCTATACTGCCCTGACTTTCTTTTCCTCAGTGTGAATGCCGTATCTATTTACTCTGAAACCAACAAACAACGTTTCCAGAGTACCAAACACGCACTTGGCCTCACTCAGATGTAACTGGGCGTTCTGTAACACCTGAAGCACACCTTCCACATGTGACTTGTGTTCTGCCAATGTTCTTGAAAAGATCAGGACATTGTCCAGATACACGATTGCATTTCGGCGATGTGGATGTAATATTCTGTGCATCATACGCATAAACGCAGCTGGTGCATTTGCAAGTCCAAACGGAATGACTTTATACTCATAGAATCCGTCTGGCACTATGAATACGGTCTTGTGGCAGTCATCTGAATGCACTCGCACCTGGTGGTATCCACTCGCAAAGTCCAACTTGGTAAACATGCGTGCCCCATGGAGCTTATCTAGCAAGTCCTCGATATACAGCAAAGGATACCGATCTTTGGTCGTTATCAAGTTCAACCCACAGTAATCAACACACATTCGGAGCGTGGCATCTGGCTTTTTCACAAAGATTATTGGTACTGCGTAACATGAATGTGAGTCCATCACCCACCCGTTTGTGAGTAACTTCTTGATCTGTACCTCAAATTCCATCCTTTCGGACTGTGTCATCCGGTATAGCTGTCGGTGTGGAATTTTTGCCATCGGATCAGTATAGATACGGAAATCATGATCTCCTGGTGGTGGTACGCCACTCGGTGGCTGAAAGAGGTCATCAAAATCCTGACAGATTTGAACTCTCCACTTTCCAAGGTCTGCGAAAACAGATTCATCCTCACCGAATTCCTCGCCCACCTGTCTCTCCCAGATGTCGATCACGAATATCATGTCGCCACTGGATTTTGCCATTGCCCATTGCGTCTCGTTTGTGGATATCAGGTTGATGGATGCCGCTTGAGCTACCGCTTCGCAGTGGTTGTAAACTTCCCGGTAGCGGCCCTGGTGCGGTCGAAATCCTTTTAAGGAAAGCCTGGATATGAACGCTGGTCATCCATCCGTCAGCAATGACCAATCGGCATCCAACAGGTGCAAGACATTGTCCGAATCCACCAAATGGCGTGTCTTCGAGTGCCAATTCTTTCCAATAATAATGTTGTAGGCACCTTTAAGATCAAACACAGTGTACCAGCCTGTACCATCTATGTAGTTCCCAGTGACATCCTGTATACGTCCGTTAAGCCAGACCCGGTATCTGTCCTCGGGAGGGTGTTTGGTTCCGGCTGTGACGATTGACATGCGCCCAGCATGTCGAAACGGTAAACCAAGCTGTTTTGCAAATACGGTAGCGATATAACAGTGTGAAGTACCTGGGTCCATTAGGGTGTAGGCTGAGTGACTTTTGGAATGAGAGGTTTGGACTTTGGCGTAAAAATGTAACAAATCACTTTTATCATTAATGTCTTTCTGTACCACATTAAGGTTTGTCAAATAAAGTCTTGCTACCTCTCGTTCCTTAGTAGGAGGACGCTCTGTCACTCCTACTGGTGGGGCGCGCAATTTGGGTTGGTTGACACGGTAGGAAGTTTGGCCAGTGCGGTACAGGGATTGCTGAGGGGGTGGTGGCTGGTTGAATGATTGTTGTTTCTGGAATTCCCCCTCACGTTCGGCTTCATGTCCTCCTTCGCCTCCTCCATGAGGCCTGACTGGTGCCGTGTGATTGTTCGGAGTACTGCACTGGTACGCGATGTGACCAAAACCGAGACAACGGTGACACTGTACTTTTTCATCAACCACAGCGTTGAATTCATTGTTGACCACAGCATTGAGTTTGTCGCTCCCGATATTAGTCAGATTGGATGGCATCGGCAGAAACGGAAGGGTTCGTGCGGTGACAATATCCATCATACCAGATAGTGTCATCTGGTTCCTGTTGCCAAGGATGTCTATGAAGCATACCTGCTGCGATATATTGTTCTGCATCGCTTCTGGCAGCTTGATCAGGTATTCCTCCCAGAGTGGGTTTTCCCTCGTAATGGTCAGCGACCCGTCCAGAATGGTGATTAGTTCCAATGCTCTCTGATTGAAAGACAAATCCTGCTGGTGGCTGAACTGTAAGGTATACCATTCGCAGCGGATTACTGAAATAGCCCGTTCTGGAACGTACTGGTACTTGAAGAGGATCTTCATGGTATCCCATGTGATCTTGTAGTTGTATTCCTACGGAGGAATAGTGTCCACACCCTGTTTCTTCATGCTGTTCTCGAACCAGTGGAACACCTTGGCTGTGAGAAAACACCATAAGGTGTCGATCTTCTGGTTGTCTTCGGATGCCCCTTGACATACTGCTCTTCCCTATCGAACATAGTGCTGTATGCCTTCAAGAAATAGAGTGACAACCTCCAAATCCTGGGAACCATCAAATCTCTTTGGCTCATGCGGTTTAATTTTTTGAATGATCAGGTTTTGGCTCGAGGTCCCAGCGTGTAGTTTTGTGGCTTGTTTGCTGATGACCAAGAGGTGATCGTAGCACTGCTTCCAGACTGCCATCTCCACCAAGGCTTCCCGGTGACTCTCGTACCACTGAGCATAGGCATTCAGGACCGCTTCAGCTGAAACAGCTATAACTACCGAGTTTTCGTCGCGCGAGAGGTTCGCCTCACCAATCCACTCGAGTAGCTTGCCTGGCCCCAGCCAGAATTTCGGGGTGTTTGACATTGCTTGCTGTTTCAGCATGCCCTGTTTTGCTCGCCGTACTTTGGAAATGCGCGTCGCGCTTTGGAAATGCTCGTCACGCTTTTGGAAATGCTCAGCGCTTCTGCCCGATGAATGGGTTATATAGGCAGTAGCTCAGCCAGGTGAACGGATAGTTGAGACTGGTGCGATTGTGCCTGATACGCTCGATTACTTCCCAAATCCGCTTGATTCGCTCAAATTCTTCTTGAATCTGCCCGATGAACGGGTTCTATAGGCAGTAGCTCAGCCCGGTGAACGGGTAGTTGAAACTGCTGGACGGTGTGTGTGTATGGTGTGTGTGTACGGCATGTTTGTGTACAGCGTGTGAATACTGCATGTGAATATGGTCTGTGAATACGGTGTGTGAATACGGCGTGTGAATATGGTATGTGAATACGGCGTGTGAATAAGGTGTGTGAATGCAGCGTGTGAGTATCTTTTTCTTAAAGGTCAGTGCACTGTATGTGACTGGAAACAGCTTGGTGAGACATAAGGTATGGGCCCCGAAACGTTAGCCCCTGCGCTTACCGCTTGCCGCGTCCTCCCGTAGCTACTTTTCACGCGAGAGTCCGTTCGCTGGGCCGTCCCATGTCTCGTCGCTCGGTTTCCTCGTTTTCTCGATTTTCTCGTTGTCCTCTTGGGATCTTGATGTTTCTGCGCCCTCCTTCTGCTCGCCACTTGTCACATGGTGCAATAAAGAATGCTCGCCGCTGGTCGTGCGGGGAAGGGAAATAAAGTGCGTCGTACGGGGTAGGATAATAAAGAATGCTCGCTGCTGGTCATGCGGGGCAGAGAAAATAAAGTGTTGCTATCAGTTGGGGGGTAGCAAGAAACATGTCCATTCTGAAGAGAGGAGCACCAGACACTTATACGAGTGTCTGTGTGCTAGCGCTAGTGTGTGACTGTCTATCTACAGAAGCCCTTAGGGCAGCCATGTGTCAAGTCCCACCAACTCTAGAAGCCACGCTAGCGGCTATGTTAGCCACTCTAGGTGTAGCATCCGCGATGCCCAGAATCCTCCTCTTACAATATGCGCAAGTTATCAGATAGCTGCCAGACATACGCTGAACTGAACTATTATGCCAAAGTGTCACAGGCAATTCCAATATTGAACTGAACCCCTTGGATTATTCACTGTGAATCCCTTAACGGTGAGTAAACTTGGAAGGATGGTCATGGGGGATATTATTCCTGTATAATAACTGAACACTGGCGAAGACTACATGTACCCCATCTCCTTTGTAACTATTGAGAAACCTGACTAGTTCAATATTACCAATACTTCGAAGTTGACCGGACTTCCCAGTGTTACATTTACACAGCCTATATGGCTCCTCAAACACATCGCCAAATAGCATCCAGAATACTGGTCGCAACTCCATGTCTTGAAAAAGTGCACCGCCAACTCTGAGCAGAACGAAGATCAGCCTACAGAGTACTACATACACTCTTCCTCCTGTTACTTCCTCCAGGATAGCGGTTCTAGTTACCAAGCCAATGACAATGATAGCACTCAACCTGCAAACGAACCTGCAAACGAATCCACAAACGAATCCACAAACAAACCCGCAAACAAACCTGCAAACAAACCCGTGAATGAACCCGCGAACGAGCTAGTTGATGTCACCCCACCCATCCACACATACCCCAATGCCGGCCTTCCCTGCACTTATGTCCCTTGACCAGACGAGTGCACATATGACAGCTTTGACCCATACCTCCCATTTGCCAACGAAAAAGCGTTCAACTTTGCAGCAATGGTAATAGCCAAGAAGTCCAGTGCAAAGAGCACTGACAAGATGCTGAAGGACAGTGCTGGGGCCAAGGATGAGATAAAAGCTTTGCTGAAGTCCAATTACTGCTTACAGCAGAAGATCAATTGTATGGAGGACTGACTTGGAGCTTCCTCCTGGCGGATAAGCCACTTGGAAAATATCCTTTGGAACGTACAGCATGCAAAAGAGCCGATCAAATTCTGGCATCGAGACATTATTGAGTGCGCGAAGTGGCTTCTCAAGCAGCCAGCATATGCGGATCACCTTTCATACGCTCCTCAGCAGCGGTTTGAAGACGAGGGAAGACGCATTTATGGCGAGATGCACACCGCAGACTGGTGGTGGGAACGGCAGGTTGGAACCCATCCTAGTAATCAGTACTACTCTCGGAGGTGTGTATGGGTTTCTGACAGTTGTACAGAGCTCCCTAGACGATGGCGAGACGGTCGTACCGATGATTTTCTTATCCGATGCAACGCACCTCACAAATTTTTCCGGTGACAAGAAGGCGTGGCCGGTATATATGACGATCGGAAACCTATCCACCGCCGGCTGGGAAGAAGCATTGCTTACGATGAGATTGAATTCAATCAAATTTACAGATCCCCAGAAAACAACCCGAACGTGACAATGCCAATGGTATCCCTCAACCGGAGCGTGGTATGATTCACGACCCCTCGGAACCCCGAAACCCCGCATCCAGCCATCCGTGCGCGCCCCTGAAACAAGCGCAGACGTAGCAAACATCATGCCTGACTGCCGCTACTGCTTCCGTGCTCGGTTTGTCTCGCCCTTTTGAGCTCCTCCATCGCGAGGCTCTCGCGCGCAACGTACTCCATGACGACGCGCTCCTCCTCTTCATGCTTCGCCCTGCGATCCGCCTCGAGCCGCAGACTCTCCTGTACCGCGCGCGCCAGCTCGCCGTCGTCGTCTCTGTCCTCAACGGCTGACGGCGCGGCACTGCGCGCGGCGGACAGGGGCGCGGGGGGTGCGTACGGACTCTTTGAGAAGCTCGCGCTCGCGGTGCGGCTGTTGCGCTCGCTCTCGGCAAGACTCATTCGCAGTGCGTTCTGTAGTTCGGCGTTCTCACGGAAAAGCTCGGAGTCCTGCGCTGCCACGGAGTCGACGTAGACCGGGTTACCTGGAGCGTAGCCGAGAGACGCCTGGACTGCGAGTCGGAGCTGCTCGTCGTCGTCGTCGTCGCCGTAGTCGCGGGTGTTGTCGGTCATGACGACGGCTTTACGCTTCACGTCCGCGCAGGATGACCACGAGCGCGGGTGCGCAAGTGCGTGTGTCGAGGAGCCCGGCGAAGACGCCCAGTTTGCGCCCTGGAGCTCGCCAATTTCGTCGCCGGCGGGGCGCTTCTGATCACCGGGCCAACGGGCCTCGTATGCCGGGGGCTGGTACGGAGGTGGGTCCTGTTCCGATATTGATCTGCAGAGTGCAAGCCGTAGCTCCTCGTCTTCTTCCGTTCCGTCGTAATAAAGTCCGGCTGCATTTCCCTTTATCTTGCCATCCATCACACTACCGGAGGACCAAGTGGGTGAGTGGTGTAGCTGGTCGGCGGCCGATTCGCGCATCGCGAGCTGCAGCTGGGTGTCGCTGCCAACTTCTCTCATGTCGTCGTCGTAGTTGCTCATGTCCACCAGCGTTTTCTTGTCGTTCCCTTTCTGGCCGCCGCCGCAAGAAGACCACGATGACATGCGTCCCGTCCAGCCAGCCGAAGGGGTGTCGCGTGAGTTCCATCGGTCGATCACCAGCTGTTTTGTGCCCAACGGTGACTGCATCACTTCATGGACGCCCTGGGCCGCGCGCGCGGACGAGATGTAGCCCGCCACGTCCTTCGTCCCGAGCTTCACGATTTCGCGGTGGATTCCCTTCATGGCGTATGCGGGGATCGCCCACACCGCCGCACCGTTCTTGAGAATCAGACCGCCGATGCCGCGGCCGAGCCCCTTGAGCGCGCCGGCAGCACCGCCTTGTTTGGCCCCCTTGATCGGCTGCGTGACGAGGCCGGTGATGCCGTCGTAAACGCCGTAGGAGAATTCCTTCCCTGCCGCTTTCAGGCCACTGTGGAAGCCGGTGACGCGCGCCTCGGGCCGCACCTCGTCGCCGTAGAGGGCCGGGGCGTTGCGGAAGCCTTGCGAAATTCCGAGCGTGAAGTCCATAGGTGCTGGAATGACAAGTCAGACCGACCGAGCGGTACGCGAGCAGAACGGGAGAGCTTACATCGCATTCCGGCGCCAACAATCTTCCTGACTCCCTTACTCGCGCCGAAGGCGTGCCCGACAAAGTTGGAGTCGAACTTGAACCCACCTCCTTCCTTCTGCTTTCCCTTGTCTGTCGTCGAGGAAGGCGTGCCAGGTGTCCCCAGTGTGCAAGGCGGCTGGTCGGCGAGGTTGGTTTCCTCCGAGGCGAAAGTGGCAACGCTGTCCGCGCTCGCGTTGCCATGCACGGAGGACTCCGGCGTGGACGCTTCGCCTCCGACGTCCTTTCCCTTGCCGTTGTTGCCGACGGACAACGACTTGAAGAGCTCCTTCGGGAAGTCACCGACGCCCATCATGATGCTCCCCATGGTTCCAATGATCGCGCCTGCGCCTCCGGTGACCGGATCCGTCGGCCCGGAATTCACCGGCCATTCTTTGTGTCTCCACAGCCGCAGGCCGCCGAAGCCACCTTCGATCAGGCCCGCCTCGACGAGCACACTCGCCGCCAAGGCCGAGAGCTTGTTGTTGCCGCCGCGAAGCTTCCACACCGCCACGCGGTCCGGCAGGAGATCGCACCGCGCCAGCCCCATCTGCTCGACGGACGCGAGAAAGCTCTTCGCGCCGTTCTCGACGCCGGTCTCCGCCTTGATTCTGTCGCCCATAGCCTCCGCCTTCGCTTGCATCTCGCTCCCCAAAGCCGCCCGGATGGCCTCGGCAAGGTTCTGGCTGGTGAGCTGCTTGGACGGGATGGAGTTCGGTCCGGCACCGGCTTTAGCTACCATAGCACCCCAGAATGGCTGGTCGCCGAAGAAGGAGCAGATGACTGTGGGCTTCCCGCAACGGATCCCTGCGGCCGTGGTGCCGGCGCCGCCGTGGTGGACGACGGCCGCGCACCGTGGGAAGAGCCAGTCGTGCGGGCAGTTGCCCAGGAGCATGACGTTTTCCGGTATGTCGAGTTCTCCGGCGCCGACGCCGCCCCAGCCCTTCGACACGAGAGCGCGACACCCAACGGCGGCCACCGCTTCGAGGACCTTGCGCGTCAGCGCGTCCGGGTCGTCAACCACGATGGATCCGAACCCGATGTAGACGGGTGGCGGGCCCGCGTCGAGGAAGCGCTCCAGCTCCGGTGGCGGCGAATAGGAAGACGCCAACGACAGGAAGTAGAAGCCAGATATCTTGATCCGCGCGGGCCAGTCTTCGGGTTTCGGAATCAGCGCAGGCGACCAGCAGTAAGTGTGGGGCACCTTCAGGCGCGAGATCATTCCCGGCGCCCACATGGTCGGGACCGCTTCCAAGCCCAGGGTTCCCTCGCGGAACTTGTTCACCAGATCGCCGAGCCCCTGCCACGTCATCATGTCGACCAGTGCGTACGACAGGAAGTTAGCCAGGTCCGATTCCACATTCGTAGCTTGCACGTTGGCAAGAGGGTGCGGGAACGCCGCGGTCGGCGACCATGGCATGGTGAACATCAGGTGCAGCGGGATCCCGAGCCGCTCGGCGCAATGAATGTGGCCGAAGCTCGGCGGATTGGCGATGATGGCATCCGCCACGAACGGCCTCGCGTGCGCCGCGCCGTCCCCGCCGCCGACCGCCGGCTGGTAGCTCATGCCGTCGCCCGGCTCGATGCACGCGCGCCAGCCGCCGAGCAGCATCTCCCACATCCCCTGCCGCCGCTTTGTCACCTCGCCCGCGCGCAGACTCTCGACGCCCGGCATCAGGCCCGGATTCTTGACCATGAATGCCATCAGCTCGCTCGGGTTCCCGCCCAGCGAGAAAAACTCGAGCCCGTTCTCCTCCACGAAGCCCTTGAACGTCGGGTGCGTCGCCACCCGGACGCGGTGGTGATAGCGGCCCTTCAGCTCTTTGCCGAGGGCGATGAACGGCTGGACGTCGCCGCGGGACCCAATGATCTGAATGAGGATGTTGAGCGGCGGGGTGTCCTTCGCGAAGTCGGGGGCCCGGTCGGTCACTCCATCGGCGTCGGAGTCCTTCCCCTTCTTCTCCGCGCCCCACTGCTCCCGCAGTGCGGGTGTCAGTAGGCTCGATAGCCGCAACGAGCGCTGGTTGATGTTGATATTTATCCGGCCGTCCTCTGCAAATCGATCAGCACACAGCACTGCAGCCGCCACTCTGGAGTCGGTCCTCACCCGCAAGCTGCGCATTGGTGTCCATGCCACCCTCGGAAATGCCAATGGTCCCGTACGCGGGGGCATCTCTGTAGTCGGGGGGCCCCTCCGCCTGCTGCTGCGTGACCGTCTCGACCGCATCTGGGCCGATCTCGGAGTAGCCGGGCGGCGGCTCTTCGGACACGCGCGAGCCCGAGGGCTGCGATTCGCTTGCGGTGTTGGTCGGGATCTTCATGTCCGTGCAGGTGTTGTGTGCGTGAGTGTGAGTGTGTAGATGCGCTGTTTTCGTTGCACCGCTCGAAGGCCTTTGCGTTCCGTGTAGATATCTCGCGCGGGCGGAGGCAATGCTCTTTATCTCACGTCCAAGCAGGGGGTGAATTGTAAACGCCGCAGCTATCACTTTTGGTTGCAAGCTTGAAACGCTGGAACGCTCCGTGGCTCCGTTCTCGTCGTTGGGCGCAGGCGGGTTCGGTGACGTAGTACGCCAAGTGTTGGTGCGGGTGGCAGGCGGAGTGGTTTGCCGCCGGGGATGGGAATGGATCCTTGAACGAGCTGTCAACGCTGATTCGCCCTTTGGCGTATCGATCGCCCCGCGTCAGCACCGCCTCGTCTCGAGTGGGCGCACCGCCACTCTTGAATCCTCGGATAGCGGAGAATGAGGGAGCCGTGACATCTATGAATATCCAATCTATACGACTGCGACGGAACAGGCAACTTCATCACGCCGCAATATCTTCGGGCAGAACGGAGGAAGGAAGGTTCTCCGAGCAAGCCTAGTACTTGCTCAGGCTTGCGTTCGCCCAATCGCCTCGGACCCACGGCGAAAAGAGGTCTCCCGTACGCGGATGCTTGCGCCGAAGACTGCACCCAGCTGCAACCCGTCTGGCGACAACAATTGCCGGTAGAATACTACTAGGGCCAAGATGGCAGGTGGATGCTGCCAGTTATGCGCACTCCCGGAGTCTGACAGCTTACTGGTCGACTGTGCTGGGTCGGTCTTGACAATTCACCGTTTCGCCGTGGTCCGCCAAGCTAGTTCATTGGCAACCACGACGGCGATATTCTCGGTGAAACACCTGATGAGATCGCGAACGGCTCGACGTCGACCAGCACCGGAAACGCGAATACGACGGAAGCCCTCCGCTTCTATATATTCTGGGGAATTCAAGCACGGAGTTACAACAGTCCGATCGCCCATATTGGACGCAGCTCCGCCGTGTCCGAATCGAATCCGCAAAACAAAGGTCTATTTGGTATCAACACAAACACCGGGACTGTCTATCTGTCTATCGGCGCCATGAGAACCTCGCAATCTCGAGAGCAACTACCGCCTTCACGAGAACACCGCCGCCAACGCGGCCACGCCCAGCGCCACGCCCAGCGGCGTCCACGCTATGCGCGCCTGCGCCGCCGCCGCCGCCGAACCGCTGGCGGGAGTTTTCCCGCCAGCCTGCCGGCCCAGATACCACGCGCCCAGTTCGGTGAGATCGCCGTCGGCGTCGAGCATGGCGACGTTGGGGCCGACGTTGCTGACGGAGCTGCGGAAGGACCCGAACCACGAGTAGCGCTGGACGTAGTCGAGCCGGTCGAGATACTCGACGCTGGAGTTGAAGAAGGCGTGGGTCGCATCGCTGGCGTCGTCAGCGCTGCGGCGGGGAGGGAGACCGTGACGACTCACAGCGACTGGTGCGCGATCCCGAACTCGGTCACCCACAGGTCCTTGTCCGGGAACATCTCGCGGATTTCGCCAATGTAGCTGGCGAAGCCCTCGAAGTTGCCGTACCAGTGGATCGGAACGAAGTCGACTTGCCGCGGATGCTCGTCAGCCGACGCAGCCACTCGGACGGACGGGGGGAACACGACGAACCGGTGCAGTTGTCGCACTTGTCGACGAACTCCTTCAGCCACGCCTTACCGAGCGCCGAGCCGGCAACGGCGGGCGCGCCGAGCTTCAGCCCGTCGCCCTTGAGCGGCTCGATCATGCGCTTCCAGAGCTCCGCCGCGCGCGCGGGCGTCATGTTGCTGCCGCCGACGTCGCGGCCCATGTCGGGCTCGTTGAAGCCGAGCACGCACGCGATCCGGTGGGCCCCGTCGCGCAGCAGCCCGCGCACCTCCGTCGCGAAGTCGTAGTCCGCCGTCGCGGGCTCGCCCCACAGCATCGGCACGAACTCGAGCCCGGCCAGCGACGACGACGGCGCGGAGTGGTAGCTGTAGTACCAGCCGATCGTCGTTGGCGCGGTGATGAAGATCTTTTCGTCCTGGAGATAGTCCGTCTCGACCTGCACCAGGCCGCGCTTGTTGCCGGCGGCGCTCGCGAGCGCGGGGAGGACGAGCAACGGCGGGAGCAGCGAGAGACGCATTGTGGTCGCGAAGTCGTCGCTGTTGTTGATGTTGCGGGACGAGTCGGTGAGCGGGTGCAGCGCGATGAAATGGGCGTGGGAAAGGAGAAGCACGGACCGCACGCGGACGCAAGATACGACGCGGTCTCAGCCGCAGACGCGCGATGCCGCGTGCGGCCGGCAAGAATGCCTGGTGCGGTCTGACAAGATTCGGTTTTGTTTTTCGTCTTTCGTGTAGTATTTCTGGAATAGTGATGATGGATCCGCCAGGCTGCAAGGGCGGCTGCGAAACGGGCAGGTGCCACTGGTGTGCGGCGGCCGGCATCATGCTCGGCGAAAAACGTGGCTGGCGTCTTCGCGTGCGCAACCTACACAATCTACATACTGACGTTTATGGTGGTGGTGGTGGTGGTGGTGGTGGTGATGGGGGTGATGATGCTGAGGAACAGCCGTGGCGGACCGACAACAGCCATCACCGGCGCCGTCCCAGTGGAAGTACTCTATCTACTGGTCGACGACGTCGGGCCAGGGCGAATGCGCGCGGGGAGCTCGTCCCTTGCCCCCACCAGAGCGCTGGTGAACGGACGGGACAGCGCATCTACGGATCGCCATCCTACGTCCTACGACTCACCGTATCGACACGTCCAGCTGTAGCAGCCCAGCTCGACCGACGGACTCCCACAATCCCACGATGGCGCAGTCTCCTGGCGCTGAAGAAGCTCCGCATCGACGTCTACGACACACTTGTGCCCTTCCCCGCGGTGGCCACCGACCGGAGTCGGCGCCGACGCAGCAGATCGATTGGGACAGCGCGCATCCACGCCGCGGGGAGACGCCATGTTCGATCTGGTCCTTACCGCTGAGGACGTCGGCAGCTATACGCCCGCGCTGCGGAACTTCGAGACCATGCTGAAGGCGGTACGCCGGGGGGGGGGGGGGGGGGGGGGGGCCCCCCAACCGGGGGGGGGGGAAAACACCCCCAAAAAGTA
>Ga0307516_10006329_pt1 | contig 13905 bp, 10 predicted proteins | sample 19_EM_MG_FD_203310 | JGI IMG/M metagenome (GOLD analysis project Ga0307516, IMG submission 203310) | Populus trichocarpa ectomycorrhiza microbial communities from riparian zone in the Pacific Northwest, United States - 19_EM | ecosystem: Host-associated > Plants > Roots > Unclassified | place... | reverse complement strand
GTCCCAGACAAGGGATAATCGGCAACTAGTAATAAAATTCAACTTAGAAATCAATCTAGAGTAAGAACTGAGTTATAAGGATGGTCTACTCGTGCTTGGTACATCTATTTTTTTTATATAAAAATATAATCAAAATAATAATATTTTGATAAATTTTATTTTTTAAAATAATAATAAATTGAAGATTGGGTTTTATCCCGAGGCAACCATGTCATTAATTACCCCGGATTTTTAACCATGTTAAATTGAATTAATCTTATTTTTTTTTATTTGGATTGGTTCAAGTCTCGGATAGTGTTAGATTTCATTTCAATCCACCGAGTTGATCTGGTTTGTATAACTAGTATCTAAAGAAGATGGGTAATGATATTTCACCTGTCAAACAAAAAACAACACACTCTTGTAACAGATAAAGGCTTTATCATAGTCCACTGTCCAAAAGATTTCTAGTTAATAGATCCATATTGCATTCTCGAGGGCCTTGCCCATTACCATTAGATTCAAATCGTTAAGCAGGTAACAAATAATTAGGTAACATACAAATTTGATAGGATTTGGATTGCTTCCTTACACCACAGTCAAACAATACTGATGACAATTCACTGCATAAACTCATCCCTTGAGATCCAAATAATGTAAAGGTACCTTTCTCGAAATGGATGTGAAAGAAATTCTCATATTCCTCTTATACGTAGCAATGCATTGGGTCAGCTTTCGACTAAAGCTACTCCTGCTCATAAACTCGATAGCTTGATCCATAAAAGTTCAACATGGGCTCAAGGTTCCTCATGGAAGGATAAAGATTAAAGTCCCAGGCTTGATTCTTGGGATCTCTGAGAATCACCCACCATCTGATTGGTGGGTCTCATCACATAGATGGTGTTTGCGTAATTCTTTCTGGGCTTGCGTAATGGTAAATCTGCTGTCCCAAAAACATTTTCCATCCAGTATAGGCTCCGAATTTCAATGGCCCAATAGAAGTTGAGGCAGTTGGGTCGCGTTGACCCAGATGCGACTCATTTAAGAGATCCTTCGACTTTCGGCCGAAAAAATTAAGCTGCCAAGATCCGGCTTGTGTATAAAGATAATTTTTAATCTTTCGATTTTTATCATTCCTTGTTGTTATAGACCAGCAAGAACTCCAAAAGAACGTTGAAATCTTCTCAAGAAGATTGATAACTCCATAATCTCCAACTCCCCGCCATCTTCAAAACTTGAAAGTATCATGGCTTGATCAGATTCAGTCACCGCATATTTTCTTACTTTTCATTTTCACTACCCATCCACTGCCAAAAACAACACAGAAAGAAGTATGCAGTTACAAAAATCATTTTCAGAGACCTTAACCGTCTTCTACACACTTGCTGGGAGATACATTGATAACAATCTTACAATAGATTGTAATGACAAGGGAGTGGAATTTGTGGAAGCCCAAGTAAGTGGCTGTCTCTCATAGCTTCTCGAGGGAGGAGAACTTGAGACCTAGTTGCGGAATCATTTGGCTTCATATCCAACTCAACCTGAAAACAGCCTTTTTGTACTGATCCAATTCAACATGTTTGAATCCAGAGTGGTGACCATTGGTGTCTGTGTGACACACAGGTGTCTGATGCACACACAGGTGTGACTCGTGCGTGTCTATATTGAGCTTGAGTATAATAAACTAGGACGTGTTTGAAGTAAGCTTTCACTCAAGGATTTGAGGTCCAAAACTGAAGACTATTGCCAGTACCATTACCAATGGATCACACCAGCCGACACGAGTCGAGGTCGTGCAGCAGTTATATGGAAGACTCTAACAATGGTGGCTCAAGCGAAACACGGTCGGTTAAGGCCTTCCCTCTTGACACATAGATTTAACATGAGAGGGAAGATAGCAATGCCTGTACCGGATATATAATTCTCGTGGGAACTTTGCAAGTGTCAATTTCACATTTTACACCAGACGACGATAGCAAGGTGCAACTATTCATGACCTCGTAGATAGAGTTCACAATGGAATAAAGATGGTGGCAGATTGTGCAAAAGTTTCAAGCAGATTTAGGTTAGTGGATTGCATGCCCCTGGTGTTGATATGGTTTTTCTTGTAGACACTAACAGCTTGTTTGAACCAATTATATATATTAAAATTGATTTCAACTATTTAAGCAAATTGAATCGATTTGATTTGCTAATTAATTTTTTTCATTTGAAATATGTTTTAGTTTCATGGTCCATGCTCCGTGTACTAAGAGATTAAGATTTCTCAATTTACATTTGTGAGTTCACTTGGTTTTCGGAGACCTTTTTAAACTCCAGCGAAAGAACTCGATTGACCAATGGCGACAAGATCAAACGAAGAAAACTTCTTAAAGATGTTTCCAAGCAATTCCCTCTTTGTTGAAGATCTTGAACATTGCTTTGGTTTTATTCTGAACTTATTTTATATCACGACGATGTCGTCTTGGTTTTTTAAACCATAGTTTATATTATTTTAATTGAAAATAATTGGCTTGTTCAACCTATGAGCTGAGCCCCTGAGCATTGGGCAGGGGGTTAAGACACATAGCCATGTTAGAATGTACTTTTCTCCAAGTTAGAAAGGGAAATGGAGGGCAACAGGATCATGTTGTCGCACTTTAGAGTTTAGATTACAGAACCTGTATATTCAAAAGACTCGCAAGAGGGCTATTTTCTCCCCTGCGGTGCATCAGGTAAATATTACCACTTCCACAGCCCTAGGACCCCTGACCTGAAGTGCTGTGCATCTTACACCGGCCAACGAGGTTCTGGCCACATAGCTAGGGTTTTGACAACAATCCAATCTAAGAGGCTTATCTCGCAACCATCAAGTTCATGATAAACGGATCAATTGATCTACCCCGATTAACACAAACATCATCGTAGACAACAAATATTTTGGACTCCCAACGTTTTTCTGGTTTAGGATATCCAGTCCACCTGAGACAGGAATTCTCAAGCTATTTCAAGAACATGGAAATACTCACAGCTTGCACATTTAATAAAAAATGTAGACATGATTAAAAAGAATGATTTCGTTTTTGCCTGTATAAGCTCTAATAACAGACTTGAAGAAACGCGCAGAACAGAGTAAAAAACTATATATTAAAGCTCAAAACTAGGAGGGTACAAAAGGAATCATCTCTATTACCTCAAAGAATTAACAAATATTCCGGATTCTATATAGAACCCCTAGGGAGTAAACCGACCTAAACTGAAGGTCAAGAAGGCAAAAAAGGAGGAATTAATATACTTGGGCATGATGGCATTGCTCTAAAGATAATTAAAGAAGGGAATTTACAATTAGGACAAGGAGCTCCGAGCGGAAATAGTTAAGCAGGGCGGTCCTCAGGTCTCTAATGGAGGTCTTCTTTGCAACTCTGCTTCAAAACAACCTAGGGTATTTCCTAGTGAACTTAAGAATATAAAATGCCTTTCATGTTGTCTGTGTATGTTATAGTATTCTCCTCTTTATGTAATTCCTTGTAACATTTATAAAGCACTCGATTTCTTCCATGTCACCAGGGACTTGAGAAACTCCATGACCTAAAATGATAGCATGCAGATGATAGCAAAGATTAGATATTTGGAAAACGGAAATAAAAATAGCACAAATCTGTAAAAATAGACAGATCAGTTTTAGAGCAGTAGAACACGAGTGAAATAGAAGGAGATCATGGTGCAAAAATTATACAGGAATGTCCAGGTATCTTTTTTGATGGCTTAAGCTAAAAGAAGTTCAAATAAAAATAAATTCTACCTCTGCTGGGTCTCTGAGAGAGTAATACGCATTGCTTTCCTTCGGTGATTTTGATACAAAAATGCCATAACCACAGTTCCTCTCTCTCAAAACCTATCGAGAGTGCATCAAATTAATTCAGCATGTAACCAAAGAGTGTCTGTCTTACAGATTCATCAGCATAATAAAAGAGGAATGTTGGAACTATTTTATCTATAGGTTACCTTAAATGCATCTTCATCTGTCCGGTCATCTCCAACATAAATCGGCAGCACATCATCACAATTGCTGAGATCTAAAACAGGTTTCTTGTTGTAATTAGTATAAAGAAAAGCTTAACATTCTCTTAATCATATGTAACAAACAGTTCAAAGTAAATTGTTGCTCACCTAGTGATTCAAGTAGAAATTCAAGAGCTTTCCCCTTGTCCCAATTGATCGCGGGACGGATTTCTAAAACCTAATTGTTGTCAAGATAACATAACATAAATGACGGATCCCTTAAACCAAAAGGAGCATAGATTAGCGAAACTAAAAATGATAAAATTTACCTTCCTCCCATGAGTCAATCGCAGGCGAGGATACTTCTTTATGACATCCTGGACACGCTCCCCAACTGATTTCCAGTTCTGAAAACAAATTCCATAAAGTATGATTAAACATTGAAATACAGGAATAACTCCTTTGTTTGGCAAAATAACACAAGAGAGAAGTAAATTGAAAATTCAAGATTTAAATTTTCAGGAAAAACAACCAACTTACATCTTGATCAACGTTACGGTAATGTACAGAGACACAGAATTTATTGTTCTCAACTGTTGCCCCTTTAATATCTTCGGTAATCCTGACAAGGGAACTATAAACCTGCAGAGGTAAATAGATTGAGAATAAGCAAAACAAACAAGCACATCAAAATTGGCATTGAAGAGAAAAGATTCACGTACCTCGTCAATCATAGGTAAAAATTCTCTTGCAGGCTGGAATAAGTTAACTTCGTTGCCCTACATTTAGAAAAAAATAAAATGATAAACTCAATTTAGAAAATTAGGGGTAGACGCTAAGAAGCTACAAAGAGGTGCCAAGAATGTTTATACCTGCTTGTCCGTAGACTTGATACAATTTCGGTGGTCGTCAGATACAGATTGCCTGACAGGGCCCATGATATCCATACCATGACTACCCGCATAGTAGAGTTCTGTAAGCCCTACAAACTCATACACCTGAATACAAAAACAATCAAGGTCGAATGAAAACATGAACCAAAGAGAAAAAAAATGCACATGAAGTCATCAAAAAAAGGACTTTCATTTGTTTCAAAACAAGTTCTTTAGTTACCTTGTCACGGCTTCTTCCACTGATTATTGCTGTTGGGAAATATTTTGCCACTTCCTTTACAATGGAACGCATCTATAAAAAATGCAGGATTTCATGAGAAAAATAAGAGGATAGAAAATAAATCTAAACAGCAATATTTCCCATGTCATTCATGAAACTACTCTTACATCAGCAGACATGAAGGCATTGTCAGGATTTTCAACAATTGGTGAAAGAGTACCATCATAATCCAGAAATAAGGCGATTCTCTTGCCTTTTGCAAAGTTTGCAATTTGCTCGAAAGATGCAAGCGCAGATGGATATTTAAGCTGCACAGTCGAGAAAAGGTGAACAACGCTTTACAAATTAATTATCTACCAATTTGACACTAAAAAAATCTATAGGTGAACTTAAGATAAATGAATTACCAGCCAGGTGCGATAGGCAACTTCTGGATCAGGTGCGGAAAGCTCATGGTTAATATCCTTGGCAAACTTCTTATGAGTAGGAGATGATGATTTCATGGCATCCAGCCAACCACAGGAGCGAACATCATCAAGCACTCCAGTTTTCCTCCTAGGAATAGATAGTAATAGATTTGACGAGAAAGGTGCACCTGAGGGTGAGTACGGCAGCATCAAACCATGGTGGTACCCGCGTAGCCTTGACTTGCTTAGGGGAGCAGAATCAGTGAGCACAGGAGCATTATGATTTGATTTGAGGTCCATCGGATTCAGATTCGTAAGAGTATTTTTTATAACGTCCAAATAAAGTCAAAGTTAACAGTAGACTGTCCTTGCAAATTGAATAAAATAACAAAGCTTTTTGAATGCCAGATATCTCTTCACCCAACCCTTTTATCGATAAAGAACCACCTCTTCAGAGATATCTTGTCAATGCTGCTTGGCAAGCAGTCCATCAAGCACTGGGCTCCTGAAAACTGATGGCCAGAACAAAGAGCTCCTAAGAAAACAGTCAATTACAATGTCAAGTTACTTTCAAAGAAAACCAAGATCCAATTTACCTATATGTTTTCATCTCTGTAGCCAACACGATGAACCAAAAAAGGGTCTGAAAAGTTGTTAATGTTTTGCTCTTGCGTTCCTCGGGAAATCCTCAATCCTCTGCAAAACACAGTGAAACAACTAAGTAATGCAAGAGACACCATTATATTCCCAAATAGTAGAAGCTGAAAGCATGGCTTACAAGATGATTATGAAGAACTAAACAAACAATGATAACAAGAACAAAACCCACAGAGAAGTTCCCAAGCAGGCTTGTACAACTTTGGTGTGGCAAACAGAAATTTACCAGAGAATGAATGTACTCAATACTTTGTAAATCAGTATCAAACAACAAAATTGAACTCATCGCACAAGAACTGCCTCTAGACAGAAAAAATTAACAGAACAAAAATATTAAACTAGGTGTGTCTTCTGTATCCCATTTAACAAGAAAGCCAAAATATATCCACCATTGGCTACCAAAGCCTGTGTCAAGGAATAAAACTTCAAGGTCATTAAGAATCTGATACTTCCTCAAAATTCCTGACACAGAATCCGTTTCCATATCCCATAAATCATCCAAGAAAGGACTCTAGATCTACAGGAAACAGCTTTAGGTAAAATCAACTGAAGTCTCCACGTATCTCAGCTACGAGAAACATGAAAAAATGACGGTCCTACTTATCTGCGCACATCAGCTAAGTAATTGACAAACAAACATATCATAACATGGATTTCATTACATATATTATACTATAGTGCAATAACACATTAATGACATAAAATCATAAATCACCTATTGCATAAAGAAGAATAAAAGAAAGAACACTGAAGCAAATCTATACAACCCAACTTCTTATAAAAAAAAACAGTGTCCAGTATTAAAAACTGGCCCACAAAGATGATCTTGTAGAGAAAATTGGTAGTTATGTACAATAAAAAGCTCTCTATATGAAAAGCTTTCACACTGAAGCAAACCATATGCAAACCACAAATAGTGGGCCTACATTACAAGCACGGGATTCATTAAAACAAATGAAGCCAAAAGATTTATCAAACGATATGTATTCATATATCATTAATGCAAATAAAATTTTTTAAAAAATCATAATTTTTTCAGAAAACAAAGATATCTCCCTACTTTCGTTGCTATCACACATTCTCCTGCTATGAGCTCAACCGCCCAACAACACCATCATCAGAGTTTTCCAAAAATAGAAAAAAAGAAAAAAACAGGTCATACACACAGGGTACTTAAAAAATACATTTTTTTAAAAAAAAAAAACCCAGATAATAAAACCATTAAAGAAGTAAAAAAATAAAAAAAATATTCACCCTTACTTTTTTTTTAGAGCACGGAATCCGTGGGGTTCAATTTATGGTCAAGATTTCCAGCGAGGTAAACATGAGGATGCTTGAAAAGCACACACGGTTTTAACACAAAAAAGAAGAAGAAGAAATTGACATTTGACCATGACCATGTCTCGTGTACAGTAATAGAAATCAGAGAGATAAAAACAAAGACTTGAATCACCATCACCATTTTTGCCTTATCACACACGCTTAGCTTTGAAAATCAATGTCCCCTTTTCAGTTAGGAAATATAAACAGAAAAAACTGTACTACAAGTTATTATTATTAATATTATTATTATTTTGACTAAAGAAAAAATTGAAAAAGAAAAAGAAAAAGAAGAGTCGCTTTTAACTGAAACCAGAAAAGCATTCAAAGAAGATAGAGAAGAGAAGAGGAAACAGAGATGGAAAAATTAACAGCGGAAAACGCTGTCGTTTTTGAGGAAAACTAAGCGGCAACATCACTTGCAAGATAACACGCGTGCGCTAAGAGATGAGAAAGTTTAGAAGATTGGACGGATACGCCGTCGTTTTACAGAAACGAAAAAGTTAACGTACCGGAGAGGAGCTCCAACCCAAAACAAGAACGCGAAAGAAATCTCGAGAATGCAGCTGCTTTCTCCTTCAATAAACGAATCGCAAAGAATCAGCAACGAAATGAATGAAACGAAACCGTATAGGTGTCTTAACGGCCGTAACGAAAACGACGAAAGAACAGAAGGAAGCCACAGCCACAGCTGCAGAGAGTATAAGAAAAGAATTCCTTCGAAAGGGATAGAAAGAAAGGTAAAAACGGCAAAACACCTCTGTGATAGAATCGCAGAGAAAAAATGCGAGAGACAGAGATTGGTTGTTTTTGTGGGTTTTCTTTCTTTCGACGCAGAACGAGAAAAGCGAAGGAGATAGGAGAGAAGCAAGCAAGTAGAGGAGAGCTGAGGAGAATTGAGTTTTTACGTTCTCTCTATTCTATGACTTCAACGTGTTTTATAAGCGTGTGTTTCGTAACCATTGTGTTTCAGAGTGTGCTGTAATTTTTATTTAAAAATATATTAAAATAATAAGTTTTTTTTTATTTTTTACATATTCAAAATCATTAAAGAAAAAATAATTTCAAAAACGTTTATTAGACAATAATTTAAAGACTCTAAATTCTAATTTTTTTTTATATAACTATTAAGTTTTAAAGTGTAAATTTGATATTGTGGCGCGTGAAATATTTTAAAAATATAATAAAATAATTTTTTTAGATTTTTTTAATATCAAAACATTAAAAATATATTAATTTAATATTTTTTAAATAAAATATATTTTTAAATTACAAACAAAAACATAATCTACTGTCACTCCTGACACTCCCAAAGTGGATTTTACAACTGTGCTTGACGTCATCAACCCTCGCCGTTAAAATAGTAATTTTCATAGAAAGTGAAAGGGAGACGTGTTTTTTTCGCGTCATGTAAGTGTATTTTGAGAGTGGGTTAAAACAGATTTCAGAATATTTTATATTAATAAAATTCACTTAATTAATTTTTTAATCCTATTTTATTTTTGTTTACTTAGTTGATGGCTTAGAATAAACAAAAAAAAGTAAACAGAAAGACAAAAAACTGCCTAACTTGCGTGGGGTCCACGGGATCTTGTGATTAGACGACACGTGGGAAAAAGACTTTGCGGCCAAGCGCGTGGATACACCTATGAGTGAGTCGAGTCTGACGTGTTTACGTTTCAGCGCGGGTCCTACTAGGAAAGAGCTGTGGTAACCAAGTGTCTCGTCGCTTTCAGTAACAGGGTGACAGCTGGATGATGGTCACCGATGACGGTCGTTTTATGCAAGGTCCCACGTGGCAGGCAGGGAGGATAAGGGGCCCAGGATGCTCTGTTCTAAGTAACTATAGCCACTGGATGATATGAGGTGGCAAGAGATGGGATGTAGGGTCCATTGATTTAAGGGTGCAACCAATGATAACCACAGAAAGAACTACGGTGGCAGAGATGAAGATTGATGGGACTAAAACTGAAATGTCACCACAAACTTTGTTTAGAGAAATTTTTTCTACCCATCACCTTGAATCGGTTGTTTTTTTTTTTATAAACTTTTAGGGCATGTTGCCTTTTAAAAGCTGCAAAGTTTTCCCCTATATATATATATATATATATATAAAACTTTATTTCATATTTTTTCAATATCAAAGGGATATAATCCAATTAGATTACACGTTAAGAACTATGGGTTTTTTTTAAAACACTAAATTTCTCAAAAGATAATAATTAAAAAACTAACATGATTTTAAAAAATAGACTGTATTACTTAAAACAGCACAACCACAGCTAAGAACAACACAACTCAAATTTATTTTTTAAATTGTATAAGTTGTGTTGTTTTTAAAATTATTCTATTTTTTAATTCTTTCTTATTTGGTGCTATTTATTCATAAAGAAATTAGGAAAGTTTCATTTTTTTTTATAAAAAAAATATTATTTGTATAATATTAAGATAGTGATCGGAAATATGGTACCGATTGTTTTTTTAAAATGTTTTTCGTTAAGAAATGTATTAAAATAATATTTTTTTAATTTTTTAAAATAATTTTTAACATCAATAAATCAAAACTATCTAAAAAATAATTTTAAACAAAAAATAATAATTCTAAAACGTAAATACAAACAACCTCTAAAATTATAACTTTCATATTTATTTGCTATTGCTACACCTATACCGACACAAGCTTGAAAACATTCTATCACAATCACACCCATATTAAAATAGAAAAATTTAATGTAAATACACAAATAATTAAACAACGCCAGTCTTGAATAGTTAGGTGAAAATGATTAAGATATTAAATGAATTTTTTCCGTGTCAAGGAGAAATATGTGCTTAGACCAAATAGAAAAGCATTTTGTTTTTACAAGCAAACTTTACCACCCACGTAAGAGAAAAAAAAAAAAAACTTATACTATAGAGTATGAGCTAGCTACGAAGTCAAAATTCATGGCATTATTTAATTATTTATGGTAAAGTAAGTTATTATATAGCCTTCATGTCTTCGAGTTTAATATTATATGAAGAGAGTTGTGGTTGCCATTAGCACACGTCTTGACCGAAGAAGTTAATCTCAATAATTCATCGTTAATTATGAATTATGCACCTTTTTTTTCTTTTTTCTTTCTTTTAAAAAGGGAATTTCGACCTAGTGGTTCAAGTCCTAACTGGAAAGCAGAAACGGGGAAAGAAACATCCCACCATTGTCGACAACAACAATGCTCATTGCTCAATCTTTGTAGGCAATGACATGGAAAAGGTACGTGATGGGCCATGACCTTCTAGGTCCTCAAGTTTTTCCAAAAGAACCTTCCTCTCTTGTTCCATATGTTCCATATGCCCCTCCGTTCTTATAAAATAATACGAATTAAATAATAATTAGGGCACCAAAAACTCTTGACACATTACCTAAACCCAACACTTTATGAACTTTATGAAATAATATTGAAATTTGAATGAGAAGGGTTGGTGCGATGAGAAGGATTGTTAAAGAGGAAGGCATTTGAATCAAGGGAGTAAGGGGTCAACTTTGTTCCTTTGGAAAATTCGAAGAATGTCATTTGTGCTGGTGTATGGTTGGTATCACATTGCGGTGTTATTGAAACCGTGTGTTTTGTCTTAGTCACGGTCTTGAAAGTATATTTGTTTAATTAATTCATAAAATAATTTCATATGGATTCCACTGAAAATTTCTTTTGAAATATTACCCATGAAAAAACTATATTTTGTATTTAAAAAAAAACTTGTATTTTTAAACTATATATAAATGCAAAAATTACTGCAATAATTAACAAGTATACACTGAATCTAGTTAATAGTTTAATCAACTAATGATGGAATTCAACTATAGTTTAATTAATTCATAAAATATTCAACTATACAAATAATACAGGGAAAAAAAACTTAGTTAAAATCATGTAACTTCTATAATTTTTACATATTCAAATATAGTCCGCTTTCCTCATTAAATGCAAAATATCATGATAAAACCAAATATATATTGACATTAAAAAAGAAAAATCACAACTCCCCTTGATCAATCAAAGCAGGAAGATTCTATGATATTGTTTATGGTTAGGCTAGCAAGGTACGTAGTTAGAAACAAATTAGCTATATTATTACCATTATTTTTTTAATATAACAAATAAATCCCCTTCTCTTACATATATATTACTATATCATTGTTGTGATTTATGACTTAATAATATTATTTTAACAACTCAATATGGTAGAAAAACTCATTGAAAACAAATCTCTTGAGGTTCACACTTAACATGCTAATGTGTAACCAGACAAACACACATATTATTATTCTCTTCATACGTGCTTGAGACTAACCAGCAGACACCAACCAGCCATCTCCTGCCGGGTCTAGCTTAAATGAGAACGACTGGTTAGAATCTTAACTTTGGAATGAACATGGAATTCTTCACTGCAATTGGTAATAAAAAAGAAGTGGAGATTTGGGGAAGACTTTGTCGCACGGCAAGAGATGGGCTGTGCGCAGGGTCAGTCAATGGAAGCTGGCAAACAGGAAGGGCTGGTTTAAAAGGAACACAGCACAATAGAGGGTCAAAGACGCTGACAAGAGAAAAACAAAAGGAAGTAACTAGGAAAAGGAAACGATGAAAAACATTTGTGCATTGGAAAGTGAAAGAGAAACTTAATAGATTAATTTTTGCCGTTTTCAAGGCCTTCTTTCTTTCTTGGTGGTGGCCATGTCGGGGGCCACTTGCGGTTGGTTACAGAACCTTCTCTTTCAATGCCGTCGGTTGTGGTAAGTTGGACTTTCTATGCATTTAATAATCTTGCTTCTAAGTGTAAATTTCGTGCAAGTCTTTTGACATTGATATCTCTTGGATTGTTCTTGATTCGTCGATCTCAAGGATTCATCAACGAAGACTGGAGTAAATTTCCGAGAAGGAAAGTGGAAGTAGCAGTACCACAAGAGGAGATATTCCCTTTTCCTTTCTTTTCATTAGACTCATAAACATGGTTCAGAAACTGTCTCCAAAAAAAAATCATTATGCTATCAAATCAATTCAAGTTAATGAGTTGACTTAGCAGTTTAAACTAAGTTTAATTGAATAATCAAATTAATAAAAAGCCTAATATTATATCAACTAGTTTTTATTGGATCAATTTTTCTCTGTTCGATGTAAATTAGGTTCTAGGTCATAAGTTTCTCCCATCAACCGGACATCGCAAGTTAGGTTAGTAACTATAGTTTAAAGCTTCCCTTGACTTTGTTTTTCAATTCCTTTCATTTAAAATTTTAGGTTTGAATTTATTTATTTATTTATTTAGTCTTGGTATAGATGAGCTAGCTAGCTTCTAAATATAAACTTCTTGATAATTGGGGAGGACCTAATTTTAATAGGAAAACACATTAATGGAAGCGTGAGATGGAGGCAATGGCTTCATAAGATCCTCCAATAACAATAGATTAACACTCATAATCCAAGGAGATAAAAGATGGGCGACGCCCATGGTTTGTTTCAACATTCGGTGTACAATACGAAACACATTCATGCATTTCAATCACAAATATATATATATATATATATATATATATATTCAAATTCACTGCCATACCCAGAATTTTGAAAAACCCCAAAGACGTCATAAAAAAATGCCTTTTTGTGGAAAAAGTTTATGTATTTTACATTTTATTTTTCAATCACAAGTACTGATTTCTTGCATGAATATTGTTGCCATCATGCCTGTCGTCATAGTCGGGCATCAGTACTACTGATTCCATCTACGTAAGTACCATAGATTGGTTTTCATTTTTCCTAATTCACGATCATCATTTAATAATTGTTTTGTTTTGTTTTATAATTATTTTATTATCATGCATTTACCAAATATCTTCTTATGCCTTGGCGTAAATGTTGGTCGAATGACATTGACTTCAATGTTTTGACCTTTTTTATGATAATTAAACAGTTGTGATAAGGAGACGTTAAGCCTTGATCGTGTCTGTGTGTGTGTGTTTTTTTTTCCTATTGGGTATATGCTTTTTTCGTAGAGCTTATTGAAAGAATTACCATATACTTTTGTTGGTGTGATGTAGTTTCTCTTGTAAAATTTACTTTTTAAAATTAAAATCATTTAAAAATTGGTATTTTTATAGTTGAAAAGTATTTTAAAAAATACTTTAAAATATAATACAATGGCATCACCAAATGATCAAAGACTTAAAATGTCATCTGGGATTTGAATTAAAAATTAAAGCTATAAAAAGTAATTTATTTTTTTAAATACATTGGTTAAAATATAGATGTATCATTTAGAATGCAATTAAAAAAGGTTTTATCATTATTAGATTTAATAATTTTATTAACGAAATTTTCTATTGATATTTACACTAATAACACATATGTAATTATTTTATTAGTGAGATTACAAACCAAAAAACATCCATAAAAAAAAACTCTCCCGAGACAAT
>Ga0307516_10006328_pt1 | contig 13905 bp, 16 predicted proteins | sample 19_EM_MG_FD_203310 | JGI IMG/M metagenome (GOLD analysis project Ga0307516, IMG submission 203310) | Populus trichocarpa ectomycorrhiza microbial communities from riparian zone in the Pacific Northwest, United States - 19_EM | ecosystem: Host-associated > Plants > Roots > Unclassified | place... | reverse complement strand
GGATGACGGGGGCTGCAAGCGTGTACAATCTGAATGCACGCCTATGAGCGAATGTATGATCACTCCGCGATTGTGAGGGATTTTGGCGACTACATGCGCATGTTCATCAACCCACGTTTTCCTGATGTCGGATGGCGAGTGGTCCCGGTCTCATCTCATCTTTCGTACACCTTCCCGAACCATATTGATTACCAAAATCGAAGAAAAACAGACTGAAACGGATGGGTAAAGGAAGGCGACAAAGGCGAGGGGTAAAAAAAGAGAAGGAATGTGGAACCAAGAGGGGGGCTGAATGCTGGGGTGAGGTTTCGATGACCTGAGGAAGGATGTAATTTGACCCTGAATGGTTTGGCGGTGGGAAGAGGTGAATTACGATATCGACATATTGTGGTGCGACCAGTGGGGAGTAAAGCTGGCGACGCTAAAAGGGTGGTTGGAGGAATCTGTCAGATGAGGGATCGAGGAAGGATGGTTTGGATGGTTGTTGGTGGATTTTCGGTGCGGGGGGGGGGGGGACAGCGTGTGCGGGAAAGAGTTGCAAAAATAAAACACAGAGGAGGAGGGGGTGTAATAGCGACAGGAGGGAGAGGGAGGGAGAGGGAGAGAGAGAGAGAGGAACACGATATGCAAATCCGAGAAAGATCGTCGATGAAAAATCGTCACATCATTAGTCGTTGCCGGAACATGGGTAGTAGAAAGGAGCGTGGAGGCATGGGAGGTTTAGGAAACCTCGAAGCACAAATGTACACAGTACACATACGCATGAAAGGGAGGAATCTGTGGAAGGTGAAACCAAGAAAACCCCTTCTCAACGTGTATCGCTGTTGAGGTTTGCGCGTCTGAAAAAAGTGTGTAAGCCAGGAGCTTCAAAAGTGGGAGCCGGAAACCAGGGGGGCGCGGAACCCACGTACTCTCTCAACGAGTCATACAAAAACTTGTAGCTCTTCAGGTTACCCTTCAACCTTCTAATATCCAAACTGTACGTATACTCCAAGCGGTCCAACCTGGTCAGCTCGACGGAGAACCTAACTTCCCCACCCTGGTCTTGGCTCTGATCACCGTACAAGGTATTTGTGGAAGGTGGTTCACTCGTAGGAGTAGCTAACGAAGGGTTAGATTCGTTATTGCCCGGGCTGCTGCTCTCCGAGTCGGCGGGTTGGGAGCCAGAAGTAGACGGTTGGGAGGATTGGCGCCTCATCAGCATTTTGAGCATCCCCCCCGACGAAGGCACGGGTAACCCACGCTTATCAACCTGGGTGCACATGCACGAATCAGCACCCACACAAAAAGGAAAGGGGTTATTGGAGACACTCACCCCGCCACTCGCGGCACTACCAACAATACTGAAAGCCGCAACGTTTCCACCTTGACCGTCCTTGAGCGAGACGCCAGTGCTTCCGATCTTTCTCTTCTTCGGCCTGACACACCTGAACTTGTACAGGCTTTCCTCCTGCACCTCCAAACCCATCTCCAGGAGAACTTCTAACACGTGTTTCATAACCTCTGGTGGGTTACCGCTGGTGATCGTCGTCTGGTCCACTGCGCCGTGATGCACCCTCAAGATGTTCTTTGCCGCCGGAGAAAGCATGAAGCCCCTCTTGATGGGGTTAGAGAAGCTCTTGTCCGTAACGACGGATGGGGTGCGGCTTGGGTGTCCGGGCATTGTTGATCGGGGTGTTGACACATCCAGGTTGGTAGAAGGGGGATGTACGTTCACCTGCGGCCCAGGCGAGGTTAACCCATTGATTGTGCTCGTCGACGCGTTAAGAGGAACCTCCCGCGAAGATAGTGTCGGGACTGTCTTCTCGGCTATCGGATGCTCCTCATCCGGTACCCTGCCCCTGCTCTTCGTCCTAAACCAATCCATCACCTTCTTCGCCTTGCTTGTGCTCGCCGCGTTGCCCACACCGGGTCGAACCACCTCTGGGAATTTGGTACTTTGATGCTGGTGAGGTGGTAAGACAGCCGTCTTCGGCGGGTCCTGGATTACGAGCGAATCCGACGGCTCACGGGATTTGTCTCCAGCCAAATCCTTATCCTTCGAAGACGGTTCCCGTGAGGCCGCCCGTCCGGACTTGGTCCGCTGTTTAATACTCCTCGAAAATGGCTCGACCAGGACCGTCAACGTGTTCCTCCTGCTCTTCTTCGACGATGTCGCGCTAGTGCTTGAGCTGTTGACCGGGCTCAAGAGCTGTGGCGACCTCCCCCCTGCGTTTTGCGTCCCCAACGTTGAATTCTGTGATTGACTTAACACAGTCTCTGACCGAGAGGTCACGGTAGGCGTTACTTGCATAGTGGAAGGTCGTCGGGGCCTCGTGGAGGCGCTGGCGTCAGAGGGCACGTCGCTCTCGGAGGTTTGCCGCGAGTTGACCGTCGTTGGGCCATTCAGAGTGGACCTCGTCGTGCCGTTCGTCTGGTCCGTCGCGGATCGGCCTCCCCCGAAAAACTTCGCCAGTCCGATCCTGTCCAATGAGGGTCCCGTCCTGTGGGACTTGGCGGATTGGCTTCCTGTCCCGTTTACACTGATGTTTAAATCGCTTACCCCATTTGTCTCGGGCTGGGCAGATGTGGGCGAAAGGGGAGCGGTGACTTCAATGGTTGGATGGGTAGTCTGCGAGGAAGTGGAGTCAGGAGGGGCAGTGTACCCTCTGGAAGTCGCCCTGGGGCGTGGGGTCTTATTTTGTGGGGTGGGTGGCAAAGCTTTGATCTTTGGTATGTCGGTGGTCGAAGTGGGAGTGGAAGTAGAAGAAGTCGTCTGGGGGACGGGCTTTTTCTGTACCGTGTCGTTCCTCGACTGGGAAACCCTCCTCGTCCCATTCGTCCTCGCGTCCGAAGCCTTGACCGGGAAGATTGGTTGCCTTTCCTGGGGAGGCTGGCGGTGGGACGACTGTGACTGAGAGAGTTGTTGAGACTCAGAGGTGGCGTTGTCATTATACTCCACCTGAATCGTATGCCTGAAATCATCCTTCCTCTTCCTCTGACCCTGGTCTGGAGGCGGGCCACTGGGGTTTGACGCCTTCCGGGTACCGTTAGATGTGGAGGTGGTCTTCGAAGTTTGTGTGGGGGTAGTGTCGTTCTTCGAAACGCTGTCCAACCTCCTCCTCGCATTTTCATCGAGGACTCCATCGTTGACAGGTGAGACCAAGAAGTCGGTTTCGCGTTTCTCCTGAGAAGGCCCTGGGGCGAATGGATCGTCCTCCACGCCAAAGGTAGGAGTGGTGGGGAGAACGATCTGCGAGGTCGCTCCTCTGCGGGAAGGCACTGTAGCGGTGGCCTGCTGTTGCGAGGGGGGAGAGGTGTAGACGGGTTGGTCGTTCGACGTCTCGTACAGCGGCACTTGCTGTGATTGGTGAGACCCACTATAATCCCGATGTGATCGACTCCGTGTCGTAGATGATGGAAGCACTCCAACCGAGTTGGCATATCCGTCCGTCCGAGCGGACTGGCTCCTTGCCATCCGTTGATTCTCCGCAGCAGCAGCAGCCTTCATCTGTCTCTGGTAGGCTAACCGCTTCTGTTGGTGTTGCTCCATCGCCGCGTGTTCCAGGTCTCCAAGGGTACTGTTGAAGAGTGAAGCGCCGGGGCGGAGCCAACGGTGGTTCATGACTGTCTGGATGCCAGCTCTGTTTTTCGGATCGGGGACGAGCATGAGGGACAGGAGATCTCTGGCCTCGGCGGAGATATAGTCAGGGAATGACAATGGGGTGTTGACGATATATTTGTACAGCAGATTAATGTTGTCTCCGTCGGGGTTGGCAGGGTCATCGTCGAAGGGGAGATAGCCAGCCAACATAGCGTAGAGGATGACGCCGCAACTCCAAATATCCACGGCGGATCCGACGTACATGCCGTCGGAAATGACAAGTTCCGGGGCGGCGTAACACGGGGACCCACAACTCGTTTGCATGAGCTCATCGGCCTTGTGTTCGAACCGATTGGCGAAACCAAAGTCCGTGATGATCACGTTCCTGTGTCGATCGAGGAGGAGGTTTTCGAGTTTGAGGTCGCGGTGGACGATCTTTTTCTGATGAATATACCAGACACCCGAGATGAGCTGACTGAAAAGTTTGCACGCGTCCTTCTCCTTCAGGTAACGGTGGGCGAGGATGTGGTCGAAGAGTTCACCACCCGACGCGTACTCGAGGATGATGCCGATATACTTGTCCGTCTCGATGACGTCGTAAAGTCGGACAATATTAGGGTGTTTGAGGGCCTGTGGAAGGAAGTGGGCGCAAAACCGCCGGCTGCACTTCAGTGGGACCGAACGGATGACGAAGGAGACAGCGACGCACCCTTAGGACTTCGATTTCACGTTCGACCTTGGACATCCGAGCAGAAGTGTCGATATTTCCTCTTCGGATCAGCTTCACGGCGACCTCTTCTCCCCATTGCATGTGAAGACCGAGTTTGACTTTACCAAACTCACCCTCTCCCAGGGTTTGAAGCAGCAAGTATGGGCCGAACTTGGGAATGGTGCGACGAGGATGGGCGGCAGCGTAGGCCACTGCTGCGGGATGAGAGTAGACGTCGCGGTATGTTGGAAGGTTGTCATCCGGAACCTGGTGTGGTTGGTGCTGTGAGGACTGAACGGTGTGGGAGGCCCGTTTTCGCGCCGATTGAGGTTGGGAGGTTGATGATGCGGGTTGAACAGAGACAGGACGCGATGTACCTCTGGAGGAGCTTCCAGGGTTTGGAACTTGTAGGCTGTAGGGGGGGTCCATGGGTGGTGAAGGAAGGAGAACCTGGGGAGGAGAGGAACCGTGACGATCAACAACCGAACGACGACCGAGAGTGACGATGAACCGAGGGTGACGACGGGTCACGCCAGCGAGAAAGCAGTGACAAAAAGAGAGACGAGAGAAACTCACGGAGACCGGTGGACCTTGCAGACAACGCTCCCAGGCTGGACGACAGCGGGGAGGGAGAGAGGTTGTCGGATGGGAAGAGGTGGGGGAGATGACCGGCTGCGTCAAGCAAGGAACAACTTCCGAATCTCCCATTCTTCCTCAAAACGTGGGCTTTTTGATCCACAAAATCCAAAATAAAACTCGCAAAAATTATTCCACCCCAACGAACAGCGAGTGGCGCGCTGTGGGTCGTCCCCCTCCTATCTGTTCTACTTGTCGCCGTTCAGCGCTGGGGCCTTTTGACTACGGATCCGATCCGAGACCAACCGCCAACTGTTCGCAAATCCCCCCACGATGGTCCGAGCTCCAAATTCCTCGACCGACTCTCGATATCGGACCTTTTGCGCTACGACGATCTATCTAAATCTCCGACCTCGAACAATCTGTAACCAAGAGCTTAGAATCCTTTTTAGAGTCTTACAGCGGGCGTACGCTGACCAATTGCTAAGCGGCGGGGCCAGGGCCAGCTTGCAGATCTGGACCAGATGTGATGGGATCAGCAAATGTCGAAATGGTGGTGAGCCAACCGACGAACTGTTCTCCGCCGATGCGGTTTGTGCTCTTGTGGTATCGAAGGTGGTTCGGGTTTAAGTACTTAGCGGGTTACCACAGATACTGCGGACGCTTTTCTACACCAGATTAGCATAACTCTCCCAGCGACCTGGACGATCACGGCGGTCCTCTCAGGAACCACCAAGATATGGGCCCTTCCTTGACGTGTCACAAGCCATCTTGACACTAAGGAAATCCATTCCCCGCCAACCGGGTGGCCGTTTCCGCGGGTCCGGCACGTTATATGCGCCTTACCTGCCATTCCACAAGCCTGTGAGCCAACACAGAGCGTCGGCCATGCGTGGCCCGAGCTAATCCATATGCATTGTTCATCGATCATCGGTTAGTGGGTGTTCCTCGCGACCTGCCAGGCGAGGGTTGTACGCGTCACCCACAGCGGTTCGAGCCTCGATGTTCAATCATGTAGAACACCGGAGTCCGGTGAACAAAGTAACTAATTTCCAATCTCGTTAGGATTTCCATTTTTTTGATCCCGGGTTACGAGAAACACACTTTGACCCTCATTCAATTTCAGATACGCGCCGGCGCAGAAAGGAAGAATCACTTCTCGTCGAGATATCAAGATATCGTACAGGTCATTGATAGATTGAATAATATCATCGGGGGGGGGGGCGTGTATTATCATACGGAACACTCGTCACCCAGGTCCGTGGGCTCACTTCGTCGACTGGGGTTGTACTCGTCAACAGAGTACATCAGGAAAAGGGGGAAACCCTTATGAGGCAGAGTGAGGTTTATAACCCCCTGATAACTTGATCACAGTGCTGTTAATTTAACATGGACTTTATGAGGTGCATATTATCTAAACAGTACCTTCTGTGGGGGTTATATAGTCAATGGGGTTCACATTTACTTTGTGTTGGGCACCTGTGGATCATAACAAACTTTTGGGATCCTCAGAAGGTGAACCCTAGGCTATGTGGATCAACAATTTGTTGACCTAATGTGGGTTTGGTTGGGTAATTGAGTATCTCAGAAAATGGTTTTTGGGTTTATTTATGTGGTGCACAGTATGTGACCCAGGTGTTGATCTTATGGCATGACCATTGTGTTAATGACTAGCATACATTGTCTCTGAGAGGTGGATATGAGGTTATTAGTTCAGTGTCAGGTGGATAGTGGATTCAACAACCCAACACATGCCTAGTATGGGCTTAGTTAGGTAGTTGAGCTTCTTAAAGACTGGTCTTGGAGTTTATCAGTATATGACCAAGGTGTTGACCTTGTGTCAATGAGCAGCATATAGTTGATATTTGATGGGTGGTTGATCTATTGACCTATCACAGGGCTCATGTGAGTTTGATTAGGTAGTTGAGTTTCTCAAAGAACATTTTTGGGTTTCATCTAGAGTGTGTGGGGTATATGACCAAGATATCAACCTTATGGTGGGATTGTTGTGTTAATGATTGGCATATATGGTTTTTAAAAGAGAGATGAATTCCGCGTTTGGCGGATGGTTAATTCATCAACCTAACACAGACCTAGTATGGGGCTAGTTAGGTAGTTGAGCATCTCAAAAATTAATCTTGGAGTTTATCTAGAGAGTGCAGGGTATGTGAACAAGGAATTAGCCTTATGGTGGGATTGTTGTGTTAATGATTGGCACACATGGCTACTGGGAGATGAATGAACTCAGTGTTTGGTGGATGGTAAATTCATCAACTTAATGTGGGCCCTGTATGGGCTTGGTCAGGTAGTTGAACATCTCAAAAGTCTAGATGATGAATAGTATATGACTGGGGTGTTGTGTTAATTATGACCATGTATGTCAGGAAACTGCCCACAGTACCCCATTTTTCTACTGTTTCACCACTCCCTACAAGGTCCATATCACCTCCCTACAACCTCCCTACTCAATCCCCCCTATTGAATTCCTGTTCTCCTTATTCTCATCTCCCTATTATCCTTTTATTTCCCTATAGGTGTCAGGGCCACTCTGCGCCCTGAGCCTCCTAGACGTCTCAACTAATATCCGAAGATAAAAGGATGGCCTAACTTAAGGCTCGCTGACCACGTCAGCAATCACCCCATATTAACCACGTTAAACGGGCCCAAGTAGGTTCCTACACCAAACGAAGGTCAATTCAATCACGTAAGTGGGAAAGCCTCGAACTAAGAGGTGGGCCTCAATGAGCGCCAATACAGCGATAAAGGGCAGTTGGGAGTGTCTGGAGAGAGTGGAAGAGAGCAGAAGGCGAAGTTCTTGCTTAGGACTCTCTCAGGGGCACTCGTCGTTCTCGCAACTGGTCTGCAAGGCAGCAGGGGAGAGGAGATTACCTGAGATAACAAAGCTAAGGAGGGACGATACAGGGGAGGCGTACAACTACTTTATACTCAAGAACCAAGTAGATAATCGTCCAATCATCAAATCCGAAGCAAAGTGGTCTCATAATAGGAACCCTACAAACCAGGGTTCGGGGTAGAAAGTGAAACGATCAAAGGAGTGGAATGATACATCAGAGAATAAGGGGGTAAGATGAAACCTACGAACGTTCAATCAATCAAACAATGGATGCGAAACACTAGGAGCCTAGGGTCCAGGGTTGATGCTTTAGTTCGAGACTAAAGGATAGGAGGTGGCTTGATAGATGAAGGTTTCTTGATGGGGATGAAACGCGATGTTGGCGGTTGTCGATGGGAGTATTGAAACACTGGGAGGATATAAGGAACCCAAGTAGGAGGAGGGAACTTCACCAAATTGGATGTCCTCATTCGCCAGCCAGACTACTCCATCACATACAACCTCCTATACTTCTTTTGCGTCTCCATGTCCTTCAAGCTGCCTTCCAAGCCTTCCTCCAGCATCCGCGGCAACGACGCCCGGTACAAGCACGACGTGGGGGGCCATGTCGGTCGTGGCACTGTCACTAGGGGTGATAGTCGTACTCATGAACATAGCGCTGTGGATCCTACTGCGCCATACCCAGAGCCTGCCGAGGTATCCCGAGCATGTTCCCCGATAGTTATATCGTGAACTAACTTAGGATCCCAGATTTCCCGTAGGGCGATGGTCCCAGGACCGTACAATGACCAGTCCGAGGATCGAGTTCAGGCCCGTGAGCAGTGGTGGGCCGACAACTTCAGGGAGTGTTTCGCCAGCGACATCATATGGGGGAATGCCATTAGAACCATCGAATACCTCACCGAGAGTAGGAAGTTCGGTGAGTCGTAATGCGTTTTGGTTGTTTAATACCAAAACTGATTATGGCTTCTAGACGTCCAGCGAGATCCCGTCTTGCATCGTCTGATGACCCTGGGAGTGGAGGACTGGACTTGAGACGAAGATCTTCTCAACCGTGGTCATCGCGACGTTATGCGTCTTGCAACGTCGATGGTGGCGCGTCTCGTCCGCCGTCTTCATGTCTTGGAGGACGGTCAGAAACACGTGGAGAACGGTTACAAGAGAGTCTCCCAAGCCCATGCCAGAGAGTTGGAGCGTCTCGCCGATGGTCTGGAGATGTTGTATCGCGAGCATCGTCAACAACCGGATTCAGTAGTCCGGGGAGTCAGTGATAAGGTGGAGCAACTCGAATTGGTTCGTGACGAAGTTGCGACTCCTCTACTAGTTGCTGACTGCGTTGCGATAGGTCTTCTTCAGGGACTTGGAGATCGTTAAGGAGTCCGCCAAAACTCGTGCGGAGTCCGATAACGACCGCTTCTCCGAGCTCGAGAAGAGGTTGTGTACCATGGAGTGGGAGGCCGTGGAACGTTGGTCGGAGAACGATCGGTTATCCGCTGCGTTGGCCAAGCTTATAGACCGTAACTGGTCTCAAGACAAGAAGCTCAACCAAGCCCTGGACCGCGTTCGCGACTTAGAGAGTCGTGTGGAGGGAACGGAGGCTCTTCTCAAGGAGTCGCACACCAATCAGACTGCGCTCGACGTCGAGGTGATCGGTCTTCAACAACGGATGGAGGAGTTGGAGTTGGAGATGAAGTGGACTCGAGGGATCGCCGACCAACACTCTGCCTCATTTGACGACTTCGGAGCTCAGGTGGAGGAGTTGGAAGCTTTCGTTGATCGTCAAGAAGCCGCCAATACCTACAACGAGCACATGTTCCGTGGTCTCAGTGGTCGCATCAATTGGTCCTTCCGTCGAGAAGGATCGTTGGCCACCCGAATCTCCGACTTAGAAGATGAGGTCCAGTTGGAGTCACACTGCTGCCATTGTCCCTCGTCGGGGTCGGAGGTTGAGAGAGGCCCGTCGGGATGGGAACCTCGATCGGAATCCGTTCCGTGGCCGACTCGTGCGGACGTCGACAGGGAGATCCTGGAGGATGAGGAGATGGTGGACATGAGGGTTCGTCGTCGGGAGATAGAGTCGGAGTCGTTGGAGGAAGAAGCATATGAACTGGCTTCTCCGGCGACTGCTCCGTCGGTGTCCCTTCGTCCGGTTTCTCCGTTGGTGGTTTCGGAGTCCGAAGAGACAGGTGTCTCTCACTGGGGGCGAGGGCCTCTGGAAACAGGTGGGAACATGTCAGGAACATTGAAGGGAGAGGACCCATTTACCTGGTGTGTAACCACCAATCCCAGCTTAAATGTTCCCACCATGTATCCTTGTGTTTTATATGGGTTTCATCTCTTTTTTGAATGCATAGCCAGCTGCTCCGTCTCTTGCTCACAATAGCTATGAGATAGACTTCGGTGAGAGAGATGTAACCCACATGGGATGTGATGATACATAGTGGGAACATTTAAGCTGGGATTGGTGGTTACATGCCAGGTAAATGGGTCCTCTCCCTTCAATGTTCCTGACATGTTCCTACCTGTTTCCAGAGGCCCTCGCCCCCAGTGTCTACTCGTGAGACTACTCCGGGTCCTGACGAGAATGTCGTTCCTCTTCCAGTGGTGCGTGGAGTCATTCGGTCCGTTGGTCGTGTTTGCCAAGGTCCTTATACTGTTCCAGCCTCCGCCCGCCAATTCCACATTAGCCCGACTATTGTCCGTTACTATCTCTCGACGGTTAACGGGGGATCGTCAAATCTCGACGCTGTTCAGATCGGGAATACGCCATATGGTTCGGTATGCGGATGAGGACGTGTGGACATTCTACGATCAGGGGATCGAGGACATTCCGGAGTTGGACGAGGCGATCGGTGCGGCGATGGGAGAGGATGAGGGAGAGACCTTTGACTATGACGGTAACCTAGACCAGTAGATGACGCGTGTCGTAGATGGTACCGTAGAATCCAATCGTGTTCGGTGTTCGTTTGTGGGTTGGAGAAGAGTAGGAAGAAAGAAATAAACGAATGTGTGAGTTAGAAGATGGGTTAGTAAGGAATAAGATCGGAAAAAGAAAGAAAAGAAAAGCGTAAAATAGTCATGATTATTGTGCGCGATAACAATAGGCTGTGTCTTGCTTTATTATATTTGCCAACCATTCACTGCTCATTTCCTGAACCCAGAACCATGACACTAGACATTTTTCTTATTTATTGATACCCCATCACTTTCACCTTCCTGATCAGGCAATGCCTGAGTGCCAGCCACATTTACTTTCACATGATCTTGATGATAGTTGGTTTCCTATTACATCTTTTGTTGGGAACCAAGCACAGTCCATGTGCAGGATACTTTTAGTATATATAGTCACTATTCCCCTGGGGATTCTCTTGAGCCTAAAGTCTTAGAGATTCCTCAGTGGTTTCTTAACACAGCTGTCCACAGACCTGAGATCTTTTGAGGAGTTCTTCAACATCCTCTCAGTGCTATCCACTACCTTCTACAAGGAGTCCATCAACATCTTTGGTCCCTGGTAACCCCAGACCTCTCTCTTTCATTATCACTCCCTACATGGAGTCTCTATTTCACACCTACCCTCTTCCCTTATCCCAGGTGCCAAGGTCTGAAGTTCTCCCTTTTAAGACAAGAACCCCTAACCCTAGTGTCAGGGCCACTCTGGCCCAAGCTTAATCACAACTCCAAATGAGCGACTCTATACAGTTCATCTGTCCCAGTACCAGGCAACTGACTAGACTGAAGGATAGCACAGCTATCTTTGTCTTAACGACCAATAGGGAGATCTATAATGATAACACTTTAATCCTCTTAGAAGTAAAGGCAGTTATGGGGGATTTATTTGAATTAAAGGGGAGTTGTTGGAGAGTGAATCAAGATCAAATCCTAAATGCAAGGGTTTGCTGGACTCCTCAGATCTTGACCAAGAAGCCTTTAGAAGGGACTCCGGCTGAGGAGAAATCTTCTGCAATGTCAAGCTTGGGTTCTGTCAGGGCCACTCTGTGCCCTGAGCCTCCTAGACATCTCAACTAATATCCAAAGATACTAGGATGGCCTAAACTTAAGGCTCACTGACCACATCAGCAATCACCCCACACTAACCATGTTAGGCGGGCCCAAGTAGGTTCCTACACCACACAAAGGTTAATTTAATCATGGAAGTGAGAAAGTTTTGAACTAAGAGGTGGGCCTCAATGAGCACTATATGGTGATGAAGGGCAGTTGGGAGTGTCTGGAGAGAGTGGATGAAAGCAGAAGGTGAAGTTCTTGCTAAGGACTCTCTCAGGGGTACTTGTAGTTCTCACAACTGGTCTGCAAGGCAGCAGGGGAGAGGAGATAACCTGAGATAACAAAGCTAAGGAGGGATGATACAAGGGGAACAGGTAGCTACTTATACCAAGGGAACAAGCAGATAATTGTCCAATTATCAAATCCGAAGCAAAGTGGTCTCATAATTGGAACCCTACAAACTAGGGTTCAGGGCAAAAGTGAAACAATCAAAGGAGTGGAACAATATATCATGAATTGTTGTTCTGGTTCCAATCCAACCAACTATTTTTTCATGGCTTTTTTCACCAAGTTTGTCACACTGGTCACCTTTGCCCCCAACTTGATTGGGGCCTTTCTCTTCCGTTTCCCCCATTTCTCATTCTTCTCTCTCTCTCTCTCTCTCTCTCTCTCTCATAATAACCCCAACACTGGGCCAATCTATTTTGCATGCCACCACCATCCAGGCTCAGATCATCAATACCCACTTGGGACAAGGGGTAATTACCCAGCAGGCAAATGCTAAGTTTTTGTTGGTTTTGTGTTAAACTTGCTCAACCATTACCCACCAGGCAAATGCTGGGCAAATTTTTAATTTGCCCAACACTTTGTTCACACTTTTCCCCGTGGGTTTTATTAAAAATTTGTCACTCTTTTGTCAATTTACCCCATGTTTTACAGTTTACCTGGCCAAAAGCCCACTGGGCAAAGTGTGAACAAAGTATTGGGCAAATTAAAAATTTACCTGGCATTTGCCTGGTGAGTAATGGTTGAGCAAGTTTTACACAGAACCAAAAAAACTTAGTATTTGCCTGGTGGGTAAGTTATCTCTTGTCCCCAGTGACTGGAACCACCACCAACACTGCCCCTGCTATCCCTTTTTTTTTTTCTTTCACCCAGCTACTGCTCGCGATTTCACCAGAACACTCACTGCCAGCTGCAAAAATTTTCTGTATGGATTGTGAATGTGAAATTCAATTGTCTCACAGTAGAACAAAAGGCTGAATATCTCACCTCTTTCACCAAATCAACCAAGCTCTCCATGGAATGATAGTCAAGCAAGTTGATCAAGGACCATGTTACTCTCACTCTGGGCCAATGGGCGTTCATTGCCCAGGTTTGGATCCTGCAAGCTGACCACAATTAGCCCAACCCCATCCCAGAGGTGGAACTATGGGACTACCCTGTAGTTGAGCATGTTTCTCCTCGTTATCTTCATACAACCATGCACACATTTCCCACCTCTCTTTCCATCTTCATTGCTAACCACAACTCTTCTCCAGCTGAAGGTGTTCAAGGTTTGTGATGGTGGCAACATTTGTGTTAACACCCTCTATGACTGTTTCGGTGGCCTCCTAACTTGCATCAATTATTATTGCTGCACTCTGGAGACTGGTGCAAAGTCTGGCATGTTGCTTTTGGCCAGTGGCAGGATGTACAAAAACCTTGCCCATCAGGTTGAACAGTGTATGTTGGTTTTTTCGTTCACTGGATGGGCATGTACTAACCTGGCACTATGCAGTTATTGTTGATTGCACCTTGTGCAGGAAGAAAAAACCTATCATCACCTTGGGCCTCTCTGAGCTCAAACTGATGATTGAAGAATTGTGGAAGAATATGGCTTCTTCTGGGAGACATGTGGGGATTATGAAGGGCTGTATGGTGCTGATGCTTTTCATGTCAGGTTTTTGCCCAAGCAGTATTGCGGCTGGTAACTCAGAGGCAGCTAGTAACACTGGGGGTGAGGGGTGATGTACTGACCTGGTACATTACAAGTACACTGTAAGGTCTGGGACGAAGAACTAACACCATACCAAACTGGTACATGTTAAGAACATTCAAAATGTACCAAACAGATGTGACCATCACATTCCAGCTTGGGATATTGTCGGGGATGTTCAAAATGTACTAGGCCATGTGACC
>Ga0307516_10006327_pt1 | contig 13906 bp, 16 predicted proteins | sample 19_EM_MG_FD_203310 | JGI IMG/M metagenome (GOLD analysis project Ga0307516, IMG submission 203310) | Populus trichocarpa ectomycorrhiza microbial communities from riparian zone in the Pacific Northwest, United States - 19_EM | ecosystem: Host-associated > Plants > Roots > Unclassified | place... | reverse complement strand
CTGAGGTATACAGGACGGAGTACAGGGTACTTATACTATGGAGAACTAGGGACAAGTATTTACGGTGACAAGTAAACATCCTAAAGGGCGGACAAGGGACGACCGGAGTTGGGACTAGGTCAGGTCCAATGAAAATAAGTAAGGTCCGGAGAAAATACTACAAGGTAGAAGATATAAACGGAGCACGGAGAACTCACGGTACAACAGGGTAGACGGGGAAGTGTGGTAATGACTGGATTGAGTCTAGTGCAAAGGGTCACACTTGACGGAAGGGTATGTGCGCGTCCGGGACCGGAGTGATGCGCAGAGGACCGGAGTTGAGCTATAGTGCTGCGACGCGACCGGAGTAACCGGATAAGAGTCCGGAGTTGAACATGGTCTTGACAGATGACCTCTCCCCTCCTCTGGAGCTACTGGCTCAGATGGGCCAGCGTCATTGCTACTCACCTCATGTGCCGGTTGCTTCCCCTTATCCACCCTCTGCTCTGCTGCCTGCTCACCGTCCATTTGGCCTTTATCGCTTGGTTTGGGAACCTGGTCACCGCGATTGGAGTCTTGACCATGCTTGCACCAGGGATGGTCAGAGATGTTCTCTGCAGGACACTGCAGGAGTTGGGGCCACTTTGGCCACGTGGTAATTCCCTCTGATGGATCCTTGAGGTTGTGGTCAAGGGACATGAGCATGGGGGGGATGTTGAAACCACGGGATAGGTTCCCCACCACCTCTCGAACACGGTTCTGACAATTGTTAGATACAGTCAAGGATTTAAATTAGTTTACTCACCAGCTGGGCCCAGACATCGTGATGGATGCCCAGCCATAATCCGGTATCCTTAGTTTTCTTAATTGTTGCGACTCGGGCAGTGATGAGGCTGGTGGCATCCGCGATGACTTCTCCAGTCGTCATGGGGGTTCCAAAATCTTTGGGGATGTTGGAGGAGGATGTGAGCTGAGTGTCAGATTGTTGGGTAGACATAGTGAAGTGAAAATGAGCTGAGTGGGAGTGAAAACAAGTTTGCGGTGTGGAAGCCACACAGTATGTTGAATATTTATTATGATTATGTCAGCAAGTGTCACACACCCATGGACTGAATCTGACAGCATTGATACGTCACTCAATGCCACACCACGTGCTAATAATCTCCGTGTGGGCTTTCAACTGTGTGCATGGTACGTCACCCAGGTTCACCAGTGTTGCAGTACACCCGCGGAAGCTGTATTTAGTAATAATTAAATGCTCCATATAGTTAGTCAGGCACCCACATCAATGTGTAAATTTAATCACCAAAGTATAAATGGAATGGACAGTCGCATGGATTGTTGGAGTGAATTGACCGTGGTAAGAGCCAGTGTATTTCAGATTTACCAGTATCACAGGTGCAAGATTAGCAGCAAATAGAATAGAGACAACAATGATTGAAAATTTGTGATCAGGTAGCCAGTCTAAGCAACACTATTGACACTAAGATTTATTGCATACAATGCCCGCAGCAGACATTGAAGATTGGAAGGCAAGGAAAATGGTACCCACAACATCTATTTAGGGAATCATGACCGCGGGTGTGCTAAACATGTTTCACTGTCTGTATTTACGCAGATGCAGAGCTACAATGGGTTGGCAAGCTTTGTTTTGATACATATCTCATTCCTACCACAATATAGAACAATTGGAATCAATTGACAGTGATATGCAGTACACGAATTCCACCCCAGATTCCATTAATCACATAACATGGTTGATTCCGACCATTATTTACCCTTTAAACATTTCATTTCTTAGTGGTGGGAAATATATTATATAAGCTGTATCACTGAACATAAATGATCATGGCCTGTCAACCCCAAGTGCTCTATTGTCTCATATATCACCAGCAACCATGAGCAGACCAAGAAATGTGAGATTTATAGATGATGGAGCACCCAACACATGTAAGTATATGTATTGGATCTGTATCGTCAGCCGTGGTACCCTATCCAGCTGGCTCCTGCGCTTTGTTGGCCAGCATTGTCTCTACGTGCAAATCAGGTACGAGCAAACTGGGGGATCAGGAAAAAATCAATAGGGGATGGACCTCTACATATGCTTTGCTGCCTCACTCTACCATGATTTTAGGTTAATACGCTGCTGTTGACAACATAATATGAACCTACATACAATGCTGACTTACAAATTTATGTTTGACAACTCCTCCTTAGGTATACTTCTTAACACCTACAGCCTTCCGGCGCCGCGTCCTAGAACTTATCGGTTTGCTTGTAGCAGAATAGAAACATCAAATTTTTTCTCTCGCCCACTGAAGTTTGTGTTTCAAGCATTCAAGTTATGTTTGACCATCTTGTGACGACTGGTATCAACAATTGACACATCTGGCCTTGCCAGCGATTATTTGTCTATGCATATACCAGTTGTGAGATTTGGGGAACCGAGATGTATTGCTGGAGGGTGCTTAATTCAATGGGGTCAATGGTGCTGACTGATCTGAGATACTGGCGGCTACTGAGACACTGCTCTATATGTTATACTTGTGAAGAAACACATCAAACAGCAAGGTAAAACCATGCAGATGCTCGAGGGCGTGCGGATCACTTAGGTTAGGGTTTGCGTGATCACGTGACAAAAACAATAGGGTCACTCCCACACAAATGGAAATTATACAAGGCACAGGGACTACTTATACATTTGGCTAATCATAAGAGACGAAAAGGTGGGGGTCAACTTGCCAAGAGGGGGCCCTCCCCTTGACAAGCTGGCTCCCAAAAAAGAAAACTATTACAAATAATTATATGTATTACAAAGGAAACCTGAGAGGCTTTTGTACTGATCTGCATCAGGGACTTGGGAAAAGAGGATAAGGAGACCTACTTCAATGCACTTGCAAAGTGGTTGAAGAATGTTGCAATTGTGTTGGCCAGTCTGACTTGTTCCCAGCGGATAGGCTTGAGCACTGACAATTTTTATCAGTTGTTGGACAAGAGAAAAGACTAGTGCTTACGACCGCAACAACACCAGTGTCCATACAAATAACACACCCAGACCCAAAAATCATCAACCATACACCTGTGTCAATACAGATCCTCCACCCCAGACTGAAAGGAACGAGCGATCCTGTGCGTAGATGTCAGCGGAAAAATGAAACATGAGACCGACTTGGACTTAGACAGTACTGCAGGTTGGAGTGAGCATACACTGGCACCACGACAAACAATCCCCCAGACCCAACAAAGAGCGGGAGGGGTGCAAGCGCACCCACACACGCCAGCGTTGAGAAACAATCCCCCAGACCCAACAACGAGCGGGAGGGGTGCAAGCGCACCCACACGCCGGCATCGAGAAACAATCCCCCAGACCCAACAACAAGCGGGAGGGGTGCAAGCGCACCCACATGCCGGCGTCAAGAAACAATCCCCCAGGACCAACGACGAGCGGAGCAAGCATACCTACTTGAATAGAAGTCAGTGTAAAAGTGAATGAAATGAGGCCGACTTTGACAAAGAACATAGTATGTGGGGAGGAGCGAGCATACCTACGTAAATAGACATCAGTGTAAAAATGGATTAAATAAGACTGACTTTGCTTGGTGCCTGCATCCTTTTTTACTAGGCAGGCTGTAGTCCTGCCTAATAAAAAAGAATCGACAGGGCAGGACCCAATTGTCAAGGACGGCACCCTGGAGTTGAGCAGTGAGAGAGTCAAGACTCATTAGTGGGAACGATAGCGGAAGGGTGGCGTTATGTTGGATTGGACTTGCCTTGGGACAACCTTCCCAGTCCATTCGACACTCCAAGAGAAATCGCCCTGCATAATAAACAAAGAAATGAGAGGGCAAGGCCCCATTACCAAGGAGGACGGCGCCCTGGAAGTGAGCAGTGAGAGGGTAAGATCGTGGAAGAACAGGCCTTGACTTGAATTGAACTTACCTGTGGGCAACCTTCCCAATCCATCGAGCGACCGCACGTCCCATTCAATCCCCTCTATCGACACTCCAAGTGGAATCGCCAACTCCTCAATGTGGTAGAGCAGAGGATGTGAGGTGTGGAAAGATCAATCGTCAAGTCGTCGAGGTTGAAGTAAATGAGGTGAGGCGTGGAAAAAAAGACTTGATAAATCAATAACAATGTTTGGCTATATTTGTCAGGTACTCAACAACACTTCGGCAAATGTTTGAGAGAGCATGTGATCAACTGGTGCTCTCTACGTCTGCCACACACCCACTCTTTCTTGCTCTGCCACCTCCAATGCTGTGTATGAGACAAACCGCCAAAAGGTCTGCAGGTGGAACTGCAAATCGTATCTCCATCCCAGAGCCACACGGAAATGCAAGAGCAGCAGGCGCTCCGCCAGTAATGCCAACTATTCGTGTCCCTCCTCTCCAATGGCGCGTGGATAAGGTAACAGCTGCAAAGCCGCCCAAGATACTGGTAAGTACATTTTTCTCTTGATTTCCCCCCAGGACTAAGATATACTAGTTTTGTTATCTGTGCCAGGACGGCAGCTTCCTCTATGAGTGCGATGACTGCCCACGTGCTATGTGTTCGAAATGCATTCAGGTCCCTGAAGAGCATCGGGCCACCCTTGTAGAAGATGACGTACATTTCCAGTGTGTTTCTTGCCACTGGCTCCTTATCCAGCGGCAAAAAGCATGCAGACCATACGCGCTGCGTGGCTTCGTTTCTTGTCTAGTTAACTGGTATAAACCTCCTACAGGGATTTACAAAGGATAATGTTCCGATACTCCCCACATTCCTTCCTGTGTCTGGAAGGTTTGAGTTAGGGACTTGCAGCCACATCCTTTCACCCACTGTTCTTCTCATCCATTTCTATCTCTCGTTGATCACCTCTATGTTCCATGCTGGAATAATTCACCAGAGTCTTTTGGACTATTTCCCCCGCGGTGGCCTTGACATGCTCGATGTACCATTCGACCTTGGTACAGATGAGGCAGCCGCAGAGTATACCCGCCATGCCACATACTTGATAGAGGGCCTTAGGCAGGATTACGAGTATGTTTTGATTATTCTCACTGACCACAGCAATGCGGATAGGGGGGATCTATTTGTTGGTGCCGATGGGTCTGGCTGTAGTGCAGCTGCTCGCATTGACAACATAGGGCTCCAAAGTCTTTTTTAATTCATGGGACTAACTATTTTTGGAGTTCCTTGATAGCCTTTTCCGACCTTTCAAAAAATTCATCCCAAATAGCTTTATGTACATCGCTGTCTGCGGTTCTGTCGTCAACCAAAGAGAATCATTTAATTTGCTGCGCGACAGCCTAGCAAAGTAAGTAAGCAATAGTTTCTCATTTGCTAACTTATCGCATTTTATCTAGGTTTCAAGTATCCAATGCCCTGGCATTTGACGCTCCCCGTCTACAGACGTGCAACATTGCGGAACTTTTGATGCGCATTGTAGAGATGCGCGCATCTCTAGGTGTGTATCCGCACATTAGAGCTGGTTTGGCCAGGAGCTATGGAGTGCAGGTACCCACGCGCACTGGAGGTGCTCTAGCACATGCAGGACTCCCTGTTAGGTGCGCATACATCAGTCCCACAGAGCTGCAGCCTTCCATCCATGTCTTGAGCTCCTTCAGTCACCCACAGCAGTGTCAGCATGCTCAGTATTCACCCAGCCTCCATCCATGCTACTCAGCACAGCCACCCGCACTTCTCGTGCACACTAGCTCTCCAACACGCAGCCATATGCGCTCTGTAGCCCCCTGTGAAGCTCCTGCATCAGCGCACTCTCCATATCTCTCCCTGTGTGCACTTCAGTCACTCGGAACAACATCAGGTTGTCTCTGCTTGCTCGCGCTTCTCAGCACAGCCACGCGTGCACTCCATGCACACTCCCGCATCTGTTAGCATGCTTTTCAACCCACAGTGCTGCGTGTCAGGGTCCTGCTCTCCCCAGGGGTTCCCCAAACTCATCTGACATCATCAGGGACAGTATTCGGTGTGTTCCACTCTGTGTCTCTGTCCTGCTCCTTCCTTCTCCTGTGTGTCACCTTTCCTGGGCTTGCTCCTGTTCCTTGTGCCTCAGGGCACGCGCGCTTTTCCTTATTTGGAAGGATGCCATCACTATCAGTCCGTTGTTCGCTCCCTATTCGTTTCTGCATCTCTCTCTCTTGCTTTACGTTCTAGAAGTGCCAGGGTCCACACTACTGCTCCCCATTTAGCTAGGATCATCGCTTCTGTGCGCTTCTTGCACGCTTTCCCTTAGCCTTCCCATCACATACCTACACTCAATTCACTATATAGGCCTTGTCCACTCAAATACAACATTCTTTTTCCCCCTCACAGAAAAGTTAGAGTCTTAGCTTCTACCTGAGGTTTCCGTTCGTTCAAGAGTCTCATCATCGCATTTTATCGTATTCGTTGTGTTCGTCGTATCGATTCGTGCTCCTCCATGTGTCTCTTGCTCTCAAATAAGTCTCCCCTCTGCTCTCTAGGGAACTCTCTAGGCTTCCAACTAGCGCATGCTTCGTGCTCCCTCTTCTGCTCTCTGTTTTTTTTTTTTCCACTGCGCTACTCATTATACTTCATTCCCTGCTTGCCCGAGTGCTCCATGCACTCTACCCCGACTTCTCAACTCTACTAGCTTGAGCCAGACCCGGTTCCCTTGGGCGGACCTATTTTGCACCCTTCTGGAACTTACCTTCTACAGCATCATGAAATCAATCGTCATCCACGGATTCATATTTACAGTTGCCCTTGAGCATGTGTTGAAGGAGTCAACAACACTTGGAATGCACACCGGCATTGTGCACTTCTTTCTGGGAAATTCTGGTGATGGGAAGAGCATATTTCAGGTCACAAAATATGTGTGGACGCACCGGGACTGCCAGCCATGGGGACAGCCCCTGCCAATACAATGCCCCAAGTGTGGGGCTCTTCAGAAATGGCTGTCGGTGCAGCATAGGGATGGATTGTACTCCTTTGAGTGCAGGTACAGGCACTGTGGGTATGACAGGGATAACTGCAAGAAGCCGACCCATTCATGGAGGGTTAAGTGCCCTGAAGGAGCAGTCATGATAAAGTGCCATGGTAGCCACGGTGCATGGATGCGGAGGTCAGTAACAGGTGAAGATTCATAGTTTTACTTTCATACATTCACTCTACATTTGCGACTATGTAAACCCTTTTTTTCTGCAATTAATTTAGCTGCACGTAAACTTGGTACTACAGATTGAATGGCCACGCCTATGACAATCTTTGTGACAACAAAAATGAATATACGGGTCGCAAATCCAGAGTCACCTGATGTGCATCACGTGACAGTTGAAACTTGATGGCGTGGCAGTGGCATTCCTCTCTCAATAAATTCCTAAGTAATATTGCATCTAGCAATGGCTCCCTGGACCATGGTTTTCACTAAGATACTTGCAGATCATCAAGAGGCTTACATCAAACGAAGGGGAGACGACAAGGCTAGGGCACAGATCCTCAGGGATTGTCGCAAGGAAATTCTGGATGCTAGCCAGGACCAGCCATCCATTGCCCTGCTGGATCATCTATGAATGGTGAGTACTGAGTATATTGTCATCTACTTTGTATGTTCCTGACTTACTTTGTTCGATCCCAAGGCAATCAGGAAGGAGTACCTCAGACATCTTGCTGATTCTGATCAGGAAGATGAGGAGTCAGCCATCGACGCCAGTGAGGACAAAAGACACCACATGAAAATATCCGCAGAAGAACGCGAACAAGCCGCTCATCCACAGAAGGCAGGGGATTACAGGAGACTGTGGGCTGCCTTCCGAGCCACCTGTAAACTTTTCAAGGACGAACTGGATGCCCTTGACAAAGCCTCCAGGGACCAGACTGATAAGTCGACGTTCGGGAAGAGAACAAAAATCGTGCACAAGTGGTTTGAGGGGCTTTCCAAGGAGAAGAAGAGGGAAGCAGAGTTGGCTGCCAACAAGTGGAATCAGGAGGGCGCACCAAAGCACCAGCAAGTTGTGTCAGTGTCTCACCGTCCATTTATATTTTATCTTCACACTTCTATTTTTCTAGTTATCAGAAAAAAAATATCAAATGCATGTCGACCAAATTTTTATCATTGCTTAAACGTACAATGGGAGTCCACGCGGTCATGTTGATTGGCTATGAGAAAGGGGAAAGTGTGGTGACCAATATGTGTGTAAAGTCTTCTCTTTGCCACACAATTTGCTTATTCAAATTCTTCGTATTAAGCTTGGAGGCTGAGCCCCCCAATTGTCAGTCCAAACCTTTTTCAAAGCACTCAAATGAGGCCAAGACCTGGGCAGCGGGAGGTGCAGATCTCATAGCAACCTATCTGACACATCACAGTGCATTGCATTTTGTACAGATATTTCTTTGCTAATGCAACCTATGCAGAGTCAGACGAAAGTGGAGAGTCATCGGGTGAGGAAGAAGTCATACCTGACATCCCCTTGGATTGTTCAGGCAATCCAAGGCTCCCAGATCGATTGGGACTGAAGCTGAAAACGCAACAGCTCCTTGTATGGGATATATTTAAGAAGGCCTATGGTGAGTTCACCTTGATCAACACGCACTCGGTATGCATTGAGATAAAATTTTAGCAAAATTTACTAAATCCTCGAGGGTCTCAGTTCCTTGGCTACTGCTTGCCAATGATCCCGAAGAGTACATTGATTCTGATTGATACCCTGAGGGATTCCTCATCTGAGATCCCTCCAAACTCACCAAGATTAACATTGACAAACTCTGGCATCACTGGGACGAAAGAGAGAAGAAGAAGAAGGTTATATTATGGTTCATCAAGGCTAAGGCCAAAGATATGCCAGACACCACCAAGGACAAGCCTAGGCACTGTCGGCATAAGAGAATTTATGTCAATGTTGACAGTTCCTCAGACAACAGTGGCAATGATGATGAATTGAACGAGGAAAGTGACCACAGTTCGTCACGCCCTGCTAATAGTCCCTTCCACACACCCGGGTCTGCGAGCAGCCGGCCTTTGCGCCCTAAGCCAAGGCCCACCAAGCAGGCTAGGAAAGGTGAACCCAGGAGCCCAGCAGCTGAGGGGGGCGATCGGCCTACATCTCTCCGTGGTCTTTGCCAGGATCCACGCTATGTGGCACTCATGGAGAAGATGTTCCACCTGCCGATCCAGGTAGGTATCATTTTCTAACGCATTACATACCCGACTAATTTTGACTGTAGGAACCTGATCTCGAGTCACCCCCTGCACTCCCAATTTGGGCTGTGTGGACCTGGGGCCAGATGTATCTCCCAGAAGAAATCCATACTTCTGTGGAGGCTTTCCAGGTTGCCCTCAGGCAGCTCAAGGAGTTTCCATGGAAGTCTTGCAAGTATGGTACACACATTGTCTTGGGACTTGGCCTCCTCATTCGCGACTGCTGGAGTGTACAGGAGTTGGAGGAACCAGGGGATGGGGAGCAGAGGACTGCCCCCACTTACTTATATTCATCATTACTTGGCGTGCAGAAGTCGGAGTTTGTCTTTGCGGAGGTGGATGTGATGAGTGCGAGGTTGGACATGGAGCTATCCAGCCAAACAGGTAAGGGAAATGGAGGCAACAACGCAGTGGACGTGAGCAGACCAGAGGGGCAGAATGAAGAAGTGGGGGAGCGGAACGAGGAGGTGGAGGAGCGGGACACACAAGAAGAAGAGCAGACTGCCCAGGTGGAGAAGCAGAAGGAGGAGGAGGAGAAAAGACAAAGAGAGCAGGCAAATGCTGAGAAGAGGAGGCAGGAGGATGCACCTAAGGTGAGAGACGTGGTTGAGGAGGAGAGGTTGGTGCAAGCAAAGTGCAAGAAGCGCAAGGTACGAAATCCCTCTCCTGTCACTTCTGCCTCCACCCCCACCGAGCAAGACGAGCTGCACTCTGCTGACGAACAGACTGGGCTGGCAAAACGCAAAAAGACCTCGCAAACGAACAAAGACAGCCCGTCCAAAAACACCAGGTCCTCAAAGTGCCCGCACAAGCTCACCAAGAGGGCACAGGGTTCGTTTTAGTCTTGTTCAAAGTACTTGTAACTATCATATCTACTAGCATTGAATTCATATGACAATTACTTGGACATCCGCAACCTAGTTAACTGTTCGGCATGGCAATGGATTTCTTGGCATATTGAGATTTCCCCACTATATTCAAATGTAAGCATTGATTTTCTGTAGATTTTATAATGAATATTATGGTCAGATTAACGAGAATTAGCAGAACAGGTGGCCGGGGTAACAATCCAATTTGGGCAAAACACGGCCAACACCACCTTCGCAAGCTGCAACCTGGGCATGGCCGGCTGGCAGTGGGTTTAGAAGAGCAAATATATTTGATCCATTATTATCCCAAATTATTACTTGAATTATGTGAAGCTGTCAAGGTTTTGATTAAGTCCTTTGAAGGGTGTATCCCCATTTGCACAGGGTAGATAAGGTTCCACAGATAAGGTTCTGTGGCACCACCCTTTCCCCATTTGTCACGAAGATAAGGTTCCATAGTTAAGGTTCTAATCTGAACATTTGCAGCAAGGTTTACTTTATCCATATCTAGCCAATAGAAACTTGTCCATTCCTGTGTGAACAAAGTGCTGGCCCCATACAGAAGGGCTGAATGTGGCCGTCCCATTGTTTGCATTCCGTACAGCAGGGCTGAATGTGGCCGTCCCATTGTCTGCGTTCCGTACAGCAGGGTTGAATGCAGCTGTCCTATTGTTTGCATTCCGTACAGCAGGAATGAACACGGCCGTTCCATGCCCTGCATACTGTACAGCTAGTGTGCATGCGGCTGTTCTGTGGTTGCGATCCCTACAGTGAGCTGGGACCGGCCGCTCCAGGTCTGCAGCCTGTACGTCCAGATCTATGTACTGCTATAATATTTAAATAGTTGAATTTCTGGCTTCCATCCCCAGTCCCCTCCCATTTTCACCACTACACTCAATGTCTCAGATTTCTCTATTATTGTCAGACCTTGCTGCACAGCTGGAGGCCATCTGTTCCCTTGTAGATGCAAATGATGCCCTGCAAATGAACATATTGAATGATCTGTTAGCCAATGATCCAGGTATGGATATTGTGGTACTTACTGTGTGGATACTAATGGATGCTAGCTTTTATTGGTGCAGCAGACCATCTCCATATGGAGCCTCCTCCCATCCTACCAATTGCGCCCGCCCTTTACCCCTGTCCATTTGTCATGGGGTGTGCAATGTCATTTGAAGGGAATGTACAGGCGATCTGTGCTCATTTGTGCCAACATGGAATTATCTACAATGACCATGAGTCCATCACATGTCCATACATGGGCTGCACCAAGGAAATATTGTGGAAGAATATTCCTCGCCACATCAAAGAATGCCATTTGTGCATTCGTTGGACTAATTAGCATGCGGCTCAGGAAGTCACATAATCTTTGGCTGCAGAAAACCTGTATGAATATTATTTTCAGAAGCAAATAAATTTGTTACTTACTTTCTTGCATCATTCATGTGTGTGGGCCAGACCCAGAAGACAATCACAACATCATTTTTGGGATTAGATCTATCCCGATAATTAGATCTAACTATATTGCCTCCATGAGCAAAGTCAATTATGACATTATGCACTGGAGATTTGGGCACCCCTCAAAGGAAGTACTCCGACACACACAGAAACATATGCAGCACTTCCCGGAGATCCACTTTCCAACTGAGGATTGTGTCTGCCCTGGATGTGCTCTTGGCAAGATGCCCAATTGAGCTTTCCCAGCGAATGAAAGACGTGCCTCCAAGCCCTTTGAGCTGGTGCACTCTGATCTCAAATCCTTCCTGGTTACATCATACTGGAAGTTTAAATATGTCATTACATTCTATGATGACTTTACTTCTCATGCCTGGACCATGCCTCTTCACTCCAAAGCTGCAGCGATTACGGCTGCCAAAGATTTCCTCAAAATGGTGCATGTCCAACATAATGCACACATCGTTGGATGGATGTCCAATGCCAGTGGAGAATATAAGTCCGATCTGTTTGATCAAGCACTCCTTGAGAAAGGAATAAAAATATATCAAAGTGCTCCAAGAACCCCCATGCAGAATGGCCGTGCTGAGCATCTAGGGCACACTCTCATGGATAAAGCTGAGTCTATGTGGCATCAAGCCTGCATTCCTGACTCTTGGTGGGAATTTGCGTTCACTCATGCAACCCACATCTATAACCGTACTCCAGTAGCTCGCCTGCGATGGCACACCCCCCACAAAATGCTTAAGGGGGAGATGCCTAACATTGACCACCTCCGTGTGTTTGGCTGTGGAGCATTTGTATACCTCCCAGCAATGGCTAGAGCAAACAAGATGGCTCCCAAGTCAGAGCTTATGACTTATGTCGGTGTTGCCCCTGGCAATGAGTGCAACTTCTTGTTTATGTGCTCCACCAATGCAGTTTTTACAGCTGCTCACACCGTCTTTGACGAGCATCATTTCCCTTGCTGCCCCAAAAACAGGCGTGAACCTCTTGAGAACCCTTTCAGAAGGGCAAATCCAAAACCAACCACTGATCAACCAGGGAATCCCCCTGATGATATTGACAGTGATGATGATGTGGAACACAACCATGGCTACCCACATCCCCAAGCACAGGATGACAATCCAAAGTGCAAGGACCCTGAGGCTCCTGAGGAAGAGCCTATTCAACCAAATCCTCCTTGTACACCATCTCCAGTGCCTCTACCAGCACCAAGAACACCTTCACCGGTGAGAAACCCGCCACCTCTGGCACCGCAGTGCCCTGGCCGAGCTGAACACCATCAGAATGCACCATGACCCCCTGCAGTGAATATACCTGCCCACCCCCAACATGAACATAGAGCGCCATTGCGCCCTGGTAACGTGTATGGTGAGTGGTGACATCCCATCGAGCAACTCCAGGATATTGAAAGTGCCTCATGATGGTGAGAAACAGTGGGTGAGGCCTCTAGGCCCCCACAACCGGACACACTGGACAACATACCCGGTGGTTTCCCCAACACCTCTGCAATGCCCAGTGAGGAAGATGTGCAAGGAAGGGGGAGCAAACCTAGTCTGTTTCCTGATGGTCAAAGCCCTCACAACCCACGACCATCAATATGAGAACATCCGCAACTGGTCCTACAAGGACATTGCTTGCTTACCCCAAGCAGAGCAGAAACTCTGGCAACTTGCTTGCCAAGAAGAGCTCAACGTGCTGTGAAAGCACAAAGTCTTTGAGCTAGTTGACCATCCCCGAGACCGGAAGGTCATAAAGAATCAATGGGTCTTTGATGTAAAGTCGGATGGCCACAAGAAAGCCTGCTTAGTTGTGAAAGGCTTCTCCCAGGTCGAGGGATTAGATTTCGACCAGGTCTTCTCACCAGTCATGCACTTTGAAACAGTGTGCCTTATGCTTGCACTCACTGCACTAGAAAACTGGTACATTACTGGACGTGACGTTCGGAGCACCTACTTGTATGGCAAGCTCGATGAAGAGATCTACATGGAGCAACCCGAAGGGTTTGCAGCTCCTGGGCAAGAGCACAAAGTGCTCCACCTCTGGCGTGCCCTCTATGGCCTCAAACAGGCTGGCCTAGCTTGGTGGTGCACACTCGATGAGTCTCTCAAAGAGCTCAGGTTTGAGCACCTTAAGTCTGAAGCAGGCATCTTCTTCTACAAGAAGAAAGGCACCAACATTGTCATCAGTATCATATATGTTGATGACACACTATTCTGTGGCCCTAACAAGGCTGTTGTTGATGCCATCAAAGTGCAGTTCATGTGCAAATGGGAGTGTAGAGACCTTGGAGAACCAAATGAGTTCCTCCGGTGTGCGTCTAAGTGAGGGAAGAGGTCAGAACAACCAACAACCAACACCAAATGACAACAATAAGCGAGTGGTGGTATTCCTCTGTGGTTCTGGTATATGATCTCCACAGGGGGATGTGCTGCAAGCC
>Ga0307516_10006326_pt1 | contig 13907 bp, 8 predicted proteins | sample 19_EM_MG_FD_203310 | JGI IMG/M metagenome (GOLD analysis project Ga0307516, IMG submission 203310) | Populus trichocarpa ectomycorrhiza microbial communities from riparian zone in the Pacific Northwest, United States - 19_EM | ecosystem: Host-associated > Plants > Roots > Unclassified | place... | reverse complement strand
CTAACGCGGCTGGATTGTGGGTTTGTTGAGTTAGTACATGGCAAGAATAACGTCATTTCGAAGAAAAGCAAAGAAAAAAAATGCTGTTGACATGATCGAATTTTATAGAGGTTTGGTCAACCAATCATAAGTTATAGATTATATAAATTAATCTGGAAACTTAGATTTGACTATGTAAATGTTTAAAACGTTTCGAAACTGGGTACAAGTTTCAAGTCAATATTATCATACCATAATAAATATGAATTTTATTTATATAGTGGTGGAAAAATAAAGGAAAGTTCGTGCAAATAGTATTAAAGAGATTAACGTTTTTTTTTATTATTATTTTTGTCTGTGGCTATGCAAGGAAGGAGGTTTGTTTGGAAATGTAGTGAATTTTTTTTTTTAAAATGTATTAAAATAATATATATTTTTATTTTTTTTTATTTATTTTTATATGTTGCATCAAAATGATTCAAAAACAATAAAAATATAATTTAAAATAAAAAAAATAATTTTTTTTTTAAAAAAACAAGGTTTAACCACACTTTTAAATACACTCTTAATTTTTGGAATATCCATGTAAACATTAAGAAAAGAAAAGAAAAATATAACCGTGGCCTGTTTGGGAGTGTGGTTGTTGTTGTTTTTCATTCATAAATGTATTAAAATAATAATTTTTTATTTTTTAAAAATTATTTTTGATATCAGCACATCAAAATGATTTGAAAACATAAAAAAATATTTATTTGAAGCAAATAAAAAATTAAATTTTTTAAATTTTTTTTTAAATATTTTTAAAACGTAAAAACAAATAGACATTAGAAAGAAAATATAAGGTATTACTTAAAACTTAAAAACGATTACCAAAAAATTGAACTGCTTTTTATTAAATTCATGATACTAAAAGATGGGCAGTACTTGATTTTAATTACGAAAAAGTAAGCGATATGTGGTTATTTTATCTGAATAAGCATCATGTATTATTATTTTGGATTTGAATATAAGATATTTTTAAAACATTTTACATAGCATATATTTGCAACTTTTTCACACCTTCTTCTTCTTCTTCTTCTTCTTCTTTTATTTTTTAGAATTTTTGCATACACTTGTCTTTATTTTATATTTATAATTCATGCACTCAATTGTGGATCTTGTTTATGTAGTCATTTAATTGAGAGTCTGTTTATTAAAAAAATACTCAATCATTTTTAACAATTATCAGATAATTCCCTAATAATTAAAACACTAAAAAAATTAATTATTTGTCAAAAAAAAGAAGAGAAAAGGTGACGACTTCATAGTTGAGCTTGGGTAGTAAATAAAAAACACTTATATGAAAATAAATAATAGTTTTTAAGTGAATTTTAGTTCTTTAAAAAATAAAAAAATATATCTTGAGAAAATAACAAAAAGTTACTAAAAAAAACTCAATCATTTTGATCACCTCACAGCTAAAACGCTAAATGTTTTTTAATTATTTCTCAAATAAACCAAAGAAAAAGTGTATAGTATCTGTTTCTTACATATATATCAATTCTTTTTTTCCAAGAAAGCCAAAAACCTAAAACAAACAGAGATAATACATTTCACTTTGAACAGTAAGTACGCCCAAACTTCCACGTCTCTTTCAACAACTCTCTCTCTCCAACACGCATTCTCGCTTTCTTAACGGCTCACCGCATGTCCGCGTCACGGCGATCAACGTCGCTAAGTGACTCCTCCGCCGAGATCGAGAGGATGGAAAGCACCGGTAGCTGGGATGACGCTCTCGACTGGTTCAAACTGGAGGTCCAAAATTTTCTCGCTCTCAAATTTCAATACAGATAACTTAAAATTTGTTTTCTTGATTTAAATTACTCACTATGTTCTATCTTTTTTAGGTGCAGCATCCAGCGTCACGCTCGGTTTCGCATCACGCTAATTACAAGTGCTTGCTTGAGGCAGAGCGTGTTGTAGTCGAGGTAAGTTTCCTTCTTTATTCTTTGCGATTTCATTAAAAACTTGATTTTCTTTTCTTGTGATTTCTTTATAACCTTGATTTCTTTTTTTTATTTCTTTAAAGTCTTGATTTCTAATTCTTGTTTAGAGTAATTTTTTTTAGGAATTAGAATGTACATTACGCGTAAAGAAGAGGAATCGAGGAATTTGATTCGTTATAGCTAACCCTAATTTGATTGCATTTTTTTTCTTCTGATAGTTAAATTACTACTATTGGATAAAAAAAATAAAACTAGAACAATGTAAGTGGCTAGGTTTATTTACGTGAATCTTCTGCTCAGGTTCTAACTGTTTAGCTCTTTCGTTTTCTGCTTATTGTTAAATGGATTGAATCTTGATTTCAGGGATATGGTGTTGTTCTTATCAACACTGATGAGGCAGGTACCTTGATAGTCACTAATTTTCGTCTTATTTTCTTGGTGAGTAAAGTGTTCTCTCCTTTTCTTTATTCTATGGTAAGATGACGGAATGGTACTGTATTCAATTTGTGTTGTATTCATAGTTTGGTATCATGCCCCAGTTTATGTAAGCATGTTTGAAGAGCTAAGGAATTGTTATTGCTTCACTGAAAATGATGTTCTGTATGCACAAATATTATACTCACTTTATGTGTTCTTCTGTTGTACAAGAGTGAGGGAACAGAAAATATCATTGCACTCGGAACAATTCCGCTAGCAACAATTGAGAAGTTCAGCAAAATGGTAAATTATTTTTCTTGAACTTATGGATTCTTTTTTCCTACTCCTTCCACTTATTTATGGTAACTGTTGGTGAGAAAGTTGTTTATTTCTGTAGCCTGTAAGATACATTTATGTATGGAAAATTCTTCTTGTTGATGCATGCAATTTCTTGGACGATAGTTCATTCTTGTTGGTGTATGTGGGATCTTAATTGTTGCTACACAAAATTTCTTTTATCTAAAATTCTGGGTTGATACAGATTTTGTTACTGTTTGTGTGTCATACAAACTATGTTATTTGGTGAAATTATTCAAATTCTCTGCTGTCATTCTCCTCTGTTAACCGAGTGGAACTGCTCCATCAATTCATGTATGTATTTCAACATCTTCACCCTTGCAATTGAATACTGTCCTGTCCCAAATGGAATGCAGAATTCCTGTTTCTGATTTTGCGGCATATTTTCTTTAGCTATTCATCTCTTTATAAATGTCTATTATTCCTGATTTAAATGTTTGCACTGAGGCAATAATGTTTTGTCAAGTTTTGTTAAGTTTAGGCATAGAAAACCTGTTCCAATAAAAGTTTTTCCATTTTGCTGTGATTGGTAAAGTAACACAATGATTGGGTGGGGTGGGGGGGAGAGAAAGAGAACAGCTAGGCATGTGGACTTGTGGAGGAGAGATCAAGAACAGGTGAATAGGAGGCTGACTAATTTCTAAATCGTATTTCCGAGTTCTTGTTTGTATATATTCAGCTGATGTCGATCACATGTCAATATGTCATGCTACAGTCATATGGGAACGCCAGAACAATGCTCTTGGTCAGATCAATTTGCATATATACATGTCACGTGCTTCACTTTGTATGCAAAGGTGATCTGATCCTTGACAGTATGCCTCTGAAAGATATTCTTTATCTGTTATATGCAGACCATGCAATGGCATGCAAACAGAAAATGGGGGCAAAACAATGCTAGGATAATAGGTTGTCTGCTACCTTGGTTCATTTTGTGCAGGAATCATATAGATTGACAGATTTCACACAAATTATCTGAAATGACAACCTGTCTCAACTCTTATCTTTTATAATTCAATTTAAGCCTTAACCCCAAACTACTTGGAGTCAGCAACATGGATCCATCACACCATTCTGTTTTAGCATGCGCTAAACTTTCTCCGTGCCAGAAAATCTTCTCTATTATTATTCTTTTGTTTTGATTAACATTTGGTTAGGTTAATGGATATGAGATTGTTTTGGCTTGCCCACCCATAATACATGTTTATTGGTAATGGAGTTTTTGCATGTTTTTATTTGTTGCCCTATGGAATGTATGCAGGTTGTAAAAAGTCAATCAGCCCCTCGTCAATCTGAGAAGACTCCATCGCAGCGTCTTCTCCAAGTCATTGGTATGCGTAACACCTTTGATGTGTTTGTTTTACCATCTCTTAACTTCTTCACCAGCTTACTCTTTTTGTGGGATTTACAATCGATTTGTAGTTTGTGTTTGAAAGATAGAACTTTGGAACAGATTTTACATTCGTGTTGAGTTATAAAATTACTCTTCTTTGGCTTTGATGATTCAAATTCAAGTAATAAATTAAATTTATGATAATAATACTCGGGAGACGATGGCAGATTCTGGAGCAAGGGTAACTCAGCTGTTAAGGTGATGGTAGTTGCCAGAAAGGAAGTTTATAGATGTTGTCTAGTTTGATAGATTAACTTTGAGCATATGGATTGCATTAAGGCACGGGGTTTGCAATCTCTTTGTTTCTGAACAGGTAGATTTTTTTGAAGTTATGCATAATTACTGGAACAATGTCACGGAGTATTGCTATCTGCTATTGGTTGCTTTTGCTTTCTTTGTCTTGTGTATTGTTGCTGACTGTTATTTTGATGATACTCTCTTTAGAATTCTCATGGAATTATTGGTTCTTATATTTTGCAGGGAGAGATATGAGAATTATTGTTTTTGGTTTCCGGCCCAAAACAAAGCAGGTTAACTCTTCTTTCTTCAGCTCTTTATTTGCTAACTATGATCACTTACAAATTGAAATTTCTTTCACTTGTAAGATATATGTTGTAAAAAAATATGAAGTTCATGATTTTGAGGGTTTAAATTATAAATTAACCGGGGAAAGATATAGCTTTTGTTGATTGAATGAGTTCAAAATGGTGAACAGGGTCATCACACCTGCCATGAGTAGATATTTGTTATAAGTTTTTTTTTTTATTATGCAGAGACGGGCTATATATGATGGGTTATTAAGGTGCACAAAACCATCAAGACCCTGGGATCTTTATGCTTTTAACTGTGGACCGTCCAAATTTACTAATGCTAACCCAAAAGTGCGCTTGTTGAATGAGTGCTTCCGTCTTCTTGGAAAAGGCTTTTGTAGTGCATCAATAGATATGATCGACAAAGGGTCATATACACTGTCTAATGAGTTGTGGAGAATCAGTAATGTAAATTCCGACTACATAATGTCCCCGAGTTACCCTTTTGCCTTAATTGTTCCAAAATCCATCAGGTAAAAACATTTAGATTCTTACTGCACTTTAAAGTGGAAAAGGGAGGGCTGGGGGGATGAGAACATGTTGGAATCCTTCTAGTTTGACTCGAAAATAATTTTTGTTTGGGCTTACTCTAGCCTGAACTCTAAAACTAATAACTGTCTGGTTGCTAGTGATGAAGAAGTGGTCCATGCATCCAGCTTTCGTTCCAAGGGTCGCTTGCCTGTAGTTTCTTGGTGTCATCCTGGTATGAAAAAGGTGAAATTTTAGTTATTTTGTCTATCTTGATTTCCATTCTGATGCCTCTACATATGTGGCATTATAGGAACTGGAGCAGTCCTTGCACGTTCATCTCAACCCTTAGTTGGTCTAATGATGAATATGAGGAGGTAGGTTGATCTGCCTGCTTAATTTCCCTTCAATGAACTCAAACACGTTGCTCCACAAAAATTATGCTCATTGTAGACACATGCCAGGATTATGGTCTGAAATTGAAGTGACATTTTTTATTGTGGTTGCTGTGTTGCATGCATGCCTTCACTGGTATTAAGAAACAGTGACGGCCATCACATGCACAATTGATGACAATTTTAGCAATGTGTTTTTATTCAGTGAAATTCCAAATAATTTCAGTACTGATGGAATTTCTAATATTTAACATGAATAGAGATATATTAAGCTTCATGAAAGATATGTCTTATTATCCTTTTAGATGGTCAAAATTTTAGCATTAAACTTCCTAAACTTGATGCTTAACAATATTTTGCCAAGCTAAAACAAATTTTTTTTTTGAAGTGCAACTGCCATGATGGCTGCAATTACTGTCATAGAATCCTTTACAGGCATGATTATTGAATCATGAGCCCAATAATTCCAAAAACGTTCCAGTCCATTTTGATTCTTTTATGTAACACCTGTTATTTTTTTCTGTTACTGGGATCCATTGATATCTTATCTGTAGAGGTTTTGGAATGTGAACTAAATTTTTCGTTTGCCATCTGTTGCTCGATATAATGTCAGATTCACATCAATGTATTTGTCTGCAGCAACACAGATGAAAAGCTTGTCGCAGCACTTTGCTCTCAACTTGGTGGTGATAAAAAGGGGCGGAGGTAGGGTTATTCAAATCATTTCCCTTTTGTTTTGGTCGAGTTGTCTCTTTGTTTTGGATATTTCATGTGTGTGCTGTTTCCTTATTTTATGCATTAACTTGACTTACTCGTATTATTCTTTATACCTTGTATGATACCTTAGTTTGAAATGTAATTATGTATCAGTCTACCTAGTTTTGAAGCAATAAAACTCATTCTCAGCTATTAACTAAATCCTATTTCATTACCTTTTCAACATGAAAAAAGAAAAGGTCGTCACAGCCTGAATCATGAAATTGCTTTTCTTTTGCTGTACATCTTGAAATGCACTGTCCAGACAGTTGCAAGGTTCCAGTTCGTGTCTTATCTGAAAATGTCTGGAGAAAAGAAATGTTTTCTTTTAAGGTACCCACTAGAATAGATTTGGTGGAGAGAGGTGGGCCCCATAGCTTAGATGGTTAAAGCAGGTGACTACCCAGCCTAGTGTTTAAACTTTGACCACTCATTACTTGCTGTCGGGTATGATGGGACATACATTTCCTTCTTGAGATGGGAAATCCTAATCAATGTACTGGACTTGAATCATTGAAACTTGGTTACAGGTCTTTTGTTGAAATGGAGTGGCCATACTTTTTGTTATTTTTATTCATTATTTGTTGTCAATGTTGCAAAATTTCCACACTGCATGTCTGGATGAATGAGCACTTTTCTCTGGGGTCTTTATTGTCCTGTAACTCTAATTTCTCTTTTGATAAAAATGAGAACTGTAATTTTGTTAATCCACAATGACACACCTATGTTCATTGCTTGACATTGTGACATACAAGTTATGCTAAGAAATAAGCCCATTTTAGATTTGATGTTTGCATTTCTTTTAGTGGCTTATTCTTTATCGCGTTGTGGCTTTTGTAAATGAATGTTTGTAAAATATATATATAATTTTTTTTCCTACTTGTCCTCTCCCTGCTTTTGCTTTCCCCTCATTTCAGGAAGTTATATATTGCTGAAGCAAGGCCTCTAGAAAATGCCAAATCTTGTGTTTTCTTTTCAGGAAGTTATATATTGCTGACGCAAGACCTAGAAAAAATGCTTTAGCAAATGTGGCTATGGGAGGTGGCTCAGAATCACCATCACACTATTTTCAATCCGAGGTTTGAGCTGTTTAGATATGTATCTCTAGTAGTCATCAGCTTTGATACCTCATTTTCATTGATGTCATATTCCTTTTTTTTTTTAATTTTATTTTTAATCTGGTATCAGGTAGTTTTCTTTGGGATAGACAACATACATGCTATGCGTGAGAGTCTTTCTCGGCTTAGGGACTACTTGGATACTCATGGCTCCACTTCATCAGACGGAACATTATCACTCTTGGTTAGTTTATAAACATTAAGAATTTAAAATCAGGCACCTTCACCTGTGGAAAACTAGTAAATTAACATCAGTGGTAATAAGCAGTTATTTTTTTTTCTCTCTCTTAAATACAATTTAAGAAAATGATGATGTATTATTTTGTGCAAGTGAAACATGCATCTATCCATTTTTCGAGTTACATGTAAACATAATTGAGTAACCTGTCCTTGAATAACATCAGATATATAAACAAATAATCAGATGTAATGCATGACTGTGCAGTACAGTTCCCTATTTTACCATTACCAAATGATTGGAATAACCCTCGTGAATGGGCTGTTGTTTGAGGCTCTGGGTTAAAGACTAGAGTTTTCATGTTCATTTCCTGTGACTAGAGTTTTCATGTTCATTTCCTGTGCTATTGTGAATGCATCCTCAATTGGAAAAGCATCGATTGTATTCAGCTATCTATATGGCAACATATATCGGAGACACCATCCTGTTCACAATACAACTCTTATTCAATGCGCTGACATCCTCATGCCTTGTGTGCTTGTCTAATGATGCGCATGAGCCAATGTAAACCTTTATCTTGACATTGGTGCATCAATGATTTTATCTATAGTAAAAAAGGTACTTAAATATGCTCCTCATCTTTAGTTGGGATTTTTTCAGTTAATTCACGGCATTGATCTCTGGCTAATTAGCTAATAGCTCTAAAACACTTTGAAGGCTGAGTAAAGATATTTTCACAATATGGGTTCACAAGTTTTGCATTTGTTATGTTTCCTATGCTTTCTTACTGAACTTCAGCAGAAATGCAGTGTTTGTAGTAGGTGTTAATATCTCTATTTGTTCATGCCATTTTTCATTTACAGAGACATGGTGGCTGGACCTGGGGTGGAGGCAATCTCAGCAGTATGTCTGCTTCTGTGGCAACCCTCGGTGACAGTGGTTGGTTAATACATGTCCAAAGTGTCTTGGCTGGTTCAGCTTGGATTGCTGCTCGTGTTGCTTTGGAATCAGCATCAGTACTTGTACATTGCAGGTCAGATATCTTGACTTTATCCGTTATATTTATCTTTGTAACAACTGGCAGAATCTTTTCTTTTCTGTTGCCACAGTGATGAAATCTGAAGATTTTTAATGTTCTGCATGCTACATATCCTCTTTTTGTCCTTTTGGTTTGTAAATTCTATTTCATATGCTGTCAATCTATTTTAGTTTCTATTCATTATGCATAATCTAAAAGAAAAGCGCTTATTAATTCCATACATGGACTTCAAATCTAAATCAAGCTTTCTTACTTGTTAATTCCATACATCAACTTCAAATCTGAATCAGGCGCTCTACCAATAGATCTTGCATCTACCTTTCTTCTTTGTGTAATCACATGGATTGAGCTTCACATACTGATTAGCAGAAAAACCTGGGTCTCATTGCCCAGCAGATCATGGTTTTATTTGTGAACTTGGCGAGTCATCTGCCTACTACCAGACTCCTGGCCCACATTTGTTCTGCTTTTCAACAGAGCAGAAAAAATTGCATAGCTGAATCATCTAGCAAGCATTTCAGTTGAATAATTTGTCATTATACATATTTTCATTAATTAGCAAAATTTGCTATCAGAAAAAAGCTACCTTTCGTTTCTGTTTTCAATTTCGTGCTTGCTTTTAGAGCTTCTGCATGAGCTGAGTTCTTGTCTTTCATTCTTTTGTCTAGCGATGGATGGGATAGAACTAGTCAGCTGATTTCACTTGCTAATTTGTTGCTTGACCCTTACTATCGGACATTCACTGGGTTTCAGGTATTTTCTTCCACTGTAAGACTCCTTTGTTGGTTGTGTATTGCTTTGTATATGCTTAAGCTGTTGCACTTACGAATGTACACATATTTCTCTCATGTTACTCTTATGTTACTGTTACTATAATATGAAAAGGATTTTTATACCCCTACAGATAAAATAGCTTTCTTTTTCCCTGGATGTGAAATTTTACTTTCTGGAATATCTTAATTCAATGCAGGCGCTCATTGAAAAAGACTGGCTAGCATTTGGTCATCCATTTGAAGAGCGAATGGGAATGCCAACTGTATCTGGATGCAGTGATAAGCCTCTTGATTTATCTAGGCAATCTTCAGTTGGGAGTTTTCCATCATCACCCATGCGACAGTCATCAGGATCATTCGCACCTCAAGCTCCTAGTTCTTCTCATGCACAGAACCAATATTCTCCTATATTTTTGCAGGTTACTGTTATTTTATGCATGCCCTAATACACTGAATTTTAGGAATTAGGTACCAACTGGTTATCATGATTATTTTGGCAACGCAAAATCATAGGGGATTAGGGATTACCATATGATTTGCATTGAGCCTGACGCATATTGAGATTGTTTTGAAGATCTAAATACATGAATAGATAGTATTGATCTTGTGAAAAAGATAAATAATTGCTCAAGATCCCCTCCTTTTCCCTTCCTCTATGTGAAGAGAGAAATTTTGGATACTTAGGTTTAACGCTGCATTTATGTGCCAAATGTGTTCAAATTTTTTTTTACCTTATACTGGGGTTGTAAGCTAGAGATGTGAAGGCAAGAGTATAATGCATAGGATCTTCAAGCAATTGTAGAATCTACTAGAAGGATTGGTTTGAAGGTGAGGATGGTAGGGGTATTGTTAAGGAAGTCCACTTAAAAAAGCCTAAATAATAGTGATAATAGTGACAACACCCTATTTGTTTGAATGTCCAATATTATATTTCAATCCAAGTGAACTTGATAATCTGTTGTGTAAGATGGTCTTTGCTAAGTTCTAAAAATAGTTAATGTGTTCTGCAGTGGATTGATTGTGTTTCACAATTATTGCGGATGTATCCCTTTGCTTTTGAGTTCTCCTCGGTATGTGTGATTTTCTTCTCTTATGATACTCATCCTTGCATGCATTAGAAGTTAGCTGTTGAGATCAAATGAGTTGAAGAAACTGGTTTTGTTTCCTCATCTCACTTTTTTCTGACTAGTGTATTGTTTGATGGCTTAGGCTTTCCTGGTGGACTTATTGGACTGTGTGCTTTCATGTCGTTTTGGTAACTTCTTCTGCAATAGGTGATTCCTTTTCTCTAATTACTTTTTAACTTCTGCATAGGGATATCTTAAATAGATTAAGGCCTGTGGCTTCTGGCATGCCTTTACTTGATCTGTCCGTACTACATGGATTAGAAGGTGATATAAGTAATTTAGAATCAAGAAATTTTAATTTCAAACTCAATACTGGATTGGAAGCTGAAAATTCAGAATATCTCAAGACAAACATGGATTCAGCAAATCTTTGCATGAACCAGAAACTAGAATAAAGAAGAGCTGCTTCATTTCCTTTAATCTTAAAGTTTAACAGATCATCTGTAGTTTGATCATCTTCTTTGGATATAGAGAAGTTTGATAAATTTAAAAAATGAAAGTGGTATCAATGTCCTGAAATGGGTTACAGCAAATATAATTCCCATAGAGGCACCATACTGATTTATTCTACCAAAATGATTAATGACATTGTTGCATCTTCTCAGATGCATATATGACATCTGTTTGTTGCATATTTGTGGCAATGCAGTGTCATCCGTTGGATGATTTCTGGTAGAAATCCCTTCATCTTCCTAGAAATAAAGAGACAATCATGTAGCTTTGTCTGAAGCATGGTAGTGCATCTGTGTAGGAATTTGTCGTATTTGTGGCATTTGGTTTTAGAACAGTTCATTAGAGCATGCAGTTTCTTCTTTCCTAAGTGAAGTTCAAGCAGTCAATTCTTCTCCTTCTCATAAAAGTGGCAGTTCCTCAGTGTAAAAAGTGATGACCCCCAAATTTATCATCTTTTTGATCGTGCATGTTTTCTTGTCAGCCCGTTCATTGTACTTATTGACTACCTCTTAGGTTGGACTAAAACTTGGTTCCTGTTGAAGACAGCCCAAGGGGCAACTTTATGCATAAATGCTGAACATTAGGATATTGCTTGCAGAGAACCCTCACTGTGTCCTGTTTACTCTAATCACTCTAGCACATAATGGGACCTGTCCTGTCAACTCCAATTATTGTGGAAACATTAAAATTTCTCTTTCTTAGTGTTAGTCTAAATTTTTCAGTGAGAAGGAAAGGCAGCTAGTTGGTGTCTCTGAATCTTGTGGATGCTTGTGGGCTTATTTGGCTGATTTGCGTTCTTCAGAGGGAAGGTCTCATGTGCACTATAACCTTTTCTATAGTCCTCTGAAACATAAGGGCCCATTGTTACCTCCAGCAGCAGCTTTAGCCCCGACTCTATGGCCCCAGTTCCATCTTCGGTGGGCTTGTCCTTCAGAAGCCCAAGCTGGGGAGCTTGAAGCTCAATGCCGGAATATGTCTTTAAAATTCTCTGAACTACAGAAGGTAATGAACTACTTTCTTGCTACTGAACCAATACAATGTTCTCATAAAAACACGATCCTTTGGAGTAATGTAGTCCTATTGGTTTGCCCTCGTCTGACTGATCAGGGTATAATATATTCTTTCAATTTCTTTTTTTTTCTTTTCTATTCTTTTTCTTCTTCTTTCTTTTTTCTATTTGGTTTGCACCTTAGTCTGCTTTTTCATTGACTCTGTCACTTACCTGACCAGGCAAAAGAAGGAGCAGAGAAGAAAGCTAAAGAAACCACAAATGCCATGGAATCATTATCTGCAGAACTACAGAATGAGAAGCGACTCAGTAGCTCTGCTATGGCATTGGCTAAGAGGGCGAGCAAGGAAAGTGCAGCCATAAAGCGAGCCATACAGTCATTGGGATGCAAAGTTCATTTTGCTGGCGGTGGTGACACTACTGTTGATATCGAGACCAACCCTATGGGAATTACACAGGAATCTGTGTTTTCTCACTCAAAAAGAGAATCTGATGGTATTGTCCAGCATCAATACAATTCAGATCTATCGATTTCCATTTCAGCAGTGGCAGATGATGTTGTTTCCAACAATCCACTCGATCGAGTGTGTGGTGCTATATGCCCTTCACGCGCAAGAGATGGAGGCTGCCGGTGGCCAGAGGCTGGTTGTGCTCAATTATGTAGTCAGTTTATTGGGGTGAAGGCAAACTACGACGCAATTGATAGTCTCTCTATATACGAAACTTATTTTGACACAGTAAGTACCTTATAACTCTATTATCCATGCATTGATTTAGACTTAAATTCTCCGTAATAATTGGTTGAGTTGTTTTCATAGAGAGAAGAAGGGAAATAGAGTTTAAAGAGAAGTTTGATATTATAGCTCTCAAGCAACTCAAGCGTAGGGTCAGTGCAGAACCCTCAGATTTTGAAATCGGGACTGTTCATACAGAGAACATAGAGTTAGTACCACACTATCATTTAGCGTAGTCGTTCTTTGGGAACAAAACAAGCAAGCTTGTTCCCTCACAAAAGAAAAGACAAGCAAAGCTTGAGGTGGTGATGCAGTGAAGGGCAGATGTATATCGAAGTCATCACGGTAGCTTCGTTTTCTCCCTCAATAACTGTTTGCTGTACAGATTTCAAACAATTTAAACATTCCCATTCTTTTTTCTATCACCATAAATGTATAGAGCAATATTCATAACATGGGATTTTTTTCTTTGTCCGTAATAAAGATCCCACAATTTTATGTTTTATCCATGTTCCTTTTCTTCCTTTCCTTTGGGCATAGAAAGAGAACCGAAATGGATTATCACGCTTCCATGGCTATTTCGCTGAAACATCTCTTCCCTTTTTTTTTATATTCACTATAAAATGAAGAATCTTTATGTACATCATGGGTTACATCGATGCCACCCCTCCTGCTGTATATGTAACTTTAGGATAACAGATAACATTTTACACAGGATACAACACTGGGGCGAAAATTATTCCTGTCACAATGAAGCAGCATTGGGAAATCCCACATTTCTCAGAATTTATTCACCAATCACCACCTGCCAGCTTGATCATTCACGGGTATGACCGTAAGAGTAAAGCAACCCCTGCCCACCTCATGTATTGCAGGCAGCAGCTCTAAATTCGAATGCCAAATGGAGTTGCCAATGCCAGTCTCCAATGCTCACGGGCTGGTGCCGATAATTAGATTACGGTCCAAATAGTAATAACGCATTGGTTTGCTGCCATATATAACTAGCACTAGTCTTCGAAGCGTCGGCGTAAAAAAGAATCCATATGCGTTTAACTAATCCTTCCTGCTTGATCAATTAAAGTGCCAACTTGGTCTCCACATAATGCTCTTGAGATGTTCCCAGGCTCGAGCAAATT
>Ga0307516_10006325_pt1 | contig 13908 bp, 11 predicted proteins | sample 19_EM_MG_FD_203310 | JGI IMG/M metagenome (GOLD analysis project Ga0307516, IMG submission 203310) | Populus trichocarpa ectomycorrhiza microbial communities from riparian zone in the Pacific Northwest, United States - 19_EM | ecosystem: Host-associated > Plants > Roots > Unclassified | place... | reverse complement strand
CGCCACGCCGCCGCCGCTGCCGCCCAAGGTGGCAGAGCCCGCGCGTCCGGTGCTGGTGCCACCCTTACCGCTGCCTGCCGTGCCGCCTTCGCCGCCCTCAGGCAAAATCATGCCCTTGCCGGCAGTGCCGTCGCCGGCGACTTCGTCTTTGCCGCAGCTCGCCGAGGAGAGGGCCGCCACCAACGCAAGAGCCGCCACGCACCACGTCTTCGCTGCTTTCATCGAACGCAAGCCTCCAAAATATGGCCCACAACGGGGCCGCCAAGCCGACGCCTAAGCTTTTCCGTTAAAGCGCCTGAGCGCAAGCGCCAAGCCACGCTTTTTTCGCCTGATTCGCGTGAATGGCCAGCGGGCAATCTGCACCGTGGCACCGAGCGCGCGCCAGGCTCCCCGCAGCTACGCGGGTAAGGAAATTTCGTGGGGGACCGGAGCATGCGCGCGCGAAGCCGCGAAGTTAGTGGGTGCAGTGTCCGGAGCCTGGTCAGCTTTTGAAGATGGGTTTGGAGCAAAGACATCTTCAAACCGCGGCCTGCAAAGACGCGGCCCGCGGCACTCTCGAAAAGCGGGTGCCTTGCGCTCACCTGACCGGCCTTCGAGCCCGCATCAGAAGACGCCAACCGCCAGCCCGAGTGACGCTCCAAAGAACGGCTGACCGAAATCGGCGACGGTTCGGCCAGCAAAGCGCACCGCAACCCCGGGCGAGCACGCGCCCACGAAGCCGCGCAGCTCAGCGGTGACCCGCGGCGACATGCGGACAGCCGCCCCTGTTTCGAACATTGCCGCGGCCACCAGCACCGAATCGGTACGACCGCCCCACGGGGCCGAAGCCTGACCCGTCATGCTGGCGCTGACGAGCATCGCGCCCAGCCCGAGGTTGACGATCAGGTCCCGACGTAGCGGGTAGGCATCGATAAGCACGCCGCCGGACAGCAGACGCACGTCCGCGCGGCCCTCTTCGGCGCGCACTCGAGCCGCCACGGGCGACAGCTTTCCGAAAGCGCTGGTCGAAAGCCAAGGCACCGGAAACGCGCGTAGCTCGAGCTGAAGGTCAGGCACCGCTCCCAGGCCACCGCTCGTGGCACCCATCGCGGCGCCCAGCCACAGGCGCCGCTCCGGCTCCGGCGGTGGGGGCGGAGCCGGCGGTGGCAGCGACACCTGGACTTCAACCGGCGGCGGAGCCTGGTCCGAAGCCAGACCTGGTGCGATACCCAGCTCCGTGAGGCGCGCGCGGAAGCGCTCGGCAAGCACGGCCGCATTCGTATCGTCACGGCGCCGCGGATCGAGCCGCTCGCGCTCGCGTCGCGCCGGACCTTGGCTAGCGCGCTCGCCCACCACGACGTCTGCGGTTTGCCCGCTCTGATCGACGGAGATCAACGCGGCGCCGCCCGAGCTCGCGAGCAGCTCGAACAGGTCGCTGTCCGACGGCGCACGCGCCACGTCGACGCGGTAGCCGAACAGCGACAGCTCGGCCGCGAGCCGCCGCACGAAGGGCGTGTCTGGGCTGCTGCTGATCACGACCACCAGCGGCCCGGGCTGCTGCGCGGCCGCGCTTCCGGCACGGAGCAGCAGCCCAACCAAGAGCAGAGCGCAGTAGAAGCCCAAAGCGCGGCGCACGCGCTCAGTGCGAAAGCAGCTGGCGCGCCACCCGCTCGTGAGGTCCGTGCGGGTACTTCGCCAGGTAACGCTCGGCCACCAAGCGCGCGCCTGCGCGATCACCGGCGCGAGACAACGACTCCATGAGCCGCCCCTCAGCTTCACGCGCAAGAGGCCCCCCTGGCAGCTCCGCTAGGTAAGTCCGAAACCATCGGGCCGCCTCAGCATACGCTGCCCGCTGGTCGAAATGCACACGACCGATCGAGAACGCCGCCTGCTTGGCCCCGACCGTGCCCGCCCCTCGCGAGCGAAGCGCCTGATAGGCCGTGAGCGCGTCGTCGGGCTTGCCAGCAAAACGCGCCGTATCGCCGAGCAGCGCTAGCTCTTTGACCGATGCGCGCGCGACAGCAGTGTCGAAGCCGTCGAGCTCGATGACCGCGTACGCGTCGGCGAAGTGCCCTTGAGCCGACAAGCTCTGCCAATTGGGGGCGGCTGGCGCCGCGTCGCGTCCCAGCGCGCGCCCGAGCTCTGCCACGGCGCCGACGTCTGCTTCAGCCGCGTAAGGCGCCTCCGCCGACGGCGCCGGCTGCGCCCCTAGCAGCCCCTGCGCCGCCGCTTGCGAACCCAGCGCGCTGATTTCGAAATGCCCCGCGCGACACGAGGCGCTCAGCGACTCTCCTGCCAAAATCGTGCGTCCTTCGCCCAACACGCAGCCCGAGACGATGACCTTGCCCTCGTGCAAAGTGAGCGTAAAAAGCTCGTCGCTCGGCCGAAAGCCGACGTCGAAGCGCGTGCCGGTCACGTCGACGGCGAACGGCCCCAAGCTCACCCGATAGCGCGCGCCGTGATTGGGCGTCACGCGCACGTTTGCAGCGCCGGACTCGAGCACCAAATGCGCCCCCACGGCATCGAGCGTTGCCAGGCGCGCCCGCGACCCCGGCGACAGCGTCACCTCCGAGCCATCCGAGAAGTGAATGTGCGGCGCACCGGGCTCGGTCGCGCTCACCCATTCGCCGACCACCAGCGGATGCTCACCGAAGCTTGCGCCGAGCGGCGCGCGAGGCCGCGTGAGGCCGTAGACCGCCATGCCGGCCGCCGCAGCTGCCGTGAGCAGCGCCAAGCTCGTCCAAACCTTGGCACGCCCTCGCCGCCTGAGCGGCTGCCCCAGCACGCGCGCGCGCACGCTACCCAGCGAGAGATCGTGCGCGAGCTCGCGATCTTGCTCGGCCGCGACCTCGCGCCCTAGTCGCGCCAGCCGTTCTCCGAGCAAGCTCACGGCGTGCCTCCTCTTGCCGCGGCGTTGCCGGCGATCCATTCGGCCAGCGCGGGCTCGCGTCGGGCCGCGTTGCCGAACCTGACCTGCGCCCGCGATAGGCGCCGCTTGATCGTCGCCAGCGAGACACCACACGACGCGGCCACCTCGGTCAGCTCCATGCCGGCAACGAAGCGCAGCGCAAAGGCGATGCGTTGGTCGGTATCCAAAGCATCGAGCACGCGATAGACGGCCTGCATGGCTTGGCTGGCTTCGAAGTCAGTGGGGGGCAGCTCAGCCTCTGGCAGCTCCGAAAACGGCAAGAAGCGCAGGATGCGTCCGCGCACGCGACGACGAATGCGCGCGCGCGCGGTGAACACGGCAATCTGCGTTAGCCAGGCGCGCAGCGCGCGCGGATCCATGAGGCGATGCACGGATTCGAGCGCGGTGACGAACACGTCGTGCACCAGATCCAGAATCTCGGAGTCGGGGCCCATGACGCGCACCAGCACGCGGCGCACGTGCGGCGCATACCGGTCGAACAGCTGCGTACCGGCGTCTGGATGACGCGCTCGCAGCGAAAGCACCAAAATCTCGTCTGACTCCGGCGCCGGCAGCGCCGACTCGCTCTTGCGCAGGGGCAAAAGCTCCGCGACGGCTTGGTAGTCCTGCTTGGCCATGCTCGGTCCGACGGAGTTAAAGTGTCGCACAGCAGCCCAATCGGCTCACCGGGGCGAAATTTTCCGGGATTTCGCGGGTCGCCAGCCGTCCGCGCGGGTGTATGTTTCGTCTATGTCCGCCGGCCGCGCCGTCCGCGGTGCGCTTTGCTGCTCGTTCGCGCTCGCCTGTGGCGAGCGCGCCGGCGATCCGATCGTGATGCTGGCGGCGAGCGAACCCGCAGACGCGCCCACAGTAGCTGGTGCCGCGGGTGTGGGCGGCGCCGGCTACGACAGCCGCGGCAACCCGCCCGACATGCCCAATGCGTCTGGCCCGGTCGGCCTGTGCGGGGCCTGCACCAGCAGCGACGATTGCGGCGATGCCAACGACGCTTGCATTCGCCACCTCGACGAGCGCTTCTGCGGCCGCGACTGCGACGACCAGCACGGCTGCCCCGACGGCTACATGTGTATCGAGCTCGACAACACGCAGCTCTTCCAATGCGTGCCGCAAGACCACTGCCCCACCAATCCAGCGCCGCTAGCGCCGCTGGCAGACATCCGCAGCTACTTGCTCGGGCATCTCAACACACAACGCGCCATGCATATGCGGCCGGCGCTGAACGCCTCCGGCTGCCTCGACAAGCTGGCGCAAGCCAGCGCGCTCGATTTTGGGCGCACCGACGAGCCGCTCGGCAAGTACGTGAAAGAGTGCGCCCCGGTCTGGCCCAACTGCGCCTGCGGCTGGAGCTCCGAGGCGGAGGTGACCATGGCGCACTACAACCTCGACTGGATGGGCGCCGTCGACCACGCGCTCGTCGTCACGCGCGACAACCAGAACGACCGCTTCGTCCAATCCTTTCTGGCTAGCAACCTGACGGACGTGGGCATCGGCTTCTGGCTCTCCGGCGACGAAGCCTGGATCGCGCTGTCCTTCCACTAGCCGAATTGGCGCCACGGAGGCGCCGCTCGGATGGCAGAAGCCACTATGAAAACGGCCCCCCGGCCCAAACGCGCGAAACGCCCGACCAGCGTCACACAGAGGTGGCGCCCCCTACCCTCCCTGCGCTAAGAAGCGCGCCTCACGCGCAGGCCCCTGCTGCACGGGTCGATAGCTCAGTCGGTTAGAGCAGTGGATTTTTAATCCATTGGTCGAGGGTTCGAATCCCTCTCGACCCACCACTCACTCAAGCGCGCAGCTGGATGCGCGCCCATTTGCCCCGCCCCGGGGGGCGCAGATCAGCCGATGCAACGTCGAATGATTTGACACCTTCAGGCTCCGCGCGCCGGATGCGCGCAATGGCGAACATCACGCTCCGCGTCGGCAACCTTCGGAAAGATCTGAGCGACGGCAAGATCTACGTCGACGCGCAACCGCAAGATTCGACGGACAAGGCGTACACCGTTTTTCGAATCAACCTGACCCGCGACGCCGACGGCAACATCAAGCCGGGCATGGCCTCGTTCGAGAACCCGGATCGCGTGCCGGTCACGGTCCCGGTGCTGCTCGGGCGGGTCGCCGAGTTCATCCGCAACCAAAAGGGCGCCGTCGAGGCCAAGTTCGCCGAGTAGCGCGAACGTTCGCAGCCCATGGCGGGCGGCGCGGCCGCGCCAAACCGTTCACGCTGCCGGTAAGAGTACGTTGGCTGTCGTCCCCTCGCCGGGCGTGCTCGACAGCGCCAGCGTGCCGCCGTGAGCTTCGACAATCTGTTTGGCCAGCGTGAGCCCGAGCCCCACGCCGCCTGCGCTGCGGCTGCGGCTGCGCTCGGCGCGAAAGAAGGGCGTGAACACGCGCGGCAGGTCTGCGGCGTCGATGCCCATGCCGCTGTCGACGATCTCGAATTTCACGCTCTCGCCCAAACGCACGGCTTCGAAGCGAATCTCTTCGGAGCCACCGGGCGAATACTTGTGCGCGTTTTCGAGCAGATTGTCCAAAGCGCGCCGCAGCAGCGTCGCGTCGGCGGCCAGGCCCGGCAGCTCTGGCTCGAACCGCGTCGACAGCGTTCGCCCGGGGTGAAGCGCGCGAAAACGGCTGGCAGCATCTTCGGCGACTTGGCGCGCTGACACTTGCGCCAGGCTGAGCGGCAAGCCGTGGCGCGCCGCCTGGTCGCCCGAAAGCTCGAGGTTGGTGGTGGTGAGCACGTCGTTCACCAGCCGCTCGAGCTCTGCCAGATCGACCGCGATCTCCGAAAGCGAGCTACGAGCCTCTTCGGCGTCGCCTTCGCCGGCCAACTCGAGCGCGACGCGGATGCGCGACAGCGGCGTGCGCAGCTCGTGCGCCACGTTGGCCATCAGCTCCTTTTCCGTGCGCACCAGCGTTTGAATGCGCGCGGCCATGTCGTCGAAGGCGCGGGCAACATCGCCGATCTCGTCGCGTCGCTGGACGGCGGTGCGGGCACCCAAGTCGCCTGCGCCGAACTTCGACGCCGCTCGGCTGAGCACCTTGAGCGGCCGCACCGTGAGCCGCGCCGTGAGCAACGCCCCCAGCACCAACACCAAAAATCCCGAACCAAGCGTCAAGAGCAGCGGCCAGGCGCCGGGCCCCGACTCGACGCGCCGCACGATCACGGTGCCGTCGAGCCCGTCGTTACCGAGCCGCCAGTACATGTCCGGGCGACGCAGCTGCGGCCGCGGATCACGACCGATCAGCAGCCGGCCCAGTTGTTCGACCGAGGTCGGCGGCGGGCCCTTGACACGTAGCCGGGGCGGCGGCGGGCCCTTCGACCAATCTGGCAACAAGAGCGGGGGATTGACGTTCGACGCCAGCAGCACGCGCCCCTCATCGTAAACCGACACCTCGGGACCACCGGCTTCCTTGACCTCTCTCAACTTGTCGGCCAGCTCCCTGGGCCGCACGAGCGACGGTTCGACGCGGTCGAGGATGGCGCCCATGTCCCAACGCGTCCAAAAGCGCGCGCTCAGCAGGCTCACGCACAGCGCGGCGACGATCAAAAGGCTGAGCTGGGCCAAGCCGACCCAAAACAGCCGCCAGGCCAAACCGCTCGGCGCGCGGATGCTCACGGTTCCTCGCGGGCAAGCATGTAGCCCACACCGCGAATGGTCTTCAAGAAGCGCGGACGCCTCGGGTCTTGTTCGAGCTTGTGGCGCAAGCGCGAGATGTGCACGTCGATCGAGCGGTCGAAGGCTTCTTCTGCCGAGCCGTGCACCAGCGCCAGCAGTTGATCGCGCGTCAGTACTTGACCGGAACGTTCCGCCAAAACCCGGAGCAGCGCAAACTCGTGACCGGTCAAAATCAGGCGCTCGCCGGCTAGTGTTACCGTCATGGTCGAAGCGTCGATCGTAAGCTCGCCGATCGACAAGCGCTGGCGCGGAGGGCCGGCGTGGCCACGCGCTCGGCGCACGTTGGCGCGAATGCGCGCGAGCAGCTCGCGCGACGAGAAAGGCTTGCTGACGTAATCGTCGGCGCCGCCTTCGAGCGACAAGACGCGGTCGGCCTCTTCGCCGCGAGCGGTGACCATGATGATCGGCACGTCGAGCCGTTCGCGCAGGCGCCGGCACACCTCGGTGCCGTCGGCGCCCGGCAGCATGAGATCGAGCAGCACCAGATCGGGGCGCACGCGCATGACTTCACTGACGGCCACGTCGCCGCGGCCGACGATGTCGACCATCACGCCGTGCGACTGCAGGTACTTGGCGGTCAAGCGGGCCAGACGTTCGTCGTCTTCGACCATCACGACGCGCAGGCTCTCGGGTTGGGTCGCCGTTTGCATCCGCAGGTAACCTAGCGCCGCCGCGCGCCGACCGGCAGCCACTTAACAATCGGAAACCTTCCGGCAAGACGACGCACACGTGCCGGCGCCAAGCTTTTCGAGCGCTGAACGCGGAGCTCGAATGCGTCTTCTTTCGCTACTTTGCCTGCTGAGCAGTGGTTTCTTGTGGCTGAGCTGCGCGGACACCCAGCCCAAGCCCGGGCCGAGCGCCGGTAGCGGCGGCGGTCCGGCCTGGCGCGCCGTCAACATCGAAGACGAGCCGGTCGCTGGCGACGCGGGCGCCCCGCCGGTCACCGACGTGGAGCTCGACCGCATGCTCGACGCGCTGGAGCAGCAAATCGAGCACAAATAGGCGTGCCGAAGCGCTCAGCCCTGCGGCTTCAGGCTGGCCAGCGCCGGCCCGACTTGCCGCGACAGCTCGGCTTCGGCGCCTGAGCCGAGCGCCGCGCCCGCGCTGAACAGCGCGAAAGCTACGTACTCGTGCAGCATCTGCTTCAAGATGTTGTCGGCGTCGGCGCCGCCGGCGACGACTGCCGAGTTGTGCGCCACCGCCTCGGCGTGAAGCGCGCCCGTCTCGTCGGGCCCCGCGTTGCGGAACAAGATGTCGTAAACTCCCGCGCCCACCGCAAACGACGACAGCCCCGAGCGCACTTCGTCGGCGCGCCCAGCGCTGGCAGCCGTGCGGAAAATCGCCGTGAGGGCACCGTTGGCGGCCGCGACCAGCGCCGTAGGCCCGCCGGCTGCGCGCGGAGGATGGATGGCGACGTGTCCGGACTGTACGAGCCCGTAGAGTTGCTTGGTGGTCTCGAACTCACCGAGACCCGAGGCTCGTCCGATCTCGCCCACGCTGCTTTTGCCATCGACCGCAGCGAGCGCGACGGCGAACTCCGCTTCGGGCGCCCCGCGTCCGTCGCTCTTGACCGGCACGTGCTCGGCGGACGGGATCTTTTGCCGAAAGTAGCGCATCTCGTCCAAGCGCGTCACGCCGTCCATGAGCAGCGCGTTGGCGCTGACGGTGTGCCGAGAAACGAGGCGCGCTTCGTCGAAGCCGTCCAAAAAGAAGAAGGTGCCGTCACTCACGGTCAGCGTCGCAAACACGATCTCGTCGACCTGTTTGGAAATGTACGCATAAATCTGGTCCTGTTTGAGGACTCCTAGCTCGATAGCTGCCGCGCCGAAGCGCTTGCCCGCCTTCACGAGCTCCATGATGCGGTCGCGCGCATCGCCGTCGATGACGCCGTAGCGATACAGCACCGAGCCCAGCCGCTCTGCTTCGACATTGGTGACGGCGCCGACGACGTTGCCCTGGTCGAAAAAAACCGAACGCGTGTCGTCGCCGTCGAGCACCACGAGCTCGCCGCGCCAGCCAGTTTGGCCGAGCAGCGCCAGCACGTCGCACAACGCACCCGGCGCCGTCACCTCGCCCGCGAGGCGTACGATCGCGCCGTCGTCGGCGTCACGCCGGCCGTCCTCGCCCGTAAAGCGCATGAACACCACGTGCTCGGGCGTCGGCAACATGCGGTAGGCGCCTGCTCGCGCGCGCATCCGCTGGCTCGCGATCGTCCCAATCGGGTGCGCGACGCCGCCGCCATCGATGCGCACCAGCTCGGCCTTTCCGTCGCGCATAGCAGCCCCAAGCATAACATGCCCCGCCCCGCCCAACACTTATCGAAGCCATCGCCCGCGGGCTGCCACCCCGCAGCTAGCCTCGCAGAAACTCCCGTAGCGACGCTCGGCCGAGCCGCGCGGCTCGAGATTTTTTCACAGGAAGATCAGAAGAACAGAAGGGCAGCGGGTGCCCAACTGGTTCGATACCCGCATCGCGCCTTACAGCATTTCCTGTAAAAAAATCTGGGGACGTACGCAGTCGTTCCCACGCCGAGGAGTGACTATCAGCGCAGCTCTGCTACCGGGCCGCCGAAGGTGCGTTCGAGGCCGCCGAGGAGCGTGCCATCGGGGGTCACACGCGTACCGGGTAGGTCGAGCACCGCCTGCGCGCCGTCTTTCATTTCGAGCACCAGCTCCACGGGACAAGAGCCGGGCGAAGCCATGAGCAATTCTTTCAGCTTTTCCAGATCGCTGCGCCCGGTGCGCTCGGCGTCGAGCCGAATCGAGATGCCGCGCGTCGCGCGCAGCGCCGCGTCCGAGAGCAACTCCACGCCGTCGACGAGCAAGGTCGGCTCACGCTCTTCTTCGGGATCCTCGGTCATCGGAAAGCTCACTTTGCCGCTGACGATGACCGGCTCGCCGCAAGTGAGCAGCGGCGCGTAAGTGTCGATGCGATCGCCGCGCACCTTGGCTTGCACCCGCCCGAATTGGTCCTCGATTTCGAAGAAGGCGGCGCGCCCGCCGCTGCCGCCCTTGAAGATCCGTTCCTGATAGTTCTCGACCATGCCGGCGACGGCCACGGCAGACCACGCCTGCTGGCTGGCGAGGTCGAGCGTGCCGACCGCACCGATGCGCGGCAGCTTGCTTTGGTAGCGAAACAGCGGATGTCCCGAGACGTAGCAGCCGAGCGCCGCGCGCTCGCGACGCAAGAGCTCCATGCGGTCCCATTCGACCACTGTCGGATACTCGTCGCCCGCCGCGGCGGCCGCGCCGCCGGCCTTGCCTGGCGCTTCGAACATGCCAAAGAGGTTGGTTTGGCCGCGTTCGCGGTCGCGGCTGGCGGCGCGCGAGCGCTCGAGCGCGCGATCGACGGCCGCGTACGCACGCGCTCGGGTGACGCCGGCCGGCTCGAGCACGGTGTCGAACGCGCCGCACTGCACGAGCGACTCGAGCACGCCCTTGTTCAAGCGCTTCGAATCCACGCGCGTAGCTAGATCGAACAAGTCGCGAAACGGTCCGGTGCCGCTGCGCGCTTCGAACATGGTCTCTAGCGCCATTTCGCCGACACCGCGCACCGCGCCCAAACCAAAGCGAATCTGCGGGCCAAAACGGTCGCGCAATCTGCCGGGACCCCCGCGCGACTGCGGCCCGCGCCCATCGGGATGTTGGTAAACGACCGTGAAATCGACGGCGCTCAGGTTGATATCGGGCGGCAGCACCGCGACGCCCCAAGCGCGCGCCTCCGCGATCGTCCGCACCACCTTCTCGATCTTTTCCTTGTCGGCCGTCATCAACGCCGCGAAGAACTCGGTCGGATAGTGCGCCTTCAAATACGCCGTATGATACGTGACGAGCGCGTACGCCGCCGAGTGGCTTTTGTTGAAGCCGTACGAAGCGAAGCCTTCGATTTCCTTGAAAATGGCTGCAGACTGCTCGGCCGGGACGCCTTTGCTCAGAGCACCTTCGATGAAGGTCTTCTCCTGCTTCTGCATCTCTTCGGCCTTCTTCTTGCCCATCGCGCGGCGCAGCATGTCAGCGCCGCCCAGCGTGTAGCCGGCCAGGTGCTGCGCGATCTGCATCACCTGTTCCTGGTAAACCGGCACGCCGTAGGTCGGCGCCAGCACGCCATCGACCAGCGGATGCAGCTTCCGGATCGCTTTCTTGCCGTGCTTGCTCAAGATGAAGTCGTCGATCATGCCGGTGCCGAGCGGCCCGGGGCGATACAGCGCCACCACGGCGACGATGTCTTCGAACACGTCCGGCTGCAGCCGCTTGAGTAGCTGCTGCATGCCCGAAGATTCGAGCTGAAACACGCCGGTGGTTTCACCGCTCGAAATCAGCTGGTAGGTCGCCTTGTCGTCGAGCAAAATCTTGCCCAAGTCGAGCGGGTTATTTTTGCGATCGGGGCGCGCATTGACCAGCTTCTGCGCGACGTCGATCACCGTCAGCGTCTTCAGCCCCAAGAAGTCGAACTTGACGAGACCCGCAGCCTCGACGTCGTCTTTGTCGTACTGCGTGACGATCGACGTGTCGCTCTTGAAGCATGGCACGTGCTCCGTGAGCGGGCCGTCGCTGATCACGACGCCGGCTGCGTGCATGCCGGCGTGACGCGTCAGTCCTTCGAGCTTTCGACTGTGCCCGAGCAGCTCTTGCACGCGCGGATCGCTGTCGGCGAGTGCCTTGAGCTTCGGCTCGACCTCGAGCGCCTCGTCGATGGTGTAAGTTTTGCCCTGACCCTTGTCGGGGATCATGCTGGCGATGCGCTGCGCTTCGGTCGCCGCAAAGCCCATCGCGCGCGCCACGTCTTTGATGACACTGCGCGCCTTCAGATTCTGAAACGTGGCGATCTGCCCGACGCTGTCTACGCCGTATTTTTCGGAGACGTAGCGAATCACCTCGTCACGCCGCGCCATGCAGAAGTCGACGTCGAAATCCGGCATGCTCACGCGCTCCGGATTCAAGAAGCGCTCGAACAAGAGTGCGTACGGAATCGGATCGATTTCCGTGATCTCGAGTGAGTAGGCCACGATCGAGCCAGCGCCGGAGCCGCGCCCAGGGCCCACCGGAATGCCGCGCGCCTTGGCCTCGCGGATGAAGTCCCACACGATCAAGAAGTACCCGGGGTACTTCATGCCGATGATCACGTTCAGCTCGATTTCGAGCCGCTCGCGGTACTCGATCTCTTTGACGGTCTTGCCCAGTGTGCGAAAATGCGCGAGCCGCCTTTCCAGCCCCTCGCGCGACAAGTGCCGGAAGTAGCCGTCCTCGTCGTAGCCGTCGGGCACCGGAAACTGCGGCAGCATCGGCTTGCCGAGCTCGAGCTTCAGCGCCGAGCACATCTCGGTGATGCGCAGCGTATTTTCGAGCGCGCCGGGCACGCCGCCGAACAGCGCCGCCATTTCGTCCGGCGTCTTCAAGTACATCTCGAACGAGTTGTGGTGGAGCGGCTGCTCTTCCGCGAACGTGCGGCCCTTGCCGACGCACTCCAGGTACAGCTGCGCGATGCCGTCGTCTTTGGTCATGAAGTGGACGTCGTTCGACGCCACCACCGGTAGCTCCAGTCGTCCCGCGGCTTTGAGCAGAATGTCCGTCAGCACCGGCTGCTCGGGGAAGCCGTGGTCTTGCAGCTCCACGAAGAAGTGCCCCGGCTCGAAGCGATCTCGGAATTCAGCCAGCGTGGGCTCGGCGCGCTCGACGCCGTTTTCCAAAATGCGCTGCGCCACCACGCCAGCCATGCAGCCGCTCAGGCCGATCAAGCCCTTGTTGCGCTCGCTGATGAAGTCGAGCGTAACGGCAGGCGCGTACTCGTGCGCCGAGCGCAGGTGCCCCTCCGACACGATGCGCACCAGGTTTTTGTAGCCGTCGTGGTTCTCGGCCAGCAGCACCAGGTGGTCGAGGGCGCCTGTGCCGTTGGTGCGGGGAATGAAGACCTCGCAGCCGAGAATGGGCGTGATGCCCTTCTCTTTGCAGGTCTTGTAGTGACGGATGGCGCCGTACATGTTCGCGACGTCGGTCAGCCCGACGCCGCGCATGCCCAGCGCCTTGGCCTTGCCGGGCAGGTCCGACAGCTTCACTGCGCTCGTCAGAAACGAGTACTGCGAGTGAACATGTAGATGAACGAACTCCGCGGCCATGCCTTCCCGGGCTTACCACGGGACAGTCGCCGGCCAATGGGCCGCAAGGGCGTTGAACAGCACGCAGGGTCGATGCGTCTATCTGTTGCCGGGCTTGCGCTACGGCCAAAACTTGGACTAGCTCACGGATTACAGGATTGTCCCGCCGCGTCTCCGGCGGCCGTCCTTCGAGGTAAAGTCATGCTGCAGAGCTCTCGTTTCTTCGCCATCTTGCTTGGTGCCGCGCTCGCGACGCCGGCGGTCGTGGGTTGCACCGCGTCTGCCTCCTTCAATGCCGGGGGCGAGGCCGCCAAAGCCCCGCCGCCGCCCCCGCCCCCGCCGCCGCCCGCGACGCCGGACCCCGCGCCTGCACCCGCCGCCCCCGCGGCAACGACGCCTGCGCCAGCTCCCGCGCCAGCGGCCGACGCCAAGCCGGTGCTCAAGAAGGACAAGCTCGAGATCCCGGGCCAAATCGTGTTCGAAAACGCCTCCGCCGTGCTCAAGCCGGAGAGCGATGCCGCGATCACGCAGCTCAAGCAATACCTCGACGAGACCCCGCGCGTTACGAAGTTGCGCATCGAGGGTCATACGGACAACAGCGGTACGCCTGCCGGCAACGAGACCCTCTCGGGTCAGCGCGCGCTGGCCGTCAAAGCGGCGCTGGTCGCCAAGGGCATCAGCAAAGACCGCTTGATCGCGGTCGGCTTCGGTCAGACCAAGCCCATCGCCGATAACACGACCGAAGACGGCAAAGCCAAGAACCGCCGCACCGAATTTCACGTCGCCGAGCTCAGCGGTAAGAAGTATTTGGGCCTCGACCCGACCGGCGGCGGTAAAGTCTTCGAGTGAGAAGCCCGTCCCGTCTGCGCGCCGCGACCTCCCCGTTGCGGCGCGCCGTGCTGCCGCTCGCACTGCTGACCGCCCTCGCGTGTAACGAGCGCCCGTCTGATTTGCGCGAGTGGCGGCCCGGCGATCACGACCACACCGAGAATCCCGGTAACAATCAGGTCCAGGTCGATCCCAACGATGCCGGCGCGCCCGCCCCGGCGGGGCTCGAAGACGTGACCATCGTGGCATGGCAACAGAACTGCACGCCATGCCACGGCGAGCTCGGTCGCGGCGACGGACCGCGCGGTCCGATGGTCAAGGCGACCAATCTATCGGACCCGGCTTGGCAGAGCGCCAGAACGGACGAACAGATCGCGGCAACCATCAAGCTCGGCCGCGGCCAGATG
>Ga0307516_10006324_pt1 | contig 13912 bp, 5 predicted proteins | sample 19_EM_MG_FD_203310 | JGI IMG/M metagenome (GOLD analysis project Ga0307516, IMG submission 203310) | Populus trichocarpa ectomycorrhiza microbial communities from riparian zone in the Pacific Northwest, United States - 19_EM | ecosystem: Host-associated > Plants > Roots > Unclassified | place... | reverse complement strand
AGCCGTCGAGGGACGGGCCGCCGGTGGCCTCTTCGACGCTCAGGTCCGTCTGGCCGCCGCTGGGCTGGATGAAGCCGCCGACGAACTGGCCGGCGGGATCCAGGAAGATCACGCGCAGCGAAGCAGCCGCGCGGTGCACGCCGACCTTGGCCGAGACGTAGTAGCGCTGGCCCGCGGTGATGGGGGCCGTGTTGGTGGCGCTGTAGATGGCCGCATCGGCCGTACTGTTGCGCTGGGCATTGTTGGTCTGGCGCAGCCACAGCGTGCCTTGTCCGCCGACGTGCCAGTAGCTGTCGTAGTTGTTGCCGAAGCTGATGCTGGCCGGGTCCGGGGAGTAGGCCGCAAAGCCCTGCGTGCCGGCCAGGAAGTTGTCGTTGCCCAGCAGGTTCTGGGCGGTGTTGGTGTACTGGGTGGTCTTGGTGATGCGGCCGGCCGCATCGTAGGTGTACTCGGTGATGGCACCTGCGGCATCGATGTCGGCGATCTTGCGGCCGGCGGCGTCGTACTTGAAGTAGCTGACGCGGTCGCTGACGCTGAGCACGGGGCGCCAGTCGGCCGGGTTGTCGGACAGAGGGTTGGCGGCCTGGGCGGACATGCTGGCCACGAACAGGTAGGAGTCACCGTTGCCGGGGACGGTGGCGCCTTTGATTACCTGCACGCGGATCTGTGTCGCGCCGGGAGGGGCGGTCACGTAGCCGCTGAGCAGCTTGTAGCCGTCGAGGGACGGGCCGCCGGTGGCCTCTTCGACGCTCAGGTCCGTCTGGCCGCCGCTGGGCTGGATGAAGCCGCCGACGAACTGGCCGCCGAGATCCAGGAAGATCACCCGCAGCGAAGCGGCTGCCCGGTGCACGCCGACCTTGGCCGAGACGTAATAGCGCTGGCCCGCAGTGATGGGGGCCGTGTTGATGGTATTGAAGATGGCCGCATCGGCCGTGCTGTTGCGCTGGGCGTTGTTGGTCTGGCGCAGCCACAGCGTGCCTTGTCCGCCGACGTGCCAATAGCTGTCGTAGTTGTTGCCGAAACTGATGCTGGCCGGGTCCGGGGAGTAGGCTGCGAAGCCCTGCGTGCCGGCCAGGAAGTTGTCGTTGCCCAGCAGGTTCTGGGCGGTGTTGGCGTACTGGGTGGTCCGGGTGATGCGGCCGGTCGCGTCGTAGGTGTACTCGGTGATGGCGCCTGCGGCATCGATGTCGGCGATCTTGCGGCCGGTGGCGTCGTACTTGTACCGCGTCACAGCGCCCAGCGCGTCGCGCTTGGCTACCACGTGGCCTGCCGCGTCGTACTCGTAGCCGGCTGTGAGCTTCAGCCCCGCCGGATCCACGATCTCTTGCGTGCGCCGGCCCAGGACGTCGTAGTGGTATTCGATGGTCTTGGCCGCAGCCGTACCCGCGCCCTCGGTCACACTCAGCGTCCTGCCCTGGGCGTCGTACGTGGTCGTGGTCCTGAGCTTGAGCCCTGTGGTCGTGTCATCGACCACCGTCTCAACCAGTTCCCCCTTGGCATCGAAGCGGTAAGACGTGACAGTGCCCGCCGCATCCGTGACCTTGACCGCACGCCCTTGCCCGTCGTACTCATACACGGTGCGCAGGTTCAACCCATCCGGGTCCACCTGCCGGGTCAGCAGGCGGTTCGCGGCGTCGTAGGCATAGCGGGTCACTGCCATGCCCGGGTTGCTCTGCGTGACCAGGTTGTCCACCGCGTCGTAGCTGCTGCTGGTCACATGGCCCAGCGCATCGGTGCGGCTGAGCAGGTTGCCGTTCTTGTCGTAGCTGTACGTGGTGGTGGCGCCGGTGCCGTCGGTGACCTTGGCCACCTGGCCGTGGCGGGTGCTCTCGGTCACCGTGACGATGCCATCGGCCGTGGTCATCGTCACGCGCCGGTTGGCCGTGTCGTGGCTGAAGGTGGTGCTATGGCCCAGCGCATCGGTCTGGCGGATGACGCGGTCGAAGGCGTCGTAGGTGATGCTGCTGCGCGCGCCGGTGGCATCTGTCAGCACGACCTGGCGGCCGCTGTCCGGTGCGCCGTCTCCGGTGGCGTACTGGGTGGTGCTGCGGTAGCCGCGCGCATCCACGCTGGCCGTCACGCGGCCGAAGGCGTCGTACTCGGTGCGGGTCTGGATCCGGGTTTGGCCATCCACGCCCAGCGGGTCTTGCGTAATGGCGGTGAGCAGGCCGCGGCGGTCGTGGCTGTAGTCGATGCGCAGCACGCGGCCGTCGCCCGCGGTTGCGCCGGCTTCGGCCTCGCTGCGGCTCAGCTGGCCGAAGGCGTCGTAGCTCGAGGTGGTCTTGAAGCCCAGCGCATCGATGGCTTGCTGGATCAGGCCGCGCGGGTTGTAGCTGGCCTGGGTGCGGGCTTCGGTGCCGTCGGCCAATGCAGCAATCCTGGCGTCCAGCGCCGCATCGGCCTGCCCACCGGTGAGGGCCGCGGAGTCCGCCAGGCTGAGCCGGCGGGTGTAGCGGATGCGGGTGGTGGCCTCGCCGAAACCGTTGAAGCGGTTGGCCTGCACCTCGCCGCCGCGCTCGGTCTTGAGGATGGTGTAGGCCAGTCGGCCAGCAGTATCGAAGTAGTAGACCGTGGTGCTGCCGCGCGCATCGGTGCTGCGGATGCGCCGGCCGGCGGCGTCGTAGGCGTGCTGGGTGGCGTAGGTGCTCCAGACGGCGTCGATCTGCGCCTGCGTGGTGGCTTGGGTGAGTGTGGCACTGCCTTCGGCGGACAACTCGGCCACGAGCCGGCCCTGCAGGTCGTAGCGCTGGGTGCGGCGGCGGGCCTCGGCGGTGCCGGCGGCGCGTTCGGCACTCACTAGATTGCCCACGGTGTCGTAGCCGTAGCGGGTGACCGTGCCGTCGGCGGCGGTCTCGGTGATCACGCGGTTCAGGGCGTCGTAGGTCCAGGCGGTGCGCTGGTCTTCGGCGCTCACGGCCGGGCGCAAGCCGGCCAGGGTGCTGGCCGGCGTGGCCGTGCCGCTGATGCGCCGGGCATAACGCAGGCCCTGGCTGCGCAGGCCGGCGGCGTTGTAGGTGGTCTCGGTGAGCCAGCCCTCGGGGTCGATCTCGGCCACCTGGCGGCCCAGGCTGTCGTAGAGCCAGACGCTGCGGCGGTCGGCCGGGCTGGCGGTGGGGACGAGTTGGGCCAGCGTGCCGGCGGCCCGCGGGGCGGCCTCGGTGGCCGTGGCGTAGGCGATGCGCTCCACCCGGTGGCCGGCGGCGTCGTACCTCATTTCCGTGAGAGTGCCCTCGGCGTCCAGCGTGCCGCGCAGCAGGCCGTCGGCATCGTAGAGGTGGCGGGTGATGCGGTCGGGGTCCCCGGTGCCAATGTAGGCCAGCACGGGCAGGTCGTTGCTGCCCGAACTGGGGTCGATCGCGGGCAAGGCGGCCAGGCGCTGGCCGTGCTGGATCACCGTGGTGACGCGCCCGGCGCCGTCGTACTGGGTCTCGGTGACTTCACCCAGGCTGTTGACCTGGTGGGTCAGCCGGCCGGCGGCATCGAAGAGCTGCCATTGGCGGCGGTCCGCCGCCGAGGTGGCAGGGCGGATTGCAGCCACGCTCACGGTGGCGGGCTGGCCCTGCGCATCCAGCAGCAAGGCGGTGTTGACCGGCTGCTCGTAGCCGAGGGTCTGCACCAGCCGGCCGGCCGCGTCGTAGCGGTATTCGTTTAGATGCCCCAAGGCATCGACCTCGCCCACCTGCCGCCCGGCCTCGTCGTACAGCATCCACTGCCGCTGCCCGGTGGGCCCTTGCGTCATGCGCAGTTGGTTGGCGGCGTCGTAGACGTAGCGCGTTTCGCCCAGCGCGGTGCTGCCGCTGTACTGGGTCTGCGCCACCCGCAGCCCGGCCGTGTTGTAGGTGCTGACGCTGCGCAAGCCATTGGCCGCCAGCACGCTGGTGCGCTGGCCGGCATCGTCGTAGCTGGTGGTGGTGATGGTGCCCAGCGCATCGGTGCTCAGCAGCAGCCGGTCCAGGCCGTCGTAGGCATAGGCGGTGGTGTTGCCGCTGGCATCGATGCTTTGCAGCAGCCGCCCGAACGCATCGTAGGTGTAGCGCGTCAGGCCGGCGCCGTCGCTGCGGCTGGCCAGTTGGCCGCGCAGGTCGTAGCCGTAGTCGGCTCGCTGGAGGGTGGTCTGTTGGGCCTGCTGGCCGGCCCAGGCCGTGAGATCGGCCAAGGTGGCCGCGCCGGTGTAGGCGCTGCCGGTGTAGACCAGGCCGCTGCTGAGCTGCCCCAGCGCGTTGTACTGCTGCTCGGTGACGCGCCCTTCGGCGCTGATGCTGAAGCGCAGCCGGCGCAGCCCACCGCTGGTGTCGTAGACGTAGCGGGTGGTCTGGGCGATACCGGAGGTGCCTGGCTGGGCGTATTGCGTCTGGCTGGTCTGCCGGTTGGCCGCATCGAAGCTGCGTTCCAGCACGCGGCCGCTGGCATCGGTGCTGCGGATGAGGTTGCCGTGGCCGTCGTAGCCGAACACCGTCTGCTGGCCCAGGCCATTGGTGCTGGAGAGCAGGTTGCCGTCGGCGTCGTAGGCGAAGCGGGTCTTGAAGCCCGTGCCGCTGAGTTCGCTCAAGCGCCCGGCGCTGTCATACGCGAGCCGGGCCGCCTGGCCCAGCGCGTCGGTCACGGTGGCCTGGCGCGCCACGGTGTCGTAGCTGAAGGTGGTGGCATGGCCCAGCGCGTCGGTGGTCCTGCGCACGCGGCCGGCCTCGTCGTAGTCGACGGTCAGTGCGCTGCCGTCGGTCTGCGTCAGGGTGTGCAGGCGGCCGGCACTGTCGTAGCCATAGGTGACGCTGTAGATGCGGCCATCGGCGGTGCTGTTGTCCTCGGGGCTGAGGTCGGTCACCACGCCGGCCAGGCGGCCGGCCGCATCGTAGGCGTAGGTGACGCGGGTCTGGCTGCGCAGGCTGCCGTCCGCGCCCCGGGTGCTGGTGCTCACCTGGGTGAGGCGGCGGTTGCCGTCGTACACCAGCGTGAGGGTCTCGTCGGCACTGCCGGCGCCGGCTTTCCAGGTGGACAAGCCCGCGATCAGGCCCTGGGTGTCGTAGGCCACGCGGATCGCGTGCCCTTCGGGGTCGGTGATCTGCGTGAGGCGCCAGCCGCCGCCGGCGGTGGCCGAGTAGGTTTCGGTGAGGCCGGTGTCGCCATCGGTCCATAGGGCAGTCGATAGGGCCGTGCTGGCGTCGATGACCAGGGTGTCATAGGCGCCGGCGCCATCGGTGCCCACGTAGCGGCCGTCGCGCCAGGTGTAGGTGGACTCAAAGCCATCGGTATCGGTGCGCACCAGCGTGCTGCCGGCCGCATTGAGCGTGCCCGTGAGCCCGCCGACTCGCCGGTAGTAGCCCAGCCGCCAGGCATCGCCGTTGTCGCCGTCCCAGCCCCCGAGGCTGTTGTAGGTGCGCAGCAGGCCAATGTCCGCCCCCACGCCTACCAGCAACCCGTCCTGGTTCTGGACCACCAGGTTGCCGTTGGCGGCATTCACCGTAACCCGCTCGCCGGCCCGGCCCAGGCTCCCCTGGCTTAGCTCGCCGCTTCCGCCCACCACGCTGCGCGAGGTGTTCACCAGACCCAGGCCGCTTCCACTGACCACTGACACCATGTTTTGCTGCTCCTTGGACTCTTGCGTTCTTCGTGAGCAGTTAATCCGTGGATTTCAGGAATTGTTTAGCGGATTCTGAAAGATCAAGGGTTAGCACCTATCAAAAGAGAAGGGCGGTTGCACGGGCCGAGTGACTGCCCTGCGTTCCCGCCCGCCCGATCCCTCCGATGGCTGGGGGTTTACTTGAACCGGTACCCCGCCATCACATAGAAGAACCGCCCACGCGGATCCGTGAACGAGGCCGCGTAGCCGGCCGCATGGGAGCCGAAGGAGGGCACCGCGGTGAACGGCGGTTCGTCGCCGAACAGGTTGCGGATGCCCAGGCGCAGGCTCAGGTCCTTGACGCCGGTGTAGCTGGTCGAGACGTTCCAGCGTTCCGAGTCGTGCACGCGGTGTTCCGTGTGCACGCCCACATTGGCTTCCACGAGGGTGGCCGACTCGGTCCAGCCGCGCACGAACACGTTCTCCAGCGAGGCGCCCCAGGGGCCGTTCTGCAGGTCCAGCGCCAGCGTGTGCTGCCAGCGCGGCACCGGCTGCACGCTGCCGCCGTCGCCGGCCGTGCCCAGGTAGCTGGTGAACGGGCCACCGCGGTAGGCCTGGCGCTCCCACTTGCTGATGTAGGTGCCGGCCAGCCCCAGGCCCATGCGGCCCACTTCCGGCACGTCCCAGCGTGCCTTGGCATCGAAGTCCCAGCCGGCGGTGCGCAGGTCGCCCAGGTTCTCCACCGGCGTGTCGATGAAGCTGATGAAGCCGTCGGGCGTGCGGTGGATGCGGTCGCGGAAGGTGTCCCGCAACAACGAGTCGGTCAGGATGGCGTCGCCGGTGATCACGCTGATCTGGTCCTTCTTGCGGATGTTCCAGTAGTCCAGCCCGGCCGAGGCCCAGGGCACCGGCTCGAACAGCACGCCCAGGGCGTACTGGCGCGACTTCTCGGGCTTGAGGGTGCTGGACGCGGTGAAGCGTTCGTTGAACTGGCTCTCGCAGCGGGCGTCATTGGCTTGGGGGCAGTTCGGGTCCACCAGCGAATTGGCCGTGTTGGTCATGGACGGCGGGCTGTTCACGTCCCACAGCGATGGGGCCCGGAAGCCGGTGCCGGCTGAACTGCGCAGCAGCAGCTGGCTGGACGGTTGCCAGCGCAGGCTGGCGCGCGGGTTGAACGTGGAGCCGAAGTCGCTGTAGCGGTCGTAGCGTGCCGCAAGGCCAGCCTCCCAGCCCGCGGCAAACGGTGCGCTCACCTCGGTAAACAAGGCCATGACCTTGCGGCTGGCCGAGGTGTCGGGCACCGAGCCTTCGCCGCCGATGTGCAGGCCCTGGCGGTAGTCGTCGTTGACGGGTCTGTCCTCGGCCTTTTCCTGGCGCAGGTCAAAGCCCAGTGCCACCGCCAGCGGGCCGCCGCCCAGGGTGGCCAACTCGCGGCTCGCCTTGCCGTCGAACACCGTGGTGGTGCTGGTGGACTCGCGCATCGGGCCTTCCATCAGGGTGCTGTTCAGCAGGGCCGTGCCGGCCGCGTCGTTGGGACCGAAGGGGTTGATGTTGCCCGTCAGCAGCGCGGCGATGAAGCGCGGTTCGTTGATGTAGCCGCGGTACTCCAGCGTGCCCTTGGCCTGCGCCAGCGTCAGCGCGCTGTCGTAGTCCCAGCCGTCGCGCGTGCCCTTGAGGCCGGCGACCAGGCGGGTCTGCTCGTTGGTGTTGTCGTTGATGCGGTTGCCCACCGGCACGGCACGCATGGAGATTTCGGCGTTGCCCGTGGTGGGCACGGTGTAGCCCAGGCTGGCCAGCAGGTCAGCCGGGAAATAGCGGCTGGTCACAGGGATGGCGAAGCTGGGGTAGCTGGCCGTGACCGGGTTCAGGTGGCCGGCCGTGGAGTCGATGGGTACCGCCGCGACCCGGCCGATGTTGTGGTTCTGCGCGAACGAGGCTTCGGCAAAGAGCTGGGTGTCCGCATCCAGCTCGCGCGTGAAGCGGCCGAACAGATCCCCCTTGGTCTGGTCGGGCAGGTTGTCCAGCGTGGCGGCATAGATGAAGCGGCAGGCCAGCTTCGGTGTGCCGTTCGGGTTGGGGCTTGCCGTGTTGCTCGTCACCACGGTATTGACCGGGTCGCAGGGCGCGAAGTTCGGGTTGGTGTAGGTGCCGTTGCTGATGTAGGCGCCCGGGCTGATGCCGAAGTCCACCAGGCGGCCGGGGAAGGCCCGGCCCGAGGTGGGAGGGGAGGAGCCGGGGATCTCCTGGACGCCGCGGTTGTAGAAGCCCTGGTCCACCGCGCGCAGGCGGGTGTTCTTCTGGTAGTTGGCCGTCACCAGCAGGTTGAACTTGTCCGTGGCGATGTCGCCATAGCCATAGGCCGCGCTCAGGCCGGACTCGCTGCCGCCGATGTGCTGGTTGGTGTCGCCGTAGCGCAGGCTCAGCTCACCTTTGTTGTAGTCTCGCCGCGTGATGAAGTTGATCACGCCGCCCACCGCGTCGGTGCCGTACACGGCGGAGGCACCGTCGCGCAGCACCTCGATGCGCTCCAGGGCCGCGAAGGGGATGCTGTTCAGGTCCACCGCCACCGTGCCGCCGATGCTGCCGAACGGATGGTTGGCCAGGCGCCGGCCGTTGAGCAGCACGAGGGTGGAGTTGGCCCCCAGGCCGCGCATGTTGGCGTTGGACGTGGCATAACCCGCGCCCTGCGTGCTGTCCGATTGCAGGCCGGCACTGGCCGTGACCCGCTGCAGCAGCCCTTCCACGTTGGTGGCACCGCTGCGCTCGATCTGCTCGCGCGTGATCACGGTGACCGGCAGCGCGGTTTCCGAATTGACCCGCTTGATCGAGGAGCCGGTGATTTCCACCCGCTCGAGCTGCTGCGGTTTCTGGTCCGGCTTTTGTGGTTGCGGTTCCTGCTGGGCCAGTGCGGCCGCGGCGAATCCACCTGCGAACGCGAGCGAGAGCGCGCGTGAGAGCGTTCTTCTTCTGAACATGAGTTCTCCTGCTTCCGTGTTGGAAGTGCGTTTGAGATCGGTAGACCAAGGGCTGCCTGCCGCCCGGCACCTTCTGGATCAGAGGGCACGACGGAAATGGAGGCGAGCCTGGGCGCGGATTCTTCACGCAAGAGGAGGGTGCCCGGGAGAGCGGGTATTCATTGATGGCGCAATGGAGGCGTCTGGGTCAATCGTGCGCGAGTGAGTGCGCATTGCGCTTGCCTGGTGCAGTGGCACAGGCCCGGCAGAAAGGGCGCCCAAGGTCGATGCGCCGGGGCACAGCTTGAGTTCACCCCCCGGGGCCGGGCACCCATGCATCGCCTTCAACGACCGATGAGCCTCATTGGCGAAGGGGCAGCGATGCCGCGAGCCTGTGGGGATTCCGCCACGCCCGGTGCCGGCATGAAACGGCCGGGCCGCAAGCGATCGCACGCCCGCGAACTCGATGTCACTGCACTAGCCGGCCGGTTCCTCACTGAGCCAGCGCCTCGGCCACCGCGCGCATCACGCGGTGCTCGCTGACGCCGTCTGCACACGCGTGGCTCCACGGGCACTCGCGGTACGTGCAGGGCCGGCACGGCGTGTCGTGCCACACCACCTGGTGGCGGACATGGTCGAGCGGCGACCAGCGCGTCACGTCTGCCCCGGAGCTGACGACGACGCTGCGCGTGCCGAGCGCCGCGGCCACGTGCGAGACGCCGGTGTCGTTGCACAACAGCAGCCGTGCCCCCTCGATCAATGCACCGAGCGAGCCCAGTGTCGTGCGCCCGCACAGGTCCACCACCGGCGCGCCCATGCGGGCCTTCAGCGACTCGACCAGCGCGCGTTCGCCGGGCGTGCCGGTCAGCACGACCGTGTGGCCGGCGGCATGCAGCTCCCGTGCCACCGTGGCAAAGCGCTCCGTGGCCCAGCGCCGGGACGGCAGCTGTGCACCGGCATGCACGCAGACATAGGAGCGCACCGAGCGCCGGCCGGGCCAGGCGGCTTCGAGCGCCGCACGGTCTTCGTCCCCCAGTGGGAACTCCATGTCGCAGCCGCGTCGCGGCAGGTGCAGGTAATCGGTCAATGTGAGCATGCGCTCGATCTCGTGGCCCTGGCTTGGCCAGGGCGCATGCAGCGCCGGCTCGGCGCACCAGCCGCCGGGCGCGACGAAGCCCGCCGTGTGGCGTGCATCGCAGGCGGCCATCAGCGGATTGCTGATGCTGCCGCTGCCATGCATCTGCAGCAGCAAATCGAAGCGTTCGGCCCGCATGCGGGCCAGGAAGCGCGGCAGTCCCGCCGCATCGAACGCCCGCTCCGGCAGCCCCGGGTAGCCGGGGAACTCGATGAAGCGGTCGATCAGCGACATGCGGCGCACCAGTTCGCGCGCCCACGGCAGGCCGACCAGCGTGAACTCGGCGTTCGGCCAGGCGTGCCGCAGCGCACGCCAGGCCGGCGTTGCACACAGCAGGTCGCCGAGCGCGAGCGCGCGGAAGATGGCGATGCGTTGCATGGGGGTCCTGCTGGAGCGGATCACGCCGCGACAGGGACGACCGGCGCCGCGGTGGGCGTGCCGCTGCGCTGCAGCGCCTCGCCCCGCACCAGGGACTGGACTGCATCGACCGCTTCGCTGACCGGCACATCGGTCAGGCAGGCGTGGTGCTGCAGCGGACAGGCGCTTTTCAGGCAATGGCGGCAGGGCACCAGGCGCTGCAGCACGCGGCTGGGCACCTGCCATGGCGTGTGCTGCGGATTGGTCATCGCATACACCACCGCCACCGGCGTGCCCAGCGCGGCGGCCAGGTGCGCGGGGCCACTGTTGTTGCACAACACCGCGCGGGCCGATTCGATGAGCGCGGCCAGTTCTCCCAGGCTCAGCGATGCCGGCAGCGCAATGACGCCCCGGCCCGCGCACGTGCCCGCTGCCCGCATGGCGTCGTCGACCCCTGCCCGGTCACCCGGGCCGCCGGTGACGAGCACCTGGCATTGCAGGCCGGTGGAGATCTGCGCAGCCGCCTCACCAAAGCGCTGCGCCGGCCAGCGCCGGGAGGCGGCCGTCGCTCCGGGATGGACCACGACATGCGGCCGGGCCGGGTCGACGCCGGCCTGCGCGAGCTGGCGCTGCAAGCTCGCCCGGTCGGCCACGCGCACGTCAAAACGCAGGTGCGGCGCCGGCGTGCCGAAGCCCACCGAGCGCACCAGGTCGATCTGGCGCTGCACTTCATGCCGCATGCCATCGGCACACACCTCATGGTCGGGCTGCCAGTCGGTCAGCAGCTCATACGGGTTCTCGCGGCTGTAGGCCAGGCGCAGCGGGATGCCGGCCAGGCGGCACAGCAGCGCAGCGGGCAAGGCGCTCTGCGTGCAGACGGTGAAGAGGATGGCCGCATCGAAGTGCCGCCGCGCGAGTGCGTCGACCAGCGTGGCATCGGTGGCCGGCGCGCGGCTGCCGCCGCTGCCTTTGGACCATGGTGCGTCGTAGACGATGCAGTCGTCGAGCCAGGGCAGGTGCGGCCTCAGTGCGGCGCCGCCGGGCGAGGCCAGCAGCGTCAGGCGGCGGTCTGCAGCGCCGTGCCGCAGGGCCCACAAGGCCGGCGTGGTCATCAGCACGTCGCCCAGGTTGTCCAGCCGCACCAGCAGCACATTGCGCGCAGCCTGCCAGGCCCGCCGGAGCGGGGGGGGGCCTGGCAGGGCGGCCGCCGCGTTCATGCGGACGCCCGGGACCGGCGGCGCGCGGGCGATGCGGCTGCGCCGGCATGTTCGATGATGTGATGGGCCGCCTCCCACAGGCCGGGCACGCGGGCATCGGGCACGCGCTGCGGGCCCCTCGCCCAGACCGTCTCGTGGCCGACATCCAGCAGCACCGTGCGGCAGCCGGCCCGGCAGCCGGCCTCCACGTCGTCGAGGATGTCGCCGACCATCCAGCTGCGCGGCAGCGCCAGGCCCAGTGCGTGGGCGGCGGCCAGCAGCATGCCCGGCTCCGGCTTGCGGCAGGAGCACAGCGGGCGGCCCGCGCCGTCGGGTGCGTGCGGGCACCAGCAGACCGCCGCGAGCGGCACGCCGGCCTGCGCGAACGCCGCCTCGATCGCCACGCGCATGCCGGCCCACTGGCCCGCGTCGAAGCGGCCGCACGCCAGCCCGGGCTGGTTGCTGACGATGACCAGCGCAAAGCCGCGCGCGGCCAGGCGCCGCAAGGCCTGGAACGCGCGTGGAGCGAAGCGCAGTTGGGCCGGGTCGACGTTGAAGGGCACGTCTTCCACCAGCGTGCCGTCCTTGTCGAGGAAGACCGCTGCGCGGGGCGGCCGCGCCCCACGTGGCGCGCCGGCGTCGAGCCGGTGCATCATGTGGCGGCCTCGGTGCTCAGGGCCCGCAAGTCGTGCCAGGCCGGCGCCTGCGACGGCAGCTGGCACATGCGCTGGAAGGTGCGGCCCAGTTGATCGGCCACGTTGTCCCAGGTGTACAGCGCGCGGGCGCGGCGCATGCCCGCACGGCCGAGCGAGCGTGCGAGGCCGGGGTCGGCATGCAGCAGCGCGAGCTTCTCTGCCAGGGCCTGCGGCTGGTGCGGCGGCACCAGGAAGCCGGTGCGGCCGTGGCGCACCGTGGAGCGGATGCCGCCCACCGCGCTGCCGACGACGGGCGTGCCGCAGGCCATCGCCTCCAGCGGCGTGATGCCGAACGGCTCGTACCACGGGGTGGTGACGAACACGTCGGCCGCAGCGTAGTAGCCGCGCAAGTCGCTGCGCTGGCGGTGGCCGGTAAAGGTGACCCGCTCAGCGACCCCGCACTCCCGGGCGATGCCGCGCAGCCGGGCGATCTCCGGCGTGCGGTGCTCGTCGGGGGTGGCATCGTCGCCGCCCACGATGACCAGCCGCGCCGGCACCTCGGGCGGCAGGTGCGTGAGCGAGCGGATCACGTTGTCGATGCCCTTGCGCGGCACCAGCCGGCCGAGCTGCAGCACGACGAACTCGCGCGGGTCCAGCCCCAGGCGCGTGCGCGCCGCACGGCGGTCCATGGGCGCGAACTCGTCGGGGTCGTACCCACAGGGGACGGTGGTGATGCGGGACGGGTCGCAGCCGTACAGGCGCATCAGGTCCTCGCGGTCCTGCGGGCACTCGGCGATCACCACGCTGGCCTCGGCGGCCAGCGAGCGCTCGATCTCGATGCGCTCGGGCGGAAAGGCATCGGCCTCCTTCTGATGCTCGCGCCGCACCAGGCCGAGCGCATGGAAGGTGATCGCAAACGGCAGCGACAGCGCCTGCTTCAGCCGCTGCGCGACGAAGCCGGACATGAAGAAGTTCGCGTGGACGAGGTCGTAGGACACGCTCCTGCGCAACAGCTTCTCGCTGGCGTGCGCGAAGGCCGGCATGTACTGCAGCAACTCTTCCTTGGGCACGAACCTGGCCGGGCCGGCCGGCACGTGCACGACGCGCACACCGGGCCGCAGGTGCACGACTGCGGGCAAGTCTGACCGGTCGCGCCGGGTCAGCACGTCCACATGGTGGCCGGCGCGCGCCAGGCACCGGGCCACGTTCGCCACGTAGATGTTCTGCCCACCTGAATCGACGCCGCCCAGCGTGGCAAGCGGCGAGGCATGTTCACTGATCATCGCGATGCGCATGGGCTGGGTCATGGGGGTTTCCGGCTGTCTATGAGGCGGTCCGGTCGCATGCGGCAATCAGTGTTCCACCCATTTGCTTCAAGCGCGTCGAAGCTGCACAGCGGGAGTGACCGGTTCCTCCCTGGCGTTTGCGGCGCTGCGGAACACTGCTTGCCGCAGCCTTGCGCCACATCAACCAGCGGGTTGCTCATTCCCACTCGCTCATTCATCCAGCCACATGGATTCGTCAGGAGATCAGGTGACGGACTCGACCATCGTCGCCGGCGGCGCCGGCTTCCTGGGTAGCCATCTCTGCGAGCGCCTGCTGGCCCGCGGCGACACGGTGCTCGCACTGGACAACATGTCGACGGGGCGCGTGCGGCACGTGGCGCACTTGCTGCCGCATGCACGATTCCGGCTGCTGCAGACCGACGTCGTCGACCCGTTGCCGCCCGAGGCGGAAGCCGCGGGTGTCACCCGCATCTACAGCCTCGCGTGCCCGGCCAGCCCGCCCGACTACCAGCGCACGCCCGTGCAGACGGTGCTGACCAGTGTGGTCGGTACCTGGCACCTGCTGGACCTGGCGCGGCGCCATGGGGCCCGGCTGCTGCAGGCCTCGACCAGCGAGGTCTACGGCGACCCGCAGGTTCACCCGCAGACCGAATCCTATTGGGGCCACGTCAACCCGACCGGTGAACGGTCCTGCTACGACGAAGGCAAGCGCTGCGCCGAGGCGCTGTGCGTGGCGTACCGGCGGCAGCACGGTGCGCAGATCCGCATTGCCCGCATCTTCAACAGCTACGG
>Ga0307516_10006323_pt1 | contig 13913 bp, 18 predicted proteins | sample 19_EM_MG_FD_203310 | JGI IMG/M metagenome (GOLD analysis project Ga0307516, IMG submission 203310) | Populus trichocarpa ectomycorrhiza microbial communities from riparian zone in the Pacific Northwest, United States - 19_EM | ecosystem: Host-associated > Plants > Roots > Unclassified | place... | reverse complement strand
CATGTGACTGTGGGAATATTTTTGTAGTATATAGTGGTACTGATCCCATCATCAGAAAAAAATGATGTCCTTAGTTCAGTACTGACCAGTACCGAAAAATAACCCCCATCTCTGAACAGTACTAAAAAATCACATATTTTTTCCTGATGGTCAATACACTTAGCCTTTTTCCCCTCATCATGTGTCTCAACATACATTACCTCACCCATCCATCACCTATATCTCATGTCCCCTCATTGGTGGTTACCCATGACATAAATGAGGATGCCTTATTTTCCTTGGGAAGGTCATTTGAGGTCATGGCAGCACATCAGGAAAAAAAAATGATCTTTCAGTACTGTTCAGAGATGGGGGTCAATTTTCAGTGCCGGTCAGTGCCAGTCAGCACTGGCCAGTGCTGATCAGAACTGGTCAGACCTGTGACCCCTGACACTGCATCACTGGTAAGTGCTGGTCAGCACTTGTCTGCGCTGTTTGGAGGCGGGGGTCATTTTTCAGCAGTGGTCAGTACTGAACTAAGGACATCATTTTTTTCTGATGCACAGTAGAACCTGCAAACCTTGACCCAACTCACTCAGAGATTACTCAATCACCACATTAAAATCTTTAAAATTTTAGAGGCAAAAAACCACTAACTACGTATCATTAGAAAAGTACTCCCTTGCAGAATTCCCACTGGGTTTATCAAGGCAATCCCTCAACAAAGCTCCTGGTTTTGGCCGATGGGTGTCAACAGCTCCGATTGGGAGTGCATACCTAACTCCCATTTAGAAGAAGAAGCAGGAGAATTGCATCAAGTACCTTTCTTCATCACAACCATATGCCTTTGGTGTCAACTTTATCACTGTATGCAACGGTATCTTGATGTATGGTAGGTCAGCCTGAGTGAGGTTATGAAAGTATGCATATCTGAGTAGACCATTAGCCACTCTAGTAACGTGAAAGCTGGGTGACAAACAAGCAACGCAATATAGCCTGATAGACTGAATTAATGGAATAATTGCCTGGTTATGGGGGCCTGACGGACCTGGTGTCCAATGATCAATATATTGTCCTGTCTCTCGAGTTCCATGATGACGGGTTCAAGCCGAACAACCACATCCCGATATGATTCTCCTCCTAGGGTGGAACGAGTGTGTCGATAGGATGTAGGTGGTGGCTCGAGTCTCAGACAAAATCACCTCTGTACCGGTAGTTGAATTTATCTTCATCACGGTTTGCAAAATCCTCAGGATAGGCCTTCTAAATTCCGGGACGTCTCAGTCGCGATCCGCCCCAAGTGAAGAGTCCATTACCTCGATTTCTTCATACGTCATCCCGTCACACACGCCGGCATCCAGTTCATCCAGTGATTTCCACGTCAACTTGTTATATGGAAGGAACTGCCCAGTTTGAATCGTTCGCTGAAGCGTTGAGGTCCAGACCTTGTCAGGTGCGATCTTATTAGTATGGCGGAGTAAAGTGGGTAGGTAGCGGGGGATATACTGACGGTCAGTGGAGCATTCCCGATGTTATCGGTGATGAGGTCCGGCAAAGCGCACGCGTATTTCATCCCCCGACTCGATAATGACGAGTCCCCACCTATTTTCCCCTCTACGTTGAACTGGCTTTCTCCGTGCCTGGAGAAGAAGATGCTCCGGGGTTTAAGGTGTAGATTCATCAAGTAAAAGGCAATGCGACTCTGGAGGTAGCCATTGATGCGATTCAGAATAACTTGACTCCCGACATTGATTATCTTGAGGTAAGAAAGGTGCGATTCAGAAATTGTCTGGTAAACTGCCTCGTATTGCTTTATGCGGCGAAGGAAATCAAGTTTGGCCACTTCCGGAGAGGTGCCCGCGTAGTCGGGGTCCCCAGAGCCAACCTTGAGCGCAACATTCGCGGCGATAACAGCTGGGTCATCGCATACGGATTCGATGAACACCGCAACTATCCCACGTTCGCGGGTCACCCTTGCTTCAACGGAAGCTCTAGTTGCGAGGTTACCCATCAGAAGTTAGCGCCTTCACAATGGATACTTGCCTACGGTTCAGTGTGCTATTCGTGGCGTCTAGGAACGTCGAATGAGCGCGGCGCCAGGATGATCACCTGGTGTCGCACCGAGAATTCCGACATTCCCCCCATCCTTCAACCATTGAATTAGCATCTCCAGGCTATCTGAAGCTATTTTTTCTCTCAGTTTGGTGGCTTCGACATTTTCGTGGCTGAAATAGGAGGCGGTGTGATCCTCGCAGATCCCGGATCTGGAGAGGTCAATGGACTGAAAACATCAACAATGAGTAGATGTGGATACTCTTGTGCTTTCTGCCTCGCTCTAGACCTTCTCAGCTGCCCCACGTTGAACACCTGGAGCGGAAGTCAAGCTTCTGCACATCGATGAAATAACTCTCGGATACCTTGACGTCATACTCTAGCCACTGTGGTGGACTGTTAGATGGACCACGGGGACGCAAGATGATGCGCACCTTCAAATACCGCATGAGCTTGTTGCTCAGGTAAGATTTTCCACGGGCAGGCAGGCCCACCATCGCGATTACGATCTTGGCCTCAGAATAATCCGGTTTGGCGACTGAAGAGTGGGATAAGGATTAACGGAGGGATGGACAATAAGAGTAGAGCACCTTTGCCACCAATCCCTACAACGGATTTGGGGGTAGAGTACCCACCCCTGCTCGAGGCACTCGACTGGTCGAATTGCTTTAGCCTGGATCACGATTGAGCGAGTGGCCGCTTGGTACACACAAGAAGGCAATACCTAGGACCGCCCGCCCCAAACGCTGCAGGTGGCGGGCTATGAATCGGAGGATCAAGGACTGCATTGTTGAGGGCGATGGTAATTTTCTCGAGGTCGTCTTTGGTCTCGAGGGTCATATCGCTCGTGGTTGTTTCAGTTTGATGGTGATCACAACTGCGATGTCTCCGATTCTTCCATCTAGGCCTGTGATCCCTCACATCAGGACGAGTTGCAGCAAGTGCAACCTCCCCCTCGAATTCCCTGTCCCAAACCCAACCCCTCCACCGTCCACTATCCTCCAGGTCAGGTGTTACCAATGCCAGGCCGTCTTCAGCCACGCCTTCTATCCTGGCCAACTCCCCCAAAACTTTGCCGATCCCGGGCCGAGCAAACCCTCGATATCTGGGCCAACTCGAAAGGGTAGGAAGATTGGCACGAATGAACGACCCCTCGAAACGGGCTATTACGACCTACTTAACCTCCCCGTGGACGCAACAGCGGATGATATCAAAAAGGCGTACCGTAAGCCACGAGTAATCCCGCTCCTTGCCCCCCACCTTCATCTTTGATTCGTGAAGGTCGGCTTGCTATCAAGTTTCATCCAGATAAGAACAGGGATGACCCACACGCCGAGGACCGATTCAAGGAAATCGCGATCGCATACCAGACTCTCTCTGATCCCGCACTCCGCAATAAATATAATGAATTTGGTCCCAAAGAGAGTGCCCCAGAAGGCGGGTACGTCGACCCGGAAGAGGTCTTCGGAGCGATCTTCGGCGGGGAGCGTTTCATCCCAATCATTGGTGAGATAAGTCTCGCCAAGGACATGAAATCTGCTCTCCAGGATGAAGACAACAGCGAGGACGTTCCCCGTGACCCCAAAGGACGGGAAATTCTTTCCCCGGAAGAGAAGGCTAAGCGAGAAGAGAAGGCGAAGAGGGTCGCGACGGAGGTACCCGTCTATCCCTGTAATTTCCACCAGCTCACACTCAACCCCGCACAGAAAGCCGCTGTGAGGAGACAACGCATTGACAGGCTTGTAGAAGCCCTCGAACGCAAGTTAAGCATATTCACCGAAAGCGCCAATGGTCCAGGTGACCCTCAAGTCACGGCCAGTTGGCGGGCTATATGCTACCTCGAAGCACAGTGCGCCGCCTGCCATCATCGCAAATTCTATCTATTCAAGTGTTTGTTTGATGCGGCTCCAGGGAATTAAAGACAGAGAGCTATGGGGTGGACCTGTTGCATGTACTCCAGTCCCGTGCTGGCGCCCTACCCTTCGCTCACCATCTGTTCCCAAGGCAATCGGCTTCGTGTATGTGGCAAAAGCAAAACATCACCTAGCAACCCACCAGACGTTCCTGGGAGTCGGGGGATGGTTACACAATGTGCAAGGGAAATACCACGTTTTCAGCGAGACGTGCGTCCCTCATACACCAACATCCCCATTGGTTCTCACTTCTGCTACGCAGGGTCTCGACCGTACGATCTGCTATGGAATTGAAAGCCGTTTTCGACCAGATCCAAGCCGCAGAAAGAGACGGAAACCTCAGCCCTGAGGAAAAACGCAAACTCGAAGAGCAAGCCGCAGAGAAAGGATTGCAAGCCTTGTTCAAGGCTAGTCACACACATCCCCCCCCTTCAACTCCGCTCACAAAAACACCACAGGGCGCCAAACTGGAAATCGAATCTGTCTTGCGAGAAACGTGTGATAAAGTCTTGGAGGATCCTTCGATCGTACCCGCGAAGGCAAATCTTCGTGCCGTTGCACTCCAGATCCTCGGTGAGGCCTACATGTCGGTCAGGAAAGAGGACGATGAGAGAAAAGAGGAGAGTGAATATGTCAGGGTAGATACCAAGGGGTCTGTTGGACCCGCACCCCAAAACAGACAGTGACATCGTAGAAGTATCATTCCCGAGTGCAAAGGAATCCGCGCAGGCGGAAGCTTAGTTGGATTAAACGCAGGGTACTGCGATACGTAGGGGTATTACACCGCAGGCAAGACCAAGGTTACTAGTATATGTAAATTAACGCGAGCATCATATTTGGAATCATCCATCATTGCCTTCAAGATGATATGTAACCGAACAGCTTGAACAATCCACAAAGGCAGGTACCCGAAATAACGGGCAGACTGAGGTTGTCGTCGACAGTCCCTAGGTCTTTGAGTGGTGGGTCAGAGAGGGTTGAAAGAAACCGGAAACAAGTCAATCACCTAACGCCTCGGCAACGCCAGATACCAACCCAGCAACTACGCCAATGATGCCAAGACCTATCCACCCACCGAAATTGGGTGAGCCCTGTCCTTGTTTGACGCTGTCGAGGATGTCATCCCCAGCTGCAAGTGAAGCAGAGAAACCATCAACCCAGGTCCACGAAACTTCAGGGCGGTTCACTGATGGGGCGAACCAACCCCAGAACGCAACAGCGGTCAGAGCACCCGTGACGGAGGCAGCGATGAACCCTGCGAGGGACTTGCGGGGGGCGAATGGCAAACCCAACACGCTACGGGGAAGCGCCCTCGTCTTCCTTCCCCAAAGGCGTCCGAATGTAGAAGCACTTGTATCTGCCCAAGATAGTCTGTGTAAAGCCTCAGTGGTGGGCGTATTAAAATCAACGGAGGGATCGCTTACATAAGAATGGACACCACCGCGATATCTAAGGGGAAGAGAACCAGGACGAGCACGACCCCGAGGATATACCAGACCACGCCGTTCGTAGATTTCTTTAGGAATCGTGTCAGAAGAAGGTGGGGTCAGTTAAGCGAGGTCTACCTTTTCACTTTCTCGCATTAAAAATCCCAGACACCTTTCATAAACCTTCTCGAACTGGGGGGAGCGTAGGCGGATCGCGTCCGCGGGTGCAATCACAGCGACGAGCGCTGACCCAAGACCGAAAACGACAGGCCGGGGCGAACCGTTCGAATAGTACAGGTACAAAGTGAGAAATCCTGGAGAAAGGTATACATGAGCCAAAACTTCAAGTGAGAAACGGTGGTGGTACCGATAGATGAATGAAGCATCTTCCGAGGGATCTCCCAGTCTACTTTCGGGATCGGAATGGCTGGGGAAGGAGTCGGACTATCTTCCCGTTTCTCTTCTATCTCTTGTAAAGGGGTTTGGGCGGCCTTTGTAAGGGATTTTGAGAGAACGTCACCAGCGGCCCCCAAACCATCTTTGTGCTGGTTTAAAGTGGTGTGCTTGCTCGCCCTTCTGGCAAGGCCACGCTCGACTCTAGATGTATGCGTGGCTGTAATTGTGGGCTTGGACGATGAGAAAGAGATTTTCGGGGAAGGAGAACGAGGCAAAGAGCGGGAGCGCGATTGGTGTGGTGGTCTCCTCGTGTCGTCATGGGCGAGACCGAGTGTGAAGGCGTCGTTGGCGGGGAGGGTCATCTAGGTGGGAGTATCCTAAGTCGTTCGCCTTGAAACTGCAAGGGTGGTCGTGAATAGAAAAGGTTTTGGTCGTGTCCAGGTTGGTTTTGATGATGGGGCGGATGGACGGGTCGTGGTTGCACAGGTGAGAATATTCAGCGACCCCGCGATGCGATTGTTACTAATCGGTACAGAAAACAGGGACTAGTACACATATCCCAGTAACTTGCCTCCAACATTCTTCCGTCGAGCCTCGTCATGGTCCAAGATCCCCGAGGAGGTTGTCTGGGAAGGTCAAGTTAGTCCCCTGGACCGAAAAAGTCTTCAACCGACGACCTACCAGGATGATAATCCCAAAGCCACGAGCTGGGAGTAACAAGTTTACCCAGTTCTCAATTTGGTTGACTTGTACGTTGTAACGGGGTGAGATGACTCCGGTTTTGTTCAGTCGACCGTTCAGTTGAACGACGATCTTTCCGGACCGATGGTCATCGACGATCTCAAACTCCCCGATGTAACCTAGATGGGACAAGGTCGCCAATACGTGAATGAATATTGTAGTCTCCAGAGTGAACCCAATGCATTCGTGGAGGAGAAATGGAGTGCGGGGGTTGTTTGGAAAGAGAGACGGTAAGGTCGATATACCGGCCGTTTAAAACGAATGGCGAGTGGAATCACCCTCGCCAACCGTAGTTATCACCCGGAGAAAAACACAAGGAGTGAGCTTACCGTGTCGCTGCATAACACTCAAAAACTTGACGACGACTTTGGAAGAGGGGCGGATCAAGACCTGCCGTTTGCCCCTCCTTTCAGCATTAACGATGTTGTTCTGTTGTTGGTTGTTAACTCTCAGAAGTGTATCGGAGCCGGAAACGGACGAACAAGGCAGTCATTCTGCGTGACACGTATTAGACCTGGTAAACCCACAGGGATCCTGAGAGAGACGAACCAAAACGGATACGCGAACCATGCCAGGTCAATGGTCAAGGGTGGGGGGTGTAACCTAAAGGAGGGAGCGGTGAGCATACAGGGAGCCCAGTCTGAGTGTCGTGCCATGGAAAGCGCGAGTCGAGACCGGGACTTTGGCCAAAGAACCAGCGATTGCGCATCTCCGATAGCACGATAGGATGGCTGATTCACCTTGAGGATTTTGGGATGGGTGGTGACGATGGCGAAGCTGTCAATGGTCGACCGCAGGTAACCCGGTTGCGGCGAGAGATTGTGGCTGATTAACTATACAGCCCTTCCCGATCCGGGGCCCCGTTTAATCTGAGCACGGAGAGGCCAACATCCACCACACAAACAACAATGGTAAGCAGATCCTGGCGATTCCACCCTTGGACGTCCTCCTGAGGAGACCTCCCCAGGGTCGCGTTCGCACAAAGACAACAAAGAGGGCCTCTCGGGTTCTAATCGAGAAATAGTGCGTCCTTCTCCACTCCTCCTCCACCATCAACTCATAATCACTTGAATAGCTATCCCCGTTTGACCCTCGATTTCCACACGAACAAACGTATCATCGATGAAGTTGTAAGCTCACAAGTTTGCTGTTTCCCTCCGGCTTGCAAATAAAAAACTCCTCCCCCAGGCCGTCGTGCCCTCGAAGCGTCTACGCAACAAAATCGCTGGGTTTACAACCCACCTTATGAAACGAATCCAAAAGGGACCCGTGCGAGGTATATCCTTCAAACTGCAGGAGGAAGAACGTGAGAGGAAAGATAACTATGTTCCCGAAACCTCTGCCCTGGACACCTCAACCACCGGGCTTGACGTCGACCCTGACACCAAGGTAGGCCCTTTCTAGATCCCATTCAAACGCAACATGGTGGCTGACCTTCCTAGGAACTCCTTCGAGCCCTTAACTTTGACAGCGTACCTGTCAACGTGGTGGTCCCTACCAGTGCGATACCCGAGAGGGCGCCGAGGCGGGAGAGGAAAAATGTGCCAGGCGCTGGCCGTTCGTGATGAAGTTTCGCGGTATACAAATTGTATGCTGTCCCCTGTATCTCTTGCCTCCTTTATTGTGAATACATGCCAGGTCGTGATCGTGAGGTAAACACAACGTATATTCGCCCAACCCTTCGCATCACGGTACATCCAGAGTTGACTCCAACTTAATATCCGTTGTATCATACCCTGTTAGGTGCGGCGCCAGCTCCGGGAAGGTTTGAATGAGGGCTTCGTTGAGGTAGGATCTGTAGGACTGTAGGGGTGTCAGTGAGTGGGCCAACATCCGGGACGGTGAGGAGAAACCTCGATTGCGGTTATCTTCCCGTTCATAAACTGGTTTTCTGTCGCCGCTCGTTCCAGCCTATCTTTTGTGAGCAACATTGGATTTTTGGCGTTGTCAACGTCCAGAAGGACTTGTATGGGGATCATCGTCTGGATGCTTTGCGAACTGTGATCCAACGTGGAGAGGTGATCCACGACCTGGTTCCTGGGCGATTGGGAGAACATGAGTAGCACGGCGAGTATCCCTCTGTCACTTACACACGGGGTCCGACCTGCTTACTAACACCTGGCTTGTCCTTCTCCCTTGAGAGATCACTTATGACCGTTGTGCCGAGATTGTAGAGTGCATTCGCAAGACCGAGCAACTCTGCCTCCAGGTCACCATGCAAACCAGTCGGAGGTGGAGTCTGTGACAGTCCGGGCGAGTCGGGCGCTGGCGTTGGTGTTGGCGGTGCAGGCACTGTAGGCACGGAGACAGAAGAAGACGACGTCGGAGGCGCGGGATGGGTGATCATGGCAACCCGTGGGTGTAGTGGGTCTTGGATCTTTTGTTCTCTTTCTCCCTTTCTCCTCGCCTCCCCCTTCTAGCAGAGATACGAGAGATGGCAGATATTCTCGAACAATATTCCTCCCTCTCTCCCTCCTCGTCCTCTTCAGACATCAACGTGGTACTGGAAAGGATAATCAGTGGTTAGTAGGCCCATCTGGATTCCCACCCGTCCCCTCGTCCTAACACCCACCCACAGCTGGGCCGGAGGTCTTCGGCAATAGAACCCGGGTGTCTCTCATCGAACTTTTGCTGAAGGACATCGACGCTTGTGCACAGAATCTCAAATCCAACAAATTGAAGATCTCAGCCAAAGGTTCCATTTCCGCCGTTTCGTCCACTTTGTTACCTCGTGTCCAACCCAATCAACAGATGTAGCTCAAGCCGTATCTGCTCTTAAGATGCTCGGTCGCAACCCTGCTGGCTCTGATCTGATTACACAACCATCCACCTTGTCTACCCTGATCTCCGCCGCAGAGGCGTTCAAGGATACGCCGAACGCCACCAGCGAAGTCCTTCGTTGTATCGCTAATGGGTTGCTCCTCATTCCGGATTCTCGTTCTATATTCGTTGACAAGGGGGTGGGTGGTGGTCCGGCGGTCATGGGGACCCTCGAGGTGAGATGTAAAGCTGTCTACGCAATCTCCGTGGTATTCAATCCCACCACAGAGTGCGACTTCACCCGACCTCATATTCGTGACTTCAAGGCTGCTGTTCCTCTCAACTGCTTCCTCCGCTACCGCAGGTGATTTTATCAAAGATTTGGTGGAAGGGAGGGTTTCTAGGAACAGTCGAAACGTTGTCGATGTCCTCGCCCAAAAACTGGACGCCCTTCTCCCCCTGATACTGGCGGGAACCTCGATGGCCCGTGAAGCAATGTCTGAAATGCTTAAGTTCGGATTTAATGTGTTGTGTTTTTATCCGAGGGTATTTGTCTTATCTCCTCGCACCCTCTTGTTATTAAAAGACCCTCTAGGTCGTCGGCGTCCAAGAATCAAGAGATGATTGGGATAGCACCGATACACACGGAGCATGGCCGCGCCAGCTCGAAGGGTATGTCCCCCGCTGCGTATCATGGAGCGTCCTTTACCTCATGCGTCAATAGCATCCTGCCATCGTTGTTGCGAACACTCAACTCCTTACCGCCCACCTCCCCTTCACCAATCACACCCCCCATGACTCAGCTCATCCACTGCCTAATAATGGTCCCTGTTTCCGCGCCTCTTCACAAAAAGTGGTTCCCTGGATCGGCACCCCGACTTTCACAGACGTCCAAACCTTCATCTACAACCTCCTCCCCTGGCTCAAAAGGGAGCCCAACTCTCTCTCCGACGTTGGCGTCTGACCCATTGCCAAAGGAGGTCAAGACAGGAAAGATTGACCGAGCACTCTCCATATTGTCTGGTCGTTCACGGTTGTCGCGATCCCCATCCCCGAACCGTCCCAGACCCCCAGACCCGCTCCTACATGCCTACGGTGTTCTAGATGTTACGTTATCATGCTATCTTCCCGAAGCGTTGGACCCCGATGACGCATCTGTAAGGGAGAAGTGTAAGCGCGAAGATACCACCCTGGACGAACTTGTCACTCCGTTGGTTTTGCTCCTAACCCGGCTTTGTATTGGCGACGAAGCGTCGCGGGCGAGGTTACGCGACTGGCTCATACCGCCCCACCTGGATCGCACGAGTCCGCTGGAGGCCCGTTCAGACACCCTCGGGAGATGTTTAAGATTATTGGGGAGTGTCTACCACACGAACCTCAAGAAAGCCATCGGGGAAATGCTGTACGCAATGTGCGATTCTGATGGTGAGCATAAAGATGGGGGACAACGTTGCTGCTGACGCTGACACAATGGGTGAACAGCGTCTATCCTTGCATCCCAGGTGGGTTATGGAAATGTCGCAGGTTTTTTATTCAGTAAAGGGGTTATGAGCCCCCCACCACAACCATCAACCACGTCGAACGCTACATACGGACCCTCGACCTCAAGTACAGGAGCGCCAATCAACCCTATCACAGGAGTTGCTCAACGGCCAGTGACTGCGCCAGATATGACAGATGAAGAGAAGGAGAGGGAGGCTGAGAAACTCTTCGTCTTATTCGATCGACTCGAGAAAAGCGGCGCCATCCAACCTGACCAAAATCCGATTAGAAAGGCTGTAGAACAGGGCAAATTGGGTTGAGAAAGGTGTTAGTGGACGGACTTTCCCTATCAAGGCACATAATACCCTACATTTTCCACTCATAATCGTAATTGTCGTCGCTACACAGTCCCCCTTCCGCAACCTATGACCGAAATATATTGCGCTGCAGAGAACTGGGGATATGGACGAAGAGGGACTCGGGGGAGACGTTAGAAGGTGATCTTTCGACCTTCAGAGGTAGCAATCGCGCCGGTCCGCATTCCACCTCTGGTTCCACCCCCACCGCGACCACGATCACCACCACGACCCTGTGTAAGGAGGACATCAGAGGGGAATTTGGGATTAGTTAGAGGTGACGCACGCGACCACCACCTCTCCCTCTTCCACCGTCAAACCCGCCCCTTCCCCTACCTCCACCGTCAAACCCGCCCCTTCCCCTACCTCCACCATCAAACCCGCCCCTTCCCCTACCTCCACCGAAGCCCGCTCCTCGTCCACGCCCGATCCCGTTGGCATCCCGGGGTTGTGAGAAGTCAAGTCGAATCGAGCGGCCATCGAGCTCCCTACCGCTCATCGCGTCAAGAGCCTTTTGCGCGGAATCCACGGCACTAAACTCGATATAGCCGTATCCTTTAGGTTTTCCCGACTCCCTGTCGGTGGGAAGTCTGACGCTGCTGACTTCACCATATTCGCTGAAGGCGTCCCAAATCGTATCTTCTACGGTGTTCCAGCTCAAATTACCCACAAACAAAACTTTGGAGGGCGCGCCGCGGACGTCCCCAAATGCTTGCGCCCTCTTTTCCCGGTTGGGGCCGACATCGGTACTCTTGTCGAGGTTGAGCGTCCGGCCATCTACTTCCTTGGTGCCGTTGAGAGAAATGGCGGCATCGGCGGCCTCGGTTGTAGCAAACGTGACGTAACCGAACCCTCGAGACTTCCCGGTGTTCCTGTCCAACTGGACACGAGCGGATACGACCTCGCCACAGTCCGCGAATTCCTGAGACAACCGATCGTTGTCGACGGCCCAAGAGAGGTTACCAACGAATATCGTCTTCGTCGAACCGTCCTCAAGTTTAGCGACGGCTGCAGGTCCGTTTGTCGTCTTTACTTTTTTGGCCGGGAAAGTGGGGCCATCCTCCCCTTTTCGTTTCCCTAGGATACGAGATGAGCTTCGGCTTAAGGGGGGAAAGAAAACAATCATGATTCTACCTGTCGTAACCGTGACGGGGGTGGGGGCATCCATCTCAACATCCTCGTCGCTACCACTGCTAGAGCTTTCCTCGCCTGAAGAAGAATCACTGTCGGAGGACGAGCCCTCGGCCAACGGGGCCTTTTTCGACGTGGCGGTGGGGGGTTCCTCGGGGGCGTCAGAGTCAGAGTCTTCAGAACTGGTGCCAGACCCTTCGTCCGATGAATCAGCCGACGGTTTGGGTACCGTCTTGATTTGCTGAGCCTTCGACTTCTCGTCGTCAGAAGAGTCGTCCTCGCCGTCACTTGACCCGTCGTTTGAAGGAGCCTTCTGTGCGAACTTCGAACCGGCAATGGGTTTATCGTCGACGCCCCCCTCGCTACTTTCTTCCTCGCTACTGCTTTCTGATTCGGCGGGTTTGGGCTGGGGATAGGGCAAACGGACGTAACAATAAGCCTGGGAATAATAGAAAGGGGTCCAGTTTTCCTCACAGTTCCGTTACCCTTGGCGGGGGGGGCGGACTTTGCCGGCGCCTCACCTTCGCTCGAGGAATCGCCACTGTCACTGGAGTCACTGGGGGATCCCACCTGGGCCTGTGCAATGGATGAGATAAAGATGAGACGAAGCAATAGTTCTAAACCTTTTGGTTCTTCGCCGGTGCAGGAGGTTTTGCCAGGGAAATTTTCTTGGAAGGGGTAGACTTGAGAGAGGTGGGGTAAACATATAGAGTAATAGAAGTGTGGACGATATAACCTTTATGTTCGTCTTGGTTTCGCGAGCAGACGGCTTTGGAAGTCGTGAATCCGATTCAGACTCTGAAGAGGAGGAATCATCTGAAGAGGATGATTCGGAAACGGGCTTCTTCGCGACAGACTTTGGTGCAGGCTTCAATTTTGGGGCTTTGGCAACCTATCGAGAGGGAACTGGTGAGCGGGGAACATGGGGAAGTTGTGAATTACCCAGACATTTGCTTCGGCCTTGGCGATAATGTCCTTGGAAGAGAGTGGAGGGGCATGCTTAACCTTGATCTCTTTTATAGGCTTCTCCTGTTTTGCAGGCAGCCGCTTTTTCGACGGATTTTGGTCGGATTTTTTTGCTTTGACCGGCTTGGGCATTTGGGAAGGGGGAGAAATTTTAGTCACGGGGGTCACACCGATCACCGAAGTGTTGATCGAGTGGGTGCTGATAATGGACTCGGACATCGTCCTCCTTGGAACAGACCTTCCGTCTTCCATCCTCGCTGCGTCCGTCCCTTATTTTTTCGAACGTTGCCTATACTCACCCCCTACAAGCGCGTTAGCGAAGGCGGGATACAAGATCGTCCACGTGGATCCAAACGATTACTATGGTGGCGACCATGCCACCCTTAGCGTCGACGAGGTCATCTCCTGGGCCAACCTCCGTTCCGCTTCCGTCGGGAACGAGGGCTCAAACGAACGTCTAGCGGGCCAACTGGACAGATTCGTCTCTGTATCTTACCACGGATCTCCGCCCCCAGCCTCCAGGCAATATTCAATATCGCTCTTGCCCGCTATCATTCCTTCTGTCGGGCCCCTGATCACCACATTGGTCGACTCTGGTGTATCCAGGTACGGTGGATTCAAGCTCCTCGAGCAAGTTGCACTCTACCGTTCCCCTGGTCGCGTTGAAAGTGTCCCAAATTCAAAGGAGGACGTGTTCAAGAATAGACAGA
>Ga0307516_10006322_pt1 | contig 13914 bp, 17 predicted proteins | sample 19_EM_MG_FD_203310 | JGI IMG/M metagenome (GOLD analysis project Ga0307516, IMG submission 203310) | Populus trichocarpa ectomycorrhiza microbial communities from riparian zone in the Pacific Northwest, United States - 19_EM | ecosystem: Host-associated > Plants > Roots > Unclassified | place... | reverse complement strand
TGCGTCCGCCCGAATGGAACGTTTCTCCGTACCCGCCTTTTCCGACTTGCGCCAAAGACAATACATATACAAAGGAGAAGCAAATTCAAAAAGTCACAGCCCAAACAACACGAGCATAATTCCCAGAGAATCTCCACGGCATTCCGAACACTGATTACATATGGCCATGACGCTTCTCCACAGGGTCATATAGCACCTCACGTATTTTATCGGTGCCCCTGTGTACCCACTCCCTGGGGGGGACGTCTTCGTTCTCAGGACACGGCGGGAAGAGGTGGTTATTATCTGGGTGGAAGACCCAGTCAGCAGGTTGTGGGGGTGGTCGGGAGGTCAACGCATGAAGCTCTTTTTCTGATGGTGCATAGAAAAGGGATATTCACTCCGTCAGCACGTGATAAGGAAGGAGGCAAGAAAAGAAATTACGGATGTTTTGAACGAAGTCGTTCAGAGGCTGGGCGGGGAAGAGTGCATTAGATACTATGGACAGCTTGATCGACTTCTACATACTAAATCATTCTTGTCATACCCTGGACAAAACGTTTCACACCGTTAGAGGATGTAACGACAGAATAAATGACCGACGCACCAAATGGATCTAGGAACAACAAGGCATCAGTAGGTCCAACGCCCAATATTTGCACCGTACTCACTGTTAATCTCTGCCCCAGCAAGGAGGAAACCGAAGAACATGAAGCACTGGAAAATTGTATGACATATGACCTATGCTCAAACACCTTTCAATCTTACCGCAAGAACAGTAGCAGGGATGGTGAACCAGCCCAGAGTCGCCAAGGTTTGGAATGGCTATTGGCGACTGAGACAGTTGTTATCTCGCGGACATCTAACCAGTACTCACCAAAATCAGGCAGTAAATGATCGTCAGCAACCATAAGTGCTTTGAGTATCTATAGCACTGTGGATCAGAAGGTCGTCAATCTGGGTAGAAAATGGAGACAGTACACAACTGTGGTGGTTGCGATTCTTTCCATCTCCGTGAGCGCGTCGACGAGACTGTTTAGTGATGAATGAAACGAGACTGTAGGCGCCTTCAGCCGCTTACTATTTAACAACCGGACCGAATTTTAACTTACACATAGCTGTAAACCCTATCATTGGGGACATTCTAGAGTTTCTTTCTTCCAATGCTGCGACATACGAGCTCTGATTTGATTTATTGATTGTCCAGTCACAAGGTGTGTTTCACTCACCAAGTAAAAGGATATCTCAAGTGGGACGTTGTGAATGGCCACTTTATGGCGTGATCGCGCTTGAGTTGGGAGTTCATCTCCTGGTACATCGTTCCATAGACGCTTGCACTGGGCCATGACTGAATTGTCACGGGGGTTCTCAGCCGGCATCAGATGCTTGCACGAACGTGATCCACTTCCTTCACTTGCACCATTCGTGGATGGATGTCGAGCACGGCTCGCTGTTTCAGTAGGGACGCCCAAGGGAAATGTCGGGGTCCGTTGGAGCGTAGAACTACGATAAGTTTCTTGGCGAGACATACACTTCTCTGCATCATCTCCGTTCCTGGGTGGAAGATGGTGTACATCACGAGATGGAATGTTTGAGGGGAGAGAGTACTTGGGGAGGAATCGCACAAATGCATAAAGGTCTTGATACTCAATACCGTCTTCTTTACGTAGGTAGTGCTTGACAGCGACAGCATAGGCCTCCAGCAAGTTGATCATGGTCTTCTTCTCGATGAGGGTCTCGGCCTTGCACTTGTCAAGAAGATCCTGATCTTCGGGCCCCACCTCAACACCGACGGCGTTCTCTGTAGACCATAGAAGCAGGTTACGATGTAAGCTTTAACTGGTTACATTTTCACTATGGACAAACCTGGGACGTGAAACCAGATCGCCCGGGAAAAGGTGCGAGTGGCAAATAAGATTTGAGCCCACAATTTCCTTGCTTCCTTATACCGGTCCCAACTAGTGGATGTACCGAAGGAAATGACGAAGCCCAAGACAGTACCCAGCCTACGAAGGGCCGCAAGAATAAAAAGATTACGCAGATACTAGTGTAGATATCACGTACACGGTGAGAAGCGTCGACTGCAAGGACACGTTCCAAGCGTAGTGGTGAATGAGGCAGACTCCAGTCGCCCACACCCCGTAGAAAAAGAGAATACGCCAACTGCGAAAAATGGCGATTGCCCACAAGTGATGAACAAATGAGCATACGCGTTCAGCGGTGTAAAATAATGGGGACCCTAACATGAGCGGGAGGTATAATATCAGCTCTGAAAATGCAATCAAATTCCAACGCACCTCTCTCGTGATGGCGACTCGTCGGCATGTCTCGACAATAGGGAATGACGCCTTGCTCAACGAGTTTCACTCGAGCTGGAATCGCAAGGAGATATCAATGGGAGGGACGCTATGATTCGAAGAATCTTCCGCGGGAAGGCTTATATAGTCCAAGGTATACGCAATAAAATCACTTGTCAAAGAAGCATACAGGCACCAGGAGCTGCGAAGTGGCGCGCGTTACTTTGACTCTCTAAGTCATACGGAACCGTCACGAACCTGTTGTGCGTTTTTTTGCTGAAAGGTCACGCATGTGCGTGGACAACTAGGAAAAAGATCCTGAAGTCTCACTTGCTGCTTCATGAACATCATACAGTGCACAGGGAGTGTTGTGCGACCTGTTATCATTCCGGAGCTTATACCATCAACATTTTGAGAAGGAACTGGAACTGGAACTGGATAGACTGGCAGCCGAATAGCACAAAGTCAGAATCTGGAAACCTTCCTCACATCATACTGCTCTTGTAGCTACGTGTGACACAAACAGGGAGAAAGGAGAACTGAGGAATGAGGTGGTGCAAGTGGAGAGAAATAGTGAGTTGATCAATCAGATCAAAGATATGCCGCAGAGTGGGTAATCCGTGGGGGAGGGTGAGACGGAGCCGACTAGTGGCGAAGCCAGAAACGTATGTATATGATGGAAAAGGGTTGAAAGAACCAACGGCCTTCTGAACGAATACATACATTGGTGGGAAGACTACCCCGCCGATAGTTCCCGCAGGAACGTCAGGTAGGGAAGAGGCCGCTACTTGGCTGCCACATTGCCGTTGCTGTCGTCATCCTGGAGCATGTCCACATTAGGGATTTGAGTGAGTCTGCGAAATTCATACTCTCAAGAATGTTGAGGTTTGGTAGACTCGAGTGGCGTCATGTAAACAAATTGTGTGGATACACATACAATTTATGCCCTCGTGGAATCACAGCGAGTTTAGTGTGGTAGAATAAACCATGGCGAGAGTGAGCTGAGACGAATATTACGTAACGCGGTGGCTGGCCACGGAACTTCAATTGCAGATACTGCGCTGTAACTTACCAACTTCGTACTAATCAACGATGGATGAAGTCGGGACGAAGAATCGGATTGGCAATTTATATCCAGACGCTTGGGTCCCAAAACGTACATATATCTTCTTCACCTCTGTCGTCTGTGTCTCCATCCCAAAGGATGCCCTCCATCTTCACCCACGAGTTTGATACCCCTGTCTACAAGGGAAAGGTGTCCATTAACACTGGCCTTTTCATCAACGGGCAGTTCGTTGACGGTTCAGACAAGACTACTATTGAGTATGTGCTACTAATCGATACCCTTGGCGTCACCGCTAACGGCTCCTATCGAACGATAGTGTGGTCAACCCAAGTATGTCTTACGCTTTCACTCACGCAGAATCGGCTGCGCATGCTCACCATTCGCTGGTCGTGGGCACCATACAGCCAATGGTAAGGTGATCACATCTGTCTCAGAAGGAACCCCCCAAGACGTCGACCTTGCTGTCGATGCGGCGCAGCAAGCCTTTGAAACTACGTATGGCCTCAACTGTCCTGGTTCACAGAGGAGCATCCTTATGGGCAAGCTGGCATCCCTCATGGAGAAGCATTCTGATGAACTCGCTGCAATCGAAGCGTTGGACAATGGTGCGTGGATTACATCGGATGCAATTCGATTTCAACGTAATGATTTCTTCTTTACCGCAGGCAAGGCTTTCAATATAGCACGCAATGCCGATGTCCCGTTGTCAATCGACTGCATTCGCTACTTTGCCGGCTGGGCAGATAAGATTTCTGGTAACGTCCTTGAGGTGAATTCTGTCTGTCACTGTCATAGTATATTTGGTCTGATTCAGTGCTAGACAACCGAAAAAAAGCTCACCTACACCCGCCATGAACCCATCGGTGTTGTGGTAAGTACCGTATACTTTGCGATCTTATCGCTAAACATTTTTTCAGGGACAAATTATCCCCTGGAATTTCCCCCGTACGTCAAATCGTACCGATCAAGTCATCACGATCAGCTGACTTCTGAAATAGTTTTGATGTTCGCCTGGAAGATCGGACCTGCTCTTGCTACAGGAAACACAATAATTCTAAAGACTTCTGAGTTTACACCACTTTCGGCGCTCAGGATGTGCCAACTCGTTCAAGAAGCAGGCTTCCCTCCTGGTGTTCTAAACGTCGTCACCGGGTACGGCAATATCGTTGGCAACGCTATTACAACGCACATGAAGATACATAAGGTCGCGTTCACCGGTAGCACGCTGGTCGGACGGAAGGTCATGGAGGCAGCTGCGAAAAGCAATTTGAAGACTATTACGCTCGAACTCGGTGGAAAGAGTCCGAATATCATCTTCGACGATGCCGACATTGATCAAGCTCTAAACTGGGCATCATTTGGCCTTTTGTAGGTTTCGTGGCCTTCTCACATTCGTAGGATGTGACGTAATGGTTGGTCCAATAGCTTTAACCACGGACAGTGTTGCTGTGCGGGGACCCGCATCTTTGTCCAGGAGGGAATCTATGACGAATTCCTGAAACGTTTCATCGAAAAGTCGCAGGCGGTCAAGATTGGAGATCCCTTTGCTGCCGACACTTTCCAGGGACCACAAGTTTCTGAAATTCAATACAATGTGGGACCTTCTCCTCTCATTGTCCGACTTGCTGACGCGATGTGTGGCAGCGCATCATGGGATACATTGAGGCTGGAAAGAAGGATGGTGCCACAGTGCATATTGGTGGCGAACGACATGGTAACGAGGGATACTTCATCCAGCCAACTGTCTTCTCCAATACAACGCCGGACATGCGTATTGTGCAGGAGGAGATCTTTGGGCCTGTCGGCGTTGTGATTAAGTTTAAGGATGAGGAGGATGTTTTGCGTCAGGCCAACAACTCTATCTATGGTCTCGCCGCAGCGGTATTTACTAAGGATCTGAACCGCGCGCTCACAACAGCACACAAGCTCAAGTCGGGGACGGTCTGGGTCAACTGTTACAATCAGTTTGACTCCCATGTGCCATTCGGTGGATTCAAGCAAAGCGGAATCGGGCGAGAGCAAGGACAGTATGCGTTGGATAAGTAAGTTCCATTTTCCCCATTTTTGTTACCTGTCTATTCAAGCCTGGGATGCAGCTACACCGAGGTCAAAGCCGTTCATGTCAATCTCGGACTCAAGATGTGATTTCGTCAAAGAGAGAAATGGGGCGAAATGGGGGGCTTCTTCACCAATATAATTCACTGCCGAGCAAGCTATCATCTGCACATGTATTTGTAAGATTATCCTGTACCGAAGCACATGCATTTCGATTGTGAGGATTGCTATTCATAAATGGGTTGCGGCTGTGTACAACTTTTCAAATCTATTCTATGCGGTAATCCCAATGCGGCGCCCCACGGGTTGAGGATGTTGATGAAGATAGCCGAGTGATCCGGGGGCTACATGGACGACGACTTCCCTGCAGGACGATATGACACCAACGCAAAACGCTGCCAGCCAGCATTGCTACTACCCAGTCTCAGATTACCTTTTTGCTTATGCCTCGAGGTTACCTACTTCCCACTCTTCAAAGCTTTCAAGGCTAGAGCTCCCTGTGCAACCACCACGTTTCTATTGAAGTTTTCCACCACACATCTAACTGGTGGTTGGAATAAGTAGCGGCAACTGGTGGGTTAAGCATCATATTTGCTGATTGCATATTTCGGTCTGATGATGCTAGCGACACCGGATGCTACTCGTCGGACTCCCTTTCGGTGCTCTATAAGTTACCACGCGGAATTTGCAACTTGGATATCACAGGCGTCTTCCTCGAGTCAGTGGTAGAACTGTCAGTATCGTCGCCTTATCCACCCAGTTGATATGCATTGCTGCCATCGTGGAACTAGTGGTTTACATACTACTTCCCCCCTACGATTTAGGATGTTACCGCACCTTTCCCCTGTTCAAGCCAATCAAGTACACATCTCGAGATGCCGGTTGAGGTGTTGAAAATGGGCTAACGGAGGCCTCGAGCCACCTGACCTTAATCGTCTGTACCTTTACTTTGTGACCTAGTTCCAATGACTACAAATTCTGTTGATATATTTTTCTCATTCCAGAATGTTGCTGCGTTGTGAAACATGCACTGCTATTATGAATAGTCAGCAGGGTATTTACTACAACTTCGAGGGTTACAGATTCGCTATATGTAGAAGGTTCAATATGTGAGTAGGGAGCCATTCAGACCCCATGATGGTATTCTGTCTCGCGCGCAGCAATGCATATAGTTTTGCCACATAGGCTTCCCGTATAAACGGCGTAAGTCAAAAGACATCCTAATCGCCTCAATTTACGTGCTTAAATCATGCCAGTATATCCATTTCTGCCCCCAGAGTCCAGTCAGGTCATCTTGTCCAAATGCTATGCACCGCCAACACGGACTGCACAACCACTTGCTCCACCTGCCAGCCGACGACATCCATCCATCAGTTCAACCACGTTGTCCATTTGGAATGCTTCCCCTTCATCAAAACCGTGATCTCTGCTGCCAGAATTCGATGTGCCTGCTCAGATGGATGCAGTTCGTCGTACCTAGACAGCGCAATTTTTAGCACCAAGCAGCAGCACACATCATCCGTTTCCAAAAGGCGGCACGAAATACCCACCACAAGTACGCATCTTTCTGCACCTCGTCTTGGACTATTGTACACGTATATGGATCGGACGGGCTCTGGTCGAGTTGCAACACACATGAGTTGATGCATCCAGTCACGTTGTACACAGGCACCTCATTGCCGGCTGGATTAGCGGCGGTGCCATTCAGGTATGCGCCAGGATTGGCGAACATGTCGGAAAAGAGGGCATATGCGTCGAACGAAGCTGGGCGTGTTGAGCATGAGCAGATATGAAAGGGGGGACGCGAGAGCAAAATGACCAGGCGGGAAATGGGGAGTCCAAGTGCTCACCGATATGTGTCCCTTGCAAACGCGGTGCAGCCGTTTGAAACATTAAATCGGTAATCACATTGCCAGCGCGGACGAGCTCGTACATGAAGACGTTCCACTCTGTCGTGTTCCGCACAGCGGTCCAGAAGCGGTTGGGGTAGGAGGTTGGCGAGTAGAGGGGTGTAAGGTTGAGTGGGATCATCTGTGAAAGCGTGAGTATGGGGACCTTGGATAAGTCCAGATTCCGGACAGGGGAACATGGACAGGTAAATTTGACTCGCGTTCAAGATCACAAAGTTCCTCGCGCCACTTTCATACAGCATTTCGACAACATCCACCACGCACTTCCTCACTTCCACGATGGACACACCACTTCGTACACCAATGCCATCCGTCAACAACGCGTTCGCACTGACGTCATTCGTACCTATCCAGATCGCATACACAGTTTCATTTGGCAGAATGGCGGAGGCAGGAATTGTCCCGTTCTGCGTGGCGTTTATATAGGTGGGGAGTTGGTACTCCGTGAGTGGAGGAAAGGGACGGTAAGTAAGGTTATTGGAGCACGTTGCACCTGATTTTGCAAACGCTGTAGAACGCGGTCATAGGTATACACTCGTCCATACGCACAGCGAATGGACGCACAATACAAGTTGAATGGCCCGTACCCAGCCACATACCTTGCCCAGGAATATCCTGAGAATGCGGAGTCCGTGAACGAGTCACCAAACGTGACTAAATTCTTGATTTGACCTGGTTGAACCGCGCTCCCATCTGTGGTTGTGGTCTGAACGCATTCTGCGAGGCCTAAACCTACCACCAGTGTCAGTATTAACAAGATAGGTGCACTCTGCATCTTGTATCGCGTGGATGCGAGTTGCGTGATTGTGCAAAGGGCAGGTTCTTTGCTAAGATAGACATGACCAATGCCTTCTTTCAGACGAAGGTACGCCCAAACACGACCTTCTTATATATCGTACTTCGTACCGGCAGAACCAAGCCATCGCGTCAATGACATTACCTGCGGACTTAGGACGACACGCTCGAACACTTGATCAGGGTCGAAGCAGGATCGGAAAGATGAGAGCCAAAAGTCGCTTTGTTCGAGAATAGGATGCTCCCATAGGAGGGACAGTAGTCTGGGATCAGAACATTCAGCGCCGCTATGATCACGGGCACTCAATTGTCAGCGACACAGACGATCCGTAAATGAAGATACATCAAAATTGAACAATGTGAGCCAGTCCCACTCTCCGCATCAAAGGAATATCCCTTTCCCCATACGCTGATATGGCCCAGAAGCGAGAAAAAAGAAGCCAAACCTCTTCGTCCTACCGGTAGGCTGGGGCCAGACACCTAGTAATCATAGCCTCGGGTAGATGACTGCTCCCGCGGAGACCTCCTCTCAGTCGTTCAGCGCTTCTGGCTCACCTTGTTTCTCTTCGTCTCCGAGTCGAATCCCAATACCGTCCAGACCAACGCCATCGCAGGGTGATCACCCCTTTGATGATCATGCCGGTGCGGTGCTCTGTAAGTTACTACGCGAAATTTGGAACTTGGATATAACAAGCGCCTTCCTCGAGCCAGCGGTAGAACTGTCGGTATCGTCGCCTTCCCCACTGCAGTTGGTATGCATTGCTGCCATCGTGAAACTAGTGATTTCCTTACCCCCTGCCATTTAGGATGTACAAAATTTATTGCACCTTTCCCCTGCTCATATAAACCAAGCACACATCTCGAGATGTCGATGAGGCGTTGAAAACGGGCTAACGGAGGGCCCTCGACCTGACCTCACCGTGTGACCTAGTTCCAATTAAGTTAATATGTTTTTCTCATTCCAAGCAGCTCGTAGAGTATTGCAGCGTTGTAAAATATGCACTGCTATCCATTCATGAATAGCAAGCAAGGTATTTGTTACGATAATCCCAGAAATTGAGTGTGCATTCGAGGGTTAATTCCCTATAGAAGGTTCAATATATTTGCCCAAGTAGGGAGTCATTCAGACACATGGCATTCTGTCCTCTTGCGAGCAGCGAGGCAGATAGTTTGAACTTTCGTTCGCCGCATGGTTTACCGTATAAACGGCATAAGTAAAAAGACATCCTAATCATCTGTGCTTAAATGCCAGTATGTTCATTCATTCCCCCCAGAGTCCAGCCAGATTACCTTGTCTAAGTGCTATACACCGTCGACACGGACCACACAACTTACCAGTCCATCTGCCAGCCAACGACATCCATCCATCAGCACAACCACGTTGTCCATTTGGAATACTTCCCCTTCATTAAAGCCGTGAACTCTGCTCCCAGAACTCGGTGGGCCTGCTGAGACGGGTGCAACTCGTCGTACCTAGACACCGCAATCCTTAGCACCAACCAGCACACAGCGCCCTTTTCGAAAAAAAAAGCAAAATGCGGCACGAAATACCCACCACAAGTATGCATCTTTCTGCACCTCGTCTTGAACTATTGTACATGCAGCCGGACCGGACAAGCTCTCGTTGAGTTGCAACACGCACGACTTGACGCATCCAGTCACGTTGTACACAGGCGCCCCATTCCCGGCTGGGTTAGCGGTGCCGTTCAGGTATACGCCAGGATTGGCAAACATGTCGGAAAAGAGGGCATATGCATCGAACGAAGCTGGGCGCGTTGAGCATGAGCAAATATGAAAGGGGGAACGCGAGAGCAAAATGACCAGGCGGGAAATGGGGGTGCTCACCGATATGTGCCCCTTGCAAACGTGGTGCGGCCGTTTGAAACATTAAATCGGTAATCGCATTGCCAGCACGGACGAGCTCGTACATGAAGATGTTCCATTCTGTCGTGTTCCGCACAGCGGTCCAGATAGGGTTGGGGTAAGAAGTTCGCGAGTAGAGGGGTGTGAGGTTGAGTGGGATCATCTGTGAAAGCGTGAGCATGGGAACCTTGGATGAGTCCAGATTCCGAACAGGAGAACAGGTAAATTTGACTCACGCTCAAAATCACAAAGTTCCTCGCGCCACTTTCATACAGCATTTCGACAACATCCACCACGCACCTCCTCACTTCCACGATGGACACACCGCTTCTTACACCAATGCTATCCGTCAACAACGAGTTCGCACCGACGTCATTCGTACCTATCCAGATCGCGTACACAGTTTCATTTGGCAGAATGGCAGTGGCAGGAATTGTCCCGTTTTGCGTGGCGTTTATATAGGTGGGGAGTTGGTACTCCATGATTGGAGGACCGGGACGATAAGTAAGGTTGTTGGAACACGCTGCACCTGACTTTGCAAACGCTGTAGAAAACGGTCATATGCATACACTCGTCCATACGCACAGTGAATGGACGCACAATACAAGTTGAATGGCCCATACTGAGCCACATATGCTGCCCAGGAATGTCCTGAGAATGCGGCAGCGGGGTCTGTGTACGAGTCACCAAACGTTACTAGATTCTTGATTTGACCTGGTTGAACCGCGTTCCCATCTGTGGCTGCGGTCTGAACGCATCCTGCAAGGGGTAAACCTACCACCAGTGCCAGTATTAGCAAAATAGGTGCACTCTGCATTATGGATGGCGTGGATGGGAGTAGCCCAGACACAACCTTCTTATATCTCGTACTTTGTACCGGCAGAACCAAGCCATCGCGTCAATGACATTACCTGCGGACTTAGGACGACACGCTCGAACACTTGATCAGGGTCGAACCGGCAGGATCGGAAAGATGCAAGCCAAAAGTCGCATTTTGTTGGAGAATAGGATGCTACCATGGTCAATCGAAATCGACTACAGGAGGGACAGTAACCTGGGATCAGGACAGTCAGCGCCGTTATAATCTTTGGTACCCACAGCAGCCAACCGTCAAAGGTGGGGAAACGTTAGCGACATAGATAATCCGTAAATGAAGATACATCAAAGTAGAACAGTGTGAGCCAGTCCCATGTCTCTCGGCATTAAAGGAATATCCTTTTCCCCATACGCTGATGTATGGCCCAGAAGTGAGAAAAAAGAAGCCAAACCTCTTCCGTCCTACCGATATGCTGGGGCCAGACGCCTAATAATTATAGCCTCGGGGCAGATGACTGCTCCCGCGGAGAGTCCACCTCCTCCCAGTCATTCAGCGCCTCTGGCTCACCTTGTCTCTCTTCATCCTCTCTCGAATCCCAATACCGTCCAGACCACCGCCATCGTAGGGTGATCACCCCCTTGATGATTGCAAAAACGACGCAGTAGGCCAGTGTGATTCCAAATACGTATCCAGCCACACGAGCAGGATGCGTGTCTGGGTTGAGGAAAGAATAGGCTAAATAATGGGGATCATAAATTGATAAATTAGATGTCCTCGCAGATAGAGTTTAAAATAACCGACGCACTATAGAATCCTTGGGTGGCATTGGTGATATATGCCACACCTAAGTAAGATACAAGGGGGATAGCCACAGGCACAAGGTGCGACCATGGGGGAGGGGGGACGTTGGTGCAGATGATCTCGAAGAAAGCAAAGGCGGAGTTGAGGATATGGCGGGATACATTTCCAAATGCTGTGATTAAGGAAACGATCAGCTGACGCTTAATGAAATGAAGGAGAGTGGACGTACCATTGTATGAAGTCGCGAACGTCTGGGAACTTGCAAGCAGCGTCCAATACACGATCGTGATGATAAACGCTAGCAAAGGGTGATTTAAACAACAACACCGCCCACGTCAACAACGCGAGCGCATTCGACCCCAATATACTGGGGAGTGAAATGAATGGGACTCACGGAAGACGACGATGCTAGTATACAACAAGACGTGCATCAGTTGGAACACCCGTGGCCATCTCTGAAGCGGGTAACCAATCCTTCTCCTCTCTACCCTTCGTCCCTGCTTGCCTCGAGTGCGCACTGCTTGAGCATCGTCCTGCACATCCCGCAAACCTCTCAAGGCACGCGCGAAAGTAACGGTTTGTACGCTCGACGCCCAAAAGTACGCGCAGAGCCCGATATAGGAAAGATTGGTAAAGTAGCACAAGTAGCTGTTGAAACAACCCGTTGTGATGAGACGAAAACGGCATGGTTACAGTAGACTTACGAAGGGCCACGGCCGTATACCGATGCCTCAAAGCCCAGGATGACCACGCTTGCTAGGAGTGTGAAGACGGCGAAGAGGGCACGAACCGCACCCAGTACAGAGGGATAGAGGAAGGAAGAGGTGACGAAGGCGCAGGTCGGATCAAAAGGGGAAGGCACACCAAAGAGGGCAAAGGAAAGCCGGAAGCGTGAAGAGGACGGATTCTTCATGTAACGAGTGACGATGTGATGGAAAGTACGTAGGAAAAACGAAAAGAAAAGGAGGGAGACAGCAGAGGGGGAGGGGGACTCGAAAAAAAAGGCCGGCTAATGAATTCAGGGCTAATCGGTACCACAGGCACGCGGACACTATGTATGTAGTAAGTACACTAGCCAAATCACCCAAACCTGGGACGGGTTCAAATCTTGTGTTTAAGATAGACGGGCCCACATGCGCAGCTGTTGGTGGAATGGATGCTTCGACCTTGTCGGATGGTAGGATGCTACGATGAAGACTTGACAGCTGGTTGCCATTGCAATGGACATCCCTTTGAGCACACATAGAACCACGTGACTAGTTCGCGTCCACCACGCCTTGACATGGCCACCTCACAAGCCCCAACCAGGCAGGCGATCACACTCAAGGGTTCATGCAGCCTCGTCACAGAGTTCTTCAAGTATGCGGCCAATACGTGCGTGGCCTAGACATTCCCGATATTCATTCGAGAGATGACCCGTGTTCAGGATCCTGTTCCAGCGCGGTGTGTACCCCTCGGACGACTTCCACATGGTGAAAAAGTATGGTCAGACTGTACTCGTAACCCAGGATCTCGCATTGGAAAACTACCTCGATAGGTGCGTGTTTCTGCCTGCTTCTCCTTCCCCACTCATCTCCATCAGGATCTTAAAACAAGTTAACGGTAAGCCACCCCGTGTTGTTCTCTCCAGCAGGTTATCAACACGCCCCTCGTTGCAATTCTGTATAGAATGGCTCTTGACTGGCGCAGTCACCCAACTCGTCCTTGCTATCATATCAAAAGATACCCGGATACCACTCGAACGATGGGTCTTTGACATCAACGTCGTAGAGCCACCGTCTGACTCTGCCGAACCGTACGTCCTTTCTTTCGTACCTCCTTGCTCTGATCGTGCTACACACATTCCAATCAGTCCACCCCCCAAGCCTGAATCCGAAATCCAGGCCGAGATTCGATCGATCCTCAAACAAATCGTGTCTACGGTCACCTTTCTCCCGATAATCGACGACCCCACCGTCTTCAATATCCTTGCATACACCAAAGACTCGGTGGACATTCCCGCCGACGAATGGGTCGATACGGACCCCCTTGCGATCGAGGCAAGCAAAAGTCAGCAGGTCAAGTTGAGGAACTTCTCCACAGATGTACATAGGATCGAGGCGATGGTTGCCTATCGGTATGAAGGGTAACGGTACAGGCAGGTGAGCTAGGGAGTGTGCGGACGGATTTTGGGGGTCGACGGGTTGCATTTTCGTTCATATCAGTTCTTTTCGTCTACGCATTGGAATGCATAACAGTTGATGCATATAGTGGCCCATGTTCACGGCACTCAATTACAAGTTCTCCGTAATGAATTATCCAATACAGAAATCTGTATAATACGTGCAGAAA